>Ga0065165_1000201_pt1 | contig 103327 bp, 82 predicted proteins | sample AraplaMF_Cvi_mMF_FD_63813 | JGI IMG/M metagenome (GOLD analysis project Ga0065165, IMG submission 63813) | Arabidopsis root microbial communities from the University of North Carolina, USA - plate scrape MF_Cvi_mMF (version 2) (version 3) | ecosystem: Host-associated > Plants > Roots >... | reverse complement strand
GAGGGTCACTTCCTTGCCCGTGGCGGGCAGGTCGTAGATGGTCGACATGGGCGCGTCGACGTCGTAGCCGACGCCGCCGACCTCGATGAGGAGCGATGGGGGCTGCTTGCTTATGAGGATGCCACGCAGGCGGCCGATCATCGGCGGCGTCTCCATGCGGTGCGCGGGATGCCCACGCGTTCGATGCTGGATCGGGTGTGCGCATGGGCGATCGCGATCGCCAGCGCGTCGGCGGCATCCGCCTGCAGCGGACCCTTGATACCGAGGATCATCCCGATCATGTGCTGGACCTGGGTCTTGTCGGCGCGACCGGTACCGACCACGGCCTGTTTCACCTCGGTCGCGGCGTACTCGTGCACGACGATGCCCTGGCTGACCACGGCGCACACGGCCGCGCCACGCGCCTGCCCCAGCTTAAGGGCGGAGTCCGCGTTGCGCGCCATGAACACGCGCTCGATCGCGGCTTCCGCCGGACCGTGCTCGCCGATGATCCCGCACAGCTCGTCGAAGATGCGCTTCAGGCGCAGCGGGAAGCTGGCCTCGCCCGAAACGAGCAGCGCGCCGTGCCACACATGGCTTACCGCGCCGTTGTCTGCCACGTCGATCACACCGACGCCGGTACGCTGGCTGCCCGGATCGATACCGAGGATGCGGATCATGGGGCGACGGGGCGTCAGCCCTCGTCGTGGGCCGGCAGGACGGCGTTGTGGTAGACCTCGTCCACGTCGTCGAGCGAATTCAGGCGGTCCAGCAGTTTTTCGAACTGCTCGAGCGCCTCGCCGGTAGGCGTGACCAGGGGCCCGTTCGGGCGCATGACTACGTCGGACCCGTCGATGTCGAAGCCCGCGGTGGCCAGCGCCTTGCGCATGGCTTCCACGGCGATCGGATCGGCGGCCAGCAACACGGTACCGACGCCGTTCTCGATCACGATGTCTTCCGCGTTGTTCTCGATGGCGGCTTCCTCGAGCTTGGCCTCGATGTCGGCGTCGCCACCGGTGTGCACCACCACCTGGCCGACGCGGGTGAACTGGAACGCCACCGAGTTGGTGGTGCCCATGTTGCCGCCGAGCTTGTTGAGCGCGGCACGCACGTCGGCCACGGTGCGGGTCTGGTTGTCGGTGACGCAGTCGATGATCAGCGCGGTGCCCGCCGGGCCGTAGCCTTCGTAGCGGATCTCGTGCATGTCCGCACCGCCGTCGGCGCCCGAGCCACGCTTGATGGCGCGCTCGATGGTGTCCTTCGTCATGTTCGCCGCGAGCGCCTTGTCGACGGCAGCGCGCAGGCGCGGGTTGCCGTTGGGGTCGGGCACGCCGCCACGGGTGGCGATGGTGATTTCGCGGATCAGCTTCGTGAACACCTTGGCGCGCTTGGCGTCTTCGGCGTTCTTGCGACCTTCGATGGACGGGCCTCTACCCATGTTCGATTCCTGGATCTACCGGACGGACAGGGGCGCGATTCTAGCGGAACTGGGGCTGGTGTAGGAGCGCGCCCTGCGCGCGACCGGTTTTGGTGCTGTGCCCCGGAACTGGCCGGCCGAGTTGGGAACTGGCGCGAAAAGCGGTCGCGCGCAAGGCGCGCTCCTACAGCGCCGGCGGCGTATCGAAGCGCCCTTCGCGCAGGAAAAACGCCACCTGACGGGCGACGTCGGCGGAAACCAGCATGCCGGTGTGGCTGGTTTCCAGGACGCAATGCGCCGTAAGACCCGGCAACCGCGTTTCCTCCACCCCAACCGAACCGTCGTGCTCGTTGCCCACGTCGCCGACCAGCGATCCCAGGCCCACCGGCTGCCGGCCGGCGATCACGCCCACCTCCCGGCGTCCGTCCCAGCGGTCCAGGCCATGTTCGAGAAGTTCCTTCGAGCGCCCCAGCAGCATGTCGCCACCCCAGCGGTGGGTGAGGCCGCGAGCGGCCCCGCTGCCGTTGAGCGGCGAGCCGAGACAGACGATGCGCCCATCGGGAAGATCGTCATCGCGGCAGGCCAGCAGGGCGAGGATGCCGCCCAGGCTGTGCCCCACCACGTGCACCGGACCCGGCCCCAGCGCACGCACACGCTTGCGCAGCCGCGCGATCGCCTGTTCCGGCGGCGCGGCCACGCTCATGTACTCGAACTGGTGCACCTCGAACCCCTCCTCACGAAGGCGCCGGTGCAGCATGGCCATGGCGAACCCGCGCATCCACAGCCCGTGCAGCAGCAGGACGTGGGCCTGGGAGGCGATCATCGCGACATCCGGATCAGGCCTTCGCCGGCTCCGCGGCCGCCACGCGAACGTGCAGCTCTTTGAGCTGCGGCTCGGACACCTGCGACGGCGCGTCGGTCATGAGGTCCTGCGCGCTGGTGGTCTTCGGGAAGGCGATGACGTCGCGAATGGATTCGGTGCCGGCCATCAGGGCGGCAATGCGGTCGATGCCGAAGGCCAGGCCGCCGTGGGGCGGCGCGCCGAGGCGAAGCGCCTTCAACAGGAAGCCGAACTTCGCCTCCGCCTCCACCTCGCCGATGCCGAGCAGGTCGAACACCGCGCTCTGCATCTCGGGACGATGGATACGGATGGACCCGCCGCCGATCTCGTTGCCGTTGAGCACCATGTCGTAACCACGGCTCACTGCCACGGCGGCGTTCGCGCGCAGGTCGGCGATGTCGTCGACCTTCGGCGCCGTGAACGGATGATGCAGCGCGACGAAGCGCTTTTCTTCCTCGTCGTATTCGAACATCGGGAAGTCGGTGACCCACAGCGGCTTCCAGCTGTTCTCGACCATACCCCGGTCGCGGCCCAGCTTGATGCGCAGCGCGCCCATGAAATCGGTCACCGTCTTCCACGTGCCCGCGCCGAAGAACACGATGTCGCCGCTAGCAGCGCCGGTGAGCTTCAGCACCTGCTCCAGCGCGGCGTCGTCGAGGAACTTCGCCACCGGCGAATTGATGCCGTCGCGGCCCTTGGCCAGGTCGTCCACCTTCAGCCAGGCGAGCCCCTTGGCGCCGTACTTGGCCGCGTATTCGGTGAGGCCGTCGATGTCCTTGCGGGAAAGATCCGCCGCGCCCGGCACGCGCAGGGCGGCCACACGTCCGGCCGGATCGTTGGCGGGGCCGGAGAACACCTTGAACTCCACGTGCTTCACCGCCTCGGCGATATCCACCAGCTCCAGCGGAATGCGCAGATCGGGCTTGTCGGAACCGAAGCGCCGCATGGCTTCCTCGTAGGTCATGCGCGGGAACGCGGCGTCCAGTTCCACCTGGCGCACTTCGCGGAACACGTGGCGGATGAGATTTTCGACGAAGTCCTGGACGTCGCGTTCCTCGACGAAGGCAAATTCGAGGTCGAGCTGGGTGAATTCCGGCTGACGGTCGGCGCGCAGGTCTTCGTCGCGGAAGCAACGGGCGATCTGATAGTAGCGGTCGAAACCCGCCATCATCAGAATCTGCTTGAACAGCTGCGGCGACTGCGGCAACGCGTAGAACTGGCCCGGATGCACGCGGCTCGGCACGAGGTAATCGCGCGCGCCCTCAGGCGTGGCCTTGGTGAGGATCGGGGTTTCGATGTCCTGGAAGCCGGCGGCGTCGAGGTAGCGGCGCAGCTCGCGCACCAGCGCGGTGCGCGTACGCATCATCTTCTGCATCTCCGGACGGCGCAGGTCGAGGTAGCGGTAGGTCATCCGCAGGTCCTCGTTCGGCGACTCGTGCAACGCGAACGGAAGGTCGCGCGCTGCGTTCAGGATCTCCACCTTGTCGGCGAGCAGCTCGACCGTGCCCGTCTTCAGCTTGTCGTTCGCCGAGAGCCGTTTGCGGATCTGCCCGGTGACGCGCACCACGAATTCATAACCGAGTTCGCCGGCAACGGCGAAAGCCGCCGCGTTTTCACGCTCGATCACCACCTGGGCCACGCCCTCGTGGTCGCGGAGGTCGACGAAGGCCACATGGCTCTGGAGGCGAAGGGTATTGACCCACCCGCAGAGGGTGACGTCCTGGCCGATCAGCGACTCGTCGATGAGTCCGCAAAGATGGGTGCGCATGCGCTGGAAACTCTGGGGAAAAGACCCCGGATCGTACCACGAGCCGGGGTGCCTTCCAGAGCCGGGAGGCCGGGTCAACGGCCGATGTCGAACTTGCCGCGGCAGCCGCGATCGGCCCAGATGCCGTCCCGGGTGAAGCCGTAGCTGTAGCCTTCCTCGCAGTTGTTCCGCGAGGTCTGTTCGACCAAACGGGCGCCGCGCCCGATCGGCCAGCGGCAGAACACGCGCTTGTTGTCGTTGCTGTCGCAGGACACGATGCGTCCACCGCCGCCAGGGCCGCCCCAGCCAGGGCCACCGCCGTGGTCGTTCCAACCGGGACGCCCGCCACCGCCCCAGCCGCGCGCCTCCTGGAAAATGCCGCGGCATCCGTCGTCGACCCAGAGCCCTCCGCGATCGATGTCCCAGGTGCGGCCCCGGATACAGTCCGTCTTCGAGTCCTGGCGAACCAGACGGGCATCGCGCCAGGGCACCCGGCAATACGACCGGCGTCCGTTGTCGCTGTAGCAGTTGACCGTGTCGCCGCCGCGTTGGGCTTGCGCCACGGGGGGTGCCGCGAAAGCAGCCGCGCCGATCGCCACCATTGCCGCCACTCCCAGAATCGCTTTCATGTCCCCGTCCCTCCGATGTGTGTGATCGCAAGTTATCCGAGGAAATCGCAACGATGTTTGAACGGGCCGCAAGAACCGATCACAGTCTTCAGTAACCGATGTTGAACTTCCCCCGGCACCCCTTCGCCGCCCAGATGCCGTCGGCCGCGAAACCGTAGCTGTGCCCTTCGACGCAATCGCTGCGGGAGGTCTGCTCCACCAGCCTCGCACCCTGCCCGATCGGCCAACGACAAAACACCCGCTTGTTGTCGTTGCTGTCGCAGGACACGATCCGGCCGTCGCCGCCCCGGGGGGCGGCCGGACGAGGTGTGGAGAACGGCGGCTGCGGATGGATAGAGTGCGGCGGATAGTCCGACGTCCAGCGCGGCCGGTCGTCGTGGCGATACCAGCGCTCGTCGTGGTCGCTGTGATGGTAATGATCGACGCGATACGAACGGTCGTCATACCCGCCTGCATCCTCGAAGAGGCCCCGGCAGCCATCATCCACCCAGATACTGCCCCGATCGAGACCCCAGGACCGGCCACGGATGCACGGTGCACGGGAGTCCTGGCGGGCGAGCCGCGCGTCGCGCCACCGAACCGGACAGTACGAACGATGGCCACCGTCGCTATAACAATTAACCGTCGCCGGCCCCCAGCCAGCCTGCGCCTGGGGTGACGTGAAAGACAATGCTCCGCTGACAGTGACGACGAAAACGAAACCGGCGATTCCCTTCATGACGACCTCCTAGGATGACGTCAAAAAGGGTACCGGCACAGCCGCCGTACGTCGTGTCGGTGCACGCCACAGGCCCTCGTAGGCCCGAGCGATATCGCCGTCTCAGGTAGACGGCGACCCGGACGACGAGGAGGGCGTGGATGCCGGGGGAGCCGGCGTCGGCGCCGGTGCGGACGCCGGTGCGCCGGACGAACCTTCGGCCAGATTCCGCTTCTTGTCGCCTTCCTTCTTGAAGTCCGTTTCGTACCAGCCACTGCCCGCGAGGCGGAACTGCGGGGCGCTCAGCATCCGGCCCACCCGGGGTTCGCCACAGTTCGGGCAGGTGGTCGGGTCGGGATCGGACAGCTTCTGCAGGCGGTCGAAACGATGGCCGCAGGCCTGGCACTGGAATTCGTAGATGGGCATTGGGATACCTCGATGTTCTATCGTGCGCATTATCGCGTAAGTAGGCTGCTTTGCAGCCTGCGAGTCGGCGGCTTGCGCCGCCTGGAAGTCGGCCGCTTGCGCGGCCTGTGAACCGTTAGCTCGCACTTCGGTTCACGCTTCACAGCGGGCGCAGCACGCGACTCCCAGGCCGCGCAGCGGCCGACTCACGCAGCAACAAACGTCAGGTGGTTTCCGTCGGAATCGACGCGTACCGTCTGGCCGGGCGAGAACGCGCCCTGCAGGATGCGCTGCGCCAGCGGATTCTCCAACTGCTGCTGAATCGCGCGCTTCAGCGGCCGCGCGCCGTACACCGGGTCGAAGCCGGCACTGCCCAGCAGGTCGAGTGCCTTGTCCGTGATGTCCAGCGACAGCTGGCGGTCGGCGAGGCGCCGGGCCAGGTAGTCCAACTGGATGCGGGCGATGGCACGAATCTGCTTCTTGTCCAGCGGACGGAACACGACGAGGTCGTCCAGACGGTTGATGAACTCCGGACGGAAGTGCGCCTGCACCACGCCCAGCACCGAGGCCTTCATCTGCAGGTAGTCGGCCTCGCTGTCGCCGGCCTGTTCCTGGATGAGGTTCGAGCCGAGGTTCGACGTCATGACGATGACGGTGTTGCGGAAGTCCACCGTACGGCCCTGGCCGTCGGTGAGACGGCCGTCGTCGAGCACCTGGAGCAGAATGTTGAAGACATCCGGATGCGCCTTCTCCACCTCGTCGAGCAGGATCACGCTGTACGGGCGGCGGCGCACCGCTTCCGTGAGGTAACCGCCTTCTTCGTACCCCACGTACCCAGGAGGCGCGCCGACCAGGCGGCTCACGGAGTGCTTCTCCATGAACTCGCTCATGTCGATGCGCACCATCGCATCCTGCGTGTCGAACAGGAAATCGGCCAGCGCCTTGCACAGTTCCGTCTTGCCGACGCCCGTCGGGCCGAGGAACAGGAAGGAGCCATAAGGACGATTGGGATCGGACAAGCCGGCACGAGCACGGCGGATCGCGTCGGACACCGCGCGCACCGCTTCCTCCTGCCCCACCACGCGCGCGTGCAGCGCGTCTTCCATGTGCAGCAGCTTCTCGCGCTCACCCTCGAGCATCTTGGCGACGGGGATACCCGTCCAGCGAGCCACCACCTCGGCGATCTCCTCTGCGGTGACGCGATCCTGCAGCAGCGTGAAGTCCTGCTTCTCGGCCTTCTGCGCCGCGGCCAACTGCGCTTCCAAAGCAGGAAGGCGGCCGTACTGGATCTCGCTCATCGCGCCATAGTCCTGCCGGCGCTGGGCGGCCTCCAGTTCGAGACGGGCCTGCTCGATCTGCTCCTTGATCTTGGTGGCGCCCTGCAGCGTGGCCTTCTCGGACTTCCACACCTCGTTGAGGTCCGAGAATTCCCGATCGAGTTTCTCGATGTCGGCTTCGAGGTTGGCGAGACGTTGCTTCGATTCGTCGTCCTGCTCCTTCTTCAGCATCTCGCGCTGGATCTTGAGCTGGATGAGCCGTCGTTCCAGACGATCGAGTTCTTCCGGCTTGGAATCGATTTCCATGCGGATGCGCGAGGCCGCCTCGTCCATCAAATCGATGGCCTTGTCGGGAAGCTGCCGATCCGGAATGTAGCGCGCGGAAAGCGTGGCCGCCGCGACGATGGCGGGGTCGGTGATTTCCACGCCGTGGTGTACCGCGTAGCGCTCCTTCAAGCCGCGCAGGATCGCGATGGTGTCTTCCACGCTCGGTTCGCCCACGAACACCTTCTGGAAGCGGCGTTCCAGGGCGGCGTCCTTCTCCACGTATTTGCGGTATTCGTCGAGCGTGGTCGCGCCGATGCAATGCAGTTCGCCGCGCGCCAGCGCGGGCTTCAACATGTTGCCCGCGTCCATGGCGCCATCGGCCTTGCCTGCGCCCACCATCGTGTGCAGCTCGTCGATGAACAGGATCACCTGCCCTTCTTGCTTCGAGAGGTCGTTCAGCACGCCCTTCAGGCGCTCTTCGAACTCGCCACGGAACTTCGCGCCCGCAATCAGTGCGCCCATGTCGAGAGACAGCACGCGCTTGTCGCGCAGGCCTTCGGGTACCTCGCCATTGACGATGCGCTGGGCAAGGCCTTCCACGATGGCCGTCTTGCCCACGCCGGGCTCGCCGATGAGCACCGGGTTGTTCTTCGTGCGACGCTGCAGGACCTGGATCGTGCGCCGGATCTCTTCGTCGCGGCCGATCACCGGGTCCAGCTTGCCGCTCTCGGCCCGCTCGGTAAGGTCGATGGTGTACTTCTCCAGCGCCTGGCGCTGATCCTCGGCGTTTTCCGATTGCACCTTCTCGCCACCGCGCAGCTTGTCTATGGCGGCTTCGAGGTTCGCCTTGGTGGCTCCCGCGGCCTTCAAGGCACCGCCGGTTTCGCCGCGGTCGTCCAGCACAGCCAGCAGGAACAGCTCGCTGGCGATGAACTGGTCGCCACGCTGCTGGGCCAGCTTGTCCGTGAGATTGAGCAGGCGGTTGAGATCGTTACCGAGGCTGATGTTGCCTTCTTGCCCGCTCACGCGCGGCATGCGCTCGAGGATCTCGCCAAGGCGCTGGCGCAGCGCGGGCACGTTCACCTGCGCCTGCGTGAGCAGCGGCGCCGTGGACCCGCCCTGCTGATCGAGCAGGGCCGCCAGGAGGTGCGCCGGCTCGAGGATGTTGTGGTCGCGGCCGACGGCCAGCGACTGGGCGTCGGCAAGTGCCTGCTGGAATCGCGACGTGAGTCTGTCCATTCGCATCGTGGTTGTCTCCGAAAGTACGGCGCGCCCCGGGCCCTCCCCGCGACCGCCTCTGGCCCCATAGATGCGGGTGGCCGCATGAGCCTTCAACGGTAACCTGCGGCCGGGTGCAGCGGTTTTTTCACGATCCGGCATGCATCCTGACGGCATGACCGAACCAGGAGCCGCCGTGACCGCCAGCAGCGACCGTCTGCCGCACCCGCCCGTCGCCCTCGTGACACCCGCCACCGCCCTTTTCCTCGACGCCGACGGCACCCTGCTCGCCTTCGCCGACGACCCCGAGGGTGTGGTGGTGCCGGAGGGCATGCTCGACACCCTCGACGCCATCCATGACGCGCTGGGCGGAGCCCTCGCCCTCGTCAGCGGGCGCGCCATCGCCAGTCTCGACGGCATCTTCGGACGCCCCCGCTGGGCTGCCGCCGGACAGCATGGGCTCGAGCGCCGCGAGGCGGATGGGCGGACGACGACGGCGCGGGTAGACGCCGACGAGCTGACCCGGCTGCGCGAAGCCGTGCACGACGCCGGGCGTGCGATGCCCGGCGTGCGGGTGGAAGACAAGAGCTGGTCGGTCGCCCTGCACTGCCGCGAACGCCCCGAGTACATGGCGGAACTGGAACGCGTGGCGCCTGCCATCGCAGCCCGCTTCCCGGGCTTCGAACTTCAGCCGGGCAACTTCGTCTACGAATTCAAGCCCCGCGGCATGGACAAGGGCCTGGCCGTGGCGGCCTTCCTCGAGGCACCGCCCTTCCATGGCCGGTACCCGGTCTACCTGGGCGACGACCTCACCGACGAGCACGCCTTCGCGCTGGTCAACGAGCGCGGCGGAGCGTCGGTACGCGTCGGTGCAAGAACACCGTCATCGGCGGTGTTCACATTGTCTAGTCCAGGCGATGTCCATGCTTGGCTGGATTCCGTGAAAGCCGCATTGACGCAAGGAGCCGCAAGGAGACAATGAGTCGACTAGTCGTCATATCGAACCGAGTCGCGCTGCCCAAACAGACGCAGACCGGTGGACTGGCGTCCGCCATGAATGCGGCGCTGCAGGAAATGGGCGGCCTGTGGTTCGGATGGAGCGGCAACATCGCCGCCGAAACCGGCAAGGAGCTGCACGAGGTCCAGGAAGGAAACATCAGCTACGCCACGATCGACATGTCCAAGGCGGACCATGACGACTACTACAGCGGGTTCGCGAATCGAGCCCTGTGGCCCCTGTTCCACTATCGCGGCGACCTCGTGGACTACCGCCGCGACCATCTGGAAGGCTACCTGCGGGTCAATCGCGCCTTTGCGAAGCGCGTGGCGAAGCTCCTTCGCAAGGACGATATCGTCTGGGTGCACGATTACCACTTGATCCCGCTCGCCGCGATGCTGCGCGAACTGGGCGTGGAAAACCGCATCGGTTTCTTCCTGCACACCCCGCTGCCCGCTGCGGGCCTGCTGATCACGCTGCCGCGGCACCGGGAGATTCTGGAGCCCCTGGCGTCGTACGACCTGGTCGGTGTGCACACCCAACGCGACCTGCGCGCGCTGGAGGACTACTTCCTGCACGAGCTGGGCGCCGCCATGCGTACCGGCGGCCGCATTCGCGCGGCGAACGGCCGCATCTTCCGTGCCGGCGTCTTCCCGATCAGCATCGACACCGCCGAGGCGGTGGAACTCGCACACCGCGCGGAAGACAGCGGCGCGGTCGCGAAGCTCAAGGCATCCATCGACGATCGCGCCCTGATCATCGGCGTCGATCGCCTGGACTACTCGAAGGGACTTCCGGAGCGCTTCGAGGGCTTCGCGCGGCTGCTGCGAGACCACAAGGACATGCGCGGCCGCGTGTCGCTCCTACAGATCGCACCGCCTTCCCGCTCCGACGTGCCGGAATACCGTTCGCTACGCCGCGAACTGGAGCGCAGCGCGGGCCATATCAACGGCCAGTATGCGGAACCCGACTGGGTGCCCATCCGCTACGTCAACAAGTCGTTCGCGCACAAGGTGTTGGCCGGCTATTTCCGCGTGGCGAAGGTGGGTCTCGTCACGCCACTTCGGGACGGCATGAACCTGGTCGCCAAGGAATACGTGGCCTGCCAGGACCCGCAGGACCCCGGCGTGCTTGTGCTCTCGAGGTTCGCCGGCGCGGCACAGGAACTGGACGCGGCGCTGCTGGTGAATCCGTCCGATCTGGACGAGGTGTCCGAGGCACTCAAGCGAGCGCTCGAGATGCCGCTGAAGGAACGCCGGATGCGCTGGCAGTCGATGATGGATGTCCTGGAACGCAACGACATCACCACCTGGCGCAACGCGTTCCTGCATGCGCTGACCGAACCGCCGCGGGTAAAGCCGGAGATCTACGTGCCCTCTCCCTTGACGGTATCCTGACCCGGTGTAGGAGCCGCCATGCGGCTCCTACAGGTAATCAGCGCGTCCACACCAGCGACGCGAAGCGGCCGCTGGCGGCGCCGTCGCGACGGTACGAATACAGCCTCGTGTCCCGGAAAGTATCGAATCCGCCGCCGGACACCCGTGTCACTCCGGCGGCCGCCAGCCTGAGCCGCGCGAGCGCATAGAGATCGCACGTCCAGTGGCCGGGGCGGGCTGCGGTGAACGCCGCTTCCGCCGACGGATCGGGATCGACGAAGGCCGCGCGCACCTCTTCGCCCACCTCGTACGACGGACCGCCTATCGAGGGCCCCAGCCAGGCGGACAGGGACGGGGGCGGCACGTTCATGCGGGCCACCGTGTTCTCCAGGACGCCGGCCGCGAGCCCACGCCAGCCCGCGTGCGCCGCACCGATCGTGCGGCCGTCGTCGCTGGCGAACACCACCGGGAGGCAGTCGGCGGTGAGGATCGCCAGCACCCGGCCCGGCCCGTGCGCTACCGCGGCATCCGCTACCGGCTCATCCCCGCTGGCCGGCATTGCGTGCGCCTCGGCGACGTCGGTGCCGTGCACCTGGCGTAGCCAGAGGGGCGCTGCCGGCAGATTCAGGGCAAGTGCCAGCGCGGCGCGGTTCGCGACCACCCGCGCCGGGTCGTCGCCCGAGCGGAGTCCCAGGTTCAGACGGTCATAAGGAGGAAGCGAGGTTCCCGGCCCCAGCCGGGTCGACACCGCCGCTCCGACGTCGGCGGGAACCTTCCAGTCCGGGACGATCCATGCCTCACCCATCCTCAATCCTCGATCGGGTGCAGCGCCGTGTCGGCCCGCAGGGCCTCGATGAGCGCCTCCTGGTCGGCCGGACGCGGGGAGTCGAATTCGAGGTAGTCCCCGGTGATCGGGTGTTCGAAAGCCAGTTTCTCCGCATGCAGCGCCTGCCGACGGAAGCCGCGGAGGGCATCGATCAGTTCCTGGCTGGCGCCTCGCGGAAGGCGCAGGCCGTTGCCGTAGAGCTGATCGCCGACCAGGGGGTGGCCCAGATGAGCCATGTGCACGCGGATCTGGTGGGTGCGGCCGGTCTCCAGGTTGCACTGGATGACGCTATGGGCACGGAAGCGTTCGCGCACCCGGTAATGGGTGACTGCCTCCTTGCCGCCGTCCTCCACATCGCGCACGCCCTGCTTCAGGCGGTCGTGCTGGTGGCGTCCGATCGGCTGGTCCACGGTACCCCCGGCCACCATCGTGCCGAGGACCACCGCCTCGTACTGCCTGTGCACGTCGTGGCGGGCCAGCATGGCCACCAACGCCGTGTGCGCCGCCATACTCTTGGCCACGACCATCAGGCCCGCGGTGTCCTTGTCCAGGCGGTGGACGATGCCGCCGCGCGGCAGCTCGGCCAGCGCCGGGCTGTGGTGCAGCAGGGCGTTCAGCAGCGTCCCCGCCGGATTGCCCGCCCCCGGGTGCACGACCAGCCCCACGGGCTTGTCGATCACCATCAGGTCGTCGTCCTCGTAGCGGATGTCCAGCCCGATGTCCTCCGGCTGGGCGTCCACCTCCGCCTCCAGCTCGGCTTCCAGTACCACCTGCTCCCCGCCGCGGACGAGGTGGCGCGGGGCCACGCGGGCACCGTCCAGCAACACCTTGCCCTCCTTGATCCACCCCGTTAAGCGGGATCGGGAGTATTCGGGGAACATCTCGGCCAGGGACTGGTCGAACCGCCGTCCCGCCGCCGCCACCGGCACGGTGGCTTCGTGTCTGACCGTCGTCATACCGCCCCGCCCGGCCCAAGGCCGGTTTCGGCTATCATGCCCTTTCGCTCAAGCATCCGAACTCTCTCAATGCGTGCAACCAAGATCACCATTCTGCTCGTCCTCGCCTTGTCGATGAGCGCCTGCTCGATGTTCCGCAGCAAAAAGGAGACGATCGACACGATGCCGATCGACCGGCTCTATGCCAATGCCCACGAATCGCTGGAGCATTCCGACTTCGCGGCAGCCGAGAAGGCCTATGAGCGCCTTATCGCGCGCTTCCCGTCGGGGGAGATCAACGAACAGTCTCAGATCGAACTGGCTTACGCGCAGTACAAAGACAACAAGCCGGACGACGCTTACTCGACGATCAACCGCTTCATCAAGACGTTTCCGACCCACAAGCATGCCGATTATGCCTATTACCTGCGCGGTCTGATCAATTTCGACCGCACGGCCGGCTTCATCGAGCGCTACCTGGCCCGTGGCGACAGCGCCTCCACGCGCCGCGATCAGGGCTTCAACCTCACGGCATTCGACGACTTCAGCCAGCTGACGCGCCGCTATCCGAACAGCGCCTATGCCACGGATGCCCGCCAGCGCATGATCTACCTGCGCAACCAGCTGGCGCAGTTCGAGATCAACGTGGCCGAGTATTACCTGCGTACGAAGTCGTACATCGCCTCGGCCGACCGCGCGCAGTACGTCATCGAGCATTACCAGCAGTCGCCGCAGACGGCCGATGCGCTGGCCATCCTCACCCGCAGCTACATCGCGCTCGACCGCAAGCCGCTGGCCGATCAGACCCGCCAGGTGCTGGCCCTGAACTACCCGGACCATCCGTACCTCACGGACCCGGAATGGCCGCACCATCCGTCGATCTGGCGCAAGGCTATCCCGTTCTCGGGACATCACTGAGCGGGAGTCGCCCCGCTTTGCGGGGCTGTGAGTCGCTCCCGCTTCGCGCGGGAGCTGTGAGTCGCCCCGCTTCGCCGGAGCTGTGAGTCGGCCGCTGCGCGGCCTGTGAACCGTAAGAGAGAGAGAGAGCGCTACCGCGCTTCACTGTTCACTGTTCACGCTTCACGCCCCATCACCGCCAGCCGGAGGTGATGGGATAGCGGCGTTCGCGGCCGAAGGCCTTGGTGGTCACGCGCGGGCCCGGGGCCGCCTGGCGGCGCTTGAATTCGTTCACATAGACCATGCGGATCACGCGTCGCACCGTGGCGTCGTCGTGGCCGGCCGCGATGATGTCTTCCGCCGAGGCTTCACCTTCGATGAAGCGTTCGAGGATCGCATCCAGATCGTCGTACGGAGGCAAGGAGTCCTGATCGGTCTGCTCGTGGCGCAGCTCAGCCGAGGGGGGGCGGTCGATCACCGCCTCAGGGATGGCACCGTCGATGGCCGTCCGCCAGCGCGACAGGGCGTAGACGGTGGTCTTGTAGACATCCTTCAGCGGGGCGTACGCACCGCACATGTCGCCGTACAGGGTGGCGTAGCCCACGGCCATTTCGCTCTTGTTGCCGGTGGACAGCAGCAATTTGCCCGTCTTGTTCGACAGCGCCATAAGCAGCACGCCACGTGTGCGCGACTGCAGGTTCTCTTCGGTGATGTCGGGCTGGCGCCCGGCGAAGACGGGCGACAAGGCTTCGGTGAACGCCCCATAGATGCCCTCGATCGGCAGCACGTGGTACTCCACCCCGAGCTGCTCGGCCTGGGCCTTCGCCTCGCGCAGGGAAAGGCCGGACGTGTATTCGGTCGGCATCATCACTGCCGTGACCTTGTCCTTGCCCAGCGCGTCCACCGCGATGGCCAGCGTGAGCGCGGAATCGATGCCGCCGGAGAGACCCAGCAGTACGCCGGAGAATCCGTTCTTGCCGACGTAGTCGCGCACGCCGCGGACCAGCCCGGCGTACATGATCGCTTCCGGGGAACGCGTGTCCGGCGCGGGCCAGTCAATGGCGGCGAGGCGCCGCGTATTGGTGTCGTACTCCACGGCGAGCAGCATTTCCTCAAAAGAAGGCGCCCGCGCGGCGATCTCGCCGTTGGCCTGCACCAGCAACGAATGGCCGTCGAACAGCAGGTCGTCCTGTCCGCCCACGAGGTTCACGTAGGCAATGGGTACACCGTTCTCCGTGGCCCGGCGCCGCAGAAGTTCTTCCCGCGTGGCTGCCTGGCGACGGTCGTAAGGCGAGGCGTTGATCACCAGGATCAGCTCGGCGCCAGCCGCCGCGGCGTGCGCGGCCGGCTCGGCTTCCCAGATGTCCTCGCAGATGAGCATGCCCACGCGCACGCCCTCGATGGTGAAGATCCGGGTGGATTCACCGTGTTGGAAGTAGCGCTTCTCGTCGAACACCGTGTAATTGGGCAGGGCCTGCTTGTGATAGGTCCACTCCACCCGGCCCTCGCGAATCAGCGTGGCCGCGTTGAATACCTCGCCGCGCGTGTCGGGGTGGCCCACCACCGCCGAGATGCCCTTGACGCGTGGCGCCAGCGCCGTGAGTTCTTTCGCGCAGGACTCGAGGAAACTCGGCCGCTGCAGGAGGTCTTCCGGCGGGTAGCCCGAAAGGGTGAGCTCGGGGAAGGCGATCAGCGAGGCACCGAGGCGGTCGCGCGCTTCCTCGGCCAGCGCCTGCACCCGGCGGGCGTTGGCGGAGGTGGCACCCACGGGGAAGTCGAACTGGGCCAGGGCGAAGCGGAACGTGGACATGGGGGATCCGGGCAGTCGCGGGGAAACGCCATGATAAAGCAACGCGGGCGCCACCCTCCTGTAGGAGCCGCTATAGCGGCGAGGAAACCTCGCCTTACGTCTTCTTCGTTGCGTAGGCCTCTCGCCGCTATAGCGGCGCCTACAGGTAAAGGCGGGCTATGGCGAGGGCCGTCTTATACGGCTCCGGGTCGTCACGGTTCGTCAGGAGGATCACCGTCAGGCGACGTTTCGGGTAGCGGACGATCACGTTGCGGAAGCCGATGGTCTCGCCCGAGTGCCACAGCGACTCACCGGTGATGCGCCAGCCATAGCCGTACTCGACGGTGGGATCGTCGGTCGGCGTCCTCGGTGTGAAGGCCGCCGTCCGGGAGGCATCACTGAGGAGACGGTCGTCGTACAGCGCGGCATCCCAGCGCGCCATGTCGTCGATGGACGAATAGATGCCGCCGTCGCCGAGCACCGAACTCGTCATGCTCTGATCGGTCCGCACCCACCGGCCGTTTTCCTCGCTGTACCCGAACGCACGATGGGGCACCGGCGGCCCCTCCGCCACGTAGGCCAGCGTGTGAGTCATGCCCAGCGGCAGGAAGATGCGCTCGCGCAGGAAATCCTGGAACGCCATGCCGGATGCCTTCTCCACGATCAGTGCGAGCATCGCGTAGCCGCCGTTGCTGTAGCGATACGAGGTGCCGGGTGCGAAGTAGAGGCGATCGGTCTTCGCCATCAGGTCGAGCACGTCCCTGTCGCGCAGCGGCACCCGCGTATCCGCCGGCATCACGTCTTCGTAGTCGATGAGGCCGCCCTGGTGGCTCAGCAGCTGTGCGATGGTGATCCCGTCGGCCACGGGTGGCAGTTCGGGTAACCATCGGCGCGCGCGGTCGTCGAGGGAAAGCTTGCCATCCTGCGCCAGCAACAGGATGGCGGCGGCGGTGAACTGCTTGCTGACGGAAGCCAGCCGGTAGTTGGTCTGCGGTGACGCGGATACGCGATGTTCGAGATCGGCAAAGCCGAAGCCGCGACGCACCAGCGGCACGCCGTCGCGCACCACCAGCAGCGAGGCGCCGGGACCGTCGCCGTCGTACCGGGCCATCAAGGCGTCCACCGATGCGCCGGGCGTGTGACGCGTCGCGCAGGCAAGCACAAGAAGGCACACGGCAAGGACGGCGGCAAGGCGCATGCTCACTCCACGGGTACGTCGAAAATAGTGTCGGCGGCCGCGGCCGGCAACGTGTAATGCCACCATTCCTGTGGGTAGTTCACAAAGCCTTTCCGCGCCATGGCGCGAAGCAGGCGCTCGCGGTTGGCTCTTTGTGCCCGTTCGATGCCGGGGAAATCGGTATGCGCGCGTGGATCGAAGAAGTCGAAGTCGGTGCCCATGTCCAGCGGTTCGCATCGCGTGCCGTCGCAGTGCATGAGCGTCAGATCCACCGTGGCACCGCGGCTGTGCCCGGACACCGGTGCGATGTACTCGCCCAGCAGCTTGTCCTTCCCGAGATTCGGATAATGCGCGGCCTTCGTCCGCGTGTCCGCGAGGTCGCCTGCCCAGCGAACGAAGTGCGCGACGGCCCGCGCGGGGCGGTAGCAGTCCCAGATCCGCAACCGGTAGCCGTCCTTGCGCAGGTCGCGCTCGACGCGCGCCAAGGCTTCGGCTGCCGCCTTGCGCAGGAAACACTTTGGCGCGAGGTAGCCGTCCACGGGGGCACCCGTGAAATTGTCGCTATCGGCGTAATGGATGGTCTCCGCGATATCCGGCACGAGCGAGCGGATATCGGTCAGCCCCGCTTCCGCCGGCGTGCGCGCAGGCGAGACGCGCGACGGCGCATCCACCGCATGCGCATTAAGGGCAAGCGCGCACGCGAGTGAAATCCAGGTCTTCATAATCGTTGCTGAAGTCGGCATCGGGATCGACCTTGGTGAGGCGCAGACGGTCCGGTGCGGATACGTCGAGCCAGGGCTCCGCGTCCATCCGCTCGTCCTTCCACTGTACGAGGTAACGGTCGCCCACGCGCTGTAGCGTGCCGGTCATCGCCGGAGAGCGCGCCGCTGTAAACCCTACGGCTCCCTTCGCCGGACATATCCTCACCTCACCGAACCACAGGTCGCGCCATACACCCAGAAGGGATTTCGCTTCGTTTGCCGAAGCGGCGACCCGCGATGAGGTATCCGAAGCGCGCGAAGCACCGGGGGCGGTGGCCTCCGCGGCGATGCGGTCGCCGTATTCGCCCACCGTGTGTGCCTCCCCGGGTGCCGTGAGCCGCTTGAGCAACGCCTCGGCAAGCGCGTCGCGCGCATCTTCCCCGCCGCCGTTCATCATGATGACGAAACCGCTGCGCTTGTCCGGCAGCAGGCTCACCGTGGAATACATGCCCGACAAGGTGCCGGTGTGGGACACGCTCCACTGGCCATCGACATCGGCAAGGCGCCATCCATACCCGTAACCGTAGAGGTGCGTATCGTTCCACGCCTTGCGGCGCTGGCCGACCGGCATGGGGTTCTGGATGGCCCACAAAGGCTCGCGCTGCTGCGCATCCAGCCACGCAAGCTGCGATGCATCCGGCACCAGCCAGTTGCCCGCCCAGCGCAGCATGTCGTCGAGATCGCAGCGCACGCCGCCCGCTGCCGCCGACGTGATGGCCGGTACCGTCGCCGGATCGGCATTCGTCACCACGTTGCCTTTCTCGCCACGGAGATGCGGCTGCGCCACGTTGCCGACACCGTCGCGCGACCAGCTGCCGATCTGACAACGTGAAAGACCCAGGGGCTCGAAGACTTCGCGGCGAAGCAGCGTCTCGTACGTTGCGCCGCCCGCCGCCGCGGCCACCTCGCCCGCCACCACGTACAACAGGTTGTCGTACGCGTAACGCGAACGGAAACTATGTGCCGGCTTCAGGTAGGCGAGCCCAGCCAGGATGTCCTTGCGGGTGAAGCTGTTCGGTTCCGGCCAGAGCATCAGGTCGCCCGCGCCTTCGCGAAGGCCGCTGTTGTGAATCACGAGGTCGCGTACCTGAATCTCCCGGGTGACCCAGGGATCGCTCATGCGGAAATCGGGCAGGTATTTCGTTACCGGATCGTCCCATCGCAACTTGCCCGCCGCCACGAGGCGGGCAAGCAGCGCCGTGGTCATGGCCTTGCTGTTGGAGGCGATCTTAAACAACGTGCGGTGGTCGACCTTGCGCCCCGACCCGACCGCCAGCGTGCCCGCGGTGCGCGTGAACACCACCTTCCCATCGGCGATCACCCCTACGGCGATACCCGGAATGTCGTAGCGGGCCATGGCCTCGTCCACGAGCGTGTCCAGCGACGCGCTCGAAGCCGCCCCATCGGCCGCCCAGACCCGTAGCAGGTTGCCGCCCCAGAGCCTGGCGATATCGGCATCGGAAAAGCCCCGGCGCTGCAGGCCGGTGGTGACGTTGCGCGTTTCCGACGCATCCATCCAACCGGTGATCTCGCCACCGCCGTCGAAGTCGGACGCGATGCCGACGTGGTCGATGCCGGCCACCTTGACCATGTGCTGGATATGATCGAGAAAGTCGTCCAGCGTCGACAGGGGATGCTCACGCTGGATGGCCTTCATGCCCTCGATGTACGCGGGCAGGTAGTCGTGCTTCTCGCTGTCGTACGCTTCGTCGCCGGCCTCGTGCGCCACACGCGCCTGAAGGGCTTTCTCCGCGTTCTCGCGGGCCGGGTCCTTCTTCAGGAATTCCTTGTACGCCACGGCCTGGATCACGCCGCCCTGCGCGGCAATGGCCTTCAGCAGATCGTCCGGGAGGTTGCGCGGGTGGTCGGTGATGGCGCGTGCCGACGAATGGGAGGCGATGATCGGTGCAGTGGACAGCGCCAGCACGTCGCGCACGCAGGCATCCGACGCATGCGACACGTCCACCATCATGCCCAGAGCATTCGCACGCCGGACCACCTGCCGGCCGAAGTCGGTAAGACCGAGGTTGCTATCCGGCTTGTCGCCAAGTTCCTTGTTCGGCAGTGAACTGCCACATAAATCGTTGTTGCCCACATGCGCGAGGCCGACGTAACGTGCCCCGCGCGCATAGGCGGCATCCAGGCGATTCAGGTCGTGGCCCAGGGAATAGCTGTTCTCGATGCCGATCATCGCGGAAAGGCGGCCGGCCGCCTTGTTGGCACGAACGTCCGCAGGCGTGCGCGCCAGGCGGATCTGGTCCGGGTAGCGCTTCAGCATCAGGTCGATGGCGTCGTACTTGCGCGCCGCCTGGGCCACAGCTTTGGCATATCCGTCCTGGGTGAGCGGTCCTTGCTCCACGTAGATGACAAAGAACGCCGCATCGAGCCCACCCCTGCGCATCTTGGGCAGATCCACCTTGAGCGGCCCGTCCTTTCCCACGTCGAACTTCGGATCCTGCATGTACGACAGGGGGATGTCGACGTGCGTGTCCAGCGTGAGCGGGTGGTCCTGTGCGTGCGAGGTTGCACAAAACAGCAGGGCAGCGGCCAGCACGTGCTTCATTTCGTATCCTTCGGTAGGAGCGCGCCTTGCGCGCGACATGTTACGGGGCCGCCCCTCGGAGCTGGCGCCAGCTCCGGGTTTGGCGAGAAGACATGTCGCGCGCAGGGCGCGCTCCTACGTGTCGTCAGAAATCGATCGAGACGGTGAGCTGCCCGAAACGCGGGGGCTGGAAGCGGATCGGTTGCAGATAGGTGTTGCTGTAACTGCCGATCGACGTCTGCAAGTCCTGATCCACGCCCGTGGTGCGCTGCTGGTTAAGCAGGTTGTACACGGCGAACTTCACCCGCAGATTGTTCTTCTCGTCCAGCGGCAGCAGGTAGGTGATGCTGGCGTTGAGGTTGAAGGTCCAGGGCGTGCGCTTCGCGCCTCGTGACGACTCCACGTACACGCGGTTCTCGGACACCGGGTCGGCACAGTTCTCCACGCAAATGAAATAGCTGTGGTACGAGGTCTTGTCGTACGGATTGCCCACGCCATAGGCGGTGACCGGGCTGCCGGAAAGCGCGGTCACGTCCGCGCCGACCTGCCACTGGCTGTTGATCGCATAGGTGCCGCGCAGCTTGAACTGGTGGCGATGATCGTTCGGCAGGTAGCCGCCCGACAGATTCACCCAGGGGTCGTCGAAGTTCTCCGTGCGGCCGGTATCGTCGAAGTTCGTATCGGAATTCACCGGGCCTTCCGCGTTGCCGCGGCTCCACGACAGCACGTACGAGGCATTGAACATCCACTTTTCGTCCCACGCGCGGTCCACCTGGAACTCCAGGGAACCGAACGTGCGGCGTGGCTTCTTCCACCCACGCTGGCCAAGGTAGTTACCGGAGGCGTCATAGAGCGCCCACCCCTGCTTGGCCGTGTCGATGGTGATATAGCCGTCGGGCGTGCCGTCACAGTTGGTGTCGCCGTAGACGGTGACGTTGCGCCCCGGATTGCCCATCACGTAGCCGATGTACCCATCCCCGCCGCACTGTGGTGTGGCGCTGATCTCCATGTCGTCGATCGCGTCGTGCAGCTTGCGGTAGGTGCCGCTCACGCCCCACGACCATTTGTCCGTGATCATCTGCTGGAAGCCGAGGATCGCCTCGTCCTGGTAGACGGGATCCATGTGCTTGTCCACTTCCGCACGCAGGTCACCGACCGTGCCGTTGCCCTGCGAAGTGTCCACTGCGCCGATCTGCTGGCCGAGGATGGGCACGGCGTACTGCGAACCGTTGCGCTCGAGATACTGGTAACCCTCGAAGGTGTAGAACGTGCGCTCGTCCAGCAGACCGCCCGCCTGCTTGATGTTGATCACGTTGGCCACGGGCAGGTAGTAGCGACCGAGGTTACCGAAAATCTTCGTCCGGCCGTCGCCGTTCAGGTCCCAGGAGAAGCCCAGGCGCGGCGCGATCATGTGGTCGACCTTGATGTAGCTCTTGCCTTCGGCCGTCTTGTTGTCGAAGGAGTCGCTGCGCAGGCCCACGTTGAGCAGGAAGTCCGGTGTGATGTTCCAGTTGTCCTCGACGTAGTAGGCGTTGTTCGAGGTCTCGAACGTACCGCCGATGTTGTAGCGGCGCTGGCGTACGTACATGTCGTAGCCGGCCGGGATGACGCCATCGTTCTCGATGGTCGAACCGGGGTCCGCGTGCACGATGTTGTAGTAGTACTCGCCCGGACCCGGGTAGTGGCGATCGTACTCGGAGGTGTCGACTTCATGGTCGTAACCGAAGCGCACGAGGTGGTCGCCAAGGGTCCATTCGAAATCCGCGCGGCCCTGCTTGCGGGTGTCGTTGCGCTTTTCCACCATGGTGCTCGAGCTGCAGCCAAGTGGCACGTCGGGGGCGTCGGAGTTGTCGTCGATGCGCACCGGATTGCACTCGGCGTCGGCAAGTCCGCGCGTATAGGCTTCGCGTTCGTTGCGGCCATACATCAGCTTCATCGACAGGTTGTCGACAAGATAGCTGGTGAAGGTGCCGTTCCAGTTCCTGCCACCCGTGTCGCTGGTAATGACGTCGCTCTTCTGACCCTTGGTGTGCGTGGCATAGTCGTAGGGATAGACCGAGGCCTCGTTCTTGTCCTTGTCCGAGAACGCCATGAACTCCAGCAGGTTCTTGTCGTTGATGTGCCAGTCGATCTTCGTGCCCCAGAATCCCGAATCCGTGTCGTTCTGGGTGAGGATCGTGCCCTGGTTGTCCGTGTTCTGCGGCGTGTAGCCCCGCGCTTCGTACATGGCGAAGAAGAACAGCTTGTCCTTCACGATCGGGCCGGACGCGTACACGTTCATCTTCGTGCGCGAGTAATGGTCCTCGGACGAGGTGATGTAGCGTTCGCCGTCCCAGTAACGATTCTTCGTGGTGGCCTGCCAGGCGCTAGGTTCGAAGGTCATCTCCGCGCCGGCCTTGAACTCGTTGGTTCCCGAGCGCGTGACGGCGTTCACCACACCACCCGTGGTGCGGCCGAACTCCACCGAATACCCGCCGGTCTTCACCTGGAATTCCTGGTAGAAGGCAAACGGCGCTTCCGAGAAACCATTGCGGTTGTAGAAGTCGGTGACGTTGAGGCCGTTCACGTAGAACGAATTCTCGGCCACGGACGAACCGCCGAACGAGATGCCGCCGAAGCCGGCGTTGCCCTTGTTCACGCCCGGCGCCAGCAACGCGACGGCCTGCACGTTCTGGTCCACCGGCAACCGGCGAATTTCCTCGCGGCTGACGTTCGTCGCGATTTCGGTGGAGCTCACGTCCACCGCGTTGATCACCACCGGGGCGCTCACCTGCACGCCTTCGAGTTGGGTCGTGCCGGTATCGCCGCGCTCCACCAGATTCACCGTGGTGGCGTTGCCCAGGCTGACGTTCACCTCGGTGGTGGTGCTCACCGGCTTGCCGTCGACGCTGCTCTCCAGTTGGTAGTGACCGACCGGAAGGAACGGAAAGCGGAAGTTGCCATCGGCGTCGGCCGTCACCGTGCGGGTGAGGCCGGTGCCGGGATCGCGCACCGTGACGGTGGCCCCGGCCTTGGTCCGGCCGACGATCGAGCCGTCGGTGTTTGCGCCGAAGGCCGCGCCGGAAACGGCAAGGCCGAGGCCGATCGCGATGCACAAGGCGCCGTGGCGCAACACGCGCCGGTTCGTCTTGATATCCCCCATCTCCCCACTCCCATAAAGATGATGTTCCGGGTTGTCGTGCGGTGCCGTCAGCGCGTCGCGTCGCCGGCCCCTTCCGGCGTGTCGACACGATGCCAACGGAAGTCGTAGTCCCACTGATCGAAATACAGGTTGCCGCCCTTCCATTCGACTTCGCCGCGCTGCGAATCGACCGTTTCCGAGCGGAAGAAGGTCTTCGCGGGTACGAACGGCTGCGAGAAATCGTCGTTGAAGGCGATGCGATAGGCATCCAGGCCGCCGAGGTAGAACCACTCGAGCTTGTCGTCGCCCGGCTTTGCGTTCGTTCCGGCCGACAGGCGGCCGAAGGTCACGTCCATCGGTACCCAGCCATAGGGCGCGAGGTACACCTGGCCCCAGTCGTGGATGTTGTTGTACTTGCCGTCGGAGAAGATCCAGCCCGATTGCCAGCGCGCCGGAATGCCATTGAGGCGCAGCAACGTGATCAGCAGGAGAGTCTGTTCGCCGCAGTCACCGTGCCCGGCATGCAACGTGTAGTCGCCGATGTTGGAGAGGGTCGAGTATTCGCGTGCACCCGCCCAAGGAATCGTATCCACGGCGGCGAACAGCTTCTGGGCGATGCGGTACGGGTTGGTCTCGTCACCTACGGCCCGCTTCGAATAGGCGCGCATGGCGTCGGTGAACACGATATGCGGGGCCCGCTCCGCCACGAAGGGCGCGAGTTCCGGCGTGATCGGTGCGCGAACGACCTTCGCCGGGTCGATGTCGACGTAACGGGCGTAGAGGGTCAGCTCGTACGTGATCGAGAACTCGGTCGGCTTGCCCGCGACGGCCTTCTTTTCGAGGTAGGCGGTGCGCTGCATGGTCGACTCGGGCGCGATCCTGGCGCCGGCGGGGTTGCTGGAAACGAGACGAATGTCTTCCTGTTGCCCCTTGATCGCTCGCGGGTACGGAATCCACGCGCGAACGGTCTCACCCGCGGGCACGGCGTTCGCTTTGACGGTGAGGATCTGCGTCACCTGCTCCCGTCGCGGCAGCACGCTGCTGGCGTGCTTCGCAAGCGCCGCTTCGCGCACCGCTCGGTGATGATCGTTGAGCACTTCGTTTGGACCGTCGTCGAACGGTGTCTGCTCCTTGCGTCGCGCACGCGCCTCGGCACTGATCCGGAAGAGATTGCCCGGCGAGCGTTTGAAATACAGGGTGCGACCGTCGATCACCTGCTTTTCGAGCAGCCCTGCGCTGTCCCACTTGGCGAACTCCGCGTCGGTGAGGTCGGGGATCTGCTTCCGCAACCGCGCCTTGACGGCATCGGCGTCGAGCGTGAAGTCGATGAGGATCCGACGCATGCGTTCGCGCTGGAAGGCGAGCGCGTCGCGCTGCTCCTGCGTGAGGCCCGGCTGGGTCAGAGCCCTTGCGATCGCCCCTTCGGCATCCTTGAACCGCCCTGCGTCGATGGCCGCGACGATGGTGTCGAAGGCGCCCGTCTCCCTTGCATCGCCCCCCTGGCCCGTGGCCAGCGCAGCGGCGCCCACCGCACCTGCGCACGGCGGAAGAACCGCAGCCGCCAGGGCAGCGCATAACCATGCGTTTCGTAGAGCCGCTTTCACCGTTCGGTATCCCCGATGCAACCGTGGTGGATGGACGTGCTTCATGGCTGTGTAACATGCTTGCAAAGCGCGGTCAATAATTTATGCTTCAGGCTAATTCGTTAGGAATAGATATTCCTGACGACCGTCGCGACACCACCCGGGGAGGGACGCGTGATCCAGTCGGTTTGGCCTTATCTGGCCGTGATGCTGCTTGCGGCGGGGTTCTGGCCGGTGATCGAACGGCGCTTCGGCTGGAAGATCTTCGACATTCTTCCGCCCATCGTCCTCACCTACCTCATGGTCACGGCGCTGTCGGTGGCCGGGCTCTGGACGGCCACGCCGGAAATCCACGAGGCGCAGCAGACCCTGGTGGCGCGCGTGGTGCCCGCCCTGCTCTTCCTGCTGATGATCAATTGCGACCTGCGCGCCATCCTGGCCTTGGGGCCGCGCGTGCTGGGCGTGTTCGTGTGCACCTCGATCAGCCTGTTCACGGCCTTCGTCCTCACCTTCCTGCTCTACCGCCACTGGATGCCCGGCAACGGGTGGATGCCGCTCGCGTCGCTGTCGGGTAGCTGGATGGGCGGCACGGCAAACATGATCGCCGTGAAACAGGCCATCGGCATGTCGGACACGTCCCTGGCGACCACACTCCTCACCGACGCGCTCTGCTATTCGATGTGGGTGGTGGTGCTCTTTGCGGTGGCGCGGCTCGCGCCGGCGTTCAATCGCTGGACACGGGCCAGGTCCAGCGCGGACATGAACGTGGCTGAGACGGCGGCGCGGGTACCGGCGACCGGCGACAGCGTGCTGCTCTGGCTGGGGCTGGCGGTACTCGTCTCCACCGTGTCGGCCTTGCTCGGTGGACTCATGCCGGTGGGTTCGATGGTATCGCCGACGACGTGGACGATCCTGATCGCGACCATCGCCGGACTCGTCGCGGCGCATACGCCGCTGGCACGCCTGCCGGGCGCGCAAGCCGTCTCCAGCGCGCTACTGATCTCGGTCGTGGCCGTGCTCGCGTCGCAGAGCAGCTTCGCCGGCATCGCGGCCGCGCCGCTCTACCTGCTTGCCGGCGTCACCGTCATCGCCGTGCACGCGGTGCTGCTGTGCGTGGCGGCGCGCATCTTCCACTTCGATCTCTATCTGTGTGGAATCTCCTCACTCGCGCACATCGGCGGCGTGGCGGCCACGCCGGTGCTGGCGGCCACGTATTCGCGGTCGCTGGTGCCGGTCGGCATCTTGCTCGCCCTGCTCGGTTATATCCTCGGGACCGGATTCGGTCTCGTCGTCGCCGCGGTGCTTTCGGCGCTGGCCTCCTGACAAGGTACCCGCTATGACATTGCTTCGTCCCACGTTCCTCGCGGCACTGCTCGCGCTCTCGCTCGGCGCTGCGCCGGTCGCGGCAGCCGACATGCCCGTGCCTCCGTCCGGTGTCATGGGCATCACCGACGCGCAGCTCACGTCCGACTTCTGGGTGGCCCGCCTTGCCGAGGCCGACAGACCGGTGCTCGATCGCGCCGCCATCGCGGCACTGAACGAACGCGTGGCCCGGCTCGATCCGTCGATGCACGATATCCGCCACCTTCCAGCCGTGCTGCCTCGCGACCAGGTCAAGGGCTGGATCGAGAAACTGACCAGCAGGCCGGGCAAGCCGCTGTTCGACGCGCAAGGCAAACCGGTGCCCGCCACCGCCATCGACGGCGTGCTGGCTAACGCGGCACTCGATGCGATCCCCGCGCAGGTCGCTCCGCGCTACGGCATGACGGTCCGGCGCAGCGCGCTGCGTGGTTACCCCACCGATCTGCGTGTGTTCCGCGACGCCGACGACACCGATATCGACCGCTTCCAGGAAAGTACGCTATTCCCGGGCGATCCGCTGGTGGCCGTGCACACCAGCAAGGACGGCAAGTGGGTGTTCGTGGTGAGCCCGCGCTACGCCGCCTGGGTGAATGCCGACGACGTGGCCTATGGCGACGCCGCCACGGTATTCGCCCACGCCGACGCCACGCCTTACCGCGTGATCACCGGAGCCAAGCCGCTCACCGTCTACACGCCCGAGGCGCCCGCGGTTTCCGAGTTGCAGCTGGACATGGGCACCCGCGTGCCGCTGGATACGTCGCTGCCCGCCGACCAACCCGTGAACGGGCAGAGCCCGTATGCGTCCTGGGTGCTCAGCCTGCCCGTGCGCGACGGCAAGGGCGCCCTGTCGTTCCATCCGGCGCTGCTCCAACGGAACCAGGATTCCTCGCCGGACTATCTTCCGCTCACACCTGCCAACATCGTGCGCCAGGCCTTCAAGTTCCTCGGCGAGCGGTACGGCTGGGGGCACGCCTACAACGGTCGCGACTGCAGCGGTTTCGTGTCGGACGTGTACCGCAGCATGGGCGTGCAGATGCCGCGCAACACCCGCGACCAGAGCATCAGCCCCGGCCTCACGCACACGCTATACACCGACAAGGACGACCACGAAACACGGCTGAAGGCGGCCATGGCACTGGAGGTGGGCGACCTCGTCTACATTCCCGGCCACGTGATGATGGTCATCGGCAAGATCGACGGTAAACCCTATGTCATTCACGACGTGGGCGGCATGAGCTACCGCCAGGCCGACGGCAGCCTCCGCCACGTAAAGCTCAACGAAGTGTCGGTTACGCCCCTCCTGCCGATGATGTCGGGCCATGACAAGTCGTTCGTCGACATCATGACCAGTATCGTCCGCATCCGCTGATCATCTTGCCCAACGAGGCTCCATGAAAATCACCGATATCCGCTTCGGCATGCTGCGCGTACCGCTGAAGACTCCCTTCAAGACGGCGCTGCGCACCGTGGACAAGGTCGAAGACATCGTGGTGATGGTGCATACCGACGACGGGCGCGTGGGCTACGGCGAGGCCCCGGCCACGGCGGTCATCACCGGCGACACCCACGGGTCCATCGTGGATGCCATCCGGCACTACATCGCACCGCGCCTCATCGGCCAGGACATCGCCGACCTGAACCGCATCACCAAGCTGGTGCAGGGTGCGATGGAAAAGAACACCAGCGCCAAGGCGGCGGTGGAAATCGCCGTCTACGACCTCTGGGGCCAACTCTACGACGCGCCGCTGTACAAGCTGCTCGGCGGTGGCGATCCGGTCATCACCACCGACATCACCATCAGCGTGGATTACATCGACAAGATGGTGGCCGATTCGGTGGCGGCGGTGGAACGCGGCTTCGAGTCGCTCAAGATCAAGGTGGGCAAGGACATCGGCGTGGACATCGAGCGCGTACGCGCCATCTATGCCGCCGTGGAAGACCGTGCCCTGCTCCGCCTGGACGCGAACCAGGGCTGGACGGCCAAGGAAGCCGTGTACGCGTTGCATGCGCTGGAAGACGCGGGCGTCCGCCTCGAACTGGTGGAACAACCGGTGAAGGCGCGCGACCTGGAAGGCATGCGCTACGTCACCGAGCGCGTGCATACGCCCATCATGGCGGACGAAAGCGTGTTTGGCCCGGCCGAAGTGATGGATCTCATCCGCATGCGTGCCGCCGACATCATCAACATCAAGCTCATGAAAACCGGCGGCATCTCCAATGCCATCCGCATCGCCGACATCGCCGGGCTCTACGGCGTGGAATGCATGATCGGCTGCATGCTCGAATCCAGCATCAGCGTGGCCGCGGCGGTGCACGTGGCGGTGGCCAAATCCGACGTAATCACCAAGGTCGACCTCGACGGCCCTTCCCTCGGTGCCTATGACCCCGTGGACGGCGGTGTGAACTTCAACGAATCCGAGATATCCATCAGCGAAGCCCCCGGCCTCGGCATCCGCGAAATCCGCGGCCTCGAACCCCTTTGAAGGACGCGCCATGTCGCCGCTGGTGAAGATCCGTTCCGAGCGCGACCGCATGTCGGCGGTGGAGCGGCGCATCGCCGATTTCATCCTCGAGAACGCCCAGCTGCTGCGCGACTACTCCTCACAGCAACTGGCCAGTGCGCTGGGCATCAGCCAGTCCAGCGTGGTGAAGTTCACCCAGAAACTCGGATTCCGCGGCTATCCGGACCTGAAGTACTCCGTGGGCGAGGCCATCGGCCGCAGCGAGGATGCGGATGGCGAGGCCGTGCCACACACCGAACGCCCGGGCGAGGATGGGCTCGGTGCCACCCTGTGGCAGCGCAAGGCACGCGCCGAAGAAGCCACACGGCTCATCAACGATCCTGTCACCCTGCGCGAACTCGTCGGCGCACTCGACGGGGCGGGCAAGGTCTTCCTCATCGGCGTGGGCGAAGACGAACTGCACGCGCGCGGGTTCGCGGCGCGCCTGTCGCTCCTCGGCATCGTCGCCATCCGCCACGTCGATGTAGGCCGCATGGCCGCGCAGGTGGCGATGTCCGCACCGGGCGACTTGCTCATCGTGTTCTCCGAACACGGCAAGCATCCGGCCCTGGTGAAGGTGGCGCGTTATTTCCGCGAGCACCGGGGCCGCGTCGCCACCGTCACACGGCATACGTCCAACCCGCTGCGCGCCTTGTCGGACATCGCGCTGGTGGTGGCGGCGCACGACGATGCCTCCTACGTGCAGTCGCTGATCTACCAGTCCACCGTGCAGCACCTGCTCGACACGGTCTTCGTGCACCTGTGCGAGGGCGACGAGGCGCGTCATGCGCGACTGGTGGAGAACCTCGACCGCATTCACCAGATGCTCGAACCCTGACCGGAGCGCCACCATGCCCTCGCCCAGCCGCCTTGCCCGCCTCACCGGATTTTTCGCCTTCGCCTTCAGTCTCCCCGGCGCGGCCTTCGAGACGCCGGCGGCATGGTCCGTGTCGCGGCAGATGATCGTGGTGACCACCGACGGATGGAACGCGGACCACGGTAGCTTGCGCACCTACGTGCGCGAAGGCACGCACTGGAAACAGGAAGGCCCTGCCGCCGATGTGACGATCGGCAAGAGCGGCAGTGCGTGGGGTATTGGCCTCCATCCTCCCGAACAGAGCGGGCCCGTGAAGAAGGAAGGCGACGGTCGCAGCCCCGCGGGCGTGTTTCGCGTGGGGCCCGCCTTCGGCTACGCCGAGAGCAACCCCACCGCCATGCCTTACCTCGGCCTCACGGCGTCGGATTACTGCGTGGACGTCAACGGCTCGCCCTACTACAACCGCATCGTGGACGCCGACAAAGTGGGCAAGAGCGCGGTGGAGGGTGCCACGGAGGCCATGCGCCGCGACCTGCACTTCGACGGCGACCGTGCCTACCGCATCGGCTTCGTGATCGAACACAACCCCGACGGACGCAAGGGCGCGGGCAGCTGCATCTTCGCTCACCTGTGGAAGTCGCCGACCTCGCCCACGGTGGGCTGCACCGCCATGACCGACGGCACCATGGAACGCCTGCTCGCTTGGCTCGACCCCAGCAAGAAGCCCGTCTTCGTGCTGCTTCCCAAGACCGAATACGCGCGGCTGCGCGAAGCCTGGAACCTGCCGGCCCCATGACTGCCACCCAACGCATCCTTCTCGGCCTGGCACTGGGCGCGGCTGCCGGCATCGCCCTGGCCCATTGGGCACCGGCCTCCGCCGTGCGCGTGGCCGACGCGGTGCAACCGCTCGGCAAGCTATGGCTCAGCGCACTGCAGATGACCGTGGTGCCCCTCGTGCTTTCGCTCGTGGTGGTCGGCGCGAACACTGCGACCGATGCCGCGGCGTCCGGGCGTATCGCCCGCCGGGCCATCGTGGTCTTCCTCCTGCTGCTCGCGCTCGGCGCCGCCGTCGCCGCGGCGGCCGCACCGGAGTTGTTCATGCTCTTCCCGCGCAGCGAATCGCTGCGCACGGCGCTCGGCACGGCCACCGGCCACCTGGCTGCCACCGCGCCCATCGGCTGGAGCGACTGGCTCGCCGGCATCGTGCCCACCAACGCGATCATGGCCGCGGCCCAAAGTGCCATGCTGCCCCTGGTGGTGTTCGCAATGTTCCTCGGCTTCGCGCTCACCCGCATCGCGCCCGAGCGGCGTGCGCTCGCCGTCGAGTTCTTCGGCGCCATCGCCGACGCCATGATCGTCGTCGTGCGCTGGGTGCTCCTGCTGGCACCCTTCGGCGTCTTCGCACTGATCCTTTCCGTGTGCGCCCGCGCCGGCCTGCAGATGCTCGGCGCGCTGGGTGCCTATGTGCTGGTGGAGTGCATCGTTTACCTCATGGTTACCGCGCTGATGCTCGTGGTGGCGCGCGTCTGGGGGCGCGAACCGTTCGTGCGCTTCGCCACCGCGATCGCTCCGGCGCAGGTCGTGGCGGCGAGTACGCAGTCCTCGCTCGCGTCGCTGCCCGCCATGATCGAGAGCGCGGACAGGCGGCTGGGCTACCCGAGCGCCGTCACCTCCCTGGTGCTGCCGATGGCCGTATCCCTCTTCCGGCTCACCAGCCCGGTGCAGTACATCGTGTCGTCCTGCTTCATCGCCTGGGCGCTCGGCATCGACCTTGGTGCAGCGCAGCTCGCGGCAGGCGCCGCGCTGGCGGTGGTGATCAGCCTCGGCTCGGTGGGCCTGCCGGGCCAGGTGACCTTCATTGCGACCAATGTGCCCGTGGCGCAGGCGATGGGACTGCCCGTCGGGCCGCTGGGCCTGATGCTGGCGGTGGACACGCTTCCCGATACCCTCGCCACGCTGGGCAACGTCACCGCCGACCTCGCCGCGACCAGCGTGGTGGCAGCCCAATCGTCGAGGGACAAGGCATGAGCATGAAGCACCTGGACGTGATCGTTGTCGGCGGCGGCATCGCCGGCGCCTCGGTCGCGTGGTTCCTCGCACCGCATGCGCGCGTGGCCGTATTGGAGCGAGAATCCTTTGCCGGCTTCCACACCACCGGCCGCTCGGCGGCGCACTTCAGCGAAAGCTACGGCTCGCCGCAGGTTCGCGCGCTCAGCCGCGCTACGCGTCCGTTCCTGGAGCGACCGCCCGCGGGCTTCGCGGCTCACCCGATCCTGCAGCCGCGCGGCGCGCTCGTCATCGGCGCCCAGGAGCAGGCCGAACGCGTGCGCGAGGAATTCGAGGCGGTGCGACGTTACACACCGTCGCTCTCGCTACTGACCGGCTCGGCCATCCGCGAGCGCGTGCCCGTCCTCCGCCCGGAGGCGGCCCACGTTGCCTTCCTCGAGCCTGATTCCGCCGATATCGACGTCAACGAGCTCCACCAGGGATTCCTGCGCGGTGCCAAGGCCAACGGTGTGGCCCTGCACGTCGACACCGACGTACAGTCCATCCGCCGCGAGGGCGGCGATTGGGTGGTCAACGAAGCATGGCGCGCGCCGGTCGTGATGAACGCCGCGGGAGCCTGGGCGGACATGGTCGCAGGCATGGCCGGCGTGCGGCCCATCGGTCTGGAACCGCGGCGGCGCTCGGCCTTCACTTTCGCGGCACCGGAAGGTGTCGACACCGACGCGTGGCCGTTCGTTGTGGATATCGACGAGACCTTCTATTTCAAACCCGATGCCGGGCTGCTGCTGGGCTCCGCCGCGAACGCCGATCCCACGCATCCACACGATGTGCAACCCGAGGAATACGACATCGCGCTCGGCATCCATCGCATCGAGGAAGCCACGACGATGACGATCCATCGCCCGGCACGTACCTGGGCCGGTCTGCGCAGCTTCGTCGCCGACGGCGACCTCGTGGGTGGCTTCGCGCCCGACGCCGAGGGCTTCTTCTGGCTGGCGGCACAGGGCGGCTACGGCATCCAGACCAGCGCGGCGATGGCGGAAGCCTGTGCATCGATGATCCTGGGGCGGCCCATGCCGTGGCACCTGGTAGACCAGGGCATTACGCCCGAGATGCTCAGCCCGGGGCGCTTGCACGCGTAGGAGCGCGCCCTGCGCGCGACATCTTTTCGCGGAGAGCAATAGGTCCTGCCACTCTCGGCTCCAAAACATGTCGCGCGCAGGGCGCGCTCCTACAACCATTCATGCGCGTTCTCAGAAATCGTACGAAACGCTGAGCCGCCCGTAACGTGGCTCCTGCCGTGCCGTGATCACGCCATACGCCGGCTCAGGCAGGCCCGGGCCCGCTTCGGAATACGGGTACTTCTGCAACGCGCGGCGCTCGTTGAGCAGATTGAACACGTTCGCGTTGAAGGCCAGCTTTCCGTCGCCGAACGACGGCCTCCAGGTCACGCCGAGGTCGATCTGGCGAATCCAGGGCAGCCGTCCCTGCTCACCGGGCGGTGACGGCAAGCCGTCGCAGTAGTGGTAATCGCCCGAGTAACCCGCAGGATCCGAGCGCTCAGGGCCGTAGTAGCCCAGGCAGTGCCGCGGTGTGCCCGACACCAGGCTCACGTTCGCTGACGCCAGCCACTCGGGCGCGATCTGCCAGTACCCGAACACCTTCAGCTGGTGCGTGTGGTCGTTGCTCTGCGGTCCGTTGGTGTGCTCCATGATCTCCGCGTTGTCCCAGTCTTCGCTGGTAGACGCGGCCGTCTGGTTGAGGTCCGATCGCAACTGCCCTTCCGTGTTGCCGTAGCTGCGCGAGAAGACATAACTGGCGCGTGCATACCAGCGACCGTCAAACGGATGCTCGAGCAACAGCTCCAGGCTGTAGTACTTGCGCTTCAGGCCCTGGAAGCCCAGCTCCTTGTTGCTCACCGGCACCTCGACGTGGTTCCCCGCAGTGTCCAGCAGGGTGAACGTGTTGGCCTGACCGGGATTGAACAGGTAGCAGCTGTTCACCTGGTTGGTGTCGATGTCGAGGCCGAGCGCCTGGCCCCTGGCCACGATGCGGTCGATGTCGCAGTAATCGTCGATGGCGTTGCGGAGCTTGCGGTAAGTGAGCTTCGCGCCGTAAACCCAATCGCTGCCGAGGGTCTTCGTGAAGCCCAGGATGTACTCGTCCTGGTTCTCCGCCTTCATGCCCTTCGCGGCGACTGTCTTCGGGTCCGGCAGCTGCCCGAAGTAGTTATTGGAGGACACGGGCACGCCCGGAGCGATCGCCGTCAGGCCGGTGGGTTGGCCGTCCGCCGCGATGCCGGTGTATGTGAAGTACTGCGAGGTCGAAAGCGCACCGCCTGCCGCATTGAGCGCGGGATTCAGCGGCAGACCGAGGTAATAGCGTCCCGCGTTGCCGTACACCTTGAAGGTGGCGTCACCGTTCACGTCCCAGCTGAAGCCCAGGCGGGGTGCCCACTGCGGCCGGGTCTGCTTGATGTAGGCCTCGCTGTCAGCGTTGTAGTTGGTGAACTGGTCGTTGCGCAGGCCGAGCGTGAGCAGCCAGCGATCGGTGACCTGCCATGCATCTTCGATGTACTGCGCGCGCTGGCTCGAACGCACCGTCGCCAGGCTGGAGGACACGCCCCGGACGACGTAATAACCTTGCTCGCCGCCGGGATAGTTCCCCGGCGCGTCCACGCCCAGACCCGTGGAGATCGGAAGGTTCGGCGAGCCTTGTCCATAGGTCCAGATGTAGCCGGGGCCCGAACTGGACGTTCCCTGGTCGCGCGCGCGCGCCTGCTGGTTGTCGATACCGGCGGTGATCGTGTGGTCGCCCAGCGTGTAGTGGATGTCGAAGCGCGTGTTCGTCGTCTCGTTGCCACGGTTTGGATTCGCCAGGGAGGCGACTGTCTGCCCGTTGTCGCGCGCCACGCCGCCCGTGTAGATGGGGTTCTGGAAATCCTGGCCCGCGATGTACACCGCGTCCGGGTTGTACCCCGAAGGAACGACGTAGTTCGTCGTGCGCATCTTGCCGTATTGCGCGCTGATGGTGAGGTTGTCGGTGAGGTAACCGGTGTACTTCGCCGTATAGACGTCGCCGCCGAACTTCTCGTTGTTGGCACCGGACAACCGCTCGCCCTTCCTGCGATTCGCATAGTCATAATCGTAGACGGTACCGGAGCGCTCGGATTTGTCCGAGGCACCGGTGACTTCGAGGATGTTCGCGTCGTTGATGTTCCAGTCCAGCTTCGCGTACCAGCGCGGCAACTGGTAACGGTAGGAGCGATCCGGCGACTGCGGCAGGGTGACGTTGCTTATCGTGTCGCCCGTCTGGCGCTCCACCTCCGCGGCGGCGAAGAGGAACAACGTGTCCTTGATGAGCGGACCACCGGCGTACAGGCTCGCCGTCGTGGAAGTGACGGTGTTCGAACTGTTGGGCGCGTAGAGATCGCCAGCCTTTGGCTGCGGCGGAAGGCCATTCGTGTAATGACTGTCCTTTTCCTTCGCACGCAGGCCGTTCGGCTCCCAGATCAACTGGGCGCCCGCGTGCCATTCGTTGGTGCCGCGCTTGCCGACCACGTTGATGACGCCGCCGTCGGAGCGGCCGTACTGCGCGCTGTAGCCGCCGGTGTACACCTCCTGCTGTTCGATGGCGCCGTAGGGCAGCGAGATACCGCCGAAGCCGCGCAAGGGATCGGTCGTGTTGAAACCGTTGACGTAGTAGGCGTTCTCGCTGGCAGCGGAACCGCCGAACGAAACCAGCGAGTTACCCGTGGCGCTGGTGTAGCTGCCGCTGTTGTTGACCACGCCGGGCGCCAGCAGGGCGATGGCTTCCGAATTGCGCGCAAGGGGAAGTCTCGCGAGCTGTTGCGACGTGACCACCGTGCGCGAATCGACCGTGGATACGTCGATCGCCGGCAAGGCGTTCGCGGACACGTTCACGCCGCCCAAATCCTGTACCGACTCCTGCGTAAAGGAGACTTCGACGCCGGAACCCACGCGCAGGGCCACGTTGTCCCGGCTCTGCACCGGCGCCCCGGCATGGACCACCGACACCGTGTACGTACCCAGCGGGAGCTGGGCCGCGGAGTAACGGCCGCGCGCATCGATCGGGACCTCGCGCGTAAGTCCCGTGTCATTCGTTACACGAACGACGTCACCCTCGCTCGCCTGCACCTGCCCATAGATGGATCCCGTGGTGGACTGCGCCAGCACGACCCCTGAAAACGCGGAAAACACCGCCACGGCCAGCAACGACCGCTGCAACGACAACATGTTCATGGAAACCCTTGATCGTGGAAGAGGGGCAAGCCCCGGCCGCATCGCCTTCCCCTTGCGAGGGCGACGGGTCGATCGCAGTGACTTGCCGGTGCACGGACGCGAACGCCCGTTACGCCTGCGAGGCGTTAGTGGATCGGTATGGAACCGGAGTGAGCGCCAGGCCCGGCCCAGCCGGACAGCGCTAGCGCCGCTGGATCAGCGGCGACAACAACATCGCACGGCAGCGAAGCGCACGCGCGTGGAATGGGAGTTAACGAGTTCAGGGTGACGCATGACGACCCCTCGTTTTTTGCTGCGATGCGCCACGGTAACACGGTTCAATATGGCCGTGTCAAGCGTTTGGACGTCTAGATGGCTCTGAGCCGCCCCGCCGACCTAAAGCGGCGGGGCGGCAGCGATAGGTGATAGGCCTCCCCGGACTCGAAGGACTCGCTCTAGTTAAGTATGCACCGGACCCGGTACGTCGCAGGCGGTGTGCGAACCCCATCGAAATCGCGCGCCGTGACCGTCAGTTCGAGCGGGGCACCCTCGGCGTCGTTCCGGGTACACAAATGTCTTACCTTAAGACGCTCGACATCCCGGCGCCCCGAAAGAACATAGTCCTTGTCGTGACAAAACCTGCCCGAGCAGCTCAGGTCCTTTGACCAGACCCGGATGGGAAACACCGGATTGCCGGTAAAGCCGAACGGCAGTTCGACAGTGCGACCGACCTTCCCCGTGACTTCATCGACTGGATTGATGGCGAAATCCTCGCATGGCAGGTTATCTCGGAAGAGGCGGTAGCCTTTCGCCACGCCACGCATGGCCAGCGCCTGAAATTGCCTGTTCTTGAGAAACCCTGCGTCCGTAGGATTGGTATGGAATCCGACTTCCACAATCACCGAGGGCATCTTGGCTAGCTTGTTCTCAGCATGGCGGTCGTTTATGTGCACTGTTTGACTGACAGCAAACTCATTGAATTCGCCCGCCGTATGAATGAGCTCACGCGCACTGCACAGGATTCTCGATGCGAGCACATGATCTCCAGCCCGCCCGTGAATGTAAGTTCGCAGGCCATTCGGCTTGTCGCTTGCGCTGGCATTGGTATGAATGTGAACCAAGGCATCAGCTTGCAGATGGTTGGCATATAAGGGCCGACTTCGAATATCTTCGTCACGTTCCCATAGCGGGCTCCTTTTGTCCTTGGCGGTGTTCCATACGTCCGTCAAATCCGGATATCTCTCTTGAAAGTGATAGCGCGCCGACAACCTCCACCAGGCCTCCCCACTTGGCGCGTGAGTGGTCTTATCGCCCTCGTACCGCACGGTTTCGACGTCGACAAGGTCGCGCCGCAGCGCCCCTATGAGGTGCCCAGCCAGCACAGGCGTCATGTCGTCTTCCAATATGCCATTGGCAGGCTCTCGTTGAGCCCGCCAATCCTTGTATCTGTGATGGAAATACAGTCCATGTCCGGGAGATACAAACACCATAGGTTTACGGGCGACGCTCCTTCGTTTTCTGTGGCTTCTTATGGGCGACTCCGGTTGGCGATTGATCGGCCAATGATCGGCGTCGAACCCGCCGAAGCGGAAGCTGATGCCTGTCACTCCGTCGATTCGCTCAAAGATTGACCACAACGCGCTTGTGACGTGGTTGTCGAAGTCATCGAACTCCGCTGTCAAAGCCGCGGGACCAAGCCGCTCGTCGACGTTGATGAGCACCAGGTTGGTCGCTGGATCGACGCTGACTTCCACATGTATCGGCAGGGGATCTTCACTAAAGAACTGCCTTCCCACGATGGCATCGTCGATCGTGCGACGTATCTCATCGGCCAGGTCGTGTCGTTCCACCTCCGTCATCTCCATGATGGTCTTTTTCGCAACAGCCTGCGCGATGACAGCCGGTATGCATAGGAGCGATGCGCTGAACAGTAGGCTGCAAATGAGTCGCTTGCGTACGGAAGGGAACATGACGAATCCTGTTAGTGCCGCAAAGCGCGGCGATCTCATCGTCGTGGTTGTCCTGAGCACGGAGCAGACGCTGCCTTCCGCATGCTGACGTCGCTAATCGCCTGTTTGGTTGTGAGGAACCTCCGATGGTCAATCGGCCTTGCACGGCATTCTCAGCGAGGATGTGTCTTCGTGCGCCGTGAAGTCGCTGGACCCCTGCGTTCGCAGGGGCGACGTGAGGGGCAGGAGCACTGGCGTTGTGGACACCTGCGTGCGCAGGTGTGACAAACGGATGCCCAGTACGGGGCACTGGGCAAACGCGGCCCGAGCGTCCTTGCGCGCAGGCCGCGCCTTCATCCCGAATCGCGCGAAGAACCACAAAAAAAGCCGCGACCCGAAGGCCGCGGCTTTTTCGTGCACCGTAGTGCGCGTGTCTTACTTCATCAGGCCCGCGAGGGTCTTGCCGAGGTCGGCCGGGGACTTGACGGTGGTCACGCCCGCCTTCTCGAGCGCGGCGAACTTCGCCGCTGCCGTGCCCTTGCCGCCCGAGATGATCGCGCCGGCGTGGCCCATGCGCTTGCCCGGAGGAGCCGAGGCGCCGGCGATGAACGACACCACCGGCTTCTTCACGTACTGGCCGATGAACTCGGCCGCGTCTTCCTCGGCGCTGCCGCCGATTTCGCCGACCATGATGATGCCCTCGGTCTGCGGATCGTCCTGGAAGAGCTTCAGGCAGTCGATGAAGTTCAGGCCGTTGATCGGATCGCCACCGATGCCGATGCAGGTGGACTGGCCCAGGCCTTCGTTCGTGGTCTGGAACACGGCTTCATACGTGAGCGTGCCCGAACGCGAGACGATTCCGACCTTGCCCGGCTTGTGGATGTGACCCGGCATGATGCCGATCTTGCACTCGCCCGGGGTGATGACGCCGGGGCAGTTCGGACCGACGAGCACGACCTCGGGGTGCGACTTCAGCACGTTCTTCACGCGCATCATGTCGAGCACCGGAATGCCCTCGGTAATGGCCACGATGACCTTGATGCCGCCAGCGATGGCTTCGAGGATCGAGTCGGCCGCGAACGGCGGCGGCACGAAGATTACCGAGGCGTCGGCGCCCGTCTGGTCGACGGCGTCGCGCACGGTGTTGAAGACCGGCAGGCCGATGTGCTCGGAACCGCCCTTGCCCGGGGTGACGCCACCGACGATCTTGGTGCCGTAGTCGATCGCCTGTTCGGCGTGGAAGGTGCCCTGCTGTCCGGTGAAGCCCTGGACGAGGACCTTGGTGTTCTTGTTGATCAGGACGCTCATGTTGCTTTCGCTCCTCAGGCCGCGGCGGCCACGGCCTTCTGGGCCGCATCGTTGAGATCGTCGGCCGGCGTGATCGCCAGGCCCGAGTTGGCCAGCAGTTCGCGGCCCTTCTCGACATTGGTACCCTGCAGGCGCACGACCACCGGAATCTTCAGGCCCACTTCCTTCACGGCGGCGATGATGCCTTCGGCGATCAGGTCGCAGCGCACGATGCCGCCGAAGATGTTGACCAGGATGGCCTTCACCTTGTCGGACGAGAGGATGAGCTTGAACGCCTCGGTGACGCGTTCCTTGGTGGCGCCGCCGCCGACGTCGAGGAAGTTGGCCGGCTCGCCGCCCGCCAGCTTGATCACGTCCATCGTGGCCATCGCGAGGCCGGCGCCATTGACCATGCAGCCGATCGTGCCGTCCATCGTGACGTAGTTGAGATTGTGCTGGACGGCGGCCGCTTCGGCGGCGTCTTCCTGCGTGAGGTCGCGCATGGCGGCGAGGTCCGGATGACGGAACTCGGCGTTGTCGTCGGAGTTCACCTTGCCGTCGAGAGCGGCGAGGTTGCCGTCGGCGAGGATCGCCAGCGGGTTCAGCTCGACCAGCGAGAGGTCTTTCTCGTTGAAGAGCTTGTACAGGCCCAGCATGATCTTGACGAGCTGGTTCACCTGCTTCGGATTCAGGTCCATCTTGAACCCGAGATCGCGGCACTGGTACGGCTGCAGGCCTTCCACGTAATCCACCACGATGGTGTGGATGTCTTCCGGCGTGTCGTGCGCCACCTGCTCGATGTCGACGCCGCCGTGCTTCGAGGCGATGAACGAGATCGACTTGGTGTCGCGGTCGGTGAGGATCGACAGGTAGAGTTCCTTCGCGATGTCGGTCGCGTCGGTCACCAGCACCAGGTTCACCGGCAGCGCACGGCCGGCGGACTGGTAGGTTTCCATGTTCGTGCCGAGCATGCCCTTGGCGGCGGCGCGGACGTCGTCCAGGCTACGGCAGAACTTCACGCCGCCGGCCTTGCCGCGGCCGCCTGCGTGGATCTGGGCCTTCACCATCCACTGCGTGCCGCCAAGGTGCTTGGCGGCATCGACGGCGGCGTCGGGAGAGTTGGCAGTCTTGCCCGGCGGCACGGCGATGCCGTACTTGGCGAACAGTTCTTTAGCCTGGTACTCGTGGAAATTCATTCGATACCTCGAGCGAACGGGAGAAAACGTGTGAACGCGTGCCGGCCGTGAGGCCTGCACGGGGAGGGGGGAGCGATTGCGAGCTGTTTCACGCAATACGGCCGCGTATTTTCCCGCATGGCGCCCCGGATGGAAAGGGGCGCCCGGCCAGCCGCCCGCGCACGGTGCGACGCAGTCGGCTTGCCGCAATGGCCGGCACCCCTATACTGGGACCTCATCCAGGGCCCCGGGGGGCCCCCGGCGGAGAAGCATCCAGGTGTCCACGCCCGCGTCGACCATCGCCGCCCATACCCGCGCGAACCAGACCACCGCGCGCCACGAACTCTTCTTTTTCAACTACTTCCGGCTGGGCCAGGCGGCCGTTTACACCGCCCTGGCGTTCCGCCCGGAACACATGAACTGGCCGGCGCTGCCGGAGCCCGTGATCGCCCGGGTGTTCGCCCTCGCCTATCTGCTGGCCGCGCTGGTGATGGTCGCCCGCACCCGCCGGAGCCTGCAGCGGCCGGTGCTGATCGTATCGATCGGCCTCACCCTCGACGTGGCGGCAGCGCTGATGGCCCTCGTGCTGATGCACGACGTGCGCATGGGCGTGGCCATGATGCTGGCCGTGAACATCGCCACCGGCGCGCTTCTGCTGCCGTTCCGGCTATCCATGTTCTTCGCCTCGCTGGCGACCCTGGGCATGCTGGGCCACTCGGTGTTCGACCTGACCAGCGTCGACCCGTCCGACCGGGAGTTCGCCGAGTACGGCCTGTTCGGCGCGGCCTACTTCGCCTGCGCATCGCTCTGCTATGTGCTGGGGCGCAATATCCGCGCGTCCGAGGCCCTGGCCGAGCAGCGCGGGATCGACCTCGCCAACCTGTCGCAGGTCAACGAGCTGATCATCCGGCGCATGAAGACCGGCGTGCTGCTGGTGGACGAAGGCAACCGCATCCACCAGCTCAACGAGTCGGCCTGGATGCTGATGGGCAATCCCTCCGCGGACCAGCGCGACCTGGGCAGCCTGGCCCCCGAGCTGTCGCGGCGCCTCTACCACTGGCGGGCCTCGGGCAAGCTGGACGAGAGCGCCACCATGCTGGCCGACGGCACGCCCGAGGTGGTGCCCCGCTTCACCCGCCTCGCGCCCAACGACGATTCCCACGTGCTGATCTTCCTTGACGACACCTCGCTGGTGTCGCGCCGGGCGGAAGAACTGACCCTGAGTTCGCTGGGCAGGCTATCGGCCTCCATCGCCCACGAGATTCGCAACCCGCTTGCCGCGATCCACTACTCGGCGCAGCTGTTGGCCGAATCCACGGACATGAACGACACCGACCTGCGCATGGTGGAGATCATCAACAACCACTGTTCGCGGCTCAACGAGATCATCGAGAACATCCTGCAGCTTTCCCGCCGGGAGCGTTCGCGGCCCGAGACCCTGGACCTGGGCCAGTGGGTGCACCACTTCGTGACCGAGTATCGCCAGGGCAACGACCTGGGCTCGGACATCCTCCGCGCCGTGTCCGGCAGCGAACCTGTGGCCGCGGTAGCCGACCCCCAGCACCTGCAGCAGGTGATCTGGAACCTCGTGCAGAACGCCCTGCGCTACGGCCGCCTGCCCGGCGAGCCAGCCCGCGTGATGCTGGTAGCCAGGCACTCGGAAGCCGGCATTCCCATTCTCGAGGTCATCGACCGGGGGCCCGGCATCCCGCCGAAAGTGGCGGCGCAGATCTTCGAGCCGTTCTTCACCACGCACGAATACGGCACGGGTCTAGGCCTTTACCTCGCCCGCCAGATGGCGGAAGCCAACCAGGCCGCCCTCGAATACGTGCGCGTGGCGGGCGGCGGCAGCTGCTTCCGCATCAGCCTCACGCCGCCCGCGCGCACCGCTGCCGCGGCCCCCGTGGCGGTGCACGCGTGAAGGCCGCCCTTTGCGTATCCGGTCCGGGCGGTTACATTTGGACCATTAACCGAACCTTTCGGACCCAATGAGCAAGCAGACCGTTCTGGTCATCGACGACGAGCGGGACATCCGCGAGTTGCTGACCATCACTCTCGGTCGAATGGAACTCGACGTCGACGCGGTGGGGAGCGTCAGCGAAGCGCGGAGCGCACTGGCCTCGCGGCGCTACGACCTGTGCTTCACCGACATGCGGCTGCCCGACGGCAGTGGCCAGGAGATCATCGAACTCATCGCCGCGCAGTATCCGGACATGCCGGTGGCGATGATCACCGCCTACGGCAATGTCGACGCGGCGGTGAATGCCCTGAAGGCCGGCGCCTTCGACTTCGTGTCGAAGCCGGTGGACATCCACCTGCTTCGCCGCCTTGTGCGCACGGCACTGCGCCTTTCCGAGGAACGCAAGGCTGAAGCCGGCAGCAAATCGGCACCCGGCGCGGACCGCCTCATCGGCGATTCCCCCGCCATGACCGAGGTGCGCGGCAAGATCACCAAACTGGCCCGCAACCAGGCGCCGGTGTATATCGCCGGCGAATCCGGCGTGGGCAAGGAGCTGGTGGCACGCCTCATCCACGAGATGGGCCCGCGTTCCGCCGGTGCTTTCGTGCCGGTGAACTGCGGCGCCATTCCGTCCGAACTGATGGAAAGCGAGTTCTTCGGGCATCGCAAGGGCAGTTTCACCGGCGCGCATGCCGACAAGGAAGGCCTTTTCCAGGCCGCGCAGGGCGGCACCCTTTTCCTCGACGAAGTGGCCGAACTGCCCCTGCACATGCAGGTGAAGCTGCTGCGCGCCATCCAGGAAAAGGCGGTGCGCCCGATCGGCGGCCGCGACGAAATTCCGGTGGACGTGCGCATCCTGTCCGCCACGCACAAGAACCTTGCCGCGCTCGTCGAGCAGGGTCTGTTCCGCCAGGACTTGTTCTACCGCATCAACGTGATCGAACTGCGCGTGCCGCCGCTGCGCGAGCGCCGCGGCGACGTGCCTCGCCTGGCCGACTTCATCCTGCGCCAGCTCGCCGCGGAATCCGGCGGCGCCCCCGGCAAGCTCAAGCCCGAGGCGCTGGCCGCACTGGAGGCTTACCACTTCCCGGGTAACGTGCGCGAGTTGGAGAACATCCTCGAACGCGCCATGGCCATGTGCGAAGGCGACACGATCGAGGCCGACGATCTGATGCTGCCGCAGCGCAGCGCGATGCCACCAACCGCGGCCGCCACGGAGGCCGTACTTCTCGCCGCAGCGACCGCGGCGCAACCCGCCCCGCGCGTCGCACCCGCCGCCGACGGCTCGCTCGAGGATTACATCTCGAACATCGAGCGTGACACGATCATCAAGGCGTTGGAGGAGTCGCGCTATAACAAGACGGCTACGGCGAAGAAGCTGGGGATTACGTTTCGGGCGTTGCGGTATAAGCTGAAAAAACTTGGGATCGACTGACGCCTTGCTCAGGAGATCCGAAGAACAATCGCTTCGTTTCTTGCAGCCGCTTCATTATAGAAATCACGGAGCCGCTGGAGGTGGTAGGCAATGTAATCGCGGCTGGCTGGTTCGTCGTTCGACCAAGAGCCAGGATATATTTCCTCGTCGTCTAACAAGCCGATATCGAGCCCCTGCACGGCTTCAGCTGGGTCAATCGCTGCAAGAGCCTCGGCGACACTCCGCACCTTCGAAGCGACCAGCAGACGCGGAGGTCCATACCCAAGGTCATCACCGAAGGGTTCGCCGCCGAAGATCGCTTGAGCCAGAGAACTTTCGTCCGGCCACGCCTGGCCAGTCAGGGCGAAATGGATCGCATGCCAAGCTTTATCGATATCCAGGCTTGACACGGACGGGTCCTGTTTCTCAAGAAGTGACTTAAGGCCGCCGGGGTCGGCTAGCAAATCCTTGGCACGTCGTTCGCTCAGCCGTTCAAAGTGACCGATCATGGACATGATTCCGTCTCCTCTTGTCTGTCGCAAACCTCGACCAGCACAGGGAGCACGGCGGCCAGCAACGTTTCATGAGCAGCCAAACATACCTCGAACGTCTTCATGCTAGACGCGGAACCATAGAGACCACGCGTGCCCAGCAGTGACAGGTCATGGAACAACCAGCCTTGGGCATGAGAAACACCAAACCACGGATCGAGTTTGCAAAAATCGATGTCGGGCATAACCGCTAACGACAGCCCCGCCGGAAATGGAATCTTCCGATCGGTGTGCACCTTGACGCCGACGTAGACGTCGATTCCGTCGCTCGAAGTCCTGTGAAGCAGACCTGTAAATCCGAAGGCAGCGGGACGCGAAACAAATCCGTAGGGCTCGGCGACTGTGGCAAATCGGCTCGTGACGGCTGACAGATCGATGATACGCCCCGGCGGAACAGCTCCAATTCTTTGAGCCTCATCTTCGAGCGCATCGGCAATCTCCTGTCGCTTCGGAAATCTCTCTTCCCGCTCTTCGCTGTACCCCCACAGCCAACCCTGCGAGGCTATGCGCTCCTGCACCTCTGCAGTTTTGACTGGAAAGGTGATGTCATTGAGCGACAAACCGATTGGCGCTAGACGCGACTCGACAAGACTAGGGCCGAGACCAAACACTCGCGGATGCTTCCCCTGGGAGTACGCACTTCCGAATCGGCAGCGCGCAACGTCCATGGTGAATCGAAACCATTCAGGAACTGGTTCACCAGCCTGGAGATCCACTCCCCCATAGTCTGCTCCTACCAGAACGTGTCCCTTCGCGAGCATTGCTCTGATTGCTGGAACTGCCGCCTGAGCAAAGTCGCCGAACCTCGCAAGTTGACAGCTCAGTCTCTCCTCGGCATTTGACATGGCGGCACTCAGAATGATTTAAGGTGAGATCGGCGAATCAGCCGTTTGGTAAGTTATCACACCGCGCCAGTTTTCATCGGGTCCATACACATAAGTACCACCGAAATCGATCCGACCAATGACTATCGACGGCTCATGGACGTCTCGATAGGAGGTTGAAAAGAATTCAGACCATGTGCCGGGCTTGGAGGACATATCCACTCGCTGCATCTCGGCGACGTAGTTGCCCACCTGTCTAAAACCCTCCATGGCAGCGCGTGGATTACCCGGCTTGATCTCGAACAAACTCCATGCCTCCGTGGGACCGCGACGCATCATCACATCAATCCGCAGGCGTCCGCCATCTGCCGTAACGAAGGACTCTTCGACTTGCGCCTCAATTCCTTTGCTGTTTGCGTAATCCTTTATGTCCCGCTCGATCACTCGATGCGCCGCTTGACCCCGCCATAAACTTTTAAGCCAAGAGACACTTCTGGATGCGATGTAGTCGTCGAGAACGCCGAGCTCGACATCTCGGTAAATATTCTGCTTGTCGCACTCTCCGCGACCACAGCCGACGCCAAAATCCGGCTGGTCTGCATGGAGGAGCCTTCCGGAGGGATCCTTGAAAGTGAAGGGATTATTATCGACGTACGTGTAACGCTGGAGGTTAATCCTGGGCGCGGCCAGCGGCGCAACGGGATCGACGGATAAAAAGCGCCCAACTTCAGGGTCGTAAAACCTAGCCTGCATATAAACAAGACTGGTTTCTTCGTCCGCGACGTGACCGGCCATCCCTATTGGATCGACGCCTCCTAAGAGGAGACGCCCAAAGGGACTCCGATCCATGAGCTTGATGACATTCCCACTGGCATCGGTCATAGCCAATGGTGTTCCCTGCACATCTGTATAGTAGTACGTCACCGTGCGACTCAGCGTCGCTCCTGACACTAGCGCAAGAGCGATGCTTATGAAGCCTAAAGCGATATGCGCCATCTTTCCGGGATTCACAGTCATGGCTTGCCTCAATCTCCAGAAACCAGGTTGACAGATGCAGCCGGACTCCACCCCGAACACCCCACGTCATTACAAGCACGGAACTTGAATTGGAGTGACCCTGTGAATCTGATGAGCGAACGCCAGCTGGTGGCAGAGCTATCCTGCACACTCTCCGTATACCCCGACGGATAGACCTCCACCAATTCGTAATGCGTCGCGTACAGAACGCTCGACCACGATACCGTGACGACAGGCTTGTCCGAAGGCCCGGTTTGTGAGATGCGCGGCCATCCCGGCGTGGGCGGCGGCAGACTCACCGTAACGACCGCCTGGGCACTCCATGGCCCACAACCGCCGGCATTGCACGCCTGCACCTGATACACGTAGGTGCCGTTGATCTTGCCGCTCGTCGACCAGGTTCCGGCCGCCGTGTTCTGAAGCTGTACCCAGCCGCCGCCGTTAAAACTTTCGACCACGTTGTAAGTTGCCGCGCCTGCCACGGCGCCCCAACTGATGGTGTACGCCCCGTTGTGGTTGGCACCGCCACCGGCGATGGCCGGCGCCGATGCCGGCGGCAAGGTGATCGCCACCGCGTTGCTCTGCCGGAATCCACTGCAGCCGCTGCTGTTGCACGCCTGCACCTGGTACACGTAGGTGCCCGACGCAGCCGGCGAAAGTACTACGCTCGTGCCGGTCGAGTTGTAATACGTGGTCCACGCACCGCCGTTGAACTGCTGGTTGACCACGTATCGCGTTGCCGTGGCGCTAGCCGCCCACGACACCGTGATCGGGCCGGGAATCGGTGCCGACGCGGAGATCGACGCCGGTACGGGCGGCGGCAGAAGCACATTCACTGCCCACGCCGACCCGTAGGGCGCACAGCCGCTCGCGGCACAGGCTTGCACCTGATAGGCATAGGCACCCGTGGCGCGACCCGATGCGGACCAGGAGGTCGCCGTGGAGCTTTGCACCGTCGCCCACGCACCGTTGTTGAGCCTCTCCTGGAGGTTGTACGACGTTGCTCCGGCGATGGGTTGCCAGCTCAAGGCGAAGGTGCCGTTGATGCTGCTCGTGGCACCGCCCAGGGTCACGTAAGGCCCGGCGACCAGAGGCGCGATCCCGAAGTCCTTGAACCAATGCCACCCTTCCTGCGCGAGTTCGAACTGCACGCGCCGGCCGGTACCCAACAGCAGGGACGCCGGCGTGGCGATCGTGACGGCGGCATGCTGCCCGGGCGCGATCTCCGGAATCAGGACCCGCGTAACGTCGTTCTGCACCACGGCGCCGGTGCCGTCGATCAGATGGTTACCCAGGTCCACCGGGCGCGGACCTGTGGAAGCGAGCGTGACCGTACCGTGGTTGGCAACATCCACCGTGGTCATCACGTTCTGACCGTCGGCGGACAGCGAGGGCGCGCTCGTGATGGTCAGAACCACGTTGACCTGATCAGGCGTAAGTCCCGTGACGTTGTTGCACAGGTTGCCCGTGCCCGCCGTCGGGCATGCCGAGTACGGTCCTGCGTCGACAGTATTGTTACCCGGCCAGTCCTGGAACCAAGCCACACCAGCCTGCAGAAGACCGAACCGAATCTTTTTTCCAGTGCCCAGCACGGCCGCCGCCGCAACGTGCATCGTGATCGTGCCATGTCCGCCGACGGGAATGTCCGCCGGCAGGTTCACGCCGGCTGCCGGTTGCGTCGAAGCACCGGCCTGGTCGATCAGGTGGTACCCCATCTGCACCGGGTACTGGCTGTTGGCCGAAAGGGGACGCGTGCCGTTGTTCGCGATATCCAGCGTCACATCGATGGTCGAGCCATCGGCAGCGAGTTGCGGGATACCCACGATGGAAATCACCGTCTTCACCTGGCTCGGACGCAGGATGTCGATGTTCTCCGTTGACTTCGCGATGAGCTTCTTGCCGAGGTACACGTAGTTGCTGCCCAGACGGGTACCCGGATCGGCCTCCCACATCAGCTGGCCGGCACTGTTGTACGCGTAGTACGTTGTACCGGACGGCGTGACCTTCTTCACGCGACGGCCCGCAGCATCGTAGGTGTACTGCCCCTTGCCCGGGATCGAGGTCAGCCGGTTGGCCAGGTCGAAATTCAGTACCTGCCCGTCCTTCCCGACCGTGTTTCCGCGCCCGTCGTACTGGAAGGTATGAACCGGTGCGGCGCCGATGCTGATCGAGGCAAGCAGATTGGCGCCGTCGTAGTTGTACGTGTTGGTGCCGCTGCTGTTGCTTAGCGTGCGGATGTTGTTGAGCGTGTCGTAGGTGTAGCTTTCGGTGCCCCACAAGTTGCTTGCCGTCGCGGACAGCAGGCGATTGAGGCCGTCGTAGTTCATCGATTTGGTGCGCTGGTTGTGCTGCGCATCGTCGCTCAAGGCAACGTCGGCAATACCGACGACATTGCCATTGCCGTCATAGGCGAAGTCTTCGCTGACGATCTTTGCGCTGCCCTTGCGATAGGTAAAGTTTGCCAGCAGGTTACGGTCGTTTTTTCGGGCCGAGTAAATATCCCCGTTGCCGATGTAGTACGAATCGACATCCCCGTCCGGGGAGTAGCTGATCCCGCTAGCGTAAGCACCCACCGATGTCGGCCTACCCAGGGCATCGGGATTGTAGGCAACGATCTCTTCATCCGGATAGCGCACGGTGCTCAACGCACCGTTGCCGTCATAGCCATAACCGAGGCCCCATATCCAGCCATCCACTGCGAGCACTTCGGCGGTGAGCTGACCCAAGGCGTTGTGGCCAAAGGTCCAGCTCACGTTACCCGATGTGGCCGTGGCCGGATTGCCCAAGGCATCGTACGTAAAGGTACTCGGCGCAGTACCTGCGGGATAGAGCACCGACGTCACCCGGTTCATGGCGTCGTACGCACGCACGGTCTTGGACGCATCTGCCACCAGATTCTGGCCGCATGCCCCGGCGTCGTTGAACGACGCGCCCGAGGCGCTCCATGCGAGATTGTCGGCGCCGTCGTAGGCCATGATCTCGCTGCCGGATTCCGGCTCCCACGTGCGGCATAGGCGGTGCCACGCGTCGTAGGTCATGGTCTTGGTAACCAACTGCCCCGCTCCGCCTTGCGTGATCGACAGCGGATTGCCATACACGTCGCGCTGAATCGTCTGGACAACATTTTCCGGTGCTTGAACCTTCACGACGGTGTCGTAAGAAGGCTGGTCGAACGCTTGATACCAACTCGTGGTCGCATTGTTCTTCGGGTCTGTGACCTTCTTTGCCCCGCCCGCAAGGTATTGCGTACTTGTCGTGAGACCGCCCAATTCCGAAGTCTGAACGCTGGCTGTGGGTCGCCCGAGCACGTCGTAGCTGGTCCACACGCCCTTATCCATGGCGCCGATGTCGGGAGCCCCACTGTTTGGATATGACTGGAACAGCTTGCGCCCTTTCCAATCGTAACCGGACAGGATGCTGGTATAGAGCGCCCCATCGCTGCGATACGTGTCGGTCAGAACCGGCCGCAGCGTGGCGTCGAAATAGGTCATCTGGACTTTGCTGCCCTGAGTGACCGAGCGGCGCCAGTGATTGGCAGCCAGGCCACGCTCGGCGACGGTGACGTAGCCATAGCTGAAGGTCTTTGGATTCATGCCCGCGGGGTAAGTCACGCTCGCCAAGCGTCCGATCGCATCGTAGGTATACGACGTGGTCGCCTGTGCCTGGTTCGTGATCGACCGGATTTGGCCGAGGTCGTCCACCACCAGGGACTGGGAGGTGCCATCCGGGTAACCGATGGCCTGCGGTATGCCGCGCTTGTAGCTGCCGAGCGTAGTCGTATGGCTGTTGCCGTCGGTGAAGCTGACAAGTTGACCCTGGGCATTGAACGCATAACCCATCACCTTCCGACCGAACCTGTAGCGCTCGGAGAGGGTCAGGCTATTGGGGTCATAGACGTTTCGGCTGATTTCCTCGCCCGTCAGGGCATTGGTCGTCTGCAACGGCAAGCCGAGTACCCAGTGGGTGTAGTCGTCTTTGAAGGCCGTACTTTCCCGTGCGGAATACCCGAAGCTGCTGTATCGCTGTACGTCTACCGGCCGCGCGAATACATCGAACGACACCGCATTCCATGTGTAGGTGTCTCCAGGGCTCGGGTCGTCGTTGATCTGCACGACCTGCGAACCCATCGGAAACTTGTTCTCCATCTGCGCCGAGTTCAAGCGAGCGCGCGTGAACCCCCAATAGGACGGATAGGCCGAGGCACGGCTGTCCACGGCAGGGTTTGGATTGACATATGCATATTGCACGAACTTGCGCCGCCGGGTCGTGTCGGCTGCACCATCGAAAACTTCTTCCGACAGCAAAAGGCTCTCGCTGAAATCGTAGCGATTGCTGAAATTGCTTCGCTCCGCGTGCCCGTCGGGATACGTCACGCGCGTCCAGACAGAGGTCGCGCAGCCGGAGGAACAGTTGACCGACCAACTTTCGTTGGAGGGCGAATAGGCGTATTGCCAGGTTTGTGTACCGATGCCAGCACCCGAGATCTGTTTCTGGGTAATGGCCATGTTGTAGGAGGCGTTTGGGATATCTGCATGAGTTCCGACGCCGTTTGGTGTGGCAGGCATGTTGGGTCCCGCCTTGCATTCCCTTGGCACGTACGACCGTCCGCGCTTGACGGGCGCCACCGTGAAGCTGGCGGACAAGCCGGACGGGTGGGTCATCGACGACGTGTAAGGCCAGCCGAGGTTCGACGGCGTACCGATGGCATCGCAATTGCCCGCCGACAGACTCATGTCCACGTACGCCGTATTGAAACTCGTCAGGTTATACGTCCAGCGCGATCCGTCGGGCTGCGTCACCGAGGTCAACTGGTAGAGCTGACCCACCTGCGTATAGCCGTATTGCCAAGTGCGCGTGCCCGCCGTTCCGCCCTGCATGGTGATGCTGGCAATGCGATTTCCATCCGAGCCATACGCGATGGTGACGTGACGCTGGTCGTCGCCGTCGATGCTGGTGAGGTGGTGATTGCCGTCGTAGCTGTAGTTGATGCCGTTGCCGAAGCGATCTTCGATGCGGGTCACCAGCATCCGGCCTTCCTCTCGATTGAGGATATCGTCCAGGGCGGCCATCGGCGACATCATGCCGTCAGTGCGTGCCATCAGCGAATTTGGCCCCGACCCGGTAGGCCTGCTGACGCCGGGCATGGAGCGGTACGACAAGCGGTTGAAATAGTACTTCGTGCCGTCGGGGGAAACGGCCAGGAAGCCTTCCGTGGTGGGATCGTTGACGGTCTGCGCGAGGCAGCCGAGCGACCAGTCCTGTTTCGTGACGATGGGATACGCCGTCGCGTTGTTTCCAGGCGCTGCCGTATTGCCGGTCGAGCGGCGCAGCAACTCCTGCGAGCCCTGGCCAGGAATACGCATTTGGTAGCCCTGCCACCAGCTGTCGGGCTCCCAGTCGGCCCGGGTGCTATCGCCGCCGATACCTGCGACGCTGGGGGGCAAGGTGAAACTGCTGCAGATCGCCTTCTTGTTCGTCGCGCTGACAAGCCATCCGACACGGATGCCCGACTTCACGGGCGTGATCGTCGTGATCAGCGGGATGTCGATGTCCCAGTCGCCGAACGCCCGGTACTGCAAATCGCGCCGCTCGTCCGCGGTATGCAGGTTGAATACCCGGCCCACGGTGATGGTCGGCCCCTGGCCCGGAAAGGAGATATCGGTCTGCTCGAACGACAGGCTGCCGTCGTACAGGCTGATCCGCTCGCCAAAAGGCGTTTCCCCGAGGGGCTGAATATCCTCGCTCACCTTGATGAGCTTCTTGTACTCATCCTCGGGGCTGGAAGTGGGCTGGCTCTGCGCGTGCGCCGCGAAGGCAGGAAGAAGAAGCGACGCCACGAAGGTGGTCAGAGCGAGCGACACGCGCCCACGAAAACACGCGCGGCCAGCCGCCGCGCCTTGCACGTCCAAACGCATTCCCTGTTCCCCTGTGCATCGGCGCGTGCCGACATCCGCAAAATCTAGCGACCGCGTGAAGGCGAAGTCAACGGGGGGAAATTCCTAGGAAAGCGCCAGCTTCCGTTTGGGGCGCATGCTCAACGCGCCGCCTCACTCGCATCCAACGCCTCACGCACCTTCCGCAGCAGCGCCCGCGACTGCACCGGCTTCTCGATCACATACAGATGATCGAGCTGCGGCAGTTCGTCGAGGTTCGGCGGCGCGTCGGGGCGCGCCAGCAGCAACACCGCGCCCGCATAGCCGTGGTCGAGCAACGCGGCCAGGGTACGTACGCCGGTGAACAGGTTCATGTCGGCGTCCATCACCACCAGGTCGGGCACGCCGTGCGCTTCTATCCATTGCAACGCGGCAGTACCGCTCTGGCTCGCGCCGGCCTGATAGCCGTAGGTGTCGAGCGTATCGACCAGCAACGACAGCTGCACCGCTTCCTCGACGACCACGAGTACGCGCTCGGCCTCGCCTTGCAGGCTGGCGTCGAGCATCTGCGCATCCATCTGGTCGGCGTCTTCCGCGTTCAATGGCAGGTAGAGGTGGAACTCGGTGCCCTCGCCCACCTGACTGCGCACGCGCATGAGACCGCCATGACTGGCGACGATCCGTTTGCACGAAAGCAGGCCGAGCCCGGTGCCTGCCGCCTTCGTGGTGAAGAACGGCTCGAACAGGCGTTTCAGTACCTCAGGCGACATGCCCTCGCCCGTGTCTTTCACCGAGAGGCGCAGATAGCGGCCGGGCAGCGGCTGCTCCACCTCGGTGAAGAAGTCCTCGGGAAGGCTCACGAGATCAGTTTCGATCACCAGTTCGCCACCGTTCGGCATCGCCTGGATGGCATTGAGGCACAGGTTCAACAGGCACTGCTGCAGTTCCGTGTGATTGCCCTCGAACGACACGTCGGGATCGAACACATCCACGCGCATCTTCACCGTGCGCGGTACGCTTCCCTGCAACAGCAGTTTCAGTGCCTCGAGCAGCGCACCCAGTTTCACCTGTTCCGCGCGTCGTGCGCCGCGCGCGAATGAAAGCATGGACGACACCATCTCCAGGCCACGGCGCCCGCAGTCGCGCACCAGTGCGCCGAGCCGTGCCAGGCGCGGGTCGTCCGCATAGTCTTCCAGCGTATCGCCGGCCAGCAACAGAGGTTGCAGCAGGTTCCGCAGATCGTGGCTCAGCCCGCCGGCGAGCAGTGCCAGACTTTCGAAACGCTGGGCGCGAATCAGCTCCTGCTCGGCACGCACGCGCGCACGCTGCTCGTCGGCCTCGCGCAGGGCACGCCGCACTGCGCTGGCAAGGCGGGCGGTATTGTGTTTCAGGATGTAATCGGTGGCGCCATTGCGCAGCGCCTCGATGGCGGCTTCCTCGCCGATCGTGGCGGAGATGAAGATGAACGGGATGTCCGTCGAGCGCTCGCGCAGGATGTGCAGCGCGCGCTCGCCACTGAACGCCGGCAGGCTGAGATCGGACAGCACGATGTCGGGGCGGAACTGATCCAGGGCGGCGATATACGCTTCTTCCTGGTCGACGAGCTTCACTTCGAACTCGAGGCCGTCCTGTTCGAGTTCGCCGAGGATGAGTTCCGCGTCCAGCGCGTTGTCCTCCACCTGAAGGATCCGCACCTTGCCGACCTGTGGCCCGCCTATGTCAGTCATGGGTTCCACCCGCGCCTCAGTCGCCTTCCGGACGCTGGTTGAGCACGGCCCAGAAATGGCCCAGCGTCTGCACCGCGGTGAAGAACTGCTGCACGTCCACGGGTTTCAAGACATAGGCATTCACACCCAGGTCCCAGCTTCGGGCCAGGTCGCTCTCTTCGCGCGAGGACGAAAGGATCACCACCGGCAGGCGCTTCCAGCGCTCTTCAGAACGCAACTGCTTCAGCACCTCCAGACCGTCCATGCGAGGCATCTTGATGTCGAGCAGGATCACGGCCGGATCGCCTTCGGTGCGGTCGGCGTACGGGCCGCGGCGGTAGAGCCAGTCGAGGCAGTCCACACCGTCCTCCAGATGGACGATGGGATTGGCGAGCTTGGCCTCGCGAAGGGCGTCGATGGCCATTTCGGCATCGGCCATGGAGTCTTCGACGAGGAGAATCGTGCGCAGGTCGCGCTTGTTCATGTGTCACCCGTTGTTGCGCCCGGAACGTCCGAGGCCGGTAAGGAAAAATGGAAAGTGGCGCCGACGCCGGTTTCGCCTTCGGCCCAGGTACGCCCTCCATGGCGCGCGATGATGCGTCTCACGTTGGCGAGGCCGATGCCGTTTCCCGGGAATTCCGAGGCGCGGTGCAGGCGCTGGAACACTCCGAACAACTTGCCCGCGTACTGCATGTCGAAGCCGGCACCGTTGTCGCGCACGCTGAACTCGTAGTCGCCTGCCGGCAATCGGTTCACGCCGACTTCGATGGTGGCCAGTTCGCGGTTGCTCGTGTACTTCACCGCGTTGCCCAGCAGGTTCTGCCAGACCGTACGCAGCATGTTCTCGTCGCCGACCACGATGGGCATGGGGGCGATCTTCCATTCGATATGGCGATTGCGCGCATCCGTTTCCACCAGCGCGCGGGCTTCGTCCACCAGCGACTGCATATCCACCGGCTGGAGGCGCAGCGCGCCACGACCGAGTCGCGAGAACACCAGCAGGTCGTCGATCAGTTGCGCCATGCGCCGCGAGGAACTGCTGATGACGTCGATGTAATGGCGTACCCGGTCGTCCGCCTCGTCGCCGAGCTGGGCCTCCAGCTTGGCCGCGAAGCCGGAGATATGCCGCAGCGGCGCACGCAGATCGTGCGACACGGAGTAGCTGAACGCTTCCAGTTCGCGGTTCACGTCGGACACCTGTTCCACCTTGCCTTCCAGCTGGCGGTTCAGCTCGCTCACCTTCTGCTCGACCAGCGCTCGCGCGGTGATGTCGCTCACCGTCAGCAACAGGGCCGGGTCCGTGTTGTCCGGCTGTTCGATGCGCCGGGCGTTGATCACCACGAAACGGTCGACGCCGTCCACCGTGCGCTGGGTAAGCTCGTAGTCCCAGAGTTCGCGGTCGCGCGTGATCACGTCGCTGAGGCGTTGCAACAGCGCGGTGTCGGTCCATGCGCCGTCGCCGATCTGGTCCAGAGGGAGCTTCTGGTCGTGCTCCGGGTCGAAACCGTAGAGTTCGGCGAAAGCCGTGTTCACCAGCAACGTGCGGAGTTGCCGGTCCAGCATGGCGATGGGCTCGCGCACGGCCTGCACGATCAGCTGCGAGCGGCTGACGGCGTTGGCGACACGTGATTCGGCGGCCAGGCGGATGGCGATCTGCCGTTCCGAGACCACCACCACGATGCCGAGCAAGGCCACCTGGGCCAGTGCCGCGACCAGCAGAACGAAGCGGTTGTTGGCGGCCAGTTTGGCGGCCGCGTCCCTGCGAGAGCTCAGCAGCCTCGTCTCTTCGGCCAGTACGGCATCGATCTGCTGGCGCAGGGGGAAGAGTTCGCGAGCGTCTTCCATCGAAGCGAGCGCACCGGTCCGGTCGCCCGACTGCAGGCGCTGCAATGCCTGCTCGGCCAGCGCCATGCGCCCGCTGGCGATCGTCTCCAGCGCCCCGAGCCGGCCCACCTGCTCGGGATTGTCGCGGGTCATTTCGCGAAGGCCGGCGAGAATGCCCGGCACCACCTTGCGCGGTGCGCGCGCCCGCTCTTCCAGCGCAGGACTGGCCGGCGCCCCCGCCAACCGGGCGTAGATGGCCGCCTCGCTGGCGCGCAGATACTCGGCCATCTCGTAGACGCTGGCCTTCACCTCGGAAGTGTGGGCCACCCAGTCGCGCGAGTTCAGCGCTTCCTCGGAGCTCGACCGCGTGACGACGTACGGCAGCGCGACGATCGCGAGCACGGCAGCGAGCAGGCCCACAAGGCGCCAGCGCGGTCCGATACGTACCATCATGCCTTCGTCATCCCCACGACGACTCCTGTCAGTTGATGCCTCATTCTAAACGAGGACGGGCACGCCCTCCTCCCCGCAAGGCGGTGGAGGAAGGCGTACCCGTCCGGATGGAGGCGTGCTTAATGCCGAAAGGGGGGTGAATTCCCTGTGACGAGGAACCCGGCTCCCACCGGCAGGTGGCATTCGCTTGTCAATCGCGTTGTGCGGCTCCGCTCATCGAGTACGGCTGGGCACCCGGGACGGTGCCCCAGTCCTTAGCCGGCGTTTCCTGCATCGAGAAATGCAGCTCGCCGCCGGCGACGATCTCTTCGTGCCGGATATACGTGCGGTCGAGCGCCTTGCCGTTGAGCGTGACCTTGCCCACATACGGATGCTTCGCGTCCAGGTGGTCGGCCGAGACGGTGAACTTCTTGCCACCGGCGAGGTTGAGCGTGGCCTTCTCCACGAAGGGGCGGCCGATCACATACTGGTTGCTGCCGGGCGCCACCGGATAGAAGCCCAGCGACGTGAAGATGTACCACGCCGACATCTGGCCCAGGTCGTCGTTACCCACCAGGCCCGTCGGCGTGGGCGAGTACTGGGTCTGCATGATCTTCACCAGCCGCTCCTGGGTCTTCCAGGGCTGACCGGCGTAGTCGTACAGGTAGGCCACCTGGTGGCTTGGCTCGTTGCCGTGCGCGTACCAGCCGATGAGGCCCGTGATGTCTTCCACGTGGGCGAACGACTTGGGATCCACCTTTGCGTCGAATACCTGGTCGAGCTTCTTCACGAACGCGTCCTTGCCGCCCAGGGCCTCCATGAGGCCCGCCACGTCCTGCGGCACGTACCAGGAGTACTGCCAGGCGTTGCCTTCGGTGTAGTCGCTACCGTAGCCGGCCGACGACGGGTCGAACGGCTCCCGGTAGCTGCCGTCGCTCTTGCGGGCGCGGAGGAAGCCGGTCTTCGTGTCGAAACTGTTCTTCCAGTTGCCGGCCCGCTTCATGAAGGTGGCCGCGATGTCGTCCTTGCCCATGGCCTTGGCCATCTGCGCAAGTGACCAGTCGTCGAAGGCGTATTCCACGGTCTTGGAAGCCGCTTCCGGCTGGCGGTCGATCGGCACGTAGCCGAGCTTCATGTAGTCGTCGATGCCGCCATAGGGCCCATAGGTGGCGCTGGCCACCATGGCGTCGAGCGCGGCCTTGGTGTCGTAGCCGCGAATGCCCTTCATATAGGCGTCGGCGATCACCGGCACGGCGTGGTAGCCGATCATGCACCAGGTCTCCATGCCCTGGTAGGCCCACACGGGAAGGATGCCGAAGGGGCTGGCTTGCTGCGCGGCGATCAGCGAACTGACGAAATCGTTGCTTCGGTCGGGCTCGAGCAGGGTCATCAGCGGCTGCTGGGCACGGTAGACGTCCCACAGCGACCAGGTGGAATAGAAGTCGAAGCCCTTGGCCGTATGCACCTGGTTGTCGGGACCGCGGTACTGCCCGTTCACGTCCATGGACAGGCCCGGGGCGATCATCGCGTGGTACAGCGCGGTATAGAACGTCTTGCGGGTTTCCGCGGGCGCCTGGACGTCCACGGTAGAGAGAGCCTTCTCCCATGCCTGGCGGGCTTCGGCGCGGCGGGCGTCGAAGTCGAACCCGGCGCCGTCCTTGTCGAGGTTGGCCACCGCGTTGTCCTCGCTCACCGACGACACGGCCACCTTCACGATGAGCGGTTTACCGAGGTCGCCGAAGTCGAACACACCCTCCAGGGCCCGGCCGCTGATCGCGTCCACGTCCTCGGCGCGGTTGCCCGGTCCGGAGAAGCCGCGATAAGGCACGTCCTTTTCGCGATTCTTGAGGCTGCGCGAGGTCATCGGCTGGTTGAAGCGCATGGCGAAATACAGCTGGCGGCCGGGCGCCCACCCGCGGGTGGTGCGGCCACCGGTCACCGTACCGTCGGCGCGGACACGCACCGACGACCAGAGCACCTTGCCGTCGTAGTCGTAGATGCTGGGGCGCAGGTCGAGCAGGAGATGGGCCGGCTTGCCCTTCGGGAAGGTGTAGCGGTGCCAGCCCACCCGGGCGCCAGCGGTCAGCTCGGCCCGCACGCCGTAGTCGGCCAGCGTGACGGCGTAGTACCCTGCCTCCGCTTTCTCGCTCTTGTGGTCGAACCGCGAGCGATAGCCACTACCGGGCTGGTCGGGGGAACCGGGGTCCAGCTTCACATCGCCGGCAATGGGCATGACGAGCACGTCGCCCAGGTCGGAATGGCCGCTGCCGGAGAAGTGCGTATGGGAGAACCCCTGGATGCTGGAATCGCCGTACTGGTAGCCCGCGGCCCACTTATAGGCGTGCTTGAAGTCGGGCATGGCCGTGTCGGGCGAGAGCTGCACCATGCCAAACGGCACCGTGGCGCCGGGGAAGGTGTGGCCGTCACCGCCCGTGCCGATCATCGGGTCCACGGCCGCGAACGCGCCTTCGGCCTTGCCGCTGGAGGCTGCGGCGGCCAGGGCAGGCAGCGCGAGGGTCAGGGCTGCAGCCAGCAGGCCGCGGCTCAGGCGGGTGGTTTTCGACATCGGTGGCTCCCCTTCGGTAGGCAAATCTCGGGTCGCGATCATTTGGATCGTGACAAACGCGTCGAACGTAGCAAAGATAGCGCAACCGCGCATGTTGCAGTGCGTGATGCATCCCCGGCCACCCCGCGCGATGATCGCCGGGTTTAGATCGTTTGAAGGAGTTCCGATGTCGAGGAATACCCCGCAGCGCCGCAAGGTGACGCTCGCCGATATCGCACAGGGCTGCGACGTCTCCCGGGCCACCGTCTCGCTGGTGCTGCGTGGCAGCCCGCTGGTGAACTCCGCCACCCGGGCCCGGGTGGAAGCCGAACTCAAGCGCCAGGGCTACGTGTACAACCGCGCCGCCGCCAACCTGCGGCGGCGTACCTCGTCCAGCATCGGTCTGGTCATCAACGACCTGGGCAACCCCTTCTTCGCGGAATTCGCGGCCGGCGCCGACGAGGCCCTGGCCAGCGCGGGCTACGTCACCCTGCTGGGCAACACCGGGGAATCGCCCATCCGCCAGCAGGCGGTCTTGAACTCGCTGATCGAGCACGGCCCCGCCGGGATCATCCTCTCCCCGGCCGAGGGCAGCGAGGGCGAACAGGTGCTGGCGGCCGTGGGCATGCATACACCGCTGCTCATCTTCAACCGCGAGTTGCCCGACGACGACGGCGCACATCGCTGGGACACACTCGAGATGGACAACGAGCACGGCGCACGCCTTGCCACGGAACATCTCATCCATCTCGGCCACCAGCGCATCGCCTTCTTCGGTGGCCACCGCGATTCCAGCTCGGTGGAACAGCGCCGCCGGGGCTACGCGGGGGCGATGCGCGATGCCGGCCTGAAGGTCGATCCAGCCTGGCTCATCGAGAGCGCCCCCACCCGTCTGGAAGCGGCCCGGCAGACGGGCGCGCTGTTCGCGCGCGACCCGGCGCCCACGGCGGCAGTTTGCTACAACGACGCCGTCGCTCTGGGGCTTATGCTTGGCCTGACGAAGCGGGGCCGGCGCCCGGGCGAGGATTTCGCCCTGACCGGCTTCGACGACGTCGCAGAAGCGTCGGTCTGCGTGCCGCCCCTCACCACCGTCGCGGTCGACCCGCGTGGCCTGGGGCGTCGCAGCGCCGAACTCATCCTCGAAAGACTTGGCAAACCCGAGACGGAAGCAGCGTATACCATCGCGCCGGTACGGCTTGTCGTACGCGAAAGCAGCTGCCCCCCGTCCTCCCCCTGAACCTCTTAATGGAGCGCCCCATGGCCACCGGATATACGCCATCGCCCAACACGCCGTCCGCAGCAACACCGGGCGACAACCGCTACACCTATTTCCCGCTCGCGCTCGGCGTGATGACGACGATCTTCTTCATGTGGGGCTTCCTCACCTGTTTGAACGACATCCTCATCCCGCATCTGAAGGCGGTGTTCGAACTCAACTACGCTCAGGCGCTGCTGATCCAGTTCACCTTCTTCGGCGCGTACTTCATCATGTCGCTGCCCGCCGGCAAGCTCGTCGCCGCGCTGGGCTACAAGAAGGGCATCGTCGCCGGCCTGATCATCGCCGGCATCGGCGCCGCGCTGTTCTGGCCTGCCGCCGGCATGCGCGTCTATGTGTTCTTCCTGGGCGCGCTCTTCATCCTCGCCACCGGCATCACGGTGCTGCAGGTGGCCGCCAATGCCTATGTGGCCCTGCTCGGCCCCGAGAAGACTAGCTCCAGCCGTCTCACGCTCGCCCAGGCGCTGAACTCCTTCGGCACCTTCCTCGCGCCGTTCTTCGGTGGCTTCCTCATCCTCTCCAGTGAGGTGAAGAGCAGCGCCGACATCGCGAAGATGAGCGCCGCGGAGCAGATCACCTACCGTGCGCATGAAGCCGGCACGGTGCAGGGTCCGTACCTCGGCCTGGCCGTGGTGCTGATCCTGCTGGCCATCGGCGTCTACCTCTTCAACCTGCCCGCCCTCGAGGAAACCACCGAGAAGGCCGACGACAGCAAGCATTCGTTGATGGACGCACTGAAGACGCCGCACGTGTTCTTTGGTGTGCTCGCCATCTTCTTCTATGTCGGCGGCGAGGTGGCCATCGGCAGCTTCATGATCAACTACCTGGAACTGCCCGAGATCGGCAACATGACCGGTGCCGTGGCGGCCAGCCACGTGGCGTTCTACTGGGGTGGCGCGATGGTCGGCCGCTTCATCGGTTCGGCCCTCCTCGCGAAGTTCTCGCCCCGGTTGCTGCTGGCCGTGTTCGCCGTCATCAACGGCCTGCTCGTCATCACCACGATGTCCACCACCGGCACCGTGGCGGTCTACAGCATCGTGGCCATCGGCCTGTTCAACTCGATCATGTTCCCCACGATCTTCTCGCTGGGCATCGAACGCATGGGCCCGCTCACGGGCAAGGCGTCGAGCCTGCTGATCATGGCCATCGTCGGTGGCGCGCTGATCCCCTGGATCCAGGGCATCATCGCCGACCAGATCGGTCTGCAGCATGCGTTCTTCATTCCGCTGATCTGCTACGCGTACATCGTGTTCTACGGTCTCAGCGGCTCGAAGGTTCGCAGCGTGCCCGCCGCCACGCGCTGATCGCTCTCATCCGACGGCCGGCACACACCGGCCGTCGCTTTTTTTCATCCCCGCCCCAAGGACAGGCCGTAGCATGTCTTCCATCCTCTGCTTCGGCGAGGCGCTGATCGATTTCCACGCACAGCCCCAGGGCGGCGCCGGTCAGCCTCCCGCCTTCGTTCCCTTTGCCGGCGGTGCGCCGGCCAATGTCGCCGTGGCTGCGGCGCGCCTGGGCGGCAAAGCCCGTTTCGCAGGCATGCTCTCACGCGACATGTTCGGCGATTTCCTGCTCAAGAGCCTCACCGAACTCGGGGTCGGCACGGAAGACATCGCGCGTACCGACGAGGCTCGCACCGCGCTGGCCTTCGTGGCGCACGACGAGAAGGGCGACCGCAGCTTCAGCTTCTATCGTCCGCCGGCCGCCGACCTCCTGTTCCGCCCGGAACATTTCCGCCCCGGTGCGTTCGACGACCTGGCCGTGTTCCACGTCTGCTCCAATTCGCTCACCGAGGCCGCGATCGCCGCGACCACCGTCGAGGGCATGCGCCGGGCGCGTGCCGCGGGCGCGCTGGTCAGCTTCGACATGAACCTGCGTCCGGCCCTGTGGCCGAAGGACGAAGCGCCCCTGCCGCGTCTCTGGGAAACGCTGAACGAAGCCGACGTGATCAAGCTGAGCGCGGAAGAATTCGCATTCATCCACGCCGGTGCGGGTTCCGACGACGCGGTGCTGGAGCGGCTCTGGCGCGGCAAGGCGCGCCTCCTGCTGGTCACCGACGGTCCCGAGCCGATGCGCTGGTTCACCCGTAGCGCGCGCGGCACACTGCAGGGCTATACCGTGGACGCCGTGGACACCACCGCCGCCGGCGACGCCTTCGTGGGCGGTCTGCTTGCACGGCTGGCCATGGAAGAAGTCACGCCGGCACGCTTCGACGCGCTGATCGCCGACGAAGCCCGGCTCGTGGGCCTGATCCGCTTCGCCGCGGCAGCCGGCGCGATCACCGCGACGCACAAGGGCTCGTTCACCGCCATCCCCGACCAGGCCGAAGTCATGGCCTTCATGGAGAAACACGCATGACGACCGTCCCCCTCCCCGATTTCCACGCCGTCGATGTGCTGCGCGACCACGTCGCGAAGACGATGGCGTTCTACAAGCCGAACGAGGTCGATCCCGCTGGCGGTTTCTTCCATTACTACAAGGACGACGGCACGGTTTATGACCGCAGCCATCGCCACCTCGTTTCCAGCACGCGCTTCGTGTTCAACCACGCCATGGCCTACCTCGAGTTCGGCAAGCCCGAGGACAAGGACCTGGTGATGCACGGCCTCAAGTACCTGCGCGAGGTGCATCGCAATCCCGAAACCGGTGGTTACGCCTGGACCATCGCCGACGGGAAGCGCGACGACCAGATGAACCACTGCTACGGCCTGGCGTTCATGCTGCTGGCCTACTCGTGCGGCGTGAAGGTCGGTTTCGACCAGGCGCGCGGCTGGCAGGACGAGATCTGGAACCTGCTCGAACAGCGCTACTGGGAGCCGGCATACGGTCTCTACCGCGACGAGGCCGACAAGGACTGGAACTTCACCGGCTACCGCGGTCAGAACGCGAACATGCACATGACCGAGGCCATGATCGCCGCGTGGGAAGCCACGAAGGACGACCGCTACCTCGATCGCGCCATGCTGCTCGCGAACAACATGACCCAGCGCCAGGCTGCGCTCACCCCGCAGAAGCTGATCTGGGAGCACTACCACGAGGACTGGTCGATCGACTGGGAATACAACCTCGACAATCCCAAGCACCTTTTCCGCCCCTGGGGCTTCCAGCCCGGTCACCAGACCGAGTGGGCGAAGCTCCTGATGATGCTCGAGCGCTACACGAAGGGCACGGCGCGGCATAAGGACTGGCTCGTTCCCACCGCGAAGCATCTGTTCGACGAAGCGCTAGACAAGGCCTGGGACAAGGAATACGGCGGCATCGCCTATGGCTTCGCCCCGGAAGGCGAGGTGTGCGACGACGATAAGTATTTCTGGGTGCAGGCCGAATCCCTCGCCGCGGCGCAACTGCTGTTCGAGACCACCGGCGAGAAAAAATACGACGAGTGGTACGAGAAGATCTGGGCCTATAGCTGGGAACACCTCGTCGATCACACGTATGGCGCGTGGTTCCGCATCCTGAAGCGGAACAACGAGAAGTACGACGACGAGAAGAGCCCCGCGGGCAAGACGGATTACCACACGATGGGCGCGTGCTACGAAGTGATGGCCTCGCTGCGGCGCATGCAGGGGAACTAGGTCGTCATCCCTGCGAAAGCAGGGATCCACAGCCCCTGTAGTCATCGAGCAATGAGGCCGTGGATTCCTGCGTTCGCAGGAATGACGAACGTCCAGTCAAGGCAAGACTTGCTTCAAGCTGGCGATCCCCTCCCAGGGATCCGCCTCCAGCGTCTTCGCGCGCTTCAGGGCCCTCTTCATGTCGAAGGCCCCACCCGTCTTGAGGCGGGCGATCTCGTCCCAGCGTAGCGGCATCGCCACCGGCGCGCCCGGGCGGGCGCGCAACGACCAGCCCGTGACACTTGTGGCACCGCGCGTGTTGCGCAGCCAGTCGATGAAGATCAGCCCCTCACGTTTGGCCTTGCTGGCTTCCGCGATGTACAGCTTTGGCTTCTCCGCCACGAGCGCATCGGCCACGCTTTCGCAGAAGGCCTTCACCTTGTCCCAGGACGGGCCGCGGCGTATCGGCGCCACGACGTGCAGGCCCTTCCCTCCCGACGCGCGCACGAAGCTTTCCAAGCCGACGTCCGCAAGGCGTTCGCGGATCATGCGCGCGCCAGCGACCACCGCCTTCCATGCCACGCCTTGCGCCGGATCGAGATCGAAGATCATCCGGTCGGGCTTGTCGGGATCGTCCGCGCGCGAACTCCAGGGGTGGAACTCGAGCGTGTTCATCTGCACCAGTTCGAGCACGCCGCGCACGTCGTCTACGTAGATGTACTCCGCATCGTCGCCGCCCTTCTCTTCCAGCGTGACCGCATGCACATGCTCGCCCAGGGTGTCGGCATGGTGTTTCTGGAAGAAACACGGCCCCGTGGAGCCCTGCGGGCAGCGGACGAGCGAAAGCGGGCGCCCCCGCAACTCGGGAAGCATCCAGCGGCCCACGGCCTCATAGTAGGCCGCCACCTCGCCCTTGCTCGGCCCGCCTTCGCCGAACACCAGGCGCTCCGGATGGGTGATGGTGACGCCGCCGACGACCAGGCCCGCCATGGTTCAGCCCGCCCGTCGCCGGGCCGGTGCCTTGCGACTCGCGGTCTTCTTCGTCGCTTTTTTCGCGGCAGTCTTCTTGGCAGCGGTCTTTTTCGCCGTGGCTTTCTTCGCGGCGGGCTTTCTCGCACCGCTCTCGGCGGCCGACGCATTCTTCGCCGCCGGCGTACGCGTCTTCGCGCCGATGCTCTTCTTGAGCAACGCCATGAAGTCCACCACGTTCGTGGCGGCGTTCTCCGGTGTGCGCTCTTCTTCCTCGACGGTGGCGGTCACGCCCTTGCTCTTCAGCCGCTTCTCGATGGCGGCGCGCAGCTTCGCGCGGAATTCATCGTGGTAATCCTCCGGCTTCCACTTGCCTGACATGGACTTGATGAGGTCCGTCGCCATCTCGAGCTCCCGTGGGGAGATGCGGTAGTCGGACGCAGACTTGCTTGGGAGTTCGTAATCTTCGGCGTCCACCACCTCGGACTTGTAGCGGAGGAGGTTCATGACCAGCGCGTCGCCTTGCGGCATCACGGCGGCCAGGTATTCCTTCGTGCGGATCACCACCCGCCCGATACCGACCTTGCCGGTCTTCTTCAGCGTCTCGCGCAGCAGCACGTAGCCCTTCTCGGCCTTCTTCGCCGGCAGCAGCACGTAGGGCTTCTCATAATAGGCCGGGGCAATGTCCATGGCATCGACGAAGGTGTCGATCTCGACCGTCTCGTGCGCGTCGCTGGCAGCGTTGCGGATATCCTCTTCCTCCAGCACCACGTAGTTACCTTTCTGGTACTCGAAGGCTTTCACGATCTCCTTCCACGGCACCTCTTCGCCGGTCTCGGCGTTCACACGCTCGTAGCGCACCGGGGTGTTGTTGCGCTGGTCGAGCATGCGGAAATGCAGGTCGTTGCGACGCTCGCCCGACATGAGCCGGATGGGAATGTTGAGCAGACCGAACGAGAGCGTTCCGGTCCAGATGGGGCGGGCCATGGTGCGATCCTCGTCGCGTAGGTGCGGCGAGGATACGGGCGCAGGCGTGGAGGGATTGCAAAATCCCCCTACTTCGCCTCCACCACCGGCAGCTCGATGGCACTGGCGGTACCGGGCGCATGCCAGACCTGCTGCGTGGCCTTCCGGTAGTCGGACGGCTTGGCGAAGAAGATGTTCGGCACGAAGGTCTGCGGGTTCCGGTCGTACAGCGGGAACCACGACGACTGCACCTGCACCATCACGCGGTGGCCGGGCTGGAAGGTGTGGTTCACGGTGGGCAGGCCGAAGCGATACTCGAGCGGCGTATTCGGCGTCAGCGGTTTCCCTTCGCTAAAGCCCTCGCGATAGCGCCCACGGAAGATATCCATGGACACCGACAGCTCGTAGCCGCCCATGGCGGGATTGCTGGCGTTCGCGGACGGATAGACGTCGATCAGCTTCACCACCCAATCGCTGTCGGTGCCGCTGGTGGAGGCATAGAGGTTCACCTGCGGCGCGCCGGCCACCCGCAACGGTGCCGTGAGTGGCTCGGTCACGTAGGTCAGCACATCGGGGCGCCCATCGACGAAGCGCTGATCCTGCACCAGCCACGTGGTCCAGGACTGGCGGTCCTTGAAGTGCACCGGACGCGGCACGTAAGGCACCGGCTTGGCCGGATCGGAAACGTATTCGTCGTACTTCGCGGCCTCCGGAACAGGTGCCTCGAACGACAGGGTGCCGTTGGCCCCCAGGTACAACGGGCGGGTCTTCTTCCCCTGGGGCCAGGACTTGAAGCGGTCCCAGTGGTTCTCGCCGGTGTTGTAGATGAAGACCGGCGGCGTGTTCGCTTTCGGCGCGCCGTCGACGAGGTACTGGTTGAAGAACGGCAGCAGCACGTCGCGGCGGAACTGGAGCGCGGTGTCGCCGTCCCATTGCAGCGCGCCCAGCGAGGAGGCTTCGTAGTTCACCTGGCTGTGGCGCCAGGGGCCCATCACCAGGAAGTTCTTGTCGTTGCCCGTGTCCTTGGGTTCCACGGCTTCGTAGCTGTGGATGGCGCCCCACATGTCCTCCTGGTCCCACAGGCCCTGCAGCCACATGGTCGGCACCTTCAGCGGCTGTTTCGCCATGATCTTGTCCAGCGCCTGCTCCTGCCAATACGCGTCATAGGCCGGGTGCTCACTGAGCTTGCGCCAGTAGGGCAACTGGTCGAAACCGTTGGCACGGGCATAGTCCCCGGCCGAACCCGCCTGAAGGAAGTTGGCGTAGTCGTCGTCGCCGGCGCTCGGAAGGGTGGCGCCCTTCCCACGCTTTGCGTTCTGGCCCGCGATGTAATCGAAGTTCGTCTGGCGGAAGGCGCCGTAGTGGAACCAGTCGTCGCCCATCCAGCCGTCCACCATCGGGCTTTCCGGTGCCGCCACCTTCAGCGCGGGATGGGGATTCACCAGGGCCATGACCACGGTGAACCCTTCGTACGACGAGCCGAGCATGCCCACCTTGCCGTTCGACTCCGGAAGATTCTTCGTCAGCCAGTCGATGGTGTCGTAGGCATCGGTGGAATGATCGACCGGCGTGTCGTTGAGCGGCCCGCGCAGGGGGCGGGTCATCACATAGTCGCCCTCCGATCCGTATTTGCCACGCACGTCCTGGAAAACACGAATGTAGCCGGCATCCACGAACACCTCGTCGCCCATCGGCAGCAGGTTGCGCATGGTGGAGGACACCGTCCGCTCGGCGCGCCCGTCGGCGTTGTAGGGGGTACGGGTGAGGAGAATGGGCGCGTGCTTCGCGTTCTTCGGAATGACGATGACGGTATGCAGCTTCACGCCGTCGCGCATCGGAATCTCGACCACGCGCTTCACGTAATCGTTGGCCGTTGTCGGCAACTCGAACCGGGAAGGAATATCCGGCGTCATCGGTGCCGTCTGCGCGGCGGCGAACGTCGAGGCGACAGCCAGGGACAGGGCAAGCAACGGAAGCGACACGGAGAGACGTGGCATGGAGTTTTTTCCTGCGGCAGTGGGACGGAACCCTCCAAGCGTGCCCGATCCTGAATGGAAGGGCCACGCGTGCCAACAGTCATGGTTCTTATGGCACGACCCATGCTTACGGGCAAAAAAAAGCCGCTGCGCGAGCAGCGGCTTTTTTCCCAACCGGCAACTTCCGATTGGCGCGGACGCTTAGTGGCCGCCGGCGGTGGAAGCCGGAGCCGGCGTGGCGGCGGTGCCGGTGGTGGCCGGAGGCGTCATCCCCGGGGCGGTGCTGGCGGCCGGCGGAGTGGTCGTCGGAGCAGCGGCGGGTGCGGCCGGCGCGGTGGAAGCCGACGACGGCGCAGCCGGCGTGGCGTTGTCTTCCGACTTGTTGCAACCGGCGAGCAGGGCGGCGGCGACAAAAGCCAGGGCAGTAACCGAAATAACCTTCATGATGCTGGGCTCCTCATTCGTTATATATGCAGTGGATGCTTGCATCTTCGACGTTTCCCCCCGAAGACGGGCCCGTCTAGGGTGCGACCACAATTATGAAGCGTAGGTGTCCGACGGCGCAGCGCAGAAGCGTTCGCAGACATTTTCAGAATAATCGCGTTCCCCCGCCATAAGCCAGTCCCTACCCTGTCACCCGGAAATTGCTGTCGGCATCCCCAGCCGGCAGCCCGACAAGGAGTGACTCGCTTGAAACCATCCCCCACCCTCTCCCGACAGTACCTCGCCGCTTTCGTCACGGCTGTCCTTTCGCCTCTTGCCGCCGCGGCGGACTCCTTGCCCATCGTGGTGAACGGCGAGAGTCGAACCATTCCCTCGGGTACTTATACCTACACGGCCGACTCCCTTGTGGGCCTTACTGTGCTGGGCGGCGGACGAGCGTTCGGCCGCGACATCGACATCCTGACCTCGGGTGGCCAAGGCCATGCCGTCGAAATCTCCGGGCCCAACAGCTTTGTCGAAGTGATCGGCGGCACGCTGAAAACGACGGGCGACGGCGCGCGTGCCATACAGGCAACCAACACCGGCATGGCGGGCCTGCTCCTGCAAAACGTCAGCGTCGTCACCGAAGGGGCGGGCGCCCGGGGCATCCAGCTCGATCGCGCCAGCGGCAAGCTCCGTGCGGGTTCCGTGGAAACCTCAGGTCACAACGCCGTGGGCGTCGAAGTCAAGACAACAGGCTCGGTCTCCCTTGAAGGAGCCTCGGTGATCACGCACGGCAACGAAGCCCAGGGAGTACGTGTGGACCAGGGATCGTCGATGGAATCCCACGGAGCCACGGTCCACACGAACGGGCGCGGCAGCCACGGCATCTTGATCGGACCAGGCAATGCCACCGCCGCGCTCGTCCGCACGGAGGTGACCACCAGCGGTCCGTATGCAAACGCCATCCACGCCAACCAAGGTAGCGGGCTCGTGACGGTCACGGCCAACAGCAGGGTACGTACCGAAGGCCTCGAGTCCATCGCCGTCATCGCCCATGACGGCGCGCCCGTTGCCGTTCGCGATTCGTTCCTCGAGACGCTCGGCAGGAACTCCCACGCCGTGTTCAACCACGGATCGTTCGTGGGCCTGGAGAACGCGGACGTCGTTACCCGTGGCTATAACGCCCACGGTGTCTTCGCCAGAGGGGGGCAGTTTGCAGGCCGGGTGCCCTCCATCGACGTGCGCAACTCGCGCATCGTCACCCATGGCATGTTTGGCTACGGCGCCGTGGCATCCACCGGTTCCCGGGTCTCGCTGGTCGACACCACGATTCTCACCACAGGCGCCGCCGGCCACGGCTTGTACGTCACCCAGGCCGAACTCGCCAGTAGAAACACCGCGATCGCCACCGAGGGCGAGGCGGCCTATGGTGCCGTCGTCCAGAACCGCGGCAGCCTGACTATCGACGGGGGCAGCGTGAGCAGCGCGCGCGGCGCGGCATTGGGGCTGTACGACCCGGGGAGCATTCACATCGCTGGAGGCGCCGTGTTGAGCGGTGGCAACGGCGCCTTCGCGGAAGTCGATCCTGCTTCCACCGACGCGTTCACCGTCGTACTGGACGACAAATCCCAAGCCATGGGCGACATTCGGCTCTCGCCGTCGTCGAACGCGCCCGCCTCCGGCGACACGAAGCTCTCGCTCGCGATCAAGGGGCAGGCGGTGTGGTCCGGTGCGTCGTCCATCGTGCGCGACCTCTCGATCGAAGATGGCGGTACGTGGATCGTCACGGCGGATAGCCATGTCGGCAGCCTGCGTAACGACCACGGCGTGATAGCGTTCTCACCGGCCGTGCCCGACGCGTTCGGCACGCTGACGATCACGGGCGACTACGCAGGCGACCGCGGAGTCTTCCGCATGCGCAGCCGATTGGGTGACGACACCTCGCCCACCGATCGCATCCACGTCATGGGCAATACCTCGGGTACCAGCTTCATTGCCGTGGACGCCCTCGATGGCGCGGGTGACGACACCGCCGACGGCATCCAGCTTGTCCGCGTGGACGGCCGCTCCGAAGGCCAGTTCGAACTGTCGGGCCGCGCCGTCGCCGGTGCCTATGAGTACTTCCTGCGCCAAGGGTCGATCAGCCAGCCCGGAGACGGCGGCTGGTACCTGCGCTCGTCGCTATCCAGCCCCATCCTCCAGCCCGAAGATGGCGAAGAACCCATCGACACCGTCGATCCCATCGCCCCGCCTCCGATTCTGCGCCCGGAAGCAGGCACCTACCGGGCAAACCAGACCGCTGCTCTGGACATGTTCCAGAGCGGTCCGGGGGGAGGCTGGGACGATGAGCCGGAAAGCTCGCGCGGCAGTGCATGGGCACGCTTCCAGCGGCGTCACACCGCCTTCGACCTCGGCCGCCAGGTGACGACCACCACAGCCAGCAACGAACTGACCCTGGGCAGCGACCTCTTCCGGTCCAGCGGCTCCGTCGAGGGCCATGTCGGCGTCATGGCCGCCGTCGGCCAGTCCGACACCCGGGGTACCTCCCTCGTTACCCGCTATTCGGCACGCGGCAGTGTCAGGGGCGCGGCGGCGGGCATATACGGCGGCTTACGTACCGCCGCCGGCACCTACCTGCGCGGATGGACGCAGTACGCGCATTTCAACCAGCGGGTGGAGGGCCAGGCGCTCGCCGACGAACGCTATGGCATCGGTGCACTCACCACCAGCGTGGAGGCAGGGCACCGCTGGCGCCGGGCCCTCAATCGCGACACCGACGTCTACCTGGAACCGCAGGCGCAGCTCGTGGCCACCCGCCTGAGCGGCGGCGCGCATGTCGAGGCCAACGGTACCCGCGTCGCGCCACGCCATGCCAGCGGGAGCACCTCGCGCCTTGGCCTGCGTGCTGCCGCACGATGGCAGACACCCGGGGGGCATGTCGCGTCGCCTTATGTCACGGGAAGCTGGTTGCGGCGGCTAGGCAGGATGGACGCCACGCAGTTCGACGCCACCTCGCTCGCCGGTGGCGTACCGCGTAACGCCTATGCGTTGAAGCTCGGCCTCAGCATCGTGCGCAACGACGGGTGGAGACTGTGGAGCGATGTGGAATCGCGCTTCGGTGCCGGGCGGTACCGCCGCATGACGGGCACCATCGGCCTTCGCAAAAACTGGTAACCCCGCTCAAGGTGCCGGAGCCTTGGCGCGCTTGTGCAGGGCTCCGGTCACTCACTGCCACCTACCCGGCAAGCTCCACAGCCTCCGGTTGTGCGCGTCGCGCGGTCACCGTGCTGCCGATGGAAGCGAGCACGATGAAGCCAATGGCGAGCCACTGGAGCGACGTGAGGTGCTCTCCGAGCAGCAGCATCGCCAGTAACGACGCCACTGCGGGTTCCAGACTCACCATGATGCCGAAGGTTTCGCTCGGCAGTCGCTTCATCGCCATCATCTCCAGCGACATGGGAATGGCGCTCGACACGATGGCCACGCCGAGGCCCGCTGCGAGTATGGAGGGATCGAGCAGCGCCGCGCCCGCGTGAGCGACGCCGTAGGGCACCACCACCAGGCTCGCAGCCACCAGTCCGAGCGAGACCGAATGGCCGGCGTGGAGGTGACCCGCGCGCTTGCCGAACACGATGTACAGGGCCCAGCAGACGGCGGCACCCAGTGCGAAGAGCACACCCGTCGGATCCAACGTGTTCCCGTGTCCGAGCGGGAGGATCATCGCCAACCCCGTCACTGCCGAAGCCAGCCACAGGAAATCCACCGGGCGACGCGACGCCCACATGGCCACGGCCAGCGGACCGCTGAACTCGATGGCCACGGCAATACCGAACGGGATGGTGCGCAGGGCGAGATAGAACAGCAGGTTCATCGTGCCCAGTGTGAGTCCATAGCGCAGTACGGACCCGGCATCCCGTCGGCTCAAGGGCCAGCGCCACGGGCGCCACAGCAGCAACAGCACGATGGCCGAAAACCCGACGCGCAACGCCGATGTGCCTTCGGCCCCGACGAGGGGGAAGAGTTTCTTGGCGAACGACGTGCCGATGCAAAGGGAGGTTACGGACCCGAGCACGGCCAGCGCCGGTAACCAGGGGGTGGAGCGCAGGGATGTCATCGACGGACTCAGGGCCATGCTGCGTGGAGGCACACATAGTACACACGCCAGAAGCGCACCATGGCCTTGCCCCCGGCGTGCGCCGGGGGCGCGCTTAATCAGCGACCGTCGTCGTTGTCGCCCTCGGCCATCAATGCGTTGATCTGACCCTTGTGCGCCTCATAGAAAGCCACGTTCTTCTGATTCACCTTCGACTGGTCGATATAAGCCGCCAGCTGGGGATTCGACTTGGCCTGGGATGCCATGGCTGCATTGGTCACCGCCAGGTTGGCCAGCAGGAACTCACGCGGGGTGAATCCATACTTCTTGAGCAAGGGAGCAATGCGCGGATCGGCGCTGGTGACCTGGTTCGCGAGATCGTCGAGGGAATGCACCTTCGAGAAATCGGTGGCCGCATCTTTCGGTTTGATGCCCTGGGCCTTGGCGTCCTGCGTTACCTTCACGATACGGTTGAACACGTCGTCGTTGAGGCTGTAATCCTGGATCGCCTTCTTGTCCGAATCGGGAATCTGCGAGACGGGATTGGCGGCCTGCTGTGCGCTGGCGGCAACGGGCACGATGGATGCAATGGCCAGTAGTGCGGCGAGTAGGTAACGAAACTTCACGGGCAACTCCTTCGGTGTCATGTCCGTGCCGGACGGTCGCACAGGATAATCGTCGAATTGTTACGCATGTGTCTGCGTGGTCACGCTTTCTTCAGGAACGCGGGGCACATTCCACCCCATGGCGTTATAGAAGTGATAACGCGCCACCCCGATGTATTCGTGTATCGCGAAGTCGGCGAAAGAGAGGTTCTCGGACGTGGGCAGCCACCCGAATCGGGCCCGCACGTAATCGCCGCGCACCGCCTCGGCACGGATGCCGAAATGCGCAAAGTACAGGCTCGCACGCCGCAGGTGCACGGCCGACGAAACGATCACCACTTTGTCCGCCCCGTAGCCGGCCAGCAGGGGCCTGCTGAACTGCGCATTCTGAAACGTGTTCATGCTACGCCCTTCCAGGATCAGGTCTGCGCGAGGTATGCCCAGACGATCCAGCGAGAGCGCATAGACCTCCGCCTCGGATCGCCTGAGCCGCATGGCATCGCCGCCGCTTACTTCGAGCTTGCAATCCGCACCGCTGGCCTTGCATGCGCGGTACAGCTGTGCCGCCCGGAGAATGCGTCCATTAGCGTAAAGGCTCGGTTCGATGTCGCCCGCATTGCCGCGCACCGTGCCGGCACCCAGCAGGATGATCGCGTTGCGCCTGCCCCATTGCGCCGTGTCGGCTGCATAGCCCGCCTGCAGGTGATCCAGCAAAAGCGCGGTCAAGGGGCCGCAACCGGCGAAGAACAACCACGCCAATGCCAGGAGTGAGAAACACCAGCCACCGCGCGGACGACGCACGGCGAACAGGACGAGGCCAATGGCCAGGACGATGAGGAAGATAATGAGAGTCATGCGCCGGAGCCTAGCAAACCGACGCGGCCCGTGTTTTTTTGCGGTCGCTACCGGGGGTGCAACGCCCGCTCGAGGCATTCGATCAGCTCGTCGCCGCTGTAAGGCTTGCCGAGATAGCAGAAGGCGCCGGCCGCCATGACGCTGGCGCGCATCGCATCGTCCGGATACCCAGTGACGAACACCACCGGATACGTGCGGCCCTTTTCGACAAGGAGGCGATGCAGGTCCGTGCCGTCGATGCCTGGCATGTGCACGTCGGTCACGAGGCAGTCGATGCCTTCGTCGCCGCCTTCGCGGAGGAACTCTTCGGCGGAGGCGAAACTCCGTACGTCGTGCCCGAGCGACCGGACGAGACTGACGGTTGCCGTTCGCACAGCCTCGTCGTCGTCCACGATCGCCACGATCCTGTTAGCGGCCAATGTCACATCCTCGCCCGGCACCTGCCCGACCCTGCCGCCGCCTACAGTGCGCCGCCCCACGGCGATTGGGAATCATACGGAGGTGTGCGGTCGCCGCTGCGGGACACGATCAGGCCCGCCCGGCAAGGGCTTCCGCCTGTTTCACCAGTTCCGCAAGCGACTTCGCGCGCATCTTGCGCATGACGTTGCCGCGGTGAATCTTCACGGTGATTTCCGACAAGCCAAGCAACGCCCCGACCTGCTTGTTCATCAACCCCGCTGTCACGTGCGCCATGACTTCGCGCTCGCGCGGCGTCAGGGATGCGTAAGCCTCGCGGAGAGTATCCAGTGCCATCGCGTTGCGCCGGTCGGCCGCGTCGCGCTCGATGGCGGCGGTTACCGCATCCAGCATGTCCTGGTCGCGGAAAGGCTTCGACAGGAAGTCCAGCGCGCCGGCCTTCATGGCGCGCACGGACATGGGAATATCCCCGTGCCCCGTCATGAAGATGATCGGCAAGCGGTTGTCCATGGCGGCCAGCTGCGCCTGGAAATCCAGTCCGCTCACTCCCGGGAGGCGTACATCGAGCACCAGACAGCCCGGCGCGTCGGCATTGTCGCGGGCGAGAAAATCGGCGGCGTTGGCGAAGGTCGCCACCTCCAGTCCCACCGAACGGAACAGGGAGGCCAGCGCCTCGCGCACCGACGCGTCGTCGTCCACCACGCAGACGACGGGCAGCGGCTCGGAATCGGCGGGGCTGGTGCGTGTCATGCGGGCATCCGCTCCATGGTGGCAATGGGCAGGGTGAAGTGGAACGTGGCGCCGCCACCGGGGCGATTGGTGGCCCAGAGGCGGCCGCCGTGCGATTCGATGGTGGAGCGGCAGATGGCAAGGCCCATGCCCATGCCGTCGCAGCGCGTGGTGACGAAGGCATCGAACAGGTGCGGCGCGATATGCTCCGGAATGCCGGTTCCGCTGTCTTCCACCTCCACGAGGAGGCCGTCCGCGGGATCGGCACGGGCGCTGATGTGCAGACGCCGGGTGCCCTCGGTCTCGGACATGGCACGTATCGCGTTGGCCATGAGGTTCACCACCACCTGCTGCAGTTGCACGCGGTCGCCGCGCGGCAGCGGTGCGCCGCGGTCGATATCGATGCATAGGGAGATGCGATGCTGCGCCAGCTCGCCGTCGAGCAGTTGCGCGCACTCCTCGACCAGCATGCCGAGGTCGAAATGCACATGCTGGCGCGGCTCCTTGGCTGCGAGGCTGCGCACACGGTGCACCACCTCGCTTGCACGCCGGGCATCGCGAACCACGCGTTCCAGCCCCTGGCAGGCTTCCGCCAGATCGGGTTCGGCACGGCGCAGCCAGCGGAGGCTGGCCTCGCCATGGGTGACGATGGCCGCCAGCGGCTGGTTCACCTCATGGGCGATAGATGCGCTCATTTCGCCCAGCGCGGTGATGCGCGCCGCCTGGGCCAGCTCGGCCTGCACGGCGATGAGCGCACGCTCGGCCCGCTTGCGGTCGGTGATGTCGACCACGCTGACCAGCACGCGGTCGTAGCGTGTCGGGCCCAGCGGCATGTTCAGCGCGAAGAGCACGGTGAGGCGTTCGCCGCGAAGGTTCGTCAGCGTCGTTTCGCCTTCCGCCACGCCGCCGCCTTCGATGGTCGCGAGCACACGTGCGAACACACCGTGCGTTGGCGCGAGCACGCGCGCGAGCGGCCCCAGCAACTCTTCGCGGCGCGACGCGCCCAGCATACGCACAGTCGCCTGGTTCACGTCGACGATCTGGGTGAGGCGCATCGCGTCCGAAACGAACTCCGGATGCGCGTCGATATACGCCGCGAAGTCGGTCACGCCCTCTTCCCGCAACGTGTGCACGCGGTCCATCACCAGCGAGTAGTCCTGTTCCCAAAAACAGAAGCGCGCGTTCTCGAACATGCTGCGGTAGCGACGCTCGCTCTCCGCGAGAGCGGCTGCGGCCGCGCGGCGGCCGGTGACGTCCGTGCCCGCTTCCAGGATGACGCGAGGCTTGCCGTACTCGTCCCGCAGGAGGGCGCAGCGTGCCTCCACGATTACGATGCGGTCGTCGCGGCGGCGCTGGAACACTTCGCCCTCCCACCGCCCGGCACCGAAAAGTTCGGCTTCGGCCTCGGCGCGGTCGCCCGGGAAGGCCGTGCCCAGCAGATCGCTGGCGCGGCGTCCCAGAGCCTCCTGGGCCGTCCAACCGTAGAGTTGTTCCGCCCCGCCGTTCCAGAGGACGATCACGTCGTTCATATCGCGAACGAAGATGGAATCGTGAGTGAGTTCGATCAGCCGCGCCTGCCCGGCAATGGTGATCATGCGCTCACGGTTGCGCAGTGCCAGGACGCCGGTGATGGCGATGGCACCCAGGCTTACCGCGCAGCGCAGGAACGAGGCATCCATGGCCGGCACCCCGTGCCCCCTCGCGTACGCCAGGGCCGTGAGGCCCATGCAGCCCACCGTGGCGCCGACGATCGCCCGGCGGCTTCCGCTGGCCGCCACCAGCAGTACCACCACCACGTAGAGCACGGCCACGGCACTCTGCAACGGGGTGAAGGTGTCCACCACGAACACGCCCGTGGCCAGCACGGCGCCCGCCCCCATCAGCAACGCGGCGACATACCCGCGCGGACGCGTGGTGGGAGCGTAGGCCTGGCTGTGCAGGGGCCGGAATCGGGTCATGGATCGCGCCGGGCGTGGTGTCTTGTATGGACTGAGCGTGGAGTGTCCCGATGTCGCGTGGCGCCCGTCTTGCACGGCGGTGATGGTTTTTGACCATTACGGAGCGAACCCTACAAGAAATCCACGTCACCGCGACTAACCCTTTGGTATGGAGCGTCCGACCGAATGTAGAATTCAGCCCGCGTCGTCCCGCGCATAGGCTCTTCCCCACGGGCATTCCCGCCCATAGCCGCCGCCGTGGAGCAGACGCAGATGCGCTTCCAGATGAACGCCCCGAACGCCGGGCATGGTCTTCCCCCGTTCGCCCTTCCCACCGCGGAAGACGAATCCAACGTCACCCGCCTGCTGGAGCAGGCCCTGACCTCGGCCGAGACCGACATCGCCACCACGCGCGCCTGCGTCGCTCGCGTGGCGGCCTTGCTGGAGCGCGAGGCCCCCGTCGCCCGGCCGGCGGCACCGCCGCGGCGACGCGTCGGCGCAGGACTGGCCCCCTGGCAGGCGCGACGCGTGGCCGCGCACGTGGACGAGAACCTGGGGTACTCGATCACCATCGACCAGCTGGCCACCATCGCGGGCCTGTCCAGCAGCTACTTCTGCCGCGCCTTCAAGGACAGCTTCGGCGACCCGCCGCATGCCTACATCATGCGCCGCCGGGTGGAGCGGGCGCAGACGCTGATGCTGCAGACCCGCGAGCCGCTGAGCCAGATCGCCCTGGCGTGCGGTCTCTCCGACCAGGCCCACCTGTGCAACCTCTTCCGACGGCTGGTGGGGCAGAGCCCCAGCCAGTGGCGGCGCGCCCGCTGGCAGGAGGCCTAGCCGAACAGCTTCGTGGCGATCTCCGCGATGTGCCGGCCCTGGTAGCGGGCACCGGCCAGCTCGTTTTCGGTGGGCTGCCGCGAGCCGTCCGAGGCCGCGATGGTGGTGGCGCCATAGGGGCTGCCACCCGTGACCTCGTCCAGTTTCATCTGGCCCTGGAACGCATAGGGCAGCCCCACCGGGATAAGCCCCAGGTGGAGGAGGTTGGTGATGATCGAGAACAAGGTCGTTTCCTGGCCCCCGTGCTGTGTGGCCGTGGAGGCGAAAGCGCCGCCCACCTTGCCGTTCAGCGCGCCGCTCGCCCAGAGCGAGCCCGTCTGGTCGAGGAAGTTCGACATCTGGGAGGCCATCCGTCCGTAACGCGTGCCGCTACCGATGATGATGGCGTCGTAGCCCGGCAGTTCGTCGACCTTCGCCACCGGCGCAGCCTGGTCGAGCTTGAAGTTCGAGTTCCTCGCGACGTCCTCGGGAACCAGTTCGGGTACGCGCTTGATGTCGACGGTGGCGCCGGTTTCCCGGGCGCCCGCCGCCACGGCTTCCGCCATCTTCTCGATGTGACCGTAAGCCGAATAGTAGAGAACAAGGATCCTGGCCATGGAACGCGCTCCGCAGGGAAAGGTCTGGGCAGGAAGAAACGATACCGGCCCGGCCATGCAGGCCGCGTCTAGACGCAGCATCGCCAACGCATCGAGGTACCCGCATGTTCGCCAGCGTCGTACACATTCGCCCCGCCGTCCGGCTCGATGTTCCGCACCCATGGGCCGCACGGGTCCTGCACGAGGCCGCCCGGATCGAGCCGGACGAGGCAGCTTGCATGGCGTGGTACCGCGGCGACCCGATCGCGGCGCTCGGCCAGCAGACGGCCGAATCCCTCGTGGCCTGCGGCCGGCACGCGGATGTGCTGGACTTCCTCCGCGCCACGGCCCGGGACCTCGGCCTGAAGCCTGCCCGGGCATTCGCGGCGTTCTGAAGTCGCGGTAAAGTCGGCGGAACGGAAGCCGCGGGCCACGACGTGACGATCGAAGAAGCCACCCTGCCCGACCGCGACGAACGGCTGACCGCCGAACGCGCCTACGAGCTTTACTGGGCCGACTTGCTTCCCCGCGACGCCCGTTTCGCATGTGTCGGCACCGGCTGCGCGGCACCGCTGATATGCGCGTGCCTGGACAAGCCCGAGCAGAACCTGCGCATCCGCCCCTACTTCCGTTCTTACCGGCTGGAAGACCACGCGGCAACGTGCGAGGTGGCGCATGGCCGCGGCGACACGCGGCCGGAAAAGCGGCCGGATGTCTTCGAGACCGAACGTCCAGCCGGCCACTTTCGCAGCGAGCCGGCACGGGCGGCCGTGCCAGCCGGCGACAGAGCGCCGCGGCGCGTACCCGCCTCGAACGCTACCGGGCTGTCGCCACACGCCAGCCATTACTACCGTCTTTCGTCGCTCGTGCAGAGGTTCCTCGAGCATCGCCGCGACCGGGACCTCGCGGACGCCACGGTCGACATCGGCGGGGAGACCACCACATACGAGGCCCTGTTCCGCAACATCTATCGGCAGAAGGTGGCCGACCTGCTCGGCACCCGCGCCGTGTGGTGGGGCACCGCTTCCCTTCGTGCCACCCGGGAGGGCGGCTACTACCTCCGTTTCTCGCGCCCGTTTCGCCACGAAGAGGCCGAACTGCGCCCGACCATCACGATCACCGCCCGGGACATCGAGGCGTACCCGGTTCGCAAGCTGCTGCGTGCCCGGCTGGACAAACTCATCGCGGAGTCGGACGGCTACTGCGTGGCGTTCGTGTGGGCGAAGCCCTGGATGCCCAAAGAAGCGGAAAAGCCCTTCGTGCGTTTCTACGTGAACAATCTGGACCACATCGACGTGCGCGGGCCGGACATCCTGGAAGAACTGAAGAACACCTCCCGTGTGGGCACGTGAGAACGTGATTCCGCAGCTTCCGAACCTTTGCCTTGCGCACACACCCTCTGCACCAGCATCGAACCATGACACCCAAACGACGAAAACGCCTGCGCCTTCCCTTCGTGCGCCATCCGCGCGATGCGTCGCACGACTATGACGACGCCAGCTACGATGGCGGCGCCACTGGAGGCGCCTATCTTCGCCACATCGTCATCGCGGCGATCGTGCTCGCCGTCGTCGTCGCCGCCCTGCACTGGCTTGCGCCGGGCTGGCTGTAAGTGTCGGCTCAGGCGACCTTGTAGATCCTCGCTTCCGCGCCACGCAGCGCACCTTTCACGGCGCCCGCGTGGGTGGAAACCAGCAGGCTTCCCGCGGGCTCCGGTATCGGCAACTCCGCCGGCTGGTTGGTGAAGTTCAGCAGCACCACGACACGCTCGCCCTCATGTGAGCGTTCGTACGCGAGCACGGCTTCGCTCGCTTCCAGCACACGGATATCGCCGCGGCTCAACGACGGCATGTCGCGCCGCAAGCGCAGCAGCGCCTTGTACAGCGAAAGCATCGATCCGGGATCGTCCGCCTGCGTCGCCACGTTGCATGTCTCGACATCGTCGCCGATGCGCAGCCACGGCGTGCCACGCGTGAATCCCGCGCCTTCGCGGGGGAACCAGCGCATCGGCGTCCGCTGCGGGTCGCGGCCCAGTCCCTTGTGCGGCTCGTTGAGTTCGAACGGATCGCGCACCTCGGCGAACGGAATGGGCACGTCGTGCATGCCGATCTCGTCACCGTAGTACATCGTCGGCGTGCCGCGCAGGGTGAGCAGCAGCACCGCGGCCACACGGGCCTGCGCGGCGCCCACCCGCGACGCGATGCGCGGCTTGTCATGATTCCCCAGCACCCAGTTCGGCCAGCCGCCTGGGGGCAGCGCGACTTCGTAGCGGCGAATGAGGCCGGCGATGGTCGGCGCGTGCCAGTCGGTGCCGATCAGCAGGAAATTGAACGGTAGATGCGCCCCGGTGAGGTTCTCGCCGTAATAGGCGACGATGCGCTCCAGGGGGAGGTATATCTCGCCGATCAATACGCGATCGGGAAATTCGTCCACCACCTCGCGCATGGCGGCGACGATACCCTGGGTCTCGGGCAGGTCGGCGGTATGCACCGGCAGGAAGCGATGGGCGTCGGCGTCGATGCCTTCGCGGAAGGCGGGATTGGGAGGATTGTCGCGAAAGGCCGCGTCCTTCATCACGTGGTAGATCACGTCCACGCGGAAGCCGTCGACGCCACGACGCATCCAGAAACGCATGGACTCGTACATCGCCTCGCGCAGCACGGGATTGCGCCAGTTGAGGTCCGGCTGCCTGTCCAGGAACAGGTGCAGGTAATACTGCGCGGTGGCCGGATCGAAGGTCCAGGCACTGCCACCGAAGTTGGACAGCCAGTTGTTGGGCGGACCGCCGTCCGGGGCCGGGTCGCGCCAGATGTACCAGTCGCGGAAAACGCTGTCCCTCGAGCGGCGGCTTTCGCGGAACCACGGATGCTCGTCGGAACTGTGATTGGGCACGAAGTCGAGGATCACCTTGAGCCCCAGCGCGTGCGCGTCGGCGATCAGGGCGTCCATGCCGGCGATGTCGCCGAACAAAGGGTCGATGCCGCGATAGTCGCTGACGTCATAACCGAAGTCGGCCATCGGCGAGGGATAGATCGGCGAGATCCAGAGTGCGCTCACCCCAAGGTCGGCAAGGTAACCGAGCTTGGAACGGATGCCCGCCAGATCGCCGATGCCGTCGCCGTTAGCATCAGCGAACGAGCGGGGGTACACCTGATAAACGACGCCGTCGCGCCACCATGAGCCTTCCGACACAAAATCCTCCGTTGCATGGTGGGAGCTTCGCCGGTGGAGCGTGTACGAAATGCCTTCACGCGCCCTCGCTTAGCCTGCCGGGCAACCAACACCCGGGCCGCGTCATGATCAACGACCTCTGGTACAAGAACGCGATCGTCTACTGCCTTTCCGTGGGCACCTTCCAGGACTCCAACGGCGACGGTGTGGGCGACTTCCAGGGTCTTGGACGGCGACTGGACTACCTGCAGGGCCTCGGTGTCACAGCCCTCTGGCTCATGCCCTTCCAGACCTCGCCCGGCAAGGATGGGGGCTACGACATCGCCGACTATTACAACGTGGACCCGCGGTACGGCACCCTGGGCGACTTCGTGGAGTTCACGCACGCCGCCCATCAGAGGGGCATGCGCGTGATGATAGACCTGGTGGTGAACCACACCTCGGACCGCCACCCCTGGTTTCGTGACGCCTGTCGCAATCCGAAGTCGAAGTACCGCGACTGGTACGTGTGGTCCAAGACGCGCCCGGAGAACGCGAACGAGGGCATGGTTTTCCCAGGCGTGCAGAAGAGTACCTGGACGTACGAGAAAACCGCCAAGGCGTGGTACTTCCATCGCTTCTTCGACTTCCAGCCCGATCTCGACACCTCCAATCCTTACGTGCAGGCGGAAATCCTGAAGATCATGGGCTTCTGGACGCAGCTGGGCGTGTCGGGCTTCCGCATGGACGCCGTGCCCTTCGTGATCGCGACCAAGGGTGCCGACGTCACGAAGCCGAAGGAGCAGTTCGACATGCTGCGCACCTTTCGCGAACTGTTGCAGTGGCGCCGGGGCGATGCCGTGATCCTTGCCGAGGCGAACGTCTTGCCGCGCGACGACATGGAATATTTCGGTTCGGACGGCGACCGCCTGCAGATGATGTTCAACTTCCAGGTGAACCAGCACCTCTTCCACGCGCTGGCTTCCGGCGACGTGCGCTCGCTGGCCGACGCGCTGAAGAAGACGCGGCCACGCCCGGCGACCGCGCAGTGGGCGCAGTTCCTGCGCAACCACGACGAGCTCGACCTTGGCCGCCTCACGCCTTCACAGCGGGAACGCGTGTTCGCCGAATTCGGCCCCGACAAGGACATGCAGCTCTACGACCGCGGCATCCGTCGCCGCCTCGCACCGATGCTGCGCAACGACCGCCGGCGGCTCGAACTGGCGTACAGCCTCCTTTTCACGTTGCCCGGCACACCGGTGCTGCGCTACGGCGACGAGATCGGCATGGGCGACGACCTGTCGCTGCCCGAGCGCGAATGCGCGCGCACCCCCATGCAGTGGTCCACGGAGCCGTATGGCGGGTTCACCCGGATCCGCAGCGGGGGGAAAGCGGTGATCGCCGATGGCCCCTTTGGTTTCGCACACGTCAACGTGGCTCAGCAGCGGCGCGACCCGGGTTCGCTGCTGAACTGGATGGAGCGGGTGATCCGCATGCGGAAGGAGATTCCGGAAGTGTCCTGGGGGGATTTCGAGGTACGGCCCCTGGACGACAACGCCGTGCTGATGCTGCGTTACACGTGGCGCGGCAATGCCGTGCTGTTCCTGCACAACCTGTCCGACGCGCCGGTGGAGGTCGATTTCGCGGGCCCGGCCCACCTCACCAATGTGCTGTCGGAGGACCACAGCCGGCCGGACGAGCGGGGCCGCCACCAGGTCATGCTGGAGCCTTATGGTTACCGCTGGTTTCGCGAGGGCGGCCTCGGTTACATCCTGGATCGTGACGAGGTCGACGGAATTTGACGGCAATTGACGGCGGGTCCCGTCCCGCTACCTCTTATGGGGGTAGGTGGCGATCCTTGCATGCGCAATGCTTGGTTCCTCCTTCGGTATCTCGAAAGGATCGGCCACCATGTATCGCGCCGAACCCGCTTGCAGCGTCCGTCTGGCCGCGTTGCCCACGGTCATCGTCGATCTCGCCCAGCGCTCCGCCGCCATCGACCGCGGCGACCACCGGGGAAGCAGCAGCCTCGTGGAAGATCTGCGAGGACGGGCCCAGCTCACGGAAATTCCGCTCGACGGTGCTGCCGACGACCTGCTCCTGGTCTACCGCGCCGCGTGCGCCGCCGACGCCGACGGGGCGGGCGCCATCCTGTTCCGCAGACAAACCGAGGGGGAGGCCGGAAGCAGCCACCCGCCAGCGGTTCGCTCGCTGGCCCAGGTCCTGTTCGACAGCCTTCGCGCCGAGGCACCGAATACGCCCTTGCTCGCCCATGTGGCCCTGGCGCTTCGGGCCCTGCTCGGAGGGGCCTCGTCGCGCGACGAAGGCGCCACACCGCGCGGCGGGCTGGCCACCTGGCAGGAACGCCGAGCCGTCGCCTTCATGGACGAACGGCTGGACCAGTCGTTCCCTGTGTCGGCCGTGGCGGAGGTCTGCGGCCTCTCCGTCAACCATTTCTCCCGCGCGTTCCGTCGCAGCATGGGCAAACCGCCGCACCGCTGGCTGCTGGACCGTCGCATCGGGCGCGCGCGCGAGCTCCTTCGCGAAACCAACCTCGCACTGGCCGATATCGCCCTCGCCTGCGGATTTGCCGAACAAAGCCACTTCACGCGTGTGTTTACCCGTACCGTCGGCATGCCGCCGGGAGCGTGGCGGCGCGCGGCGGACTGAACATGGCCAACGACGACAATACGGTGTCGACCCTGGGCCTGGGGCGCGATCTCATGCTGGCGGGGTCGCGCCTGCGCGACGCCGTGGGCCGCCGCGCCCAGCGGGAATTCGGGCTCACGGCGTTGCAGGGCGAGCTGCTGCTCCTGCTTGCCGCGCACGGCAGCATGATCTCCACCGAGCTCGCAGCCGCGTGCGGTGTGAACGCCAGCACCGTCACGCATGCCGTGGACGCCGGGATCGACCGCGGCCTGATGCTGCGCGAACGCAATGAGGGCGACCGGCGCCTGGTCGACATCGTCCTGACGCCGGCCGGCAAGCGCATGGCCGAGCGGGTACGGGCGCTGGTGGCCGACCTTGCCCGGACCGCGCTGGAAGGGGTGGATCAGCCGGCGCTGCTGGCCGAGAGCCTGGCCCAGGTCACCCGCAATCTGGAAGAAGCCAGGGTCCCCAAGGACAGTCCCTAGGGAACCTAGGCCGTGCGGCGCCCGAAGATGAGATGAAGTCCGAACAGGGCGAACACCGCGCCGGCGCCGCCGTCGATCCAGCGGCTGGCGCGCACGTAGGCCCTCCGCATGGCGGGCATCGCGAAGATGCCGGCCACCACGGAGAACCACGCCAGCGTCTCCAGCGTGACCATGGCCCACAGGCCCCAGCGCGCGGCACCCGACATGCCGTCGCCCACGAAGGCGGAGAAGATCGAGGCGAAGTACACCGCCGCCTTAGGGTTCGCGAGATTGGTGGCCAAGCCCTTGAGCAGGGCGCGCCACGGACTGGAGTCGCGCACATCCACTACCGGGACGGCGGCATCCGGCTTCGCCTTCCAGGAGGCGCGTAGCATTTGGAATCCCATCCAGCAGAGGTAGAGCCCACCGGCGACGGCGATGCCCCTTTCCAACCACGCCAGCCGGTGCAACAGGATGTGCAGGCCCAGCAACGCCAGGGCCGCCCACACCGCCACGCCCAGCGCGATGCCCACGACGCCCGCGAACGCCTCCCGCCGGGAGCGGCTGGCGGCGAGCTGGGAGACGAAGAAGAAGTCGGGCCCCGGGGTGACGAGGGCGACGATCTGCACGAAGGCGATGGTGAGGAAGAGGTTCATGAGGTGGGGTCGGGAGGTGGGAAGTGGGGGCGCGTTCTCGTCGTTCGGCTGAGGGGGCCGGTTGCGCCCCGCTGCGTCGAGGCAATGGTAGCGTGACCGGCACCCTCGACCGCTCGCCGGAAACGCGCCCCCACTTCCCATCCCTTGCCCCTGCCCCCCCGCTCCCGTAACCTCGCATTTTTTAAAGTGGTCACGGGGCTGCCCCCGTCCTTCCAAGGGGTAAGTCGCGATGCTGGGTCTGTTGGGCCACGTTCTCTTTGGCCTGTTCGGTTTGGTGGTGCTTGTCGCCATCGCATTCTGTTTCTCCAACAACAAGCGCGTGGTCGACTGGAAGCTCGTCGCCACCGGTGTGCTGTTGCAGATCGTTTTCGCCGCCATCGTGCTGAAGGTGCCGCTGGGCCGCGACGTGTTCGACGCCATCGCCACCGGCTTCGTGCGCCTCCTCGACTACGTGGACGTCGGCTCGCGCTTCATCTTCGGCAGCCTGCTGGACAGCGACAAGTTCGGCGTGATCTTCGCCGTGAAGGTGCTGCCCACCATCGTCTTCTTTGCGGCGCTCACCGGTGTGCTCTACCACCTCGGCGTGATGCAGCAGATCGTGAAGGCCATGGCCTGGGTGATCACCAAGGTGATGCGCGTGTCGGGTGCCGAGACCACCAGCGTCTGCGCCAGCGTGTTCATCGGCCAGACCGAAGCGCCGCTCACCATCAAGCCCTACATCGAGCGCATGACCCAGGCCGAGCTGATGACCGTCATGATCGGCGGCATGGCGCACATCGCCGGTTCGGTGATGGCGGCCTACGTGGCGATGCTCGGCGGCGACGATCCCGTGCAGCGCATGTTCTACGCGAAGCACCTGCTCACCGCGAGCGTGATGGCCGCGCCGGCCACGATGGTGCTCGCCAAGATCCTCGTCCCGGAAACGCAGGAACCGCTCACCCGCGGCACGGTGAAGATCGAGGTGGAGAAAACCACCGCCAACGTGATCGACGCCGCCGCCACCGGTGCCGGCGACGGCCTGAAGCTCGCCATGAACGTCGGCGCGATGCTGCTGGCCTTCATCGCGCTCATCGCCCTCACCAACGGTCCGGTGCAGTGGATCGGCACGGTCGGCGGCGAACACAGCCTCAACGCATGGCTCACGGCCACCGCGGGTCATCCGGTGGCGCTCAGCCTGGAAACGATCTTCGGCTGGATCCTCGCCCCGGTGGCCTGGCTGATCGGCGTGCCCTGGCAGGATGCCACGCTCGTCGGCAGCTTCATCGGCCAGAAGGTGGTCATCAACGAATTCGTGGCGTACGCCGACCTGGCCCGCCACCTCGACGACCTGCTGCCGCAGAGCCGCCTCATCGCCACGTACGCGCTGTGCGGCTTCGCCAACTTCTCGTCCATCGCCATCCAGATCGGCGGTATCGGCGGCCTCGCGCCCAACCGTCGCGGCGACCTCGCCCGCCTCGGCCTGCGTGCCGTGCTGGGCGGTTCCATCGCCACTTTCATGACGGCGACCATCGCCGGCGTGCTCGAGCAGTTCTGAGGCATGGCCGGCGTCCGCCTGCTGGTCGTCGGCGGTTATAGCGAGGAAGAGCGCTGGCGTACGCCGCGCCTCCCGAAGGCGGGTGAGCCCGCCTATGCCGACGAGTTCGACCGGTTGCCGGGTGGGAAGGCGTTCCACCAGGCGGTGGCCGCCGCCCGTGCGGGCGTGGCGACGGGGCTCGTTGCCGCGATCGGCGACGACACCATCGACCCGTCCGGCCTCCCGACCAACGTCATGGCCCGCTGGCAGGTCGTCTCCGGCGTGCGCACGGGGCGTACGGCCATCGTCGCGGACACCAGGGGGCAGACGCTCTCCGTGCTCTCGGCCGGCGCCAACGCCCACCTGGATGCGGAGTTCATCGCGCACCAGTCCGATCTGTTCGACAGTGCGAAGGTGCTCCTCGTCTCCACCGAGGCGAACATCGACGCCGTGGCCGCCACGCTGGAACTCGCCGGCACGAAGCGCCTGCTGCGCGTGCTCGATCCCGGCCCGCTGCCCCCGGGGCTTTCCGTACGTGAATTCGCCAGCACCGACGTGCTGCTGCTCGACGTGCACGAGTTCGCCCGTGTGTGCGGGCGGTTTCTCTCCATCGACATCACCGCCACCGCGGTGACCGGCATGGACGACACCACCATCAATGCACTCGCGCGGCGCCTCTGCGCCGGCACGGTGGTGGTCTCCCTCGACCGCAGCTGCCTCGTCTCGCACGGCAGCGACCGCCACGGCGACACGGCGGACCTCTACCGGGTGCCGACCTGCGGTGCGGGCGATGTGTTCAAGGGCACGCTCGCGGCACGGCTGCTCGATGCGCCGTGCTTCCGCGATGCACTGCTGGCCGCCTGCTCCGCGTCAGGCTGACCCAAAAGGTAGTAGCGGCGACTGAGTAGGTAGGAGCGCGCCCTGCGCGCGACATCTTTTCGCGCCAGTACTCGGGCTTGCGCGCCAGCTCCGGGGGCACAGCCTCAAAACATGTCGCGCGCGGGGCGCGCTCCTACAACAGATGCGTCACGAATCGGACGATCACCGGACACGAATCTCGTACACCGCATCCCAGCGCTTGCCCGTGACGAACAACCGGTCGTGCGCGGCGTCGTACGCGATGCCGTTGAGCACGTCGTCGGCCGGATCCTGCACGTGCTGCATCGCCGCAAGGTTGCTCAGGTCGAGCCACCCCACCACGTGCCCCGTGGCCGGATCGATCCGGGCGATGCGCGAGGTCTGCCATACGTTGGCGTAGATCTCGCCTTTCACCCACTCCAGCTCGTTGATCTGCTCCAGCGGCTTGCCGTTGACGGTCACGTCGATCGAGCCCGTCTGCGCGAAGGTTTGCGGATCGAGGATACGAATGCGCGGCGTGCCGTCGCTCATGAAGATGTGCGCGGCGTTCCGCGTCATGGCCCAGCCTTCGCCGGGATAGTGGATCTCGCCCAGCAAGGCGAAGGTCGTGCGGTCGTAGATGAACCCCACGCCCTCGCGCCATGACAGCTGCAGGATCCTCGAACCGCTGGCGACGATGCCTTCGCCGAACACCTGGCGGGGCACGTCGCGCCGCTGCACCACCTCGCCCGTTTCCAGGCGCACCTTGCGCAGGCCGGCATCCGCATAACCGCCCGTACTCTCGAAGAGGTAACCGTCTTCGTAGTACAGGCCTTCGGTGAAGGCCTGACGATCATGCGGATACGCGTGCACGATGCGTACGGTGGACGTGGGAACGTCCACCGGCGCCGCAAACATGAACATCAGCCGTTCTTCTTCAACCAGGCATCCACCGCCGGCAGGCGCTCGTTGCGCACCATCACGCGATACCGGATGTTGGCCATGCTGGTTTCCGCATCGCGCCGCGACGTGGGTTCGATGTACTTGTCGGCGAACGCCTTGATCTTGTCGACCATGGCGATGTCCATCGAACCGCTGGCGAGCCTCGGGTAGTAGCGCGAGGTGGAGGTCGAGTCCACGAAGTGATCGACCTTCTCTTTGTTCGCCACGGCGAAGTCGAAGGCCAATGCCGGGTGCGCGCGCGAGGCGGCCGAGATCATGGCCGCGCTGTTCGTCGCGCCCGGCTCGTCGGTGAGGGCGAGTTCGAGCGCGCGCTTGGCGAGGACCTCGTCTTCCGGCGTCGCCAGCAGCGCGTACAGGCGATCCTTCACCAGCGGGGTCTTTTCCGCCTTCGCTTCCGCGTGCAGCTTGTCCCAGGTGGCGGCATCCGCGTTCGCGGCAACCACGGAAAGGATCGTCTTGCGCAACTCGGCCGGCATGGCGTTACTGGCGTAGCGGCGACGGGCCTCGGCGATCACCTTGGCGTCGCCGAGGTGCGACAGCGTGGCGATGAGGTCGGAACGCAGGATGGCCACGGGCGCTTCCTCGCCAGCCTTCGCCTCCCAGCCCACCTGCGCGAACTTCGGTTCGAGTCGCGCGATGGCGTACTTGCGCAGCGCGGCCTGGCGCTTCGCGTCGCCGTCGTAATACTGGTCGAGCGATGCGAGGTCGCCCGCCACCTCTTCCCACAGCACCGGGGACGCATCCAGCGGCACGGCCTTGATCAGATCGAGCACGTCGGAGGCCGGCTGCAAGCCGGCCATGCCCAGCGCCCATACATCGGCGCTGAGGCCGAGCTGGTCGATCGGTTCCAGCTTCGCGAACGCACCCTCCAACGCTTTCATCTGCGCCGGCTTGTACAGCGTACGGTAGTAACCCGTCTGTCCGGCGTTGACGACCACCGGCGCGCAACCGTCAACGGTGAGCGTGCCCGAGCCGTCCGTCAGCAGCGTGGACGAGGGCTTGCCACCCACCGTCTGCGCGAGCACCGGCACGTGCCAGGCCAGCGGCTTCTTTTCGGGTCGGTCGCGGGTGAATTCGCCCTGGGACAGCTTCAGGGTGGTGGAACCATTGGCGCAGGACACCGATTCCACGCGCACGAGCGGAATGCCCGGCTGCAACGTGAAGTCGTGGGCCACGGTGCTTACCGGCTTCCCGGCGGCCTTGTCGATCTCCTTCCAGAGATCGTCGGACACCGTGTTGGAATACTGGTGCGCCTTGATGTAAGCCTGGACGCCCTTCTGCCATGTGTCGGCACCGACATAGGCTTCGAGCATGCGGATCACCGACTCGCCCTTGGAATAGGTAATGGAGTCGAACGCCTGACTGGCCTGCTCCACCGTTTCCACGTGCTGCACCACCGGATGCGTGGTGGCGACGGCGTCGCGCGACATGGCGCTCTCGCGTATCGACACGGCCTCCAGGTTGGTGTGCCATTCCGGATGCAGGCGCTGCGTGGTGCGCGAGGCCAGCCAGGAAGCGAAGCCCTCGTTGAGCCAGAGGTCGTCCCACCAGCGCATGGTCACCAGGTCGCCGAACCACTGGTGCGCCATCTCGTGCGCGGCGGTGTTGAACACTTCCTGCTTGTCGGATTGCGTGGAGATGGACGGATCGAGCAGCAGCGCATATTCGAAGGTGTAGATCGCGCCCCAGTTTTCCATGGCCGCGAAGAACTGGCTCTGGCCCGGCGACGCGATGTTGTCCAGCTTCGGCAACGGATACGGCACGCCGAAGTACGCGTTGTATTCCTGCAGGACCGCCTTGCCGGAGTCGAGCGTGAACTGCGCCTGCGAAGTGAGGCCCTTCTGTGTGATCACGCCGATTTCCACGCCGTCGCTCTTCGTCGTGGCACGGTCGAATTCGCCAAGGCCGAAGAAGAGGAGGTAGGTGGACATCTTGGGCGACGGCTGGAAGCTCACCTCAGTGAGGCCGTTACCGAGGTCCTTCTTCGAGGCGGCCGGCATGTTGCTCACGGCCATTTCGTTGCTGGGCACGGTGGCCTTCAGGGTGAACGTGGCCTTGTACGCCGGCTCGTCCCACGACGGTATGAAACGGCGCGCGTCGGAGTTTTCGAACTGCGTGTACAGCGCGCGCTTCTTGCCGTCGGACTTCGTGTCGTAATCGATGGCGAACAGCCCGTTCGCCTGTGTGCCGATCTTGCCCGCGTACTTCATCGACAAGACGTACGAGCCCACCGGAACGGCATGGTCGAAGGTGAAGGTGGCAGTTTGCGCTTTCTCGTCGATGGCGACCTTCGGCGCGGCGAACTTTGCCTTGCCCTTCGCCGGCACCAGGGTCACATCCGCGAAGCTCATGTCGATGGCGTTGAGCGTGACGGACGCGGTGGGTTCCAACACGTCCACGGCGATGGACACCTGGCCGTCGAACGTGAGTTTGTCGGCATGCGGCACCACGGCCACGTCGTAGTGCGTCGGGCGCACGGAGCGCGGCAGCTGGGTGGTAGCGAGCTGACTGGTGTCGGCGGCGGGCGCGGCAACGGCGGCGGCGGAGAGACCGGCGAGCGCGAAGGCGATCGCGCTGACGAGAGGTGTACGCATGGAAAGGCCCTTGGTTCGAACCCCGCCGGACATCCGGCGGCGGTGCATCCGCCGATGGTCGCGGTCGCGGCCGCTCGGGGTAAGCGCCGGAAGTCACGGCCGCAAGATTTCACGGCCTTGTAGGAGCGCGCCCTGCGCGCGACATGTTTTCGCGCCAGTGCGCGGCCTTGCGCGCCAGCTCCGGGTCACGGCCTCAAAACATGTCGCGCGCAGGGCGCGCTCCTACCAGATGCGCCACCAACGGCGCTTCTCCAGCTTGCGCAGCGCCTTCAGGTGCCCGCGACCTGCCGCCTTGCGAAACCAGGCCCGGGCGATCGATGCGTTGCGCGGCACGCCTTCCCCGCGTTCATGGAACAGGCCCAGTTCGAACTGCGCGTCGGCATGCCCGGCGCTCGCGGCGTGGCGCAGGAGCCGCACCACCTCGGTCACGTCGCGGGGCGATCCCCGGCCTTCGTCCAGCATCTTCGCCAGCGCGTATTGGGCGGGCGCGTGCGCGCGCTCAGCGGCCAGGGCGAGCCAACGCACCGCCTCGCGGTCGTTGCGGGCCAGCCCGTCGCCGGATGCCAGGCGCTGGCCGAGCTGGAACTGCCCTGCCGCGTCCTGCGGCCCGAGACGGGACGGCTTGTCTTCGGACGTGTCGGTCCCGTCGGCCGCGGCCTGCAGATCGGCCAGGTGCCGGCGTGCTTCGCTGTCGCCTTGCTCGGCGGCCAGGCCGAACCAGTAACGTGCCTGCGCGCGGTCTTCCGGCAGCGCGCTGGCTTCCAGATGAAGTTTGCCCAGGGCGAACTGCGCGGAGCTGTTCCCGAGTTCCGCCGCGCGCCGGTAATGGTGTTCGCCCGCCACCGTGTCGCGAGGCACGCCGATACCGTCGCAGTACATGTGCGCGACGCTGCACAGCGCGTCGGCATAACCGGGCGCGTCGGGCTGACCACGCTCCACGGCGCGGCTGTAATAGGTGAAGGCAAGCTCGGCATCGCGCGACACGCCACGCCCGAAATAGTGCGACACGCCGAGGTTCACGCAGGCCTGGACATGGCCCTGGTCGGCGGCGAGGGTCCACCAGCGCAGTGCTTCCGCCCGATCGGCGGTGACGCCCTGACCCCTGGCGTGGAGCGTGCCCAGCGCGCATTGCGCCTCGGCCGACCCGGCTTCCGCGGCCCGGCGATACCAACCGGCCGCCTCGAAGGGGTCGCGGGGCACGCCAAGCCCTTCGGCATGGATCGCGGCGAGGCGGCACTGGCTTTCCAGATGCCCCTGCTCCGCCGCCCGGCGAAACCACTGGGCGGCGCGTGCACGATCCTGGGGCACGTGTTCGCCCTCGGCGTACATGTGCCCCACCTGGAACTGTGCCCGCACGTCCCCCAACTGGGCCGCCTTTTCCATGCGGCCGAACTTCTGCAACGCGTCCATCTCGGCGACGTAACGATGGTCGCCGAGCGCGCCCGATCTCCCCTGCGACATCCCATTCCCCTGCGAAGGCCTGCCGTTCGTGGGGCGGGATCATAAGGGTAAGCGGGCGCGGAAGATATCGGCTTTTTGGACAGGTGCGCCGGGGTCGTTCCTATGGGTTGCCTGCCCCTCCGGAGGCGCCGAAGATCTGCCCGGTTTCATAGCTGGCCTCGGTGGAAGCGAGCTGGACATAGATTGGGGCGATCTCCGCGGGCTGGCCGGGGCGGCCCATGGGTGAATCCCCGCCGAACTTCTGCAGCTTTTCCGGCGTCTGCCCGCCCGATACCTGCAAGGGAGTCCAGAACGGACCCGGCGCCACCCCGTTCACGCGTATGCCCTTCTTGATCAGCTGCTTCGCCAGACCCTTGGTGAAGATCATGATGCCGCCCTTGGTCATGGCGTAGTCCAGCAGGTTCTCGGACGGGTTGTACGCATTCACCGAGGTGGTGTTGACGATCGCCGCGCCCGGCGGCATGTGCGGCACGGCCGCCTTGGTGATCCAGAACATGGCGTAGAGGTTGGTCTTCACCGTCCAGTCGAAATCCTCGCTGGAGATGTCCAGGATCGAGTCGAAGCTGTGTTGGCGGGCCGCGTTGTTCACCAGGATGTCCAGACCGCCGAGTTCCTGCACCGCCTTCTGCACCAGCTGCCCGCACCATGCCTCGTCGCGGATGTCGCCCGGGAGCGCCACGCCCTTCCGTCCCGCCTTGCGAATGAGGTCGATCACTTCCTTCGCGTCCTCTTCCTCGGCGGGCAGGTAGCTGATGGCCACATCGGCGCCTTCGCGCGCATAAGCGATGGCTACCGCCCGGCCGATGCCGGAATCGCCGCCGGTGACGAGCGCCTTGCGGCCGGCCAGTCGACCGCTGCCCTTGTAGCTGGTCTCGCCATGGTCCGGGCGAGGATTCATCTTTCCGGCGAGGCCGGGCCACGGCTGGCTCTGCACGGCGAACGGCGGATGCGGAAACCCCTGGCGCGGGTCGCCCAGCGGCCGGGAGCCGCCGGCGCCGGTCGCGGCGGCGCCGGTCGCCGCGAACGTGGGCGTGGCGGCAAGCGCCGCGGCTGCGACGCCGAGCGAGGCGTTCTGGACAACGCGGCGGCGGGAGGGAGAGAAGTCGTCGGTCATGCTGCCATCCTCATGATGTTGCAGGGCCGACTAGCTTCCGCAATGCCTGTCGCGGGAGCGCGAATATCGCGCGATCTTCAACGAAACACGGAAACTGATCCCGCCCTGAGCCGGTTTCCCGGCGCGGCCCGGGCGCGCAGGATGTGCCCATCGCCATCGGAGACCCTTCCATGAAAGCCATCGTCTACACCCAGCACGGCCTGCCCATCCAGGACCCGCAGTCGCTCGTCGAAATGGATCTGCCCAAACCCGCGGCGACCGGCCGCGACCTGCTCGTTGCCGTGAAGGCCGTATCGGTGAACCCGGTGGACACGAAGGTGCGCAACGGCATGGCCACGGCGGAACCGCGTGTGCTGGGCTTCGATGCGGTGGGCACCGTCGCGGCAGCCGGCCCCGAGGTCACGCTCTTCAAGGAGGGCGACGAGGTGTACTACGCCGGCTCGCTCATCCGCCCGGGCAGCAATGCCCAGTTCCAGCTCGTGGACGAGCGCATCGTCGGCCGCAAGCCGCGCACGCTCGACGATGCGCACGCCGCCGCGCTCCCGCTCACGTCGCTGACGGCGTGGGAGATGCTGTTCGATCGACTGAAGATCGCCGAGGGCGGCAACGCGGGCGAAACGCTCCTCGTGATCGGTGCCGGCGGCGGTGTCGGTTCGATCCTGGTGCAACTGGCGCGCCGGCTGACGAAACTGACCGTGGTCGGCACGGCGTCGCGCAAGGAGACCGCCGACTGGGTTCGCGAGTTGGGCGCGCACCATGTCATCGATCACGGCAAGCCGCTGGGCCCACAGCTCGAGGCACTGCGCATCCCGCAGGTGGACCACGCCATCGGCCTCACCCACACCGACGATTACTTCGACCAGATCGTGGAGATCGTGAAGCCGCAGGGGCAGTTCGGGCTCATCGACGACCCGAAGTCGCTGGATGCGACCAAGTTGAAGCGCAAGTCGATCTCGCTGCATTGGGAATCGATGTTCACGCGCTCGACCTACCAGACACCGGACATGGCGGAGCAGCACCGGATCCTCGACCGGGTGGCGGCCCTGATCGACGACGGCACGTTGCGCACCACGCTGGGCGAGCACTTCGGCAGCATCAGCGCGGAAAACCTGCGCAAGGCGCACGAGCTCATCGAGAGTCACAAGGCCAAGGGCAAGATCGTGCTCGAAGGCTTCGCGTAACGATCAGTCCAACATGCCCCGCACGCGCGCCAGCAACATGTCGATCTCGAACGGCTTGGCGATCATGTCGGTGCCACGGGCAAGGAAGCCCGACCGCTCCATCGCGTTCTCGGCATAGCCGGTCATGAACAGTACCGGCAGTCTGGGGCGCCATGCACGGGCGGCTTCGGCCAGTTCGCGGCCGTCCATGCCGGGCATGCCGATGTCGGTCAGCAGGAGGTGCACCGCTTCGTCGCCGCGCAGGATGCGCAGCGCCTGCTGGGTATCGCCGGTGGCGGTACAGACATAGCCGGCCTCGCTGAGCACCTCCGTCACGAGCTGGCGCAGGGAGTCGGTGTCTTCGACCAGCAGGATGCGTTCTCCCTGCCCGCCCGATATCGGCCCATGCCGGGGGGCTTCCGATTCGACCTCGCGCTCGCTGGCCGGCAACAGCATCGAAACATCGGTGCCACGCCCCACCGTGCTCCTGATGCGCGCGTCGCCACCGGACTGGCGGGCGAAGCCGTAGATCATGGAAAGCCCCAGCCCCGTGCCCTGCCCCAGCGGCTTCGTGGTGAAGAATGGCTCGAACACTTTCTCCAGCAAGCCCGCGTCAATGCCCGAACCGTTATCCGATACGGTGAGTTTCACGTAGTCGCCGTCAGCCAGCGAGGGGTCGCGTTCGATGCGCTGCCGCCGCGTCCGCACGCGAATGACCCCGCCGTCCGGCATGGCGTCGCGTGCGTTGATCACGAGGTTGATCACCGCGTTTTCCAGCTGGTTCGCATCGACATCGGCCACGACCGGGGTCGATTCCAGATCGAATTCCAGCACGATGCGCTCGCCGAGCGTGCGCCGCAGCATGTCCTCGAGCGAGCGGATGCTCTGGTTCACGTCCGTCGCCTTCGCATCCAGCGGTTGCTGGCGTGCGAAGGCCAGCAGGCGGTGGGTCAGCGACGCGGCGCGACGAGCGGACCCGAGCGCCGCATCGGCGAAGCGCTGAAGCTTCTGCGGCTGTCCGCTTTCGATCTGGCGGTTGATCAGGTCGATGCCGGTAATGATGCTGGTGAGCAGATTGTTGAAGTCGTGGGCAATGCCGCCGGTGAGCTTGCCCAGCGCGTCCATTTTCTGCACCTGGAGCAACTGCGATTCCGTGCGCTCGCGCTCGGCGATCTCGATGGCGAGCTGGTTGTGCGCGCTGTCGATCCTCTGCAGCTGGTCGCGTTCGCGGCGCCGTTGCTCGGTCACGTCCTCCACGAACACGAGTCCGGCCTCGTCGCGATAAGGCGTGACGCGCCATTCCGTCTCGCGCGTGCCGGCGCGCGACCGCATGCACAGGATGCCGCGCCAGCGCTGCTTGGTGGCGAGGTGACAGCGCATCTGCTCGAGTTCGCCGTCCTGCCCCGGCTCGAAGCACGGGCCGAGGTCGCCTTCGTGACCGGCGTCCTCGAGCAGGCGGTCGAAGGCCTCGTTGCTGTCGAGGACACGTAATTGTCCGTCCACCACCGCGATGGGGGCGGCGATGTTCGTGAAGATTTCCCGGAAGCGGGCCTCCGCCGCGCGCAGCGCGTCTTCCACGTTACGCACGCGAATCAGCGTACGCAACGTTGCCAGCAGTACGTCCGGGTCCACCGGGTGGATCAGGTAAGCGTCGGCACCGTTGTCCAGACCGGTGATGAGATCGCCCGTGTCGATGGATGCCGCGGATACGTGCACCACCGGCAACAGCATGGTCTCCGGTGACTCGCGCAGACGGCGCACGACGTCGAACCCGCTCATGTCGGGCAGGTTCACGTCGAGGATCAGCGCGGCGAACTCGTGCAGCGCAAGCTCGCGCAGGCCATCGGCGCCCGTACCGGCTTCCACCGCCTCGTAGCCATGCCGCTCCACGGTACGGCGCATCGCGTAGCGCGTGGCGGCGTTGTCGTCGACTATCAGAAGACGGCTATTCCGCGGCATCGGTCTCTTCCAAAGGCAATTTCAGGGGCAGCACCACATGGAAGACGGACCCGGCGCCCGGTGTACTGGCGACGCCCACTTCGCCGCCCAGCAGGTGGGCGAACTGCCGGCACAACGAAAGCCCAAGGCCCGTGCCACGCAGGCGCTTCTGCAGCGGCGAGTCCACCTGCGTGAAGTCTTCGAACAAAGAATCCTGCAGTTCGGGCGGGATGCCGATGCCCGTGTCGCTCACCGCAAAGCGCACGCGATCGCCGTTTTCCAGATGCGCGGACACGCGAATCTCGCCGCGGGGCGTGAACTTGAGCGCGTTGGAAACGAAGTTGCGCAGGATCTGGGCGAGCTTCTTGTCGTCGGTGTACAGCCGGGGCATGTTCTCCGGCTCCTCGAAGATGAGATCGGCCTCGGTTGCGTCCATGATCGGGCGGAACATGCCGCGCAACGCCGAAAACAGATCCATCAGTTCGAACCACGCGGGCGAGATGGTGATGCGTCCCGCCTCGACCTTCGCCAGATCGAGCAGATCGTCCACCATGTCGCTCAGTTCGCGCGCGGCGCTTGCCACGAAGGCCACCTGCTTGTGTTGCTCCACGCCGAGCGCTCCGTCCAGTTCGTCGGCAAGCAGCCGGGCGATGCTGAGGATGGAACCGAGCGGTGTGCGGAACTCGTGGCTCATATACGACAGGAACCGGCTTTTCAGCTCCGACGCCTGGCGAAGCTGCTCGGCCTGCTTGTCGAGTTCCGCATAGAGTGCGAGCACGCCCTGGTTCGTTTCCTCGAGCTCCGCACGAAGCCCGGCGTTCTCGGCCCGCAGGCGCTCCAGTTCGTTGTTTTCGCTCATGGATCCGCTCCGAGGCGCGCGGCCAGAAGGGTGACGTCGTCGCGGCCCCGATTGAAGTCCCGGTGCAGCAGGGCGGTGACCACCGCGGGATGACGCGATGCCAGGCCGGGATAATCCCGGAGATTCCAGCGCGACATCAAGCCGTCGCTCCACATCACCATCAGCTTGCCCCGCACCCCCGGAAAGTCGAACGGCTGCGCGCGGCGCGTCTGTACGCCAACGATACCCGGATGGGACGCCAGGCCGCGGGAGCCCTCCAGCGTGGCCAGGCTTCCCGAGATGTTGCCGATGCCGGCGTAACGGAGGGTGTCCGTCGCGGCGTCATATTGGGCGACGGCCACCGCGCCACCCCGCGTGCCGGCCATCGCGTCGTGCAGGCTCTTCATCAGCCCTACCGGCTCGTCGAAGGGCTGCCCGACGAACGCCGAAGTGCCGGCCCGGGCGGCATCGTGCGCGGACAGGCCGTGGCCCAGGCCGTCCACGACCAGGAAGGCGCGTTGCCCGCCGCGCACCGCCACCGCCCATGCGTCGCCGCAGACGGGCTCGCTGTCCATTGTCTGCTGGGTGGCTGCGAAAAGGAGGTCGGCCCGGCCGAAACCTTTCGGGTAGATGCGTGCCATGACCACCGAGCCGCGGCCGTCGGCGTACATGTCCATGACGTCCGCCTGGCGCGATACGGCACCCAGGCCCTCACCTCGTGTGCCGCCCGTGGAGAAGCCGTCCGCGAGGCACTCGGCCAGGTTGAAGCCGGGCCCACGATCGACAGCCACCACTTCGACACCCCGGGCGCCGTCGCCAGGCACCGCGGCCACGTGTACCGCGCCGGACTTCGCGTGTTTCAGCAGATTCGTGGCGAGCTCGGTGGCGATGAGCGCGACGCGCCCGCTATCGGTGTCGTCGAAACCGGCCTCTACGGCGGCCTGTTGCGCCACCCGGCGCGCCTGCCCCACCTGGGTGGGCTCCTCGATGTCGACGATGCGCGTGGTGGATCCGACGAAGGTCAGTTCCATTTGCAGATGGTGACGCGCGTTCCGACACCGGGAGTGCTTTCGACAGAGAACTCGTCGACCAGCCGCTTGGCACCCGTGAGCCCCAGGCCCAGGCCGCCGCCCGATGTCCAGCCGTCGGTCATCGCCAGTTTCATGTCGGCGATGCCGGGGCCCTCGTCGCGGAAGACGAGGCGCAGGCCGCGGCGGACACCATTCTCGACGAACTCCCAGTCCATGTGCCCGCCGCCGCCATAGATCACCGTGTTGCGGGCAAGCTCGCTGGCCGCCGTGATCAGCTTGGTCTGGTCGACCAGCCGCAGGCCGCATTCGACGGCCAGTCTGCGCACCGTCTGGCGGGCGAGCACCACGTCCTGTTCGATGGTGATCGCCTGCGAGCCTTCCATGACGGCGCTCATTGCGCGAGCACGCGTTCGCGCAACAGGCGCATGCCGCGCTCGACGTTCAATGCGGTACTCACGCCCGGTAGGGTCAGGCCCAGTTCCACCAGGGTGATGGCGACTGCGGGCTGCATGCCCACGAGCACGGTTTCGGCGTCCATGATCTTGGACAGTCCCGAAATGGTGCCGATCATGCGGCCGATGAAAGAATCGACGATGTCGAGCGCGGAAATGTCGATGAGGACGCCTTTTGCGCCGTACTGGTTGATGTGTTCGGAGAGATCGTCCTGCAGGGTCAGCGCGAGCTGATCGTGCATGTCGACCTGGATCGTGACGAGCAGGAACTCGCCCATGCGCAGGATGGGGATGCGGTCCATGACGTCACCGGTCCCTGTTGACCGTGAAACCCGTGCGCTTCAGCGCCAGCGCCAGCGCGCCGGCAAGATTGGCCTTCGTGACGATGCCCTGGAGATCGATGCCGAGATGCACGATGGTCTGGGCGATCTGCGGACGCACGCCGCTGATGATGGCGTCGGCGCCCATGAGGCGGATGGCCGTGACCGTCTTCAGCAGGTGCTGGGCCACCAGAGTGTCCACGGTGGGCACGCCGGTGATGTCGATGATCGCGATTTCGGCGCCCGTCTCGACGATACGCTGCAGCAGAGACTCCATGACCACCTGGGTGCGCTGCGAATCGAGGGTGCCGATCATCGGCAGCGCCAGCACGCCGTCCCACAGCTTCACCACCGGGGTGGAAAGTTCCAGCAGTTCTTCCTGCTGGCGGGCGATGACTTCCTCGCGCGACTTCTGGAACGTGCGAATGGTGTGCATGCCGAGCGCGTCCAGCAGCTCCGACACCGCCCAGACCTGGGATGCCAACTCGCCCGGGTCGCTGGCAAATTCCGTCTGGAGGAGATCGAACAGCGGCCGCTTCAGCGAAAAGATGAAGCTGGCGGTGCTCTGGGAGTCCAGGCCCTGGAGGGCACGGCCGCGCGAAAGGCGCTCGAGGAAGGTTCGCGTTTCGCTCCACTCGTCGCCGGTGATGGACGTGTCGCCCGCCCGGACATTGCTTGCCAGAAGCCGCATGAATTCGCGCGTCTGCGACTCGATTTCGGCGAGGGAAACCCGTGCATCGCGCGAGACGCCCGTCGCGTCGAGGTTGGCGGTCCAGTTGGCGAGCAGTCCGCCCTCATTCTTGCGAATGACGTCGATCGTGCGCTGGGTCAGTGCGGTCATGGGCATCCCCTGTAAATCATTATGATGCGTGCACTGTCTTCACAATGGAATAGCGCCGCCCATTCCCCGTTTTGACGGACCCTTCACGCTGAAATTTGTATCTGCGTCGCCCAGTATTTATTCCCGAGTCGGATCCATGGCCATCGAACGTCCCCTCGTTGTCCTCCTCGTCGAGGATGATGACGCCATTCGCGAGATCACCTCGATGATCCTCGAAGGTGCGGGCCATGAAGTGCACGCCGTACCTAACGGCGACGCCGCCGAGAAATGGCTGGAAACCGGCAAGGCCGACGTGCTTTTCACCGACGTGCGGATGCCGGGCCGCATCACGGGCGAAGCCCTGGCCCAGCGGCACACCGACCTGCACGTGCTCGTGACTTCCGGCGAGGCCCGCGAGCAGCACGGATGGCTGACGGAGGACATGGGCTATCTGGCCAAGCCGTACGACCGCCGGGCGCTTCTGGCCGCCCTGGAGCAGGTGGCGGCGGCCTGAAGGCCCCTTCAGGCTTTGTCCACCACCCGGCAGATCCTGCCGTCGGCGAACCCGAATTCCGAGGTGCCGGTCATTTCGATGACGGTGCCCGCACGCGGACCTTCGGGTATGTCCTCGGCCACCTCGCCGTGGAAATCGATCGTGACGACCAGCGTCTCGCCCCTCGCTTCCATCGCCGCCACCTTCTGCGTGCGCGAGGCGAACATGGCCGCGCCTACCCGCGCCAGCTTCTCGAACTCCGCCTTGCCGTCCGTCCCCACCGCCAGCTCGCCGCCAGCGTGGTGCTCGAAGCGCACGTCGTCGGAGAGTGTGGCAAGCATGCCGTCGATGTCGAAGCCGTTGTAGGCATCGATATAAGCCTCGACAAGCGCCCGGCGGGCTGGATCGATCATGCGGTGCTCCCTTGCTGACGAGAATGAAAACCCAGGCCGATAGTACATAGGCGCCAGGGTGTCCGCCGTGTCCGTCCCATTGTCCGTGGACGGTCGCCGCGAGGCCGTGGCGCGAGGCATGGCGCGGGTGTGCCGCGTGGCGCGCGACTTGCTAACCCCCCTGCAACCACAAGGAGCGGGCATGGCACACCTTCCGATTCGCTTCGCCGCACTCGCGGCGATGCTCGTCACCACCACCCTTGCGAGGGCGGGCGACACCGAGGCGGTTCGCTACGACGTCGCATTCCCTATGCAGGGAGCGGCACTGACGGCTGTCGAAGTGCGCACGACCTCCCGCGTGGACCGGAGCGGCGTCATCGACTTCGCCGTACCCTCATGGCAAGCGGCAGACGTCCGTGCCCTGGAAGGTTCACTCGATACGTCCACCCCCGGGCGCTGGCGATTGCGCGGCGCGCCCGGTAGCGAGGTGCGACTCGCCTGGCGGAGCCAGCTTGCGGCTCCAGCGCGGGTGTTGTCGTGGGATGCATGGCAGTCGGTACTCGTGCGGCCCGACGCCGCCGCGGCCTCGACGAACGTCCTCTTCGCCACTCCGGAAGGCCCGGAGAGCCGTCCGGTGGACGTGCACTGGTCGGCTCCACCGGGATGGGCGGTGTCGACCTCGCTCGTCGAGGGGAGGCAAACGGTCGCCCGGCTTCAGGGCGGCACCTTCCTCGTCGCGCGCGATGCGCGCAGCGCGGTGCGCCACGCCGGCACTGCCACCGTGAAAGTGACGGCGCTGGACGGCGCGCGCGACGTCGAGCGCATCGCGGATGCCCTGGCACGCGCCGTGGCCGACGTCGTGCCGGCGCAGGCACGCCACGATTACACCTTTAATATCATCGACTTCGACGGCAAGTCGCCCGGCAGGTCGATGACAGCGTTCCCTCTTGGCGGCACCGTCTACCTCACCCCCGGCGTACCCGACGATGCCTGGCTTCCCTGGCTTCTGGCAGCGGCCACGCTGCCCGGACACGCGCCCGGCGACCCCGCCACGGCGTGGTACACGGAGGGGGTCGCCACGTATCGGACCGTGAGCGAACTGTTCGCCAAAGGCTATCTGCCACCCGTCGCGTTCGCCCAGATGATCGACCAGGCCGCGACGGGCTATGGCAACTCGCCATTTCGCCGCGCACCGCAGGGCCAGGTCGAGGACGCCTTCGCCCGTTCGCGCGACATGCGCGAACTGCCGGCAAATCGCGGCCTGCTCTTCGCCGCGCTCCTGGATGCGCGCATCCGCGCCGCCACCGGAGGCCGGAAGACTCTCCTCGACGCCTTGGATCACATGGGCATCGTCACGGACCCTCGATCAGCGCTGATCGATGCGGTGGCGGCCATCGGTGCGGGCGACATCGCGCCGCTCTACCGCCGCTACATCGCGGAGGGACAGCTCCTGCAACTCCCACGCGACGCGCTTGGCCCCTGCTTCACCGTCGGTACGGTGGCCGACTGGTCCGGCTGGGAGGTGCAGCATGTCTTCGCGAAGCAGTCCTGCGGGGTGCGGAGCGCCGCGGGAGCCCTGCCCTAGATTGCGGCCACACCACGCGCCGGCGCCTTGCCGCCATCCCGCGTGCGCCGTATGGTTCCGGCTTCCGTCACGACCCGAGTATTCCGATGCCGCAGCCGCAGGCGCAGTCCCCCGAGCATCTCAGGCGCAGCCTGTCGAACCGCCACCTGCAGCTGATCGCCATCGGCGGCGCCATCGGAACGGGCCTTTTCATGGGCTCGGGCAAGACGATCAGCCTCGCAGGGCCGTCCATCCTGCTGGTGTACCTGATCATCGGCGTGATGCTGTTCTTCGTGATGCGCGCGATGGGCGAGCTTCTGCTCTCCAACCTCAACTACAAGTCCTTCATCGATTTCTCCACCGACCTGCTCGGTCCATGGGCCGGATTCTTCTGTGGTTGGACCTACTGGTTCTGCTGGATCATCACCGCGATCGCCGACGTCATCGCCATCGCCTCGTACGCGCAGTTCTGGTTTCCCGGGCTCGCGCCATGGATACCGGCGCTGCTGTGCGTGCTCCTGCTGCTGACGTTGAACCTCACCACCGTGCGCCTCTTCGGCGAGCTGGAGTTCTGGTTCGCCCTCATCAAGATCGTGGCCATCTGCGCGCTTATCGTCACCGGCTTCGGCATGGTGGCCTGGGCCTTCCGCTCGCCGGACGGCCACGTGGCCTCGCTGGCCAATCTGTGGAACGACGGCGGCATGTTCCCCATGGGCATCGGGGGCTTCTTCGCCGGCTTCCAGATCGCCGTGTTCGCTTTCGTGGGTATCGAACTGGTCGGCACCACGGCCGCGGAAACCGCCGACCCGGAGCGCAACCTGCCCAAGGCGATCAACTCGATCCCCGTGCGCATCATCCTCTTCTACGTTCTGTCGCTGGTGGTGATCATGGCGGTGACGCCGTGGCGCCAGGTGCTGCCGGGCAAGAGCCCGTTCGTGGAACTGTTCGTGCTGGCCGGCATCCCGGCCGCCGCCAGCCTGATCAACTTCGTGGTGCTCACCTCGGCCACCTCGTCCGCCAACAGCGGCATCTTCTCCACCAGCCGCATGCTGTTCGGGCTGGCCGAGGAGGACCACGCGCCGAAGGCGTTCCACCAGCTTTCTAAGGCCGCGGTGCCCTCGCGCGGTCTCTTTTTCTCGTGCCTCTGCCTGCTGGGCGGGGCCATGCTGGTATACGTGATCCCCAACCTCGTCACCGCCTTCACCCTGGTGACGACGCTGGCCGCCATCCTCTTCATGTTCGTGTGGTCGCTGATTCTTGTGGCCTACATGGCGTACCGGAAGAACCGACCGGAGCTGCACGCGGTATCGAGCTACAAGATGCCGGGCGGCGTGGCGATGTGCTGGGCATGCCTCGTCTTCTTCGCCTTCGTGCTGGTACTCCTGGCGCTGGAAAGCGACACGAGGCAGGCGTTGATTGCCAGCCCCGCGTGGTTCGCCATCCTGGGCATCGGCTACGCGCTGCGCCGCAGGAAGGCCTGACGCAACGCGCCAGACGCCCCCGCAGAGCCTGCGGCTCGGACGGTGAGGCCAGAGCCTTCGGTGTCCACCCTCGCTGCTCAGACAGGTCCTCCGCGTTCGGAAAGGAAAGGCCGCTGACGCGGCCCATGTACCTATTTGGCCTACGGCCGCTCTCTTGTGCGGAACTCGCCTCGAGGGTGGACACCGAAGACTCTCGCGATGACTGGGGCAGCTTGTTAGGAAAGCCGACCCGGCAAAGCCGCGATGCCACGAACCC
>Ga0065165_1000199_pt1 | contig 104204 bp, 101 predicted proteins | sample AraplaMF_Cvi_mMF_FD_63813 | JGI IMG/M metagenome (GOLD analysis project Ga0065165, IMG submission 63813) | Arabidopsis root microbial communities from the University of North Carolina, USA - plate scrape MF_Cvi_mMF (version 2) (version 3) | ecosystem: Host-associated > Plants > Roots >... | reverse complement strand
CTCGGCGCCGAGGCACGCAACGAAGGCACGATCATCAGCGTGTCTGACGGCATCGTGCGCATCCACGGCCTCGCCGACGTGATGCAGGGCGAAATGATCGAACTGCCGAACAACACGTTCGCCCTCGCGCTGAACCTCGAGCGCGACTCGGTCGGCGCCGTGGTGCTGGGCGAATACCAGCACCTGCGCGAAGGCGACGCCGCCAAGACCACCGGCCGCATCCTCGAAGTGCCGGTCGGCCCGGGCCTGCTCGGCCGCGTCGTCGACGCGCTGGGTAATCCGATCGACGGCAAGGGCCCCATCGACGCCGCCGGCACCAGCCCGGTCGAGAAGGTCGCCCCGGGCGTGATCTGGCGCCAGTCGGTCGACCAGCCGATGCAGACCGGCTACAAGTCCATCGACTCGATGATCCCGATCGGCCGGGGCCAGCGCGAGCTGATCATCGGCGACCGCCAGACCGGCAAGACCGCCGTGGCGATCGACGCGATCATCAATCAGAAGAACTCCGGCATTAAGTGCATCTACGTCGCCATCGGCCAGAAGCGCAGCTCGATCGCGAACGTCGTGCGCAAGCTGGAAGAAAACGGCGCGCTGGCCAACACCATCGTCGTCGTGGCCTCGGCCTCCGAAGCGGCCGCGCTGCAGTACGTCGCGCCGTACTCCGGTTGCGCCATGGGCGAGTACTTCCGCGACCGCGGCGAAGACGCGCTCATCGTGTACGACGACCTGTCCAAGCAGGCCGTGGCCTACCGCCAGATCTCGCTGCTGCTGAAGCGTCCGCCGGGCCGCGAAGCCTATCCGGGCGACGTCTTCTACCTGCATTCGCGTCTGCTCGAGCGCGCCTCGCGCGTCAGCGCCGAGTACGTCGAGAAGATGACCAACGGCGAAGTGAAGGGCAAGACGGGCTCGCTCACCGCGCTGCCGATCATCGAGACCCAGGCCGGCGACGTGTCCGCGTTCGTGCCGACCAACGTGATCTCGATCACCGACGGCCAGATCTTCCTGGAAACCGACCTGTTCAACGCCGGTATCCGTCCGCCCGTGAACGCCGGTATCTCGGTGTCGCGCGTCGGTGGTGCCGCGCAGACGAAGATCGTGAAGAAGCTCTCCGGCGGCGTGAAGCTCGCCCTCGCGCAGTACCGCGAGCTGGCCGCGTTCGCGCAGTTCGCCTCGGATCTGGACGCCGCCACGCGCGCGCAGCTGGACCGCGGCCAGCGCGTCACCGAGCTGATGAAGCAGTCGCAGTACTCGCCGCTGTCGATCGCCGAACTCGGCGTGTCGATCTACGCGGCCGAGAAGGGCTACCTCGACGACCTGCCGGTCAACAAGGTGCTGCCGTTCGAGAAGGGCCTGCACGCCTTCATGCGCCAGAACCACGGCGAACTGATGGCGAAGATCGACCAGACGGGCGACTGGGACAAGGACATCGAGGCGACCTTCAAGGCCGCCGCCGACGAGTTCAAGAAGACCGGTAGTTGGTGAGGCGCGCGAAGCGCGCCTCGTGAAGCGTGAAGAGTGAACCGTAAGTTACATCGTGCAACTTACGGTTTACGGTTCACGGTTCACGTTCCTCAGTAATCAAGCAACACGACCACGGCGACTCATATGGCAAGCGGCCGCGAAATCAAAACCAAGATCAAGAGCACGCAGAACATGCGCAAGGTGACGCGCGCGCTCGAAATGGTCTCGGCGTCGAAGATCCGCAAGGCGCAGGACCTGATGAAGGCCTCGCGTCCTTACGCGCGCCTGATGCGCAAGGTCATCGCGCACGTCGCCCAGGCCAGCACCGACTTCACCCATCCGTTCCTCACCGAGCGTGGCAACGTCGCGCGCGTGGGCTTCATCGTGGTGTCGACCGACCGCGGCCTCGCGGGCGGCCTCAACTCCAATCTGTTCCGCCGCACGCTCACGTCCATTCGCGAGTGGCAGGGCAAGGGCGCGGAGATCGACGTCGTCGCGGTGGGCCAGAAGGCCGTGCAGTTCTTCCGCCGCATCAAGGGTGTGAACCTGATCGGTACGGCCACGCACCTCGGTGAGAAGCCGAAGCTCGAAGACCTCATCGGCGTGATCAAGGTCGTGCTCGACGCGTACTCGGAAAACCGTCTCGACCGCGTCTTCCTGGTCTACAACGACTTCGTGAACACCATCGTGCAGAAGCCGCGCATCGATGCGCTGCTGCCGCTGTCGGTGGTCGCCACGGAACTGGAAAACGCCGAAGGCGCGGCCTCGCAGGGCGTCAAGGTGGAGCAGGCCCACGACTGGGACTATATCTACGAACCCGATGCGCGCACGGTGCTCGAGCACCTGATGACGCGCTACATCGAGTCGGTGGTGTACCAGGCGGCGCTCGAGAACCTCGCCAGCGAGCACGCTGCGCGCATGGTGGCCATGAAGGCCGCGTCGGACAACGCCAGCAAGGTCATCGGCGAACTGACGCTCGTCTACAACAAGGCGCGCCAGGCGGCGATCACGCAGGAAATCTCGGAAATCGTCGGCGGCGCCGCGGCGGTCTAACGAAAAGCGATGGCGACGCGGAAGCGGCGCCGCTACAGAACCTAAAGAAGATTCATCCGGAGCATTCCATGAGCCAGGGTAAAGTTGTTCAGATCATCGGCGCGGTCGTCGACGTCGAATTCCCGCGCGATCAGGTACCGCAGGTCTACGACGCACTGAAGATCGACGGCACCGAGATCACCCTCGAAGTGCAGCAGCAGCTCGGCGACGGTATCGTCCGCGCCATCGCCCTCGGTTCCACCGACGGCCTGCGCCGCAACCTCATCGCCCGCAACACCGGCGAAGGCATCAAGGTGCCGGTCGGCAAGGCCACGCTCGGCCGCATCATGGACGTGCTCGGCAACCCGATCGACGAAGCCGGCGACATCGGCGAGCAGGAGCGTTGGGTCATCCACCGCGAAGCCCCGTCGTACGACGACCAGGCCGCCGCGAGCGAACTGCTGGAAACCGGCATCAAGGTCATCGACCTGATGTGCCCGTTCGCCAAGGGCGGCAAGGTCGGCCTGTTCGGCGGTGCCGGCGTGGGCAAGACCGTGAACATGATGGAGCTCATCAACAACATCGCGAAGGCGCACTCGGGTCTGTCCGTGTTCGCCGGCGTGGGCGAGCGTACCCGCGAGGGCAACGACTTCTACCACGAGATGAAGGACTCCAACGTTCTCGACAAGGTCGCGATGGTGTACGGCCAGATGAACGAGCCGCCGGGCAACCGCCTGCGCGTGGCGCTCACCGGCCTCACCATGGCCGAGTACTTCCGCGACGAGAAGGACGAGACGGGCAAGGGCAAGGACGTGCTGCTCTTCGTCGACAACATCTACCGCTACACCCTGGCCGGTACCGAAGTGTCGGCGCTGCTGGGCCGCATGCCGTCGGCGGTGGGCTACCAGCCCACGCTCGCCGAGGAAATGGGCGTGCTGCAGGAGCGCATCACCTCGACCAAGACCGGCTCGATCACGTCCATCCAGGCCGTGTACGTGCCCGCGGACGACCTGACCGACCCGTCGCCGGCCACCACCTTCGCCCATCTCGACGCCACGGTGACCCTGAGCCGCAGCATCGCCTCGCTGGGTATCTACCCGGCCGTCGATCCGCTCGACTCCACCAGCCGCCAGCTCGACCCGGGCGTGATCGGCCAGGAGCACTACGACGTGGCCCGCCGCGTGCAGGGCACGCTGCAGCGCTACAAGGAACTGAAGGACATCATCGCCATTCTCGGCATGGACGAGCTGTCGCAGGAAGACAAGGAAGCCGTGTCGCGCGCCCGCAAGATCGAGCGCTTCTTCTCGCAGCCGTTCCACGTGGCCGAAGTGTTCACCGGGTCGCCGGGCAAGTACGTGCCGCTGAAGGAAACCATCCGCGGCTTCAAGATGATCGTCGACGGCGATGTGGACTACCTGCCGGAGCAGGCCTTCTACATGGTCGGCGGCATCGACGAAGCGATAAAGAAAGGCGAGGAAATGGGCGCGAAGAAAGCAGCTTAAGCCGCTTTCTCGTGAAGCGTGAGCGGCGGCTGGCGCCGCCTTGTGAACCGTAAGCCGCACGACGCAACTTACGGTTCACTGTTCACGCTTCACCATGTCGTACCTCATCGCACCCTATAGAACGACAAAGCCGGAGCCCCCCATGCCCCACACCATTCGCGTCGACATCGTCAGCGCCGAAGCCGAGATCTACTCCGGCGAAGCCACGCTCGTGGTCGCCACCGGTGAGCTTGGCGAGCTGGGCATCGCGCCGCGTCACGCTCCGCTGATCACCCGCCTGAAGCCCGGTCACGTCGATGTGGTTGCGGCCAACGGCGACCGCCAGCAGTTCTACGTCTCCGGCGGCATCCTCGAGGTGCAGCCGCAGGTGGTGACGATCCTCGCCGATACGGCCGCACGTGCGTCCGACCTCGACGAAGCGGCCGCCCTGAAGGCGAAGGAAGAAGCGGAGGCCGCCCTGGCCAACCGCGGTCCGCAGATGGACGTGTCGGAAGCCCAGGCGAAGCTGGCCGAAGCCCTCGCCCAGCTCCAGGCCCTGGAGCGCATGCGCAAGACGCTCAAGCACTGATCGCAGCAAACGAAGGGCCGGCGTCGAAGATCGACGCCGGCCCTTTTTTTTGCGGGCAGCGAGGACGGAGGTAGGGCCCTGCCCTGTAGGAGCCGCTATAGCGGCTCCTACAAGGGCGCGCTCCGGCCGTGCTACTGCCGCCAGCCACGCAGCCAGTCGGCGAACGTACGCGTGTCGGCAGCCATGGGCTCGACCCGGGCCACGCGTTCCAGCATCGCCCGGAGCGTCTCCGGCACTTCCACCGGACGGCCGATCAGCGGCTCGACGATGCCTTCGAACTTCGCGGGGTGCGCCGTCGCGGCCACGGTCCATTCGCGCCGGTCTCCCGCCATGCGCAGCCGCTCGAACACACGGATGCCGGTAGCCGTGTGCGGGCAGAACACCTCGCCGTCGCTGGCCGCGTGCCTGTGCATGGTGTCGCGGATCTCCGCATCATCGACGCTTTCGGCGCGACCGTGCAGTCGCGTGGTCTCGTCGCTGCCGAACAGGTGGCGCAGGCGCTCGAAATTGCTCGGCGTGCCCACGTCCATGGCGTTCGCTATGGTGGGAATGGCATCGCGGGGGCGATAAGGCCTGCCGGCGAAGAACTCCGGCAGCGTCTCGTTCGCGTTGCAGGCGAATACCACGTCGCCGATGGGCAAGCCGATCTCGCGCGCCCAGAGGCAGGCAACGGCGTTGCCGAGGTTGCCCGTGGGAACGACGGTGTTCATCCGCTCGGCCGCACTCGACGCTGCGTGGCCGAAATACGCCATCTGCGGCAACAGGCGGCCGAGACTGATGCTGTTTGCCGAGGACAGCGGCACGTCGGCTTGCAGCGCCGTATCGCCCAGCGCAGCTTTCACCAGCCGCTGGCAGTCGTCGAAGCTGCCGGCGACGCGGAGCGCGCGCACGTTGTCGCCGAAGCTGCCGAGCTGGTGGGCCTGCCGCGGGGACACGCGCTGATCGGGGTAGAGGATGACCACGCGCATGCCGGGCACGCCGTCGAAAGCCGCACCGACGGCCGCGCCGGTGTCGCCCGAGGTGGCGACGAGAATCGTCAGCGGCCTCTCGGTATGCTTGCGAAGCCTCAGCAGGCAGGCGGCGAGGAAGCGCGCACCGAAGTCCTTGAAGGCCGCGGTCGGCCCGTGGAAGAGTTCGAGCAGGTACGCGCCGTCGATGCGCAACTCGCGTCGCGGAGCGGGAAAGGCGAAGGCTTCCGCGCAGATGGCCGGTAGTTCCGTGGCCAGTGGATCGCCCGCGAAGAACGGCTCCAGCATGTGCACCGCGGTGCCGGCGAGGTAGCCGGACGATCGCGGCATGTCCACACGCGGCATGGCCTCGGGCACATACAGGCCGCCGTCGGGCGCGAGCCCTGCGGCAATGGCACTGGAGAGCCCGACGGGCGCGGCAGCGCCGCGCGTGCTCACGTAGCGCATGGTCACAGCACCCTGGCGGCGGGGCCGTCGATGGCACCCACCAGCGCGTCGCTGTCGTAACCGGCTGCCGCAAAGGCCTTGCGCATGTCGCTCGCGGCCGCCTCGGCGGAAGCGCGGTCCTCGAACCAGCCGAAGACGCTGGGGCCGGCGCCCGAGATGCTTGCACCGAGCGCGCCATGATCGAGCGCCGCCTGTTTCACCGTCGCGAAACCGGGAATCAGCGGTGCCCGCCGCGGTTCGACCAGCACGTCGGAGAGGCCTTCGCGAACCAGTGCCGCGTTGCCGGTGTAGCAGCCGGCGAGCACGAGCGAGAGGTTGGCGCTCTGCGCGACGAATTCGCCGAGGGCATAGTGCCCCGCCAGCGCCGCACGCGCGCGTCGCGTCTCCAGCACCACATGCGGGTGCACCAGTGCGCAGTGCCATTCCGGCGGCACGGGAATGCGGACGAGCCGCGAATGCGTGGCGAGCACGAGGCCGCCGAGCAGCATCGGCCCGAGGTTGTCGCCATGGCGACTGCCGCTGGCGACGACCTCGCCGTCGAGGGCGAACGGATACAACGCCTCGTGCGACAGCGGCTCGTCGAGCAGTGCGTTCGCCGCCACCACCGCGGCCACGACGGAGGCCGCCGATCCACCCATGCCGGAACCAAGCGCGATGCCCTTGTGCAGCGTGATCTCGAAACCGAAGGGAAGGTCGAGGCCGTGCAGCATCGAAAGGAGGGCCGCGCCGGCGGTGTTGCGCGGCGCATCGTGCGGCAGGTCGGTCACCACGCCGTGGATCGCGGCGATGCGCACCTCCTTCTCCGGAATGCGCCGCACCTCCGCACGATCGCCCGCACCGGCCACGGTATGACCGAGTATGTCGAAGCCGATGCCGACGTTGCCGACACTGGCATAGGCCTCGGCGATGGCGACATCCGCACGGACCCGGGGCGAGGTTTCTTCTTTCAGCATGCGCACCGTTTTACTCCCATCGCGCCCGCCACGCGCAGCAGGTCGGCGAATACCGCCGCCGCCGTGACTTCGGGGCCGGCACCCGGACCCTGGACGACCAGTGCATTGTCGCAGTATCGGCGCGTGGCGAAGCGCACCACATTGTCCGTGAGGCGGGCATGGGCGAAGGCATGGTCGGGTTCGACCACCTCCACGCCCACCGATGCACGACGGCCGTCGAGGCGCGCGACGTGGCGAAGGACGCCGCCGGCGCGGCGTGCTTCGGCGAGCAGGGCGGCCATGGGTGCGTCCAGCGCTTCCAGGTTCTCCATGAAGGCTTCCCTGTCGCAGGCGCCCAGCTCTGCTGGAACGAGTCCGCCGATTGCGACGTCTTCCAGCGAGAGCGCGATGCCGGCCTCGCGTGCCAGGATCACCAGCTTGCGCGCCACGTCCACGCCGGACAGGTCGTCGCGCGGGTCCGGCTCCGTGTATCCCAGCGCGTGAGCCTGGCGGACGAGCGCCGAGAAGGGCAGGGTGCCGTCGTAGCGATTGAACAGCCAGGCCAGCGTGCCGGACAGCATGCCCTCGACACCGATCAGCTCGTCGCCGGTGTCGAGAAGATCGCGGAGCGTGTGCACGACCGGCAGCCCGGCGCCGACGGTGCCCTCGTAATGCAGTCGCGCACCGCTGGCGCCCGCGGCGGCGCCGATCCTGAGCCAGCGGTCGAGCGGCCCGCTGACCGCGCGCTTGTTCGGCGTGACGATATGGATCCCCGCCGCCAGCCAGCCGGCATAGCGATCCGCCACCAGGTCGCTGGCGCTGCAATCGGCGAGTACGGCGGGGGCGCCGCCATCGCCGGCCACATAGGCGGCGAACTCGTCCAGTTCGGCCGGACGCCAGGTCTGTGCGCCATGGGTGCGGCTGTTGAGCGCCTCGTCGTCGCAATCGAGCCACATGTGGCGGCTGTCGCTGACCGCGCGCAGGCGCAGGTCGAGGCGACAGTCGCGCAGCAGTCGTGGGGCGGCGAGCCGGAGCTGGGTGAGCAGCGCGCTACCCACCTTGCCCGGGCCGACGAGGCCGACGTGGACGACAAGCGGGGCGGCTGGCATGCGCAAGGGTGCCGCAGGCGGAGCATGACGCGCTGGTGGTGGTGCGATGGCGATGGACACGGTGGAAACCTCCTGGTGGGAGGCCCGTCACGTCGCGTCAGGGGGAGCGGTGGAGCTTCGGCGCCGATCCCGTCCTGCGGGAGGTCGGGGCCGGCAGCGACAAGGGACTAAGCGCGCGCGGACTCCGATCCTCCGACCAGGGTAGTGGTCGTGGTGGTCGTAGTCGCGGTGGTGGACACGGACGCGAGCGCGCCGGCCGGAAGGGCCGGTGTGTAACGCAGCGCTGGCGAAGGGGTGAACATGGCCCGACATTATGCCCCGGGGAGGGGAGCTGTCAACGGGACACCCCTAGGCCAGACGGCCGAGCCGTCCCGGCCCGGCCCGCCGGGTCACGGCTTAGCCAGATCGATGGCGTAGACCGCCGTGCCGTCGCCGTTGTCGCGCAACTGACGGATGGGCAGGCGAAGCGATGCTGCGACATCTTGCTTGCCGGCCGCCGAGGTGAAGACGACAGGGCCCCTGGTGTGCACGGGCGCGAATCGCCACGAGCGCTTTTCCACGTCCTTGCCGGTGATGGTCTTCCTGGCCTCGACCCAATGGATCACCACTTCGCGGTTGCCGTCCGGCGCGCTGAGCACGATGTTGTCGCCGTTCATGCCGGGGAACTCGCCGCCGCCGCTGGCGCGGTAGTTGTTGGTCACCACGACGAACGGCTGCGCCGGTTTCACCGGCTTGCCCTTGTAGCGGAGGTTGCCGATGCGCTCGCCTTCCGGCTTCGACACGTCGATGGTGTAGGTGATGCCGCCCTGCATCTGGTCGAAGTTGTAACCCGGCAGCTTGCCGATAAGGTCTTGCTCGCCGTCCTTCGCCGGATCGATGCGATTGAAGCGCGTAGCGGACTTTTCCAGCCATGCCTTCACGCCCGCACCGTCGGTCTTCACCGCCGCCAGCGTGTTGGGATAGAAGTAGAGATCCGCCGCGTTGCGGATCGTCATCGGCCCCACGGGAACATCCGTGAAGTCTTCGGGGCCGCCGAAGCCGGTGCGGAACGCGGACGCCGACGAAAGAACGGGTACGTCCTTCAGGTCGGGGCGCGAATGCGCCAGCTCGTCGCGGACGTAGTCGATCTGCGCGGCATTCACCACGGCCAGCGCGGACATGTTGCCCTCGTCGGCGAAATAGCTCGTGAGCGCATGGTCGGTCGCGCCGATCGGCGTGTTGACGTAGGCCACCGCGGCTTCATGCGCCTCGCGAACGATCGGCGCAATCGACGGGTCGGGCGACACGCATTCGTTCTTCTTCGGACAGATCGGACGCACCTCGCTGTGGCTCTTGTCCTTCTGCACCACCCAGCGCCCATCTTCGCGCTGCAGCGTCATCTGGATGACACCGAGGTCCTTGCCGAAGAAGCCGCCCATCACCGCGGGCACACCACGCACGATGCCGCGCTTCGCGTCGACATCCTTCATGCCCGCATACCGGGGTCCCGGGAACTCGGTGTGCGAATGGCCGAGCAGGAGCGCATCGATGCCCGGCACGCCCGCGAGGTACCATCCGCCGTTTTCCATCTGCGGGGTATACGTCGCGGTGTTGAGGCCGCCGTGGAGAATGGCGACCACGATGTCCGGCTTCTGCGCGAGCACCTCCGGCATGTAACGGTTCGCGGCTTCGACGACGCCGTCGACCGTGACCTTGCCGGCGAGGTTGCGCTTGTCCCAGTCCAGGATGGGAGGCGGCGTGAAGCCGATGATGCCGATCCTGAGCGCGGTGGACACCGGCTTGCCGTCGCTGCCCGTCGCAGTGACCTGCTTCGTCACGATCGTCCAAGGCTTGAAGATGGGCTTGCCGTCGCGTGCGCTGTAGACATTCGACAGCACGAGCGGAAATTTCGGCCCGGCGCACTGGCGTGCGGCGACGCCGTCGACATTCATCGCGGTGTTCGTCACCTGGGCGAGGAACGGCAGGCCATAATTGAACTCGTGATTGCCCGCGGTGCCGCCGTCATACCCCACGGCGTCCATGGCCTTGTAGATCGCCAGTTCGGAATCGCAGCCGAGCGGCTTCACCAGCGCCTGGTAATCCGCGAGGACAGTACCCTGTATGGTGTCGCCGCTGTCGAACAGCACGGTGTTGGGAAACTCGCCGCGTGCCTGGCGAATCAGTGTGGCCACGCGCTCGTAGCCGAGCGTCGGGTCGTCCTTCTGCTTGTAGTAGTCGTACGACAGGATGTTCGAATGGACGTCGGTGGTTTCCAGAATGGCAAGATCGAGCGTGGCGCCGTCCTTCAATCCGGCGCCGGGCACGGCTTTTTCGGCAGGAGCGCCGGCACAGCCGGCGAGCAGGGCGGCCGAAAGCGCGGCCAGGGCAAGGGGCTTGAACATCGTGAAGTCCGGCGGGAACGGGGTCGGAGCGGAAAACTAGCAGAAACACCATGACGCCACCTATCGCGCCGTACCGAACGCGGTTTGCCCTATGCTCGGGCATCCTGGCCCTCGCCCTGGGAACGTTCGCCATGCCCACGCCTTCCGCACCGACGCGGCCCATCGCCGGGAAAGTGCTCGTCATCGGCCACCGCGGCGCCAGCGCGCTGCGTCCGGAGCACACGCTGGCCTCCTATGCCGTGGCCATCCGGGACGGCGCGGACTTCGTCGAGCCCGACTTGGTGGCGACGAAGGACGGCGTGCTGGTGGTGCGCCACGAGAACGAGATCGGCGGCACGACCGACGTCGCCGCGCATCCCGAGTTCGCCGCACGACGCACGACGAAAACTGTCGACGGTCAGAGCGTCAGCGGCTGGTTCACCGAAGACTTCACCCTCGCGGAACTGAAGACGCTGCGCGCACGCGAGCGGCTGCCCGAAGTGCGCGCGTCCAGTGCGCGCTACGACGGGCAGTTTGCCGTACCTACGTTCGAGGAGATGATCGAATTCGTGGCGGCGGAGGCCTCCGCGCGGGGCCGCGTGATCGGCATCATTCCGGAGATCAAGCATTCCACCTATTTCCGTTCCATCGGCCTTCCGATGGAAGACAAGGTGCTGGCAACGCTCGCCACGCATGCCTATACGCGCACGGCCCCCGTGGAAATCCAGTCGTTCGAGATCGGCAACCTGAAATACCTGCGGTCCAGGCTCGGCAGGCATCCGTCGAATGTGCGTCTGCTGCAACTCATGGAGGACGCTGCCGAACGGCCGGCGGACGAGCCCGGCACCACCTATGGGCAGATGATGACCCCCGCGGGGCTCGCCGCGATTGCCGGTTATGCGGATGCCATCGGTCCGTCCACGCGCAGCATCATTCCGCTGGCCTCCGATGGCCGGCTGGCCGCGCCCACGTCGTTGGTGCGCGACGCGCACGCGGCGGGCCTCGAGGTTCATCCATACACGTTCCGCCCGGAAAACCGCTTCCTCGCTCAGGAATTCCGCAACGCCGCAAGTGCGGACGCGCGCAACGAGACCGGCTCGCTGGCTGAGATCCGACGCTACCTGACGACGGGCATCGATGCGTTCTTCACCGACGACCCGGCACTCGGGCGCCGCGCCCTTGACACGCCCTGAGGCGGTCGCCTGGGGCATTTCGGACCGTTCCCTGACGACACCCCGTGGCCGCCCCGCTATGATCCCCCGTCAGCCAGCCCCAGGGGTCACCCGATGTCGTTAGCGAAATTCCTACGCCACAAGTCCGTCGAGCAGCTTCAGGCCGAGGTTGGCCAGCGCAAGGACTTCCGGCGGGTGCTGGGCCTTTGGCAGCTCACCGCCATCGGCATCGGCGGCATCATCGGCGTCGGTATCTTCGTGCTCGCGGGACAGCAGGCGGCGCTCAATGCCGGCCCCGCCGTGGCCCTCAGCTTCATCATCGCGGGCTTCGGCAGCGCCTGTGCCGCCCTCTGCTACGCCGAGTTCGCCGGGCTCATTCCGGTGACCGGCAGCGCCTACACCTACGGCTACGCCGTGCTGGGCGAGGGGGCGGCCTGGATCATCGGTTGGGATCTCCTGCTGGAATACGCGCTCGTGGTGGCGGTGGTGGCCATCGGCTGGTCCGGCTACGTGCAGGTGCTGCTCGCCAGCGCCGGCGTGCACCTGCCGGAATGGGCGCAGAAGAGCATGAGCGCCGACACCATGAAGTATTACTGGCAGCAGGGCATGGCCTCTGTCGGCATGCATGCGGCGCACCCGGTCGAGGCGCCCACGGACGGCCATCGTTTCAATGTCATCGCCGCGGGCGTATCGCTCCTGGTCGCGGTCCTCCTCTCCGTGAAGACCGAGTGGGGCGCACGCCTCAACACGGTGATCGTCGGCATCAAGGTGCTCGGCGTGGCGCTGGTGATCGGCGTCGGCGCGTTCTTCATCAATACCGCCAACTGGCATCCCTTCATTCCCGAGCGCATCTTCGACGACAAGGGCGTTGGCCATTTCGGCTGGCACGGTGTGCTGACCGGAGCGAGCGTGGTGTTCTTCGCCGTCTTCGGTTACGACACGCTGACCACCGCCGCTGAGGAAGCGCGCGATCCGCAGCGCGACCTGCCGCGCGCGGTGCTGCTGTCCCTCGCCGTGGCGATGGTGCTCTACATCGCGGTGTCGCTCGTGCTTACCGGTATCGTGCCCTACGCCAGCCTCAGTGGCGAGGCTTCGGTGTCCGATGCCTTCAACGCGATCGGCCTGCCGTGGATCAGCAACGTGATTGCCGTCGCCGCGGTCATCGGCGTGATCAGCGTGCTGTTCGCCTTCATGCTCGGTGCGGCGCGCATCTGGTTCGCGCTCTCTCGCGACGGCCTGCTGCCCGCCTGGTTCGCACGCGTGCATCCGCGCTACGGCACGCCGGCGCGCCCGACGATGATCCTCGGTATCTTCACGGCTGTGGTCGCCGGCCTGTTGCCGATCGGCGAAGTGGCGGAACTGGTGAACATCGGCACGTTGAGCGCGTTCATCCTCATCTGCGCCTCGGTGCTCGTGCTGCGCGTGCGCAAGCCCGAACTGGAGCGCAAGTTCCGCACGCCGGCCGTGTGGTTCGTAGCGCCGCTGGGCATCCTGTTCTCGCTGGCGCTGATATGGGGCCTGCCGTGGATCACGTTCGAACGTTTCGCCGTCTGGATGGCGCTCGGCCTGATCGTCTACTTCACCTACGGCGTGCGGCATAGCAAGCTCAACGCGAACTCCCGGGGCTGAGAACACGGAGGCGAGCAATCCACCTCCGTGTTGGTGACTCAGAACCGGTAGTCGACGCCGACGTTCACATTCGTGGCGTTCCAGTCATGCAGGCTGGCACGTGCACGGCGGGCATGCGAAGTCGCCGATGCATAGTGGGTCACCTGCAGGGTGAGGTCGGCCTGTTCGGTCAATGCGTACCCGGCACCGAAGCCCACGTAAGGCGTGTTGGCCGAAAGACGCGCATGGCGCACCGAGCGCCGGTCCCGGGTGATCTCCTCCCACGACGCGCGAACGTGCACGTGCGCCACGCCGGCACGACCGGTCAGCGAGAACCCGTCACCCATCGCCCAACGCATGTTCGCGCCCGCGAGCCAGGCGTTCGCGCCCAATCCGTTCTTCACGGTGGGCCGCGTGGCCGAGCCACGCTTGAATTGCTCCGAGGCGCCGAGATGGGCGGCTCCCAGCTCGAAGCCCAGCGCCAGCTTCCCGCCCATGGCCCAGCGATAGCCACCGGTAAGATCGTAGCCAAGCATTCTCTCGCCGTCGAAATAGGTGCTGAGGCTCGTTTGGTGAATCACCTGACCGGCGCCGACGTGCACGAATCCCCCGGCAAGCGGTGTGTCGGCGGCTACTGCCGCGAACGAGGTGAACGAGAGGCAGGTAGCGACCGCGGTCGCGATGCATAGATGTCGCATGACATGTCCTTGTGTCGAATGATGCCCGCATGCGTTGCGCGGCGGGCGACGCGAGTCTACGGGCAGTGGGGAATGCCCGAAGCAGATGCGTGATAGCTGGCGGCAATGCCTGACGGGTATTGCAGGCATTCGCTTAAGCGAAGCATTATCTTCAACGATAATGTCCCGCCGACGCAGGGTCGGCTTGGACACACCAGGGGGAAGATAGTGAAGAAATGGACCTGTTTAGCGCTGCTCGCGGCTGCTGCGGCACCGGGAGCGTTCGCTGCGGATAGTGTGACCGTGCAGAAGCCCGTCACCATCAATGACGACGCCGACGTGCCGCAGGCGGTGCTGGACGAGTGCAAGCTCGACAGCGAAGTGCCCGACGCCGTGGCCGCCAAGGCAAAGGAAGCCGGCATGGCCGTTACCTTCGCAGACAAGGTGAGCGGCAGCGAGCCCGGCAAGACGCTGCAGATGCAGATCACCGAGGTCGTGTCTGACGGTAATGCCTTCCTCGGCCACCACAAGTCGATGACCGTGAAGGGCAAGCTCTACAAGGACGGCGCCGTGATCGCCAGCTTCAGGGATCGGCGCAATTCCATGGGCGGTGCCTTCGGCGGCTTCAAGGGCAACTGTGCCGTGCTCGCCCGTACGGCCAAGGCCATCGGTGAGGACATCGGCACATGGCTTGCTGCACCGAAGATGGACGCCCGGCTGGGCGACCTGGAGTAACGCCGTTTTCGGGCATATCGGCGGCGTGGCCCGCCGATGTGCCCGGCACATTGAATACGCGGACGGCACGCCCTAACTTCAGATGTTTCAGGCCCAGGAACGCACGCCATGTCCGACCTCTCCGCCTTTCCGATCACGAAGCGCTGGCCCGCCGCGCATCCGGATCGTATCCAGCTCTATTCGCTGAATACGCCCAACGGGGTAAAGGCCTCGATCATGCTCGAAGAGCTGGGCATTCCGTACGAGGCGCACCTCGTCGACATCATGAAGAACGAAAGCAAGCTTCCCGAATTCGAAGCGCTCAATCCGAATGGGAAGATTCCGGCGATGATCGATCCGGACGGCCCGGACGGGAAGCCGATCGGTCTGTTCGAGTCCGGTGCCATCCTGCTCTACCTCGCCGAGAAGACGGGCAGGTTCCTTCCGCAGGATGCCGCCAAGCGGTGGGAAACCATCCAATGGGTGTTTTTCCAGATGGCCGGTATCGGGCCGATGTTCGGGCAGGTCGGTTTCTTCAACAAGTTTGCCGGCCGCGAGTGGGAGGACAAGCGCCCCCTGGAACGCTACGTCGCCGAGGCGAAGCGTCTGCTCGGCGTGTTGGACCGGCAGCTCGATGGTCACCCATGGATCGTCGGCGACGAATACACCATCGCGGACATTGCCACCCTCGGGTGGGTCAACAATCTGGTGACGTTCTACAACGCGCGCGAGTTGGTCGGCTTCGACGATTTCCCCAACGTCATCGCCTGGCTGGAGCGCGGCATGTCGCGGCCGGGTGTCGAGCGCGGACTGAAGATTCCGTCGCGTTCCTGAGACGACTCGCGAGGGTGCGGGGAGCCGGTACGGCTCCCCGTGTCGCTCAATAGAAGCGATATTCCGCCGTGAGTCCCAGCAGACCCACGTGGGCCGTGTGGCCCGGATCGCGAGGGCCGTCGGCCTTGTAGCTGAAGCGATCGTAGGTCAGGGCCAAGCCGACGTTCTCGTCGAAATCGTAGCCGAGACCCACGCCGCCATAGATGCGGTTGCCGCTCCACGAATGGTGGGTGCGTGTCGTCGTGGGGACGTGGATGATCCAGCCGCCGGTTTCCGTGAAGTCACCCTTTGCTCGAACGTGCGCAACGCCCGCATGCGCCGTGACGGTGAAGTCGTACGGGAGATCCCATTTGCCGTTCACCCCCGCCAGGAACGCCGTAGCCTTGGTCTCGTCCCGATCATCGTGTTGGATGGACAAGCCACCGTAGTGCGCTTTCCACGTGGTGCTGCCGAGGTGCGCGTAACCCGCTTCGATGCCTAGTGCGAAGGGGCGGGCCACGACCCAGCGGTAACCGCCCAGCACGGCGAAGCCTGTGCTGCTGTTGTCTTCGCTTGGGTAGCGTGCGTCGCCGCCGGCATCCCGATCTGTCTCGAAATGAGATTTTCCGCCCGTGATCGAAACGAACGGCCCCGTCTGTGTCGCCGAAGCGGAGTCCGCGGCGACGGCGAATGACGTCAGTAGCGCAGCGGCCCCAGCGATGACGAATGCCAATCTTTTCATAGTGTCCTTGTACTCCCTGGTTCCTGGTATGTCGGCGGCGGCAAGGCGCGACCGCCGGAATTATAGGTGGCAGGCCATCGAACACGCTGCCTCGAGTGAAGACGTGCGGCAGCTAGCCTTTTGAAGGCCGGCCGCCCGCAAAATAATGCGGTTCGCCACAGCCATGCGCTTTGGCACCCGTGACCTCTGGCATAGGGCACCCCACCCGGCGGCGTTTAGCATCGAGAGCTTGCGCGGACCACAGGGGACCGTGCCGATCCGCTCGCAGGGATGGGGCGACTTACCCGCTCTCTCGGAGACTTACCAGTGAAATCCACCCTTCTCGCCTCCGCGCTCGTGGCGGCCCTGGCCGGCGTCGGCGCTTCGGCCGTCCGCGCCGACGACGCCCCCGCGGTTCCCGCCCCGCAGGACGTGGCCTTCAATGGCACCCTCAAGCTCACCGTCGATGCCACCGACCTCGATCACCGCATCTTCCGTGTGAAGGAAACGATCCCCGCGCAGCCAGGCCCGCTGGTCCTGCTGTTCCCGGAATGGATTCCCGGCCACCACTCGCCGACCGGTCCGATCGACCAGTTCGCCGGCCTGGTGGTGACCGCGGGCGGCAAGCGCCTCGAATGGGTTCGCGACAAGTACAACGTGTACGCCTTTCGCGTCGACGTACCGGCCGGCGCCAGCTCGGTCGATGTGGAATTCCAGACGCTGACGCCGCAGGACCCGCGCCAGGGCCGTGTCGTGATGACGCCCGACATCGTCAACGTGCAGTGGAACCAGGTGTCGCTGTATCCCGCCGGCTACAACGCCGATCGCATCCCCGTCGACGCTTCGGTGAAGCTCCCGGCCGGGTTCCAGTACGGCAGCGCACTCGAGCAGGCCGGCAAGGACGGCGACACGGTCACGTTCAAGACCATCGACTACGACAACCTGGTGGACTCGCCGGTGTTCGCGGGCCGCTACTTCAAGCGCGTGGACCTCGATCCGAACGGTCGCTCGCCGGTGCACCTGAACATCGTGGCGGACAGCGCAAAGGCGTTGGAGATCAAGCCGGAGGCGCTGCAGATCCATCGCAACCTCGTCAAGCAGATGGACAAGCTCTACGGGGCCCGCCATTACAACCATTACGATTTCCTGCTGGCGCTGACCGACAAGCTGGGCGGCATCGGCCTCGAGCATCACCGGTCGTCCGAGAACAGCGCCTCGCCGAACTACTTCACCGAGTGGGACAAGAGCTGGCTGGGCCGTGATCTGCTGTCGCACGAATACAACCACTCCTGGGACGGCAAGTACCGCCGCGGTGCCGACCTCGCCACGCCGAACTTCAACGTGCCGATGGGCGACAGCCTGCTGTGGGTGTACGAAGGCCAGACCCAGTTCTGGGGCAACGTCGTCGCGGCACGCTCGGGTCTCGTCTCGCAGGACCAGGCGCGCGACCTGCTCGCCTTCGTCGCCGCCACGTACGACAAGGGTCGTCCGGGCCTCTCCTGGCGCAACATCCAGGACACCACGAACGATCCGACCATCGCCCAGCGTCGTCCGCTCTCGTACCGCAACTACCAGATGAGCGAAGACTACTATTCGGGCGGCCAGATGGTGTGGCTCGACGTGGACACCAAGCTGCGCGAACTCACCAAGAACAAGCGTTCGCTGGACGATTTCGCCAAGGCCTTCTTCGGCATGAAGGACGGCGACTGGAAGGTGAACCCGTATACGTTCGAGGACGTGGCATCCACCCTCAACGGCATCGCGCCGTATGACTGGGCCACGTACCTGCGCGATCGCATCGACGGTCACAAGGGCGACTTGGAAGGCATCGAGCGCGGCGGTTGGAAGCTGGTGTACAACGACAAGCCGTCCGACGTGGTGAAGGCCGCGGAAGCCCGCCGCCACTACACCGACCTGACCTACTCGGCCGGTTTCGCGGTGTCGTCGAAGGGCGCCATCTCCGACGTCCTCTGGGATGGCCCGGCCTTCAAGGCCGGCCTCTCGCCGGGCATGACCGTGGTCGCGGTGAACGGCAAGGAATTCGACGGCGACACGCTGAAGGACGCCGTCACCGCCGCGAAGACGGACAAGGCGCCGATCGAACTGCTGGTGAAGAACTTCGACACCTACAAGACGATCAAGATCGACTACCACGAAGGCCTGAAGTACCCGCACCTCGAGCGCGACAAGGGCAAGCCCGACTGGCTGGGCGAGCTCTACAAGGCGAAGTAAGCATGACAAGAGGGGGCGCCGCGAGGCGCCCTCTTCGTTTCCCTACCTGGCAAGCCCTGTGGGAGCCGCTTCAGCGGCGATCCCGCGGCAGCGGGCAACTCGCCGCAAGCACCTATCGCCGCTGAAGCGGCTCCCACACAAAGCGTCGATCCCAATCCGGGTGAGCCGAGGCTAGGCCGGCGTGGGCATTCCCGCTACAATGCCCGTCCGCTGCATACGCGCCCGTAGCTCAGCCGGATAGAGTAGTGGCTTCCGAAGCCATTGGTCGGGGGTTCGAATCCCTCCGGGCGCGCCATTTTTCCGTGCTTCCGCCAGGGGATTTCCATGGAAGCGATGAATTCGCGGCGGCATGCCCTTGCCGCCTGCGTGCTGGGCGCACTCGGAATGTTCGCCGGTCACTCGGCCAATGCGGACGATCAGGCCAAGGTCACGCAAAGCATCACGCTGAACGCCGATTCGGCGGAATCCCAGGCCGACGAGAAGAAGGTCATGGATGCCGTCGTGCAGATTCGCGCCGGTAAGATCCAGCAATCGATCGACGGTCCGCTGACCGAGGTAGTGGACCGATACGAGAAGCGGTATGCCGCCAATAGCGGCACCGTGTTTTCGGCTCGCGGCCCTGCGCTTGGCCTTTTGTACATGGCGGAAGTAGCGGCCAGGCGTGCGCCCGGCGAAAGCGGAAGCGCCACCGATGTCGGGCCAGCCTGGGCCATGGCCTATTGGGCCCGGGGATACGGATACAGCGAAATGAACCGGTTCAAGGACGCCGAGGTGGAACTGAAGAAGGCGATAGCCCTCTCTCCACGCGATGCGCAATACGCGACCGAACTGGCGTACGTGTACCAGATGGAAGGACGTTTCGCCGAATCGCTGGCTCTATTCGCGTCGGTGCCCGGCCTGCTCGACACCATGGATGGATGGGGCGAAGCAGAGAAGAAGGAGTTTCACTGCAAGTCGCTCAGAGGGCAGGGCTACGATCTGGTCGAGCTCAAACGGTTCGACGAAGCCGAAGAGGCCTACAAGGCTTGTATCGCCTTGATGCCCGGCGAGCCGAAGTCGCTAGCGGAGCTCGAATACATCAGGGGCCTGCGCGCCAAGAGGCCCTGAGAGTAATCGCCGGCTACCCGCCTCGGTGGATTCACGCATCCGCGTCCGCAATGTACGACAGGCGAAGTCCGTCGGCGAGGAGGCCGTTCCCGATGCCAGGGTCGGGGGTTCGAATCCCTCCGGGCGCGCCATCCAATTAGGAATCTTTGATCCACCAGATCGTCGGACACCTAAGCCGGCGGCCGTCAGCGTCTTGGGTGTCCATCCTGAGGCTTCCGTGCGTATGAAGTGCGGACTATCGTGAGCGTCTGTGCTACGCAAACAAAGGCACCTCACTTATTGAGGCTGATCGCTGGTTTGAATGTGTCTAAGGCCAGAAAGCTGACGCATTAGATTGCAACTCGACGACAGTCGAGCGCGTCGAAAGTAACGGGAGGAGAATGCGCTTATGCACATTCCTAGGCAGGAAATTTTAACCCGAACAGTTTGCTTAGTACTTTCTCAATGACTTTCCGGTAGTCATTGATCTGAGTGTCAGTTATCTGTTGGGTCGCCCTCTCGTGTATCAGCGAATTTCTGAGCTGGTAGTAATGGTCGATTTTGGCCAGCAGCGTGCCTGGAAAAGGAACGTGGGTCTTGACCTCGTTTATGACCGCCTTGCGGCCTTGGTCGAATAGCGTCGCGATATGGCTATTTTTGTATTTGCTGGGAGGAAATAGGTCCGATCGCGCGACAATAAATTCTTTCAAGGCGATCTCGAAATTGCTATCGAGCAAAATGAGTGCTACACGATTCCGCGTGTCCAGTTTCTGACGAGAGATCAAATCAATCATGCCCATGGCTTCGACCAATCCGAGTGTCCAGGGCTGAGCGTCAATTTGCTTTCGATTACGCTCCTTGAGCTCCTGTGTGCGGGGCAACTTCCTAGTTCGAGGCAATTCGGGTAGCACTATATGGTGCTTTTTCGCTACGTCATCTGCTTCGACGATCTCTACTGCGCCTGCGTCATAGGGGTAGACGTCTGTGTCCCATTGCTTCTTGAGTCGACGAGAAAGCGACGAATAAAAGCTCACAAACTTGATGAGCGTCGGTCGTATTTGTAGAAACACTTCATGACTATAATTAATCCCGCTCTTGCTACTTGTCCACGGCATTACTTCTGCTGGCCCTTCAATGCGGACAATGACTCGGCAGAGAGAGGCATCCGGATGGGGTACTCCGGCTTCGCCTGAGACGTAATATCCCACATCGCGAACCTTTAAATCTCTAACTATCAGCCTGTTATTGCAGTAGAAATAGACTCCGTAATTCTCGGCCTCTGGATCTCGATCGATGATCAATCCTGCCTCGATGGTGACATTTAGAGTCGCATTCGCTGTGGGGTGCAGTTCGAGCACCGTGCGCCGTGGCGCGAACTGAGGGGGGAACGCCCACGCGTCGAAAGTTAGCGGGATAACCTTCGACTCATTCAATGTTATCGTGCATCCCCTTTGGATAAACCAGCTATAGGTTGCACAAAGGTGCGTGTAGAGTACCCGGATATCTTCTTCATCTATCCGTCGGCGGAGCTTGGAGATCGTAACGCTGGTGGTACTCGGCGAGATATCAGGAATTTCATATACGGCTAGTGCCCAATCGTCCGTCGCTAGCCAATCTGAAGTAATATCGATCTCCAGACTTTTTTCTTTCTTGTGCCGCGTGCGAATCTCGACGAGCTCGCCCAAAGCTACGCCGGCGCGCTTGCCGCCGACGCCGAACGTACCAATGACGTCATGCAATGGCCTATCTCGTGACGCGCCCGGAGCAATGAGTAGTCGTAGTTGGCTTTCACTAACTCCGCCCGCGTTGTCCACCACTCTTATTAATTGCCGATCACCATCTAGGGAAACCTTGACCACGAGCGGACTATTGGAGCCGTTCTCTGTCCATAGGTCGATCGCATTATCGACAAGCTCGCACAGCCCCGTGCGAAGATCATAATCGCTGATAATTGATAGAAAGAGTCGCTTTTCCGGCGTCCCATCAATAATCTCCAATTGCTGCTTGTGCGTTACCCCTGCCATCCTTGCCCCCTTATCGACTCAGCGGCTGCTGCTCCCTAGCATAATGCGTTTTCAAGTCGCGCAACGCGGGACGCCGGGTCTTCGTAAGCGCCTGTTTGATCTGGCATTGTTCTGCATCAGCTACGGTGGCGGCATCGGTGATGCGGGAAAGCGGAACACTACGCTGGCGCTGGCGCTGGCGCTGGCGCTGGCGCTGGCGGTGCGGCAGCATTGCGCTTGGAACCTTAGGAAACTCCGCCCTGCAAATCGGCCATTTCTCTCCAGTAGAACCGAGTGTCACAAGTGACTCACTTGAAATTCGATTCGAACTGGCTCTAGGAGTATGTCGAGCCACTGCATACGCGCCCGTAGCTCAGCCGGATAGAGTAGTGGCTTCCGAAGCCATTGGTCGGGGGTTCGAATCCCGCCGGGCGCGCCATTTTTTCCCTACCGCTGCGGGGCTAGTCCATCCATCGGCGCTCGACAAAACGGGCGATCTCCTCCTGCAATTCGCGATCCTCCGGCGTCGCGCCGCCGAAACCGCCGTGGGGCATGCCCTCGAAGACATGGAGGTCGGCCGATGCCCCGGCCCGGCGCAATGCCCGGTGCATGCGCACGGTGTTCGAAAGGAACAGGTCGTGCGTGCCCGATTGAAGGAACGTAAGGGGAAAGCCGGTCAGGTCGGTGAACAGTGGCGACAGGTAGGGCTGTGTCAGGTCGGCACCGTTGGCGTAGAGCAGATTGCTCGACCTCAGCGTGCCCGGCAGCACCACGTCGATCAGTTGATGGGTTGCGAAGCTGTCCCCGGATTCGGTCAGATCGACCTGCGGTGAAAGGAGGACCAGGCCGGCGGGTAATGGCAGTCCCTCGTCCCTTGCCCTGAGCAATGTCGCCACGGCGATGTTGCCGCCTGCGGAGCGCCCGCCCACTACGATGTGTTTCGGCCCATGGCGTTCGAGTGCATGGCGGTAAGCCGATACACCATCTTCCACGGCGGCAGGAAAGGGATGCTCGGGAGGCATCCGGTAACCGACGCCATAGCACAGGACGCCGTGCCGGTCGGCTTGTATCTGCGCACCCGCGCTCGGCGGCGTATTGGCAGGGACGAGCGGCGCTTACGCCACCCGGTCGTCCACCCCGACGACGATGCCGGCATCGATCCAATCGGCGAGCAGGGCGCCGGCGCGGGCGACACCGGCCTCTTCACCGACACGCGACACCAGCGCTTCACACAGGTGCTCGAAGCGGCCATCCGCGTATGCAACGCACAGCGCCGCGTAATCGTCGGCATCGAGCTTGCGCAGGCGTGAATGGAAGCCACGACGCCATACCACCAGCCCGCCCGGCGCCGCGAGCATCTCGCCGTCGGGGACGCTGGCTGCGTCCTCCTGCAGGGAGGACCAGACGTCGTCGGCATTGGTGGTCGCCGCACGATGGCGCAGGCTGGGCGTGAGGCGTAGCTTCGCCACGTCCCAGTCCACGGACCACAGCGCTTCCCGCGCCAGGGGCGGCGAATCGGCGGCGACGAAAGCCTCGGACAGCGCCCATTCGATCCAGGCGAGTTCGTGCAGGTCCGGGTTGGCCGGGAACATCGCCAGGAGCGTATCCGTGAAGTCCGCACCGTAGGTGTCGAGCGTCCAGCCCCGGGGCGGATGTGCGTCGATATGGGCGATGGCGGCCTCGCGAAAGTTGCCTTCGCCGATACGCCGGAGCAGCTGCGGATAGCTGACTTCGAGGCAGGTCACCAGCTGCGTGCGGTAATTGTTCTGGTACACGGCCAGACCCTGCCATGCGCGTTCGCCGAAGGCATCGGAGCCGGCGGTGAGCCAGTCGCGAAAACCCTCCTGCCATTGGGCCAGATTCATGCGGCCTCCTGGTGGCGCATCCCGATGTCTCGTGCGATGGCGAGCTCGTCCAGCAGATCCGCCAGCGGCGGAATCGCATCGTCGCGCTCGATCATGGTCGCCACCGGGCCGAGCAGCGCCATGGCTGTGCGATAAAGCGCCCATACCTCGTCGCACACAGGCTGGTCGTGCGTGTCGATCAGAAGGCCGGGACCTTGTGTGTGCCCCGCTAGATGAATCTGGCGCACGCGGTCTGCGGGTATGCCGCGCAGGAAAGCGTGCGCGTCGAAGCCGTGGTTGCTTGCGCTGACGAAGACGTTGTTGACGTCGAGCAGCAGGCCGCAGCCCGTTCGCTTCGACATTTCCGCGAGGAATTCCCATTCGCTCATCGTCGCGCCATCGAAGGCGACGTAACTGGACGGATTCTCGAACAACATGGCACGTCCGAGCACGTCCTGCGCCATGTCGATGTTCCGGCAGACCATCGCCAGCGCTTCTTCCGTGTACGGCACGGGAAGCAGGTCGTGCGAGCTGAACCCGGCGATGCGGGACCAGCTGAGGTGGTCGGAGACGAATAGCGGCTGCACGTCGTCCGCCAATGCCCTGAGCCTGCGCAAGTAGGCGATGTCCAGGCCATCGGCCGAACCGATCGACATGGATACGCCGTGCAGTGCGACAGGGTGCTTTTCCCGAACGCGGCGGAGGATGTCACGCGGCTGTCCCCCATCGACCATGAAGTTTTCCGAAATGACTTCCACGAAATCGACCGGCACATCGCCGTCGAGGAAATCGCGGTAATGCTCCTTGCGCAGGCCGAGGCCGTAGCCGGAGAACGTCGGGGGAGGGGTGACCATGGCGATACTCCATTGTGCCGACCGTCGTTCCCGCGAAGGCGGGAACCCAGCGACTGTCGCGGCGTGCGGAAGACGCTGGATCCCTGCCTGCGCAGGGGCGACGTTCGAATTACTTCGGTTCGGTCAGCGTGCCGCCGGCGGCCTTGCACTCGGTCGGGGTCTTCACGACGACGCCCTGGCCCTTGCAGCTGTTGAGCCCCTTGCAATCGTTCTTGGCCGTGGCACAGAGGCTGGTGCCCTTGCACGTGTTCACGCCGTAGCAGCGGCCCGGCTCTTCCTTCGGCGCGGCGTTGTCCGCCGCGCGAACGGGAGAGCCGATGGAAGCGACGGCGAGGGCGACGAGTGCGGCGGCTGCGGCGAAGCCGGTGCGGGACTTGGTGGTGACGGTATTCATGGGTTCTCTCCTGCGATGAGGTCCGGAACGGACCGAAAAGGGGAAATACGGCGGTGGTACTCAGTGCACGCTGCGGGCAGCGTCTTCGATCACCTTGGCGACTGCTTCGGGCTGCGAGATGTAGACGACGTGGCTGGCCTTGATCTCGGTGACCTTCGCGTTGGCGCGCTTGTACATCCAGCGTTCCAGGTCCGGATTCAGTGCGTGATCGTCGGTGGCGACCACACCCCACACGGGCTTGTTGTGCCAGGCGGCGACCTGCATCGTGGCGCCGAAGGCGGCCGTCGTGGCCGGCACCTGCGACACCGCCATGAAGTCGGTGCGGTTCTTGGTGAGGTCGCCGGCGAAGTCGGTGCCGAACTTCGCCTGATCGAAGAACAGGTGGCCGTCGCGGGTGGACACGATGTCGTTGCTCGGCGCCGGCATGGAAGCGACGAGCTGGGAGAGGCTCTCACCCACGTCCGGCACCACCGCCGCGACGTACACGAGCGCCTTCACCTTGTCCCGGTTGCCGGCCTGCGTGATGACAGCGCCGCCGTAGCTGTGGCCGACGAGGACGACCGGGCCGTCCTGTTTGCGAATCTGTTCCCGGGTCTGTTCGATATCGTTCGCCAGCGTTTCGATGCGCGGCTGCACGACGCTCACGGTGTAGCCCTTGTGGATGAGGATGTCGTGGACGACGCGCCAGCCCGATCCGTCGACGAAGGCGCCGGGGACGATGACGATGTTCTTTGCGCCGGACGGTGCCGGCCCATCGGCGGCGGAGGCGGTGCCCACACCAAGTGCAAGCGTGGCGATGGCGATACTCAGGAGTTTGCGCATGGGGATTCCCTGCGGGTCATGAAGTGGAGGGATCAGCGGTGGAGCAGGCGGTCGACCGACCAGCTGCCGCCGCCGCGGGCGAGCAAGGGGAGCAGCAGCCCCGCCCAGGTTAGATGTGTCGGCCATGCATCGGGGTAGACGAACACCTCGATCACGGCGGTCATCGTCAGCAGCCCGAACGCGGACAAACGGGTGAAGAGGCCGAGCACCAGCAGCACGGGAAACAGGTGCTCGGCATACGTCGCCATGTGCGCGGCGACATTCGGGGATACCAGCGGCAACGCGTATTCCGAGGCGAACAGGTCGTACGTCGATGGCTTGATGCTCAGGAATCCTTCCACCTTGGTGCGGCCGGAAAGGAAGAACACCGAGGCAACGCCTAACCGCGCCACGAGGAGAAGGAAGTTCTCCGGAAGCGCCCTTTGCAGGGTCGCTGCCATGGCGCCGTTTCTCCGGGCCGGGATCACGCCTGCGGCTCCAGCGTCCCATGGCCCTTCGGTGTCTTGATGGTGGTGCACGTGCCCTTCTCGACGAGTACCCACGCGTTGCCCTGGTAGTCCTTCTTGGACGTGGCGGCGCAGCTGGTGCCGGGGCCGGCCGCGCAGTCGTTCTGGCCGGCCTTGGCCACGCCGTAGCATTTCTCCATCGGCTTCTTGTCCTCGTCGGCATGGGCGACGGAGGCGAGCGACACGAGGCCGAGGGCGAGCATGGCGGCGAGCGAAGCGTGCTTGCGGATCATCGGGAAACTCCTTGGGTAGTGGTGTAGAGGTGTTGTGGATCAGGCGATGTGGAACGACACGTCGATGTTTCCGCGTGTGGCCTTGGAATAAGGGCAGGTGGCATGCGCGGCTTCGACGAGTTCCTGGGCGAGGCCCGCTTCGATGCCCGGCAGGCTTACGGTCAGCCGCGCCTGGAGGAAGTAGCCGCCTTCGCCGGTACCGAGATCCACCTCGGCATCGATGGCGGTGTCCTTGGGCAGGGCCAGCTTTCGCTCCGCGGCGGCGTGGCCCAGCGCGCCGATGAAGCAGGCGGACCAGCCCGCGGCGAAGAGTTGTTCCGGGTTGGTGCCGGCGCCCGGGCCGCCGGGCGACGACAGCTTCACGTCAAGCCGGTTGTCGGAACTGCGGGCCTCTCCGTTTCGGCCGCCGGTGGTGCGGGTCTTGCCGGTATAGAGGACGTTCTGGATGCGAGACATCGTGGGTTCCGTTGCGGTGGGAGGGTGTGCAAAGGAAACCGCGGCGGCGTATCCGGCCTGTGTCGCGAACCGTGCGGAAACGCATCGAAACGTGTAGGACGCGAGGCGAGATACATTCGGATACAAAGCGGCCCGTTTTGTACAAACGGATACAAAAAACCCCTTGGCCGGACATGACCCGGATAAGCCCGGAACCTCAAATGGGCACATGCGGGTATCCGTCCCGCGCCAGTACCGAGGTCTTCCCATGAAACCCATCCGTCTTGCCGCCGCCGCCCTGGCCCTCGGGGTGGCGCTCGTCGCCGCCTGGCCGTCGGGTGGGGGTGCTGCCCGCGCGGGCGATGCATCCGCCACTCCCATCGCTCCCGAATTCACCGGCATCGATCATTGGTACAACTCGGCGCCGCTGACCATGTCCGGCCTGCGGGGCAAGGTGGTGCTCGTGGAATTCTGGACGCACGAATGCATCAACTGCCTGCACGTGCTTCCGCATACGAAGGCGCTTTACGACGCCTATGCGAAGCAGGGGCTCGTCGTCGTGGGCGTGCATACGCCCGAGTTCGAGGAGGAACGCGATCCGGCCAGAGTTGCGGCCGCCATCCGCCGATACGGCATCACCTGGCCCGTGGCCGCCGACAATGCACTGGGTACCTGGAATGCGTGGGGCAATCGGTTCTGGCCCGCGCTCTACCTGATCGATCGCGACGGGCGGGTGGTGTACCGCCACTTCGGTGAGGGAAACTACGAGGAAACCGAGCAGCGCATCCGCCAGCTCCTGGCCAAGGCATGAGCCCCATGGAACACATCGACAACATCCTCGTGGTCGACGACGACCACGGCATCCGCACCGGGATCGTGGACTACCTGCGCAAGAACGGGCTGCGCGCCACCGGGGCCGCCGATGGCCGGGAGATGATGGCGGCGCTGGAGGCATCGTCGTTCGACCTGGTGGTGCTGGACATCATGATGCCGGGCGACGATGGCCTGGTGCTGTGCCGAAACCTGCGCAGCGGCAAGCACCGTGCACTGCCGGTGCTGCTGCTCACCGCGCGCGACGACGAGACGGATCGCATCGTCGGCCTGGAGATGGGTGCCGACGATTACGTGGTGAAGCCGTTTTCGCCGCGCGAACTGCTGGCAAGGATCAAGGCCGTCATCCGGCGCACCCGGATGTTGCCGCCCAACCTGCGCATCACCGAAACCAGCGACATCATTTCGTTCGGGCAATGGCGGTTGGACACCACGGCACGCCATCTGCTCGACGATGAAGGTACGGTGGTCTCGTTGAGCGGGGCCGAGTTTCGCCTGCTGCGCGTGCTGCTGGACCACCCGCAGCGCGTGCTGTCGCGCGACCAGTTGCTCAACCTTACGCAGGGGCGCGATGCCGAGATCTTCGACCGCTCCATCGACCTGATGATCAGCCGCCTGCGGCAGCGCCTGCGCGACGATGCGAAAGAGCCCGCCTACATCAAGACCGTGCGTAGCGAGGGATACGTATTCTCCATGCCGGTGACGCTGCACGGCAACGTCTCGTGACCGACTCGACGCGTGCACGCACCCGATGGTCCTGGCCGCGGCGCATGGCGTCGCGCATGTACCTCATCCTCTTCGCCGGCCTCCTCCTCGCGCAGGGGCTGTCCTTCGGCCTGATGTTCTTCGAGCGTTACGAGTCCGCCACCAGCGTCATGTTGAATACGCTGGAGAACGAGGTCGGAACGTCGGTCGCCATCCTGGACCGGCTTCCCGCCAGTGAGCGTCCGCAGTGGCTGCCCCGCCTGCAGCGCGACAACTACCGTTTCGTCCTCGGGCCGGGACAACCAGGAACGCCGCTGGTCTCCCAGCGCTCGCGCGACGTCACCTCGATGATCGCAAAGCAGGTCGGCTCGGCATATCGCGTGCACGGCGACACGATCTCCACCGCGCCCGAGCGCTATCAGGTGCACCTCACGCTGCATGACGGCTCTCCCCTTACGCTGGTGGTAACGCCGCGCGGCGTCATGCCGCTGGCCGAGTGGCTGCCGTTCGTGCTCGTCCTGCAAGTCGCACTGCTGCTCGCCTGCGGCTGGTTTGCCGTGCGCCAGGCGGCGCAGCCCCTGGCGCGGCTGGCGAAGGCGGCCGAAGCCATGACGCCCTCGGCCGACGGCCCGCGCCTGTCCGAGAACGGCCCCGCCGAAGTGGCGCATGCGGCCATGGCGTTCAACGCCATGCAGGAGCGTATCGGTCGTTATCTGAAAGAGCGGCTGCACATCCTGGCCTCCATCTCGCATGATCTGCAGACGCCGATCACGCGCATGCGCCTTCGCGCGGAAGCGCTGGGTGACGGCATAGCGCGCGACCGGATCCTCGACGATCTGCACGAAATGGAACACCTCGTGCGCGAAGGCGTGGCTTATGCGCGCAGTGCGCACGGTGGGGATGAAACCCCGGTGCGCATGGATACCAAGGCATTCCTCGAGAGCCTGGTTTTCGATTACCAGGACGTGGGGCAGCCGGTGACGCTTGCCGGCGGCATCGAGGGCACCGCGAACGTGCGGCCGCGTGCGCTCCGGCGCGTGCTCGGCAACCTGATCGACAATGCCATCAAGTATGGCGGGGCGGCCGAAGTAGGCGTCTGCCGCGATGGACATGGGCGTCTCTGCATCACGGTGTCCGATCGCGGTCCCGGTGTGCCCGGGCATGAACTGGAACAGGTACTCCAGCCCTTCTACCGGCTGGAAGCGTCGCGTAACAGGGACACCGGCGGTGCGGGTCTCGGCCTCGCCATCGCCACGCAACTGATGCGCTCGACCGGCGGCGACCTGAGCCTGGCGAACCGCGAAGGTGGCGGCCTCGTGGCAACCCTGACCCTCCCCTGACGGCCCCTGTAGGAGTCGCTATAGCGGCGAGGAAACCTGGCGCTGGCGCCGGCCGTGGCGTGTTGTCTTCGAGATCGCATTGCTTGTTTTTTTCCGTGATCGTCCGCGCGAGTCGCTGGGTGCCCGCCTGCGCGGGCACGACGGTGAGGAACCGATGTACCTAGGCAGCGCCGTGGAACGTCCACGAAGGACCGAAAAAAAAGCCCCGGTCTGGGGCCGGGGCTTCGGGTGTGCTGTCGGGGTGCAGCTGACTAGACTCTCGGCCCGCGACGCAGGCCGCCGAACAGCAGCGAAAGGATGAACAAGATCAGGAAGACCACGAAAAGGATCTTTGCGATGCTGGCAGCGCCGGCGGCGATGCCGGTGAAGCCGAAGACCGCGGCGATAAGCGCGATCACGAAAAAGATGACGGCCCAATGAAGCATGGTTTTCTCCTTCTGCGAATAGGGGGTTAGGGTCAGTGCTTCCGATCGTGCTGATCGTAGTGATCGCGGAATTCCTTCACCTGCCTTTCCGCTTCGTCCTTTGCCACGCCATAGCGCTCCTGGACCTTACCAGCGAGGTATTCGCTGCTTCCTTCGGCAACCTTCAGGTCGTCGTCGGTGAGCTTCCCCCACTTTTCCTTTACCTTGCCGCTCAGCTGCTTCCATTGGCCCTTGAGGGTGTCTTCGTTCATGGCGTTTCCTCGATCGGTGGTGCCGGCACGGTGGCTGATCGCCCAGGCCGGGTCGGGGGCCATTCGAGCATCGGGGTGTTGAACGCGGTGTCTGTGACGGGTGAGGCAGCGTCTCACCGCGTTTTTGCGCTCCGTACACGGTTTGCGCCGAATCGGCGCCCGAAAGGCGGTTGCGGACGCTCCGTACTTGGTGGATGGTTGCAGCTTCCTTCGTCCCCGGAATAACGCCGCATGAACGCCCAAAGCCTGCGCGACCTGCATAACGGAACGGCCCTGCTTGTGCTTCCCAACGCATGGGATGCCGCCAGCGCGGCGGTGGTGCAGCGCGCCGGTGCCAGCGCCGTCGCTACCACCAGCGCCGGGGTGGCCTGGTCGTGTGGATGGCCGGATGGCGACCGCCTGCCGGCGGAGGAGATGCTGGCGGCGATCCGCCGAATCGTTCGCGCGGTCGACGTTCCTCTCACGGCCGACATCGAAGAGGGGTGCCACGACGATCCCTCGACGGTGGCCTCGTTCGTGTCCCGGCTCGTGGACTTCGGCGTGGCGGGCATCAACATCGAGGACGGCAACAAGGATCCGGCCATACTGGCGGCGAAACTGCGCGCCATACGCGACGTGCTCGGCTCGCGCGACCTCTACATCAACGCGCGCACCGACGTCTTTCTTCGCGGCATGGCCTCGGGCGACGCGGGGGTGGAAGAAGTGCTGCGGCGCGGCGCGCTTTATCGCGACGCCGGCGCGGACGGTCTCTTCGTGCCTGGTCTCAAGGTGATCGACGAGGTACGGCGTGTGGCAGCCGGTATCGCACCCATGCCGCTCAATGTGATGCTGGTGCCAGGGCTCCCGTCACGTCAGCAGCTGTTCGATGCCGGCGCGCGTCGCCTGAGCGCCGGCATCGCGCTTTCGCTGGAAGCGTATGCCACGGCCGGCCGCATGGCGGCCGAATGGCTGGAACGGGATGCCCCGGACGTCGGGTACGGCACGCTCAACGAGTGGCTGACTCGCTAGACGCGGCCAGATAGGCATCCATCCACGATGCGCATGCCTCTCGCCACCCGAAACGCTCCAGGAGGCGAACCCACGTATTGTCCAGGCCGGCGGCGATCACGAGAGGACGCCCGTCGGCGGGATGAAAGAACGACAGCGACGCCGCGTGCAGAAGCAATCGATGCGACGCGAAGTGCTGCTTGAACAGGCGGTTGTGGTCGCCGCGGCCGTGCTGGCTGTCGCCCACGATCGGATGATGGATATGCGCGAAGTGCTTGCGGATCTGCCGGAACCGGCCCGTCTGCGGCTCGGCTGCCACCAGCGCGTAGCGCTGCTTCTCGTAGCGGCCCAGCGGGATGTCCACCTCGACGGTGGCGAGACGGCGATAGTCGGTGCGGGCATCCTTGCGCGGCCCGGTCTCTCGTGAACCGGGAAGGGCATAGTCCACCGTGCCCTCGGCGGGCTCAGGCCATCCGCGCACCACGGCAAGGTAGCGCTTGCGCACGCTTCGCCCCATGAACTGTTCGCCGAGCTGCGCGGCCATCTCGGGCGAACGCGCCACCAGCAGCACGCCCGACGTGGCACGGTCGAGACGATGCGCGAGGTGCAGACGGCCTTCCACCTGCTCCCGCAGGAGGTCGATGAGGAACGCGTCGTCCGGGCCGACGAACGTCGACCGGTGCACAGCGAGGTTCGCGGGCTTGTTGACGGCGACGAGGTCGTCGTCCTGGTAGAGAATCTCCAGCACGGCTCAGGGCAGGCGACGCGGCCAGCCCGCAGCGAAAGCGACGAGCCCCGCGACAGCGACGCCCGCGGCCGGCCACACCGCTCGCGGCGCCAGCGTGCCGATCAGGGCGGCGCATACCAGCAACGCCGAGCCGAGCATGGCGCAGGCCATCAGCCGCCGCATGCGCCGCGCATCCTCGCGCGCGAGCGCAAGCGCGACCGGATCCGCCACCTGCATCTGGCGCCCGCTCGCGACCTGGCGGAGGGCGTCGCGGACGAGTTCCGGCACGCGCGGAGCGTTGTGCATCCACTCGGGCAGGCGGCGGCGCACGTCGCGCAGCGTGGCGCGCACGCTGTAGCGCTCGCGCAGAATGCGCCGCAGCACCGGATGCGCGACGGCCCAGATATCGATCTCCGGGTCGAGCATGCGGCCGACGCCCTCGATGTTGAGCAGCGTCTTCTGCAACAGGATGAGCTGCGGTTGCAGCGTGAGTTCGAAGCGGCGCGCGGTCTGGAACAGCTTGACCACCAGCTCCGCGATGGAGATCTGCGAGAGCGGGCGGGTGAAGTACGGTTCGCACACCGTGCGCACGGCCGCTTCCAGTTCGTCGATACGGATGGTGGAGGGCATCCAGCCGGCCGCCACATGCAGCTGGGCGATGCGCGCATAGTCGCGCTCGAACAGTGCGATAAAGTTTTCGGCCAGCCAGTATTGGTCCGCTTCGGGAAGCGACCCCATGATGCCGAAATCGAGCGCGATGAAGCGCGGTTCTTCCAGGCGCGACGTGTCTACCCAGATGTTCCCCGGATGCGCGTCGGCATGGAAGAAGTTGTCGCGGAACACCTGCTCGTAGAAGAGCCTGACACCTTTTTCCGCAAGCTGCTTGCGATCGAGGCCTGCGGCATCGATCGCTTCGATGTCGTCGGAACTGACACCGCGTACGCGCTCGAGCGTCAGCACGCGTTCCGTGCTGAAGTCCCAGTGCACTTCCGGCACGTAGAGGTCGATGCCGCTGGCGAAGTTCCGGCGCAGCAGGCTGGCGCTGGCACCTTCCCGCTGGAGGTCGAGTTCGTTCGACAGCATCTTCTCGACTTCGGCCACCACGTCGAGCGGGCGGATCTTGTCGGCATTGGGGTGCCAGCGCTGGGCGAGCCGGCCCAGCGCATGCAGGAGATCGATGTCGCGCGCGATGCGCCGGTCGATGCCGGGGCGCAACACCTTGACCACGACCTCGCGGCCGTCGTGCAGCGTCGCGGCGTGCACCTGGGCGATGGATGCGGAGGCCAGCGCGGTTTCGTCGAAGGCCGCGAACAGCGTGCCGATGGGCGCGCGCAGTTCCCGTTCGACGATGGCGCGCGCTTCGCTGCCCGGGAACGGCGTGACCTGGTCCTGCAGCAGGGCAAGCTCGTCGGCCACGTCGGCGGGCACGAGGTCGCGCCGTGTGGAGAGTACCTGGCCCGCCTTCACGAAGATGGGACCGAGTTCCGTCAGCGCGAGACGAAGGCGCGCACCGCGCGGTAGCCCGCGCACATCGGCGGCCGGACCGGGAAACAGCGGACGCACGAATTTCAGCGGGCGGAAGAGATGCGCGCCGTCCACCAGCTCATCGAGCTGATACTTGAGAAGCACCGCGGTGACGCGCAGCAGGCGCGGTGCAAGACGCAGGGACGTCATGCGCCGGGCTCCTTCAGCACCCGCTCGAGCCGGGCCAGCCGTGCCTCCGCGCGCTCGGTACGCTCACGCACCGCGTCCACGCCGTCGAGGAACCCGTCCATCTCGCCGGGCGCCACCGCCACCCGGCCTTCGTCACGCAGCCAGTCGGCGGTGTCCTCGCCGAGGTGCGCGAACGACTCTTTCGCGTGCGTCAGTGCCTCGCGCAGCGCCTTGGCCAGTGGCACGCCGATGACGTCGCCGAAGGTCCTGGCAAACGCCTCTTCGACGTCGGGGGCGTACTGCCTCGCGAGGCGTTCCAGCCGGCGGGCCAGCTCGGCGTCGCCGGCGATCTCCACCTTGCCCGGCGCCACGCCGTCGTCGTCGCGCCGGAGCGCCATGGCCAGCAGGCTGCCCGGCGAGGCGTTCACCCGAAGACTGCCGCCTTCTTCGGGTGGGCCCACCCGCAGCCGGCCCTTGCCCACGGAGATGCGCAGCGCCAACTCAGGGCCGTGCAGATACACCTGGACGCTGCGGCCGTCGAGGGCGTCCAGCCGCGCGCGCGTGTCCGGATCGAGATCGACGGCGCGATTGAGCGCGGCTTCCATCGCGCGGCCGGCAAGGACGCGCAAGGGACGGGGCAGGAAACGGTTGGGGCCGGCGGCGGCCTCGGGGCGATCGGTGGTCATGCACCGGATTGTAGCTTGGGCTTACGTGGCGGCGCCGTCGAACCCCGCCTGACGCCAGACCTCGAACACGGCGACCGCCACGGCGTTCGAGAGATTGAGGCTGCGGTTGCCCGGACGCATGGGCAGGCGGATGCGCTGCTCGTCCGGAATCGCGTCGAGTACGGCGTCCGGCAAGCCGGCGGTTTCGCAGCCGAAGAGCAGGGCGTCGCCTTCCGCGAAGGCAATGTCGGTGTGCAGCCGGCGGCCCCGGGTGGAGAAGGCGAAGACACGCGGATGGCCGATCGCGGCGAGGCAGGCGTCGAGGTCGTCGTGGACGGCGACGCGGGCGAACTCGTGGTAATCCAGTCCGGCGCGGCGCAGGCGGGTGTCGTCCAGCTCGAAGCCAAGCGGTCGCACGAGGTGCAAAGCCGCGCCGGTGTTGGCGCAGAGGCGAATCACATTACCCGTATTGGGCGGAATCTCAGGTCGGAACAGGATGACGTGGGGCATGCGCCCATTATGAGGCCGCGAAGGGGCACACGACGCCATCCGGAGGAAGCGGGCAGGCCGGCGCGGTGTTGCCGACGCTCGCCGCGTCCAGGTGAGCCAACTGGATCGGCTCGCCGGCGTAGGTGAGCATGTTGCCGAGGATCAGGCCGCAGACGAGGAGCGAGGCCACCAGCAGGCTGCGGAGCATCAGGAGTTCGTGTTTCATGGGGTCGTTTCCTTGCATCGTGTTCGTACGCGCGGTCAGAACATCTGGCCGAGGGTGAGACCGCAGATCAGCATCGTGGTGACCAGCAGGCTGCGGAGCATCAGCATTTCGTACTTCATGGCGTTCTCCTCGTCGGCGTGCCGGCGGGAATCCACCGGCTTCGTGTGCTTAGTAACGCAAACGCCGTGCCAGCCTTTAAGAGTCCGCAATCATCTGATTCTCATGAGGTTTGTCAGGTCGCGCCGACGCGCGCGGATGTCCGCGGACACTGCCCGCGCCCGAGCGGACACCGTCCGCGACCATGACCAGGGGCCGATTGCGCCGGACGGACGACGCGGGCTAGCCTCGGCGAGTCGAGGCCACGAAGGCCCTGAGGAGCCATAGATGAAGAACCGCTACGCCCTGCTCGCCGCAGGGCTGATGTCCCTGGTCGCTGCCGTATCCGCCGCCCCGGCATCGACCGATGCCATCCCCGATATCCCCTTTACCCGATTCCAGCTGTCCAACGGTCTTACCGTGGTGGTCCACGAGGACCACAAGGCGCCCGTGGTCGCGGTCAGCATCTGGTACCACGTCGGTTCCGCCGACGAGCCGAAAGGCAAGACGGGCTTCGCGCACCTCTTCGAGCACCTCATGTTCTCGGGCTCCGAGAACCGCAAGGGCACGTACTTCCAGCCGTTCGAGCTGGCCGGCGCCACCGACATGAACGGCACCACGTGGTTCGACCGCACGAACTACTTCGAAACCGTGCCTACCACCGCGCTCGACATGGCGCTGTGGATGGAATCCGACCGCATGGGCCACCTGCTCGGCGCCATCGGCCAGAAGGAACTCGACACGCAGCGCGGCGTGGTGCAGAACGAGAAACGCCAGGGAGAAAACCGCCCCTACGGCCGCACCGACGAGAACATCCTCGTCAACACCTATCCGGCGAATCACCCTTACCATCACGACACCATCGGCTCCATGGCCGATCTGGACGCCGCCTCGCTCGCCGACGTGAAGAAGTGGTTCCACGACTACTATGGCGCGGCGAACACCACCCTGGTGCTCGCCGGCGACATCACGCCCGCACAGGCCAAGGCGAAGGCCGAGAAGTACTTCGGCGACATTCCGGCCGGCCCGCCGGTGCCACGCCAGCAGCCCTGGATCACCCCGCTGGAAACCTCCACGCGCGGCGTCCAGCACGACCAGGTGGCGCAGGTTCGCATCCTGCGTACGTGGGTGGTACCGCAACTCGGCAGCGACGATGCCATCCAGCTCGACCTCGCCACCACGGTGCTCGGCGGTGGCAAGACCTCGCGCCTCTATCAGCGCCTCGTGTACCAGGACAAGCTCGCCGACGACGTCAGCGTCGGCATCGCGCCGTTCGCGCTCGCCAGCCAGGTGCAGCTGAGCGTCGACGTGAAAGACGGTGTCGATCCCGCGAAGGTCGAAGCGGCCATTGCCGACGTGTGGAAGGCATTCCTCGCCAACGGTCCGACAGAGGACGAGCTGGCCCGTGCAAAGGTGCTCAACAGTGCCGGCTTCATCCGCGGCATCGAGAAGGTGGGCGGCTCCGGCAAGGCGGCCATTCTGGCCGAGGGCCAGGTGTACCGGAACGATCCGGCCGCCTACAAGAAGGACCTCGCGCGTGCGCAGGCCGCCACGGCCGCTTCGGTGCTGAAGGCTTCCAAGACCTGGCTGGCGAAGGGCGACTACACCCTCACCGTGCTTCCCGCCGGCCCCGGCTTCGATCCGGAGGCCGAAGACAAGGCGGTAACGGGACTCGGTCCTGCCGGCAAGAAGCCCGCGCCCGTGCTGCCGAAGCCCGGCAACTACACCGTGGCCCGGTCGGACGTGGACCGCGCCAAGGGCGTGCCCTCGGTCGACAGCTTCCCCGACCTCGTCTTCCCGGCCCTTCAGCGCGGCAAGCTCAAAAACGGCGTGGAAGTGGTGCTCGCCGAGCGCCATACCGTGCCGGTGACGCAGGTGCAGCTGCTGTTCGACGCCGGCTACGCCGCTGACCAGGGCCGCAAGCTCGGCACGGCCAGCTTCACCACCACGCTGCTTGAAGAAAGCACGGCGTCGCTGGATTCGGTGGAGGTGGCCCGTCGCAAGGAACGCCTCGGCGCCTTCGTCACCGCCAGCTGCTCGCTGGACACTTGCGCCGTGGGCCTCAACGCGCTCAATGCGCAGTTGCAGCCGTCCCTGGCCCTGTTCGCCGACATCGCCCGCCATCCGGCCTTCAAGCCGGAGGACATCGAGCGCATCCGCGGCCAGTGGCTCGCCGGCATCGCCCAGGAGAAGACCGAGCCGACCGGGCTGGCGTTGCGCACGCTTCCGCCACTGCTCTACGGCCCCGGCCATGCCTACGGCATTCCGTTTACCGGCAGCGGTACCGCCGAGGCGATCGCCTCGCTGAAGGCCGACGACCTGAAGGCCTTCCAGCGCGATTTCCTGCGTCCGGACAACATGCGCATCCTCGTGGCCGGCGACACCACGCTGGCCGAGATCCTGCCGCAACTGAATGCGGTTTTCGGCGACTGGACGCCGCCGGCGAGCCCCGTGCCGAAGAAGAACCTCGGTACGGTCGCCGTGCAGCCCAAGCCACGTGTCTTCCTCATCAACCGCACCGACGCGCCGCAGTCGCTCATCCTGGCCGGCCTGATCGCTCCCTCGACGAAAGCGAAGAACGCGCTCGACCTGGGCATCGCCAACGGCGCCTTCGGCGGCACCTTCACCTCGCGGCTCAACATGAACCTGCGCGAGGAAAAGCGCTGGGCATACGGCGCCGGAAGCATGCTGTCGGATGCGCAGGGCCAGCGCCCCATGCTCGTCTATGCCCCCGTGCAGACGGACAAGACGGCGCAGTCGGCGGAGGAAATTCTCAAGGAGGCGAAGGCCGTCGTCGGCGCGAAACCGTTGACCGACGACGAGATCGCGAAGATTCGCGCGCAGCGCGTGCGTGCGCTCCCCGGCAGCTTCGAGACCACCAGCGCCGTGCTCGGCGCGATGACCGGCATCCTCGTCTATGACCGTCCGGACGACTACGTGCAGACGCTGAAGCCGCGTATCGAAGCGGTGGATCGCCGCGCCGCCGAGGCTGCCTTGTCCGAGGTGGTTCGGCCCGACGCGCTCACCTGGGTGATCGTGGGCGACCTCCGCAAGATCGAGGCCCCCATCCGGGCGTTGAACCTCGGCGAAGTGCAGGTCATCGACGCCGACGGCCGTCCGGTGACGCAGGCGCGCACGGGGCAGGGCAAGTCGGTGGCCGCGCCCGCGAAATGAACGCAAGGGAGGCGCGATCCGCGGATGGATCGCGCCTCGGTAGCCATCCCCGTTAGCATAGACGCCGAACGTTCTGCCGGAGCCTCCCATGCGCAAGATCCTCTTCCTCCTCATTCCACTCGCGCTTTCCGGTTGCGACTGGGGCATCAAGCTCGACGACAGCGCGCGTAACGTACGCACGGCGTGGAACGGCGACGTCGCCAGCTGCCGCGAGCAAGGCAAGGTCACGGTCTCGGTCACCAGCCGCATCGGGCCGGTCGATCGCAACGACCTGAAAGTGCGCGACGAACTCGAAGTGATGGCCCGCAACGAAGCCGCGAAGATGGGCGCCGACACGGTGAAGCCGCTGGGTGAGCCCAACAACGGTTCGCAGGATTGGGGCGCGTACACCTGTGGGAGCCGCACCCTGACGCCTGCGCGAAGCGACACGGTGCCGCCGCCGCCGGCGAACACCACGCCGCAGGGTGGTTTCGAAACCGTGCCCCTCAAGAACTGATACACAAGCCCCACCCGACCGGGCGGTACCGACCGATAGGATCCGCATCGCCCGGCGCCTAACTTCCATGCTCCACTGCATGGGAGTTCTGCATGACCGCATCATTTTCCGGTACCGCGTTGTTGCGCGTAGCGGTATTCGCTTCGCTGGGCGTGCTGGCCGTGTGGCCCGCGGCGTCTGCGGGGGAAATCCTTCCTTACCGGAACCTGCGCCTTCCCAACGGTCTGAATGTCGTCGTGCATGAAGACCACAGCGCGCCGATCGTGTCGCTCGCCGTGTGGTATCGCGCGGGTTCCGCCGACGAACCGGCCGGCCGCACCGGTTTCGCCCACCTGTTCGAACACCTCATGTTCCGCGGGTCGAAGCACTACAACGCGCCCTTTCTCGACGCCATGCACGACATGGGCGGCGGGAACGTCAACGCCGAGACATCGTTCGACCACACCGCGTACTACGCCACCGTGCCGACGGCCGCCCTGGACAGGGCGCTGTGGCTGGAGTCCGATCGTATGGGGCATCTGCTCGACCCGCTCGACCAGGCGCGGCTGACAACCGAGCGCGCGGTTGTCCGTAACGAGCGTCGCGATACGTTGGACCTTCCTTACGCACGTACATACTCCCACCTGCTCCGTCATCTTTTTCCAGCGAATCATCCCTACCACCACGACGTCGACGGCCACGCGACGGACCTCGACAACCTCACTGTCGAAGATGCGCGTTCCTGGTTCCTGCACCATTACGGTGCCGCCAACGCCACGCTGGTGATGGCCGGGGACATCACTCCGGAAGCGGCGAGGGAAAAGGCCATGGCCTACTTCGGCGATCTGGTGCCGGGCCCCGACCTGGTGCGACTGCAGCCATGGGTCGTTCCATTGCGTGTGGCGGCTCGTGGCACGATGCACGACCACGTGGCCGCCCGTCGTATTGTCCGGGCGTGGCCGATTCCTCAGGCAGGAACCGATGCCGCGGCTCGCTTGCGGCTGGCGGCGCGCATCCTGGGCAGCGGCACCACGTCCCGCCTGCATGCGCGTCTGGTCGCGCAAGACCGCGTGGCGAGCGACGTCGCCGTGTACGTTCCGTCCCTCGCGCTTGCCGGCATGTTGTGGCTGATCGTCGATGTGGCCGAGGGCGTGGATCCCGCGGCCGCCGAATCGGCACTCGACGACGAGTTGCGCCGGTTCGTGGCAAACGGTCCGGAGAGCGACGAGATGGCACTGGCGCAGGTGCGGGAGAATACGGAGTTCCTCGCGGGCATCGAGCGGCTGGATGCCAAGGCGCGGCACCTGGCTCTGGGGCAGGCATTGCACGACGATCCGGGAGAGGAGTGGGCGGTCCAGCGACGGATGGCGCATGCGGATGCCGAATCGGTGCGCCGCGAGGCCGAAGCCTGGCTCACCCGACCCAGCTACACGTTGACGGTGCTGCCGGCGCCGGAGGGATTCGATGCCGAGGCCGAAGATGCGTCCGACACCGGCCTCGGCATCGCCGAAGGACAACCTGCACCGGCAGTCGTGGCGACCGGAGCCTTCCGCGCCACGCACGGCTGGGCGGTCGACCGCCAGGTCCCGCCGCCCGTCGTCGAAAGCACGCTGGATTTCCCGTTCCCCACCGTACACCGGCGTCGACTCCGGGGTGGGCCCACGCTTGTCTCCGTACAGCGTGCCGGTTCGTCGTTCGTGCGCATCGGTTTCCTGTTCGGTGGAGGCAGCGGCGGCGATTTCGGGCGGCCGCCCGGCACCGCGCTGTTCACCATGTCATTGCTCGACGGCGCCGCCGCGATGCAGGCCCATCGTCTGGGTGCCACGTTCGAAACCGGTTGCGAGGTCGACGCATGCACGGTCGGCCTGCGCGTGCCTCGCGACAGGCTGCAAGCCGGCCTTGCGCTCATGGTCGATGCCATCCGCCACGATGTCGGCCAGGAGGACATCGATCGCGTACGAGCGCTGCAACGGGTGGCAGCCGACAAGGGAACGATGACTTCCTTCGGCCTCGCCCACGGGCTGATGAATCGCCTTCTTTTCGGCGAGGGCCATCCCTATGGCCTTGCGGCTTTTCCCCATGGCACGCACGAATCGCTGCAAGCACTGGATGCGGAGGCGGTCGGCGCCTATCGCCGCGACTACCTCCGGCCCGACAATCTCACCGTGGTCATGGTGGGGGACGTAACGCACGAGAAAGGTGCGCGCCTGCTCGAAAGCGCCTTTGCAGGGTGGACGTCTCCCGCGGCGCCGGTGCCGTCCGTGCCGATGCATGAAGTGACGCGCGAAGCGGGCGACATGGCTTATCTCGTCGACCGGCCGGGCGCACGGCAGGCACACATTGCCGTCGGTTCACTTGCCCCACCGGCAAGCGAAGACCTGCATCTCGATCTGGCCAGCCAGGTATTCGTCGACCTGCCGAGCTCGCGCCTGAATGCCAACCTGCGGCAGGAAAAAGGATGGAGCTACGGCGTGGCGGGTGGCCTGTCCCGCCAGCGCGGCCAGCGAACGTTCACCGTCCACGCGCCGGTGCAGACCGATCGCACGGCCGATGCCGTCGCCGAGATCCGCCGCGAAATCGCCGCGCTGGTCGACGGCTCGGCGCCCCTTTCCGGGACGGAAGTGGCCAGTGTAAGCACGGGCCTCGCGCGCTCGCTGACGGCGGCGCTGCAAACGGACCATGCGGTCATGCTCAATCTTGCCAACTCGGTGAAGCTCGGGCGCCGCGACGACTTCTGGCAGACGCTGCCTGTCGTGCTCGGGAGTGCGAGCGCGGCGCGTGTCAGCGGCGCGCTGGAAGAGCTTCTCCGCACGCAAGGTAGAATCTGGGTGATCGTGGGCGACCGCGATCGCATCGAAGCCCAGTTGCGACAACAGTTCCCCGCGTTGCACATCGTGGACGCGGACGGCCGCATCGTCGAGTGACGACTGCAGTCAGGGGATGGTGACGCCCTCGCTGGCGCGTGCGCTGAACGTGCCGGCGAGCCAGTCGATGAATACGCGCACGCGTGGCGAAAGCTGGCGGCTGTGCGGATACAACAGGGATACGGGTGAGGGCGTCGGCGGCTGGTCGGGCAATACGCGCACCAGCGTACCGTCGGCGAGATCCTTCACCACGTGATAGAGCGGCACCTGGATCAGGCCGAGGCCGAGACGAGCGAGCATCGTGTTCGTTTCCGCACCGGAAACGGTCACCACCGACGGCAGCGTGACGTTGCGCACCTCGCCCTCGTGCACGAATTCGAGCGGCAGGGTGCTCCCTGTGGCGGTGGACAGGAAGCCGATGGCAACGTGGCCATCGAGGTCGTCCAGGGTGCGCGGCGTACCATGTCGTTCGAGGTAGGCGGGGCTGGCGCAGGTCACTTCCTCCAGCATCGCAATGCGCCGGCCCACCATGCTGCTGTCGTGGAGATCGCCCACCCGCAGCACGCAGTCCACGCCCTCGCGCACGAGGTCCACGAGACGGTCGCCCTCACCGATATGCACGCGCAGGCCCGGATAGCGGGCCAGGAAATCCGGCAGGTCGGGAAGGACGAAGGCGCGCGCGAGGGTGCCGTGTACATCCACGCGCAGTAGCCCGGTCGGCCGCGCGTCGGTGAATGCGGCCTCCGCGTCTTCCACGTCCGCCAGGATGGCCAGGCAGCGTCGATGGTAGGCCTCGCCGTCGAGCGTAGGGCTGACGTGACGCGTCGTCCTCTGAAGCAGGCGCACGCCGAGCCGGCTTTCCAGACGTTTGATGGCCTGGGTCGCGGTCGATCGGGGCAGGTCGAGGTCGGTCGCGGCAAGCGTGAAACTGCGCCGTTCCACGATCCGGACGAAGAGCCGCATGGTGTCGAATCGGTCCAGCGCCATCTTTTTTGTTCCATCTGGTGGAATTCTGTAGCCGAATTCTGGCGGATTATCCTGCGGAGGACAACGCGCATGCTTGTTTCCGCCCGGCAATGGCGCCGGCATCGGAGGATCGACATGAACGCGAATACCCAAGCCAAGATCGCCCTCGTCACGGGTGCCTCGCGCGGCATCGGCGCCGCGGTGGCCAAGCGACTCGCCCGGGACGGATTCACCGTGGTGGTGAACTACGCCGGCAACGCCCAGGCCGCCGAAAGCGTCGTGCGCGACATCGAGTCCGCCGGCGGGCAGGCCATCAGTGCGCAGGGCGACGTGTCCAAGGTGTCCGACGTCCGCCGCCTGTTCGACACCATCGAGGAGGTTTACGGCGGGATGGACGTCCTGGTGAACAACGCCGGTGTCATGCAGCTGGCACCGATCGCCGAACTGACCGAAGCGGACTACGACCGCCTGTTCGACATCAACGCGAAGGGCAGCTTCAACACCATGCGCGAAGCGGCTGGCCGCCTGCGCAAGGGTGGCCGCATCGTCAACTTCTCTTCCAGCGTGGTCGGTCTTCTCCAGCCCGGGTACGCGGCATACGCCGCCACGAAGGCCGCGGTCGAGGCCGCCACCATGGTGCTCGCCCGCGAGTTGCGTGGTCGCGAGATCACGGTGAATGCCATTGCGCCCGGTCCCACCGCAACGGACCTCTTCCTCAACGGGAAGTCCGACGAGTTGGTCGACCGGCTCGCCAAGCTCTCGCCGCTCGAGCGTCTCGGTACGCCCGAGGACATCGCGGCGGCGGTCGCGTTCCTCGTCGGGCCGGACGGCGCCTGGATCAACGGGCAGGTTCTCCGCGCCAACGGCGGCGTCATCTGATTCCTCATGGGGAGCCACACGTCATGAAGCAGATCATTCTCATCACCGGCGCCTCCAGCGGCTTTGGCTTGCTGACCGCGCGCGCCCTCGCCGACGCCGGCCACACCGTATACGCAAGCATGCGCGATATCGCGGGCCGCAATGCGGCCCAGGCAGACGCTGTCCTGAAAGAGGCGAAGGAGCGGAACGTCGACCTGCGCGTGGTCGAACTCGATGTGACCTCCGACTCCTCCGCCGGCGCTGCTATCGAGCAGATCCTGAAACGCGACGGTCGGCTCGACGTGCTCGTGCACAACGCGGGCCACATGGTCTTCGGGCCGGCGGAGGCCTTTACCGCGGAACAATACGCGCAGCTTTACGACGTGAACGTGCTGGGCACGCAGCGCGTGAACCGCGCGGCGTTGCCGGCCATGCGCCGGCAGGGGCGCGGACTGTTGCTCTGGGTTTCGTCGAGCAGCACGCGCGGCGGAACCCCGCCGTTCCTGGCGCCTTACTTCGCGGCAAAGGCGGCGATGGACTCGCTGGCGGTGAGCTACGCGGGCGAACTCACCCGCTGGGGCATCGAGACTTCCATCATGGTGCCTGGCGCATTCACGAAGGGAACCAACCACTTCGCGCATGCCGGCAAGCCTGCCGACACGGCACGCGAAGCGGAGTACATGGACGGCCCGTACGCCGGCATGCCGGACAAGATCCTCAAGGGACTGGCAGCCCTGGAACCGGCCGACGCGGACGCGGCCGAGGTAGCGCGCAAGATCGTCGACGTCGTGGACATGCCCTACGGCAAGCGGCCCTTCCGCGTGCACGTCGATCCCTCGCAGGACGGCGCGGAGATCGTCAACGGCGTCGCCGATCGCGTCCGCCGCGAACTGTTCTGGCGCGCGGGCATCGAGGATCTGCTGCACCCGCGTGCCTGATTGCGTGCGCGTTCCATGGCACCCCTGTAGGAGCCGCTATAGCGGCGAGAAGCCCACAAGGCGGTGAAGCCTCGACGCAGGTTTCCCTCGCCGCTATAGCGGCTCCCACAACATGCGCAGGGTCAGATGTCGCTGGCGGCGCGCAGCGTCGCCAACTCGTCCGCCGTGAGCAAGAGCGATGCGCTTCTGGCGATGTCGTCCAGCTGCTCCAGCGACGTGGCGCTGGCGATGGTCGCCGTGACGCCCGGCTGCGCCATGGTCCACGCCAGCGCCACCTGCGCAGGCGTGGCGCCGTGGGCCTCGGCCACATCGTCCAGGGCGGCAAGCACGCGCGAACCGCGTTCGCCGAGGTAGGTCTTCACGCGTCCGCCGCGCGCCTTGCTCTTGCCGAGATCGGCCTCGCTCCGATACTTGCCGGTGAGGAAGCCGCTGGCGAGCGAGTAGTAGCTGATGACGCCCACCTGTTCCTTCACGCAGAGCGCCTGCAAAGCCTCTTCGAAGCCGGCGCGGTCCATGAGGTTGTACTCCGGCTGCATCGACTCGTAGCGTGCGAGTCCCTTCGAAGCGCTGGTATCGAGCGCGTCGGCGAGGCGGGTGGCCGCGTAATTGGACGCACCGATGACTCGCACCTTGCCGGCCGTCACCAGGTCGTCGAACGCGCGCAGGGTTTCCTCGAGCGGCACCTTCGGATCGTCCTCGTGCGACTGATAGAGATCGATGTGGTCCGTGCGCAGCCGGCGCAGGGAATCTTCCACGGCCTCGCGGATATTCGTCGGCGACAGGCCGGGATAACGCGCCCACTTGCCGACCTTGGTCGCAATCACGACCTTGTCGCGCTTGCCGCTGCGCGCGAGCCAGTTGCCGATGATCGTTTCCGACTCGCCACCTTCGTTGCCGGGCACCCATGCCTCATACACGTCGGCGGTATCGATCAGGTTGAACCCGTGATCGACGAAGGCATCTAGGAGCTCGAACGAGCGGGACTCGTCGATGCTCCATCCGAAGACGTTGCCCCCGAAGGCAAGCGGGGCCACCTGCAGGGGCGAACGGCCGAGTTGGCGAAGCTTCATGCGTCATCTCCCATGGAGCGGAAACGCCCATGATGACGCAGGCCAGGTTGAGGCGGCGTGTCCGTCAGCAGGTGGCGCAGGCCGCACCCAGCGGAACGCGCGAAGGGGTGTCGCAGCAAGGTCGCGCCGCAGGCTCGGCGCTGCGCATGGTGGCGCCGGCGTCGCCGTCGCCCCTGCCAAGGCGAAGCACCAGTTCGCGATCGACGATGTGGCCGTGCATGAAGGCCAGTCCGGTGAAAATCGGTGTCATGACAACCTCCTCAGCGGGCGCCGCGATGTCTTGCGACTACAGTGAAACTAAAGGGTGCCCGTACCGAAGGCGGCGAAAAAGCGATATGTTTGCAACCCGGTCTTGAGGATTTTTCACATGTCCCGCCTGCCGCTCGGTTTGCTTCAGGGGTTTGTCCTGGTCGCCCGGACGGGCAAGCTTTCGCGCGCGGCGGAGCAGCTGAACCTTACCGTCAGCGCGCTGAGCCACCAGATCCGCAACCTCGAAGAACGCCTGGGCCGGCCTTTGTTCGATCGCGGTCCCCGTGGTGTCACCCTCACCGCCGAAGGCGCCAACCTTCTCGAAGCCATCGGTCACCACTACGAGGGCATCGAGCATGCCCTCGGCAGGTACGAAAGCCGCCACCAGGACGCGGTGACGGTGAGCGTGCTCCCTTCGGTGGCGTCGAGCTGGCTGGTGCCCCGGCTGCCGCGGCTGGTGGGCAAACACCCCGAACTGGAACTCAGCCTGCATTCCTCGGTCTCGGTGGTCGATTTCGACCGCGAGCCGACCGTGGACGTGGCGTTCCGATACGGCCTGGGCTCCTGGCCGCGGACCAAGGCCGAGCGGCTGTTCGACGAATACATTGTGCCGATCGCCAGCCCTTCGCTGGTACGCCGCATGGGCGGGCTCCCGGGCACGTCGCTGGCCGGCTGGCCGCTGCTGGGCGATCCGTCCGGCCGCTGGAACGACTGGGCGGAGGCGTTCGGCATGCCTTTGCCATCCCGGTACGTCGCGCGCTTCGACAACACGGAGCACCTGCAGCGCGCGGTGCTCGAAGGCATGGGCGTGGCGCTGGGCCGCCTCGTGATGGCGCGCTCGCTCATCGAATGCGGGGCGCTCACCGTGTTGTGCGAAGAACGCCTCCGCGTCACCGAAGCGTATTACCTCGTGTACCCGAAGCGCTCCGAGGCCCACAGCGGCGTATCCCGCTTCCGCGAATGGCTGCTGGCCGAGGCGAAGGAATACGAAGAAGGGCTCGGCGACGGCACACGCCTCGGCGCGTGGCGGTACCTTCCGTGACGTTGCGAGCACGGGATGGGGATTCGAGCTGCTATTGCGCTAAGTTGCACTAACGGCTGAGGGGCTTATTCGGCAGCGGCCGAGAATCGGCACATACAGACGGGGGGTACGGATGGATTGGAAGATTTTTACTAGGGCGATGGGTCTGTTTTTTGCGACCATGTTTGCTTTCAGTGCGCTAGCGGGCACCGCTTCAGCGTCGGATAAGACGGTCACTTACTATTACACCGATCAACAAGGTACCGTCCTGGCGACCACCGATGCGGTCGGGAATGTTACCTCGACCTCAGATTATCGCCCATATGGCTCGAGGGTCTCTGGTGGTCAAGAGGCTGGACCAGGGTTCACGGGGCACGTCGCAGACCCCGATTCTGCCTTGATCTACATGCAGCAGCGCTATCTCGACCCACAAACCGGTCGGTTTCTCACGGTGGACAGCGTTACTGCAGGTGAAAGCGGAGACGGTCGACATTTCAACCGGTACGCATACGCTTACGATAATCCGACCACGTTTCGGGATCCGGACGGACGCTGCCCCGTATGTTTGGTATTTGTCGGCCTGTCGTTGTTCACGATAAGCGACTACGCAAACGCGCCGGGTATCCACGATAAGCCCGTCTCGATGAGTCCTGCGGAGAAAATGGAAGCCGTAGCGAACGCGCTGCCCGTTTCGCGAAGCATTTCGACAGTGAGATCCGTGGTTCGAACGACAGAACGGCTGTCTCAGCGGGCAGCTTCACGGGAGGCAAAACGCCAGGTAAATATCCCTACTAGCCAGCAACCTGTATCGCAATCGAACGGGAGCGTGTCTGGCACGAGTGTGGGGCGGCAGCAGACCTACGAGGTGCCCAAGGACGGAGGCGGCACCGAGATGAAGTCAGTTCAGGTTTCTCGAGACGTTCAAGGCGATCATGCCGGTATGCCGCAGATCGAAGCGGGGACTATCAATCCCTTACGCGACCCGGACCCCGCAGGTCGCCCCCGTATAACTAATGAGTCGAAGGTTCGCGTGGATTTCGACCCTTCTTTGTGAGGCATTCGATGGACGAATCGCAAAAGCGGGAGCTCCGAAAGCGCAGATCGTCACTTGCTGCAGAGGCACGTGCAAAACAGGATCGCGATATCCACGGACCACGCATCGTGGCGGCCTTGATCCCCGCCGTGGGAAGTCGTGTAACGCTCGCCGATTTCAAGCCAGAGTTTGCACCCTCCGTTCAGGTTGAGTCGCTCCGGTTGAAGGAAGCAAGCGATTGGGCCGAGGTGTCCGTGTCAAAGGAACGGGCTGCCGAAATTGCTGCTTGCATGGACAAACACATCTGCTCGTCGGAAGGCGCTGTGGGGGTGCTCGCGAACCAGTATCTGGGCTTTTGCAAGGTCCAGAGTATTAGTGTCAAGGGCATGGTCGATGCTGCTGAAACTATCGAGGACACGGTGGTCTTTTACCCGCGAAATATGCGTGGCGCGATCCTCGTCGATTGCTACAGGAGCCCTCCCGGCTTTCCGCCGTTCAGCCTCTTTGTCCAAGGAAAAGATCTAGCGCTTCGCTTCGCGGCATGTTTTGAATCATGACATCTACCCCCCCCCGTCCCCGATCCAGTGCCCTTGACCAAACCACGCTGCGGCGCGACAATTCCCCGGCTACCGCGCGGCATCTTGTGCGGCGGCACCTTCCTTACCTTACCCAGGCATATGGACGTCTACCCTAGTCGACGCGCCGGCTCCCGCAAGCATCGGGTCCCGGCGCTGGCAAAACTCATCGCCCGCGGCGACCGCACCCGGTCGGCCGGCGCTTTCCTCCACTAGGGAAAGTCCGGCTCTCCTCGTCCGGAAGCCGTGAGCTTCCGTTATTCGAGGATTGAGCCATGAACCTCCAGCTCGAAAAGACCGGTCCGCGCATGTTCGGCCGCCGTCTCGCTTTCGCACTCGCCCGTCGCCGCGCCACCGGCCCCGTGCCGGCCAAGCGCACGATCACCGTGCCGCGTTCGCTCGAAGCCACCGAAAGCCAGACGAAACCGGCGGATGGCAAACTCCCGCAGCCATGAACTGCGACATAGACACGACGGCGCGGCCTACGCCGCTCTCCGCCCCATCCCCTAGCGACACCGAACGTCGGCTCCGTGCCGGCGCGCACGCTCTCGGCTGACGCCGACGACCGCTCGCGCCTCCGGACCGCATCCGGAAAGGCAGCGAGCCATGAAGATCCACACCTCGCCGGCGGCCGTGGCTGCCAAAACACCCACCATTGCCAGCGCGGACGCCTACCGTCCGGCGGAAGAACTGCTGCGCGCGCTCGACACGCGACCGGACGGTCTGGACGAAGCCGCGATAGCGGAACGCCTGGACCGCGACGGCATCAACGAGGTGGGCCACGAAAAGCCGCCGCACTGGTCGATGCAATTGCTACGCGCCTTCCGCAGCCCGTTCATCGTGGTGTTGCTCGCGCTCGCGGTGGTGCAGCTGTTCACCGAACCCGACGACTACACCGGCCCGCTCATCATCGCCGCGATGGTGGGCATCAGCGTGGTGCTGTCGTTCACCCAGGAGTTCCGGTCGTCGCGTGCCGCCGAAGCGCTGAAGGCGATGGTGCGCAACACGGCCACCGTGACGCGCCGCGCCGACGACGGGCACGCCGAGCGCATCGAGGTGCCGGTGGAGGAACTTGTCGCGGGCGACATCGTTCATCTCGGCGCGGGCGACATGGTGCCCGCGGACCTCCGGCTGCTTTCTGCGAAAGACCTGTTCATCAGCCAGGCGATCCTCACCGGCGAATCCATTCCCGTAGAGAAGTCGGCGCCGAATGGAACGACAGCGGCCGGGAACGCCGGCCCGCTGGATCTTCCGACGGTGTGCTACATGGGCACGAACGTGGTGTCCGGTACAGCGACCGCGGTCGTGCTCGCCACCGGACCCCGCACCTATCTCGGGTCGCTGGCCCGCACCCTTTCCGGCGAACGCGTGCAGACCAGCTTCGATCGCGGTATCGCCTCCGTGAGCTGGCTGCTGATCCGCTTCATGGCCGTGATGGTGCCGGTGGTGTTCGTCATCAACGGCATCGACAAGCACGACTGGTTGGAAGCCTTCATGTTCGGGCTCTCCGTCGCCGTCGGCCTCACGCCGGAGATGCTGCCGCTGATCGTCACCGCCAACCTCGGCAAGGGCGCCATCGCCATGTCGAAGCGCAAGGTGGTGGTGAAACGCCTGAACGCCATCCAGAACTTCGGCGCGATGGACGTGCTGTGCACGGACAAGACCGGCACGCTCACGCTGGACAAGATCGTGCTCGAGCGCCATGTCGATCTCGCGGGAGAGGACAGCGACGAGGCGCTGGAATACGGCTACCTCAACAGCCGCTTCCAGACCGGCCTGCGCAACCTGATGGACAAGGCGGTGCTGGCCCATCGCGACCTGGAGCCGTCCGCACGTCGGTACCGCATCGTCGATGAGATTCCGTTCGACTTCCAGCGCCGGCGCATGTCGGTCGTGGTGACCGACGGCCAGGGCGAGCAGCTCCTGGTGTGCAAGGGCGCCGTCGAGGAAATGCTGGCGATCTGCACGCAGGCACGTATCGGCGACGTCGTCGAGCCCATGACCGAGGAAAAGCGCCTCGCGATCCGCACCATGACCAATCGCCTCAACGAGGACGGCCTGCGTGTGCTGATCGTCGCGATCCGGCGCGACCCTTCCAGCGACCGCGCCTATGGCGTGGCCGACGAGTCCGGGCTCACCGCGGTGGGATGTCTGGCCTTCCTCGATCCCCCGAAGGACTCCGCCGCCACGGCCATTCGCGCGTTGCACCAGCACGGGGTGGCGGTGAAGGTGATCACCGGCGACAACGAGGCGGTCACGCGGAAGATCTGCGTGGAGGTGGGCCTCGACGTGGAAGCCTCCGCGCTGGGGCGCGACATCGAGCGGCTCGACGACGCGGCGCTCGACGCCATGGTCGAGCACACCACCGTGTTCGCGAAGATGTCGCCGGTGCAGAAGGCGCGGGTGGTGAAATCGCTGCAACGGCTGGGCCACACCGTCGGCTTCCTGGGCGACGGCATCAACGACGCGCCGGCCTTGCGCGACGCCGACGTGGGCATCTCGGTGGACACCGCCACGGACATCGCGAAGGAGTCGGCGGACATCATCCTGCTGGAAAAGAATCTGATGGTGCTGGAGGAGGGCGTGGTGGAAGGCCGCGTCACTTTCGGCAACATCATGAAGTACATCAAGATGACCGCCAGCTCGAACTTCGGCAACGTGTTCAGCGTGCTGGTGGCCAGTGCCTTCCTGCCGTTCCTGCCCATGCTGCCGTTGCAGATCCTGGTGCAGAACCTGCTGTACGACCTGTCGCAGCTGTCGATTCCCTTCGACCGCATGGACGAGGAATACCTGCGCCAACCACGCAAATGGGATGCGGGCGACATCGGCCGCTTCATGGTCTGGATCGGGCCGGTCAGCTCCGTGTTCGACATCACCACGTTCTGGCTCATGTGGCATTACTTCGGCGCGAACGACGTGGCGCACCAGTCGCTGTTCCAGTCCGGCTGGTTCATCGAAGGCCTGCTGTCGCAAACGCTGGTGGTGCACATGATCCGCACGCGGCGCATTCCGTTCCTGCGCAGTATGGCGTCGGCACCCGTGCTCGCACTGACCGGGGCGATCATGGTGGTGGGCATGTTGATTCCGTACTCCGGACTGGGCGCGCGTATCGGTATGCAACCCTTGCCTGGCGTCTACTTCGCCTGGCTGGCGCTTACGCTGGTGAGCTATTGCATGCTCACGCAGTTAGTGAAGACGCTCTACATCCGCCGCTACGGACGCTGGTTGTAGCGCCTATCGCTACGGCCCGGCGTGGGCGGCGGGGGACAGACGCGATGCGGTGGAAGGGGGTTCCATACGCGCTCCCCTCCATGGAGACGCCCGCATGCGCTGCACCATTCTGGCCACCGCGTTGTCTGTCCTCCCCGCCGCCTGCTTCGCCCAGGCTGCGGGGAATATGGCTCCTCGCTATGTCGATGCGATCGACTGGCCCACGAAGGAGGCCGGCCTGGAGAAGTTCGCGCTGGCCGAGCATATGCTGTCGTTGAGCTTCGACCGATTTTGCGGCGACGCATTCTGCGAGGGTCCCTACCCGAATCTGCGGCCCATGCAGCTGAGTTGCTCGGTGGACACGTCGAATGGAACCATGAAGCGTTGCCTGTGGATCTTTGCGGGCAGCGATACGTCGGTGGATGCTTCCAGCGGCGCCGTACGGTCTTCGGCCCGGGTCTACACATGCAACCTCCGGCTCGCGCCGAACACGCCGGTCGAGGTGTTCTACGAAACGATGTACGACGGCGAGTTGCTCGGCAAGAGGCTGCCGATGACGCGGCGTACGCTGTACGACAGCCTTGTCGGCTGTCTTCCATGATGCAACGGACTACAAAGTTTCGTGGGCCGCAGCGAGCAGACCCGCGCGAGCATTGAGGGTTTCATACGTCCTCCTTTCAACGGAGACAAACGCATGATCCGAAAGACCCTCGCCGCAAGCCTGTTCATCGTCACCGCCATCGGTCTTGCCGACGCCGCACTCGCGGCCGAACCGCTCGCCGAGCGTTACGTCGACGCCACCGACTGGCCGGCCCATGAAGCGGGTATCGATCGTTTCGCGAATGCGGAGGCCAGGCTCGTCGGCAGCTTCGACCGCATCTGCGGCGACACGTTCTGTGAAGGTGAATTCGCCAACCTGCGTCCGATGGAACTGCGCTGCTCGGTGGATGTCACGAAGTCCACGCTGAAACAGTGCGTGTGGACGTTCTCGGGCAGCAGTTCCTCCGTGAACAAGAAAACCGGTGCGGTGACAACCAACGCGCGACTGTTCAAGTGCAAGCTCATGCTCGCCAAGAACACACCGGTCGAAGCCTTCTACGAGATGGTTGACGGCGAAGACGCACTGAATGCGAAGCTGCCGATGTCCCGTCACTCGGTTTACGACAGCATCAACAGCTGCCTGTAACGCGGCGGCCGGGCCTTTCTCTGAAAGGCCCGGCAACGGTCCGCTTTCAAGATCGGGCCAGCCCGAGCGGCCCCGACGCCAGGGGCGCCACCGGCGCCCGCGCTCTCTCGGTATCCGCATGCGCGACGGCCAACACCACTCTGTCACGTCCGGCCGATTTACCTTCATAAAGCGCCTCGTCCGCGACCACGAGCAGACGGTCGAGGTCGGCGCCGTGGCGCCGCGTGCACGCGACGCCGAAGCTCGCTGTCACCCGCGCGCTCGACGGCCCGCCGGCGGGAGGCGCGGCGATGGCGGCGCGGATCAGTTCCGCGCGTTTCGCTCCGTCCGCCTCATCGACGCCGGGCAGCAGGATGGCAAACTCTTCGCCGCCGAGGCGTCCGAACACGTCGTCCTGAAGCAGGTGATCGCGGCACTCGGCGACCACGCGCAGCAGTACCCAGTCGCCTTCCGAGTGGCCGTAGGTATCGTTCACCAGCTTGAAGTGGTCCAGATCGAACAGGATCAGGCACGAGGCCCTGCCTGCCTTATGGGAGGCCAGCAATGCCTGCTGTGCCCGTTCCACGAAGTGCTGACGATTGCAGATGCCGGTGAGGCTGTCACGGCGCGCCATGCGCATGAACCGCAACTGCGCGCGTTTGGTGCGGATCAACCACAGCGCGATGGCACTGGCCACCGTCAGCAGCAACACGATGTAGAGCCGGCTCGTCTCGATCGATCGCCTGTCTACCTCGCGCTGCAGGTGGAGAATCTGGTTCTGCCTGTCGAGGGCGTCTGCCTCCATGCGGCTGGACGCGACCTGCTGCTTCACCATCTGGTAGGCGAGGGCACGTGCGCTCACGTCGTCGAGGTAGCCCTTGTCCGCTTGCATGTAGCGTTCGAGCCACTGGGTCGCGGATTGGAAGTCGCCCTGCTTCCTCGCGATGAGGTACAGGGTGCGCAAAGCGACCGCGAGGGGCTCGGAATACTCTCCGCTGGGCGCGCTCTTCACGGCGGCACTGGCGTATTTGCCGGCGGCATCGGCGTTGTCGTCGTTCCAATAGGCCTGCCCGAGCAGCGATTCCACCTGCGAAGTGAGGCTGGGATAGCCGTAGCGAAGCACCTCGGCGTAATGCGATTGCAATACCTGGATGGCGTCGCGCGGCCGTCCGTTGCTGATCGCGGTATCCGCTACGTCGGCACGCAGCGCGTTCGCGATGAGGTTTTCCCCGGCGGCCTGGCAATCGGCGATGCCTTGCGCATAGCGCTCGTCGGTTCCATCGATCCGCTTGCCGCGGAACATCGCGTGAAGCTTGATGAACGTGCCCTTGCATGCGCTGTCGCCGGCTGGGGTGCTTTGGATCATGCGTTCCGCGTAGTCCGCGGCCAGGTCGTACTGCCCGGCCGTTGCGAGCATCTGGGCAGCCTCGCCCAGGCCCTGAAGGCGCGCCTGGGGATCGGTGACCGCGGGAAGCATGTCGGTCAGCTCCGTCAGCCGGGAAAACGCCTCCTGGTAACGGTGACCGATGCCGAGGATGTTGATCAGCGTTGCCGTGGCGCGAAACCGCAGCACTTTGTCAGGCGAGCTGCCCGCGACGGTCTCCAGCAGCGGCGTGGCCGCGTCGTAGTCGCCGGCGTAGGCCACCTGCCACGCTTCCAGGTATTGGAGGTGGGCCCGCTGCTTCTCGGTCAGCCGCGTCGCCTCGTTCTCCAGCCGGGCCAGGGTAGTGACGAACTGCTGGTGGTCGGAGGTCTTGCTGGCGTCGGCCCGGGCGAGGGTCGCGGTCGCGTCCTCGCCCGCTTGCAGCTGCGCAAACGCGGCAGCGGCATGGCCGCACAGGGCGAGCAGCGCAACGAACGGTCGGCAGCAGCGTCCGATGCGACGTGCCATGTCCATCGCGAAACGCCTTACGCCCTGCGTGCGAAACGAACGGACGACTCTTCGTCGCCGTCGTCCTCTTCCTCGGGTACCTCATCGAGCTGGATGCCGAAGAACTTGCCGGGTGCGAGCCGGTCGCGCAGCGTGGCCTCGTCGCCGGCGAGAATGGCCGCGGCGAGCGCGGGCTCGACATCGGAAGCGGCCAATTCGCTGGCCAGGTCGGCCTTACCGGATGTACGCAACGTGGCGCTGGCGCCCATGTGCGCGAGAAAATCGATGATGTTCGACATGTGTTCCCCTGATTGGTGGCGCCGTACACCTCCCCAGGTGGACGTACGCAGCCCGATCATAGCGCGACCCAGCCGGCCGCCTGTTAAGGACCGCGGTTCAGGTTCGTATACCCAGCGCGGCCAGCCGTTCGCGAACGGTCGGGTCGGGTTCCAGGGCGCGGCTTGGCGGTATCGCCAGCGTGTCGGACATCCCCAGCGCGACCCGTGGCAGATCGGCCAGGGACAGTCGCTCGATGCGCGGCTCCTGGAAGGGAAGCGTGGCGGCACGATAAACCACTACCTCGTGCGTTACCGGGTAATGACGGGCGAGCACTTCCACCAGCACGGCAAGGCGGCTCGCGTCGGTTTCGAAGCGTCCGCCGCTGAGGTCGCCGGCGATGCCTACCTGCCAGAGGACCAGCCACGCGGACGGATCCACCGTGCGCCGGTTGAGCATGAACTGCGTCGCCTCGAAATGCTGGCAACCGACCCGGCCCGGGTCGACGCCGAGGTCTGCGTACAGGCAATCCTCCGATGACACGCCCGGCTCCATGCGCGCGGTATAGCCTTCCTCGCGGGCACGAGCGATCGCCTCGTGAGGCGCCTGCGCGAACACACCCGGGTGGCCGTAGAACACGCCGCAGACGTTCCGTCCGGCCCGGACTTCGGCGAGCATGGCATCGACCATGTCACGGTACGTCGCTCGCCGCGGCTTGTCGTCGGCATAGAAGCCTTGCAGGCTGCGCACGTCGGCGTGCATCTGCCGCACCCACTGCTCCACGAGTCCGTCCGACACGGCGACGAACACCACGTCGGCCGATTCGATGTGGCTGCGCGCCAGAGGGGTCAGGTGAGACCCGAGGGTCATTCCCAAGCCCACACAGGCCAGCGAGCCTCGTGTCGTTTCCGTCATTGCCAGATACCCCGTCGTTCCTGTGGGGGGATCTTACCGGTCGCGGCGCGATGGGCGCATTGCCCGCGAATCGCCATGAGCCACGCCGCGGCATGTCCCTCCAATGGCCGACCATGGCGCCACGAACAGGGGGAACACACCGATGCACAGGACACCGGGCTTGGACACGCTTCGCGCCGTCGCGATCGTCTGGGTGATGTTGTTCCACAGCGTTTACGTCGGCGGGCTCGGCGACGGATTCGGTGCCCTGGAGCGCTCGGGCTGGATGGGCGTGGACCTGTTCTTCGTGCTCAGCGGTTACCTGATCGGTTCGCAAGTGATGCGGTCGCTGCGCGACACGGGGCGCATCGATGCCGCGGAGTTCTACCTTCGGCGATGTGTGCGCATCCTTCCTGCCTTCTTCGTGGTGTTCGCGATCTATGCTCTCGTGCCGGGCTGGCGGGAGACACCGGGCATGCAGCCGTGGTGGCAGTTCCCGACCTTCACCTTCAACCTTCTGTTCGACAACAGCGACAACTACGCGTTCTCGCACGTATGGTCCCTGTGCGTCGAGGAGCATTTCTACCTCCTGTTCCCTGTCCTCGCCGTCGTGCTCACGCGGCGCCCGGCCGCATGGAAGTTCGCCGCGGTGTGCGCCGCCGTGGTCGTCGGCGGCATGCTGTTGCGGGCCTGGTTGTGGACGCACGAGCTGGCGCCCGTTCAGGCGAGCGGCGGGAACGACGGACTGGCGTATCTGCGTCATCTCTATTACCCGACGTGGTCGCGCCTCGACGGCCTCATGGCCGGTGTGGCCCTCGCCGCGTGCCGGGTATACCGGCCGGCGGCCATGGCCCGGATGCAGGCACGGGTCACCGGCGTTCTGGCGGTCGGATCGATCCTGCTGATGGTGTCGCTCGTGCTGTTCGACGGCGCCCGCATGGCGTTCTGGCCGTGCGTCATCGGCTATCCGCTGCTCTCGCTGGCGATGGCCGCGTTCGTGGGGGTGGCCAGCGGCACCACCTGGCTGGCGCGGCTCGCCATTCCCGGTGCCGGCTGGCTCGCGCGTGCCTCCTATAGTCTTTACCTCAGCCACAAGCTCGTCTTCGCCATGGTGGAGAGACATCTGGACGGCTATCTCGTGGACCATCGCTACCTGCGCTTCGGTATCTTTGCCGTCGCGACCCTCGCCGGTGGCGCCTTGCTGCATTACACGGTCGAGCGCACCTTCCTGCGCTGGCGTGACCGCCGCGCCCCGGCTTCGGCTACACTGTCGCCGCCCAAGGTGATCCAAGGCGTCAGCGCCGCGGATTGAAACGGGAATCCGGTGACGCGCGCGGTCTCCATGCCGCCGCCATTCCGGAGCTGCCCCCGCAACGGTAGGCGAGCAAGAGGTCGGCATCCAGCCACTGTGCCCACGAGGCATGGGAAGGCGCCGTCCGGCAGGCAATCCCTGCGCTCGCAAGCCCGGAGACCGGCCTCGAGGTACACCGGACAGGCGGAGGGCCATGTCGTGGGTGGCCGTCGCCTCTCGCCGCCGGCATCCCGCGTTTCCCTGCACCCGTCCCTCGCCATTCATGCCGCGCGGGTTGGCGCGGTCAGCAGGGAGTCACCACGTGTCGTTTCGCTCTTCCGCCCTCGCGCTCGCCATCGCGACGGTTTTGCTCGTGCCCGCCGTCTCGTTCGCTGGCGAGGCGTCTACCGACATGGACTCGGTCGTCGTCACCGCCAGCCGCACCGAGCAATCGCTGAACCAGGTATTGGCCGCCTCCACGGTGCTCGACCGTGCCGACATCGAGCGCTTGCAACCGCGCTCGCTCGCCGACCTGCTGGGCAGCACGCCGGGCGTGTCGATCGCCAACAACGGCGGCCCGGGCAAGGCAACTTCCGTGTTCATGCGCGGCACGGAAGCGGACCATGTGCTGGTGTTGGTGGACGGCGTGAAGGTCGGATCGGCCACGTCCGGTACCGCCGCGTTCCAGGACATTCCGGTCGACCAGATCGAGCGCATCGAGATCGTGCGCGGTCCGTACTCGAGCCTGTACGGGTCCGACGCCCTCGGCGGGGTCATCCAGATCTTCACGCGACATCCCGAAGGCGCCTTCGTGCCGAACGCCTCCATCGGCGTGGGCAGCTACGACACCTTGCGCGGGTCCGCCGGATTCGCGGGTCGCGGCACGCAGGGCTGGTACTCGGTGGAGGCCAGCCACGACCAGACCGACGGCATCAACGCCTGTCGCGGCAAGCCCAGCCCGCGTGGTGGCGGTTGCTTCACCTATGAGCCCGACAAGGACGGCTACCGCAACAACGCCCTGTCCCTCAAGGGCGGCTGGCGCTTCGACGAGCAGTGGGACGCCGACGCCACCGCCACGCGCACCGAAGGCCGCAACCATTACGACGGCACCAGCAGCAACTTCGCGGAATCGGCAACGCAGGTGCTTGGCGGCCGGTTGCGCTACAGGCCGGCGCGTGACGTCGTGGTCACGGCCAATATCGGCCGCAGCGAAGACCTTTCGACGGATTACGAGTACGGCACCTATGCCGATACGTTCAACACGCATCGTGACGTGGTGTCCTTGCAGGCGGACACCGGCCGCGTGTCCGGCCCCACCGGGCTCACGACGCTGGGCTTCGACTGGCAGCGCGACCGCGTGGTCGGCAGCACCGACTACCTCGTCGACGCGCGCCGCAACCACGCATTGTTCGCCCAGTGGCAGGGCGAGTTCGGCGACAACTCCGTGCAAGGCAGCCTGCGCCGCGACGAAAACAGCCAGTTCGGCGGCAAGACCACAGGCAGCCTCCAGTACGGCTATGCCCTGACGAAGACCCTCCGCGTGACCGGCAGCTACGGCACGGCCTTCAAGGCGCCGACGTTCAACGACCTGTATTACCCCGATTACGGCAATCCCGACCTCGGTCCCGAAACCTCGCGCAACTGGGAACTGGGCCTGCGCGGTACGCCGGGGTGGGGCACCTGGTCGCTCAACGCCTTCCAGAACAGGATCGACAACCTCATCGTCTTCGACTCGAGCCTCAGCGGCCCCCTGTTTCCGTTCGGCGGAGCCAACAACATCGCGCGGTCGCGTATCCGTGGCGTGGAACTGGCGGGCGACACGACGCTGGGCGCGTGGCGTCTGTCGGGCAACGCCACGTGGCTGCAACCGGAGGACGAAAGCGGCGGCGCCACCGACGGCAACCTGCTTCCACGCCGCGCCCGCCGCACGGCACGGCTCGACGCGGACCGCAGCTTCGGTCCGTTGAGCATCGGCGCCAGCGTATCGGGCTTCAGCTATCGCTACGACGACACCGCCAATGCCAACCGCCTCGGCGGATACGCGCTCACCGACCTGCGCGCCGCCTATGCGTTCGCCGACGCGTGGAAGGTGGAGCTGTCGGCGAACAACGTGTTCGACCGCCACTACGAAACCGCCCGCTACTTCAACCAGCCCGGCCGCAACTGGCTGCTCACGCTGCGCTACCAGCCGCGTTCCTGATCCGCCCACCCTGGGAGAGCTCGTCATGAAACCCTTGTCCCGACCCATGTTCACCGCCGTCGCCGCGATCTTCGCCATGGTCATGATCGCGACCCGCTTCCATCATTTCGGCGATGCGCTGCATCTGCCGGACGCGTCGATGGCACTTTTCTTTCTGGGTGGCATCTACCTGCGCAAGCATCTTGCCTTCCTCGGCTTCGTCGTCCTCTCGGTGCTGGTGGACTGGTATTCGGTCAGCTATGCCGGCGTAAGCGACTTCTGCATCACGATCGCGTACTCGTTCATGCCGCTCGCGTACGCCGTGCTCTGGTACACGGGTCGCCTGCTCGCGCCACGTTACGATGGGAGCCTGGCCTCGCATGTCACGGTGTTCGCCGGGCTACTGGTGAGCGCCACGTTGTCGTATGCGGTATCGAACGGCGCCTTCTACTGGCTGGGCGGGCGCTACACCGATCCGAACATGGTCCAGTATGTACAACGCTTCGCCCAGTGGGCGCCGCTGTTCGTCCGCGCCGCGGCGGGTTACGTGCTGGTCGCGCAGGCGATCCAGGCCATGGTGTTCCGTTTCGCACCCCGCACCGGCGACAACAGGGCCGCACAGGTATGAGCGGCGCCACGCCGTGGCAGGACATGGACGAGGACGCACGCCATCGCGACCGCATGCGCCGGAAGAAGGAGCTGATCGACCGGCGCATCGCGCGGGCCACGATCGACCGCGGCGTGCTGGTGGTGAATACCGGTAACGGCAAGGGCAAGAGCTCGTCCGGCTTCGGTATGCTGGCGCGCTCGCTCGGCCACGGTTTTCGCTGCGGCGTGGTGCAGTTCATCAAGGGCAGTTTTTCCACGGGCGAGGAGGCGTTCTTCCGCATGTTCGAAGACGGTCCGCTCGACTACCACGTGATGGGCGAGGGCTATACCTGGGAAACCCAGGACAAGGCGCGCGACATCGCGGCGGCCATGGCCGCGTGGCAGGAAGCCGAGCGGATGCTCGGCGATGCTTCTTACGACTTCGTGCTGCTCGACGAACTCAACATCGCCCTGGTGAAGAACTACATCCCTCTCGACCGCGTGCTGCGCGCCCTCGAAGCGCGCCCCGAACGGCAGCATGTGGTGGTGACCGGGCGGGGTGCGCCGGATGCGCTCGTCGAGGCGGCAGACACGGTCACGGAGATGCGCGTGATCAAGCACGCCTATCAGGCGGGCATCCGCGCGCAGAAGGGTGTGGAGCTATGACCCGGCACTGCCCCGCGCTGCTCGTTTCCGCCCCGGCCTCGGGTCAGGGCAAAACGAGCGTCACGGCAGCGCTGGCACGCGCGCATGCGCGGCAGGGGCGGCGCGTTCGTGTGTTCAAGGCCGGGCCCGACTTCCTCGACCCGATGATCCTCGAGCGCGCCAGCGGCGCGCCGGTGTACCAGCTCGACCCATGGATGGGAGGCGCGGACGACGTCCGTTCGAGGTTGTATGACGCCGCCGGCGATGCGGACCTCATCCTGGTCGAAGGTGTCATGGGTCTGTTCGACGGGACCCCGTCCAGCGCCGATCTCGCCGTCGCGCACGGCTTGCCGGTCATGGCCGTGATCGACGGCAGCGCCATGGCGCAGACGTTCGGCGCGCTCGCGTATGGTCTTGCCGGCTATCGCCCCGATCTGGTGTTGAACGGCGTCCTGGCGAACCGCGTCGGCAGCGCCTACCACGCCGATCTGCTCCGCGGTAGCCTGCCACCGGGCATCCACTGGTACGGCGCGCTGCCACGCGCCGCGGCCATGGCACTGCCGGAACGGCACCTCGGCCTGGTCGCGGCGGGTGAACTGGCCGACATCGACGCGCGTCTGGATGCGCTTGCGGATGCCTGGCTCGCGCAAGGGACGAGCGGCCTTCCGCCGGCGGTGCCGTTCACGGCACCCTCGACAGCCGTGGGCACGCGCCTGCTCGAAGGCTTGCGGATCGCCATCGCACGCGATGCGGCGTTCGCTTTCATCTACCAGGCCAACCTCGACACCTTGCGCGCGGCCGGCGCGGCATTCACGTTCTTCTCGCCAGTGGCCGGCGAAGCCCTGCCTGCCTGCGATGCCGTGTGGTTGCCGGGCGGCTACCCGGAACTGCATCTCGATGCGCTCGCCGCCAACCACTTCCTGCGCCGCGACCTGCGCGCGCACGTGTCCGCCGGACGGCCTCTGCTCGCGGAATGCGGCGGATTGCTCTACGCCCTGGACCGGCTCGCCGACCGCGAGGGGCGCGAAGGCGATATGGCGGGCCTGCTGCCGGGAAGGGCGGCGATGCAACCACGTATGGCCGCGCTGGGCATGCAGGAAGTCCGTCTTCCCGAAGGCATCTTGCGCGGCCACTCTTTCCACTATGCGAAGGCCGACATCCACGCCGAACCGCTGGCGAACGCCACGAATCCGCATGGCGGACCCACGGCGGAAAGCGTGTACCGCCGGGGGCGCATGACGGCAAGCTTCGTGCACTTGTACTTTCCCTCGAACGCGGACGCCGCCATGCGACTTTTCCTGCCGTGACGCCCGTGCTGGGCATGCCGGCGGCACTGCTCCTGGACGCGATCGTGGGCGAGCCGCGACGCTATCACCCGCTAGTCGGGTTCGGTCGCTTCGCCGCCTGGCTGGAGACGAAAGCCCATGCCGACGCGCGCGGCGCAGGCGTCTTCGCGTGGTGCACGGCCGTGCTCGTTCCGGTCGGTGTGTTCTGTGTGCTGCGAGCCGCGTTGCCCGCTGCCGTGGCCTTTGTCTTCGATGTTTCGCTGGCCTGTCTCGCGATCGGTCGTCGGAGCCTCGCCGATCACGCGCGGCCGGTTGCCCAGGCCTTGTACGACGGTGACCTCGAAGCGGCACGGCGCGCGGTGGGTCGCATGGTGAGCCGCGATACCGAAGCGCTCGATGCCGGGCAGGTGGCCGCTGCCGCGACGGAATCCGTGCTCGAGAACGGACACGACGCCGTGTTCGGCGCACTGTTCTGGTTCGCGCTGCTCGGTGGCCCGGGCGTGTTGCTCTTTCGGCTGGCGAACACGCTGGACGCCATGTGGGGCTATCGCACGCCGCGGTACGAACGCTTCGGCTGGGCCGCAGCGCGCGCGGACGATCTGCTCGGGTATCTCCCCGCACGCCTCACGGCGCTCACCTATGCGTGCGTCGGCGACTTCGCGAAGGCCATGCGCTGCTGGCGTCGGCAGGCTCCCTTGTGGGACAGCCCCAACGCCGGGCCGGTGATGGCGTCGGGCGCCGGCGCACTCGGCGTCCGACTGGGCGGCGCCGCGCCGTATCACGGCCGTTGGGAAGAACGGCCCGTGCTCGGCGAAGGCGATGCGCCCGTGGCGGACGACATCCTGCGGGCGCTGCGACTGGTGGACCGGGGCACCGTTGCCTGGGTGGCGGTTGCCGTCGTCATCGGAGTCGCGGCCCATGCTTGAGCACGGCGGACGCATCGGCCGCGCGGTTCGCGAGTACGGCATTCCGCGCGACGCATGGCTCGACTTGTCGACCGGTGTGAGTCCTCGCGCCTGGCCGGTCCCGCCGATACCGCCGGCGGCGTGGCATCGCCTTCCCGAAGACGACGACTCACTGTCCGGGGCGGCTCGTGCGTACTACGGTGCGCGGCACATCCTTCCCGTGGCCGGTTCGCAGGCCGCCATTGCCGCGCTGCCGCGCCTGCGGCGGCGATCGCGGGTGGCGGTGGTCGAACCGGGATATGCCGAGCACGCGCACGCGTGGCGGCAGGCAGGGCACGACGTTGTGCCGTTGCCGATGGACGAATTGCTGGCGCGCGCGGGCGAATTCGATGTCGTGCTGCTGATCCGCCCGAACAACCCGACGGGCGCCTGTGCAGACATTGCAACCCTCCTGGCGCTACAGGTTGACCGCGAACCTGTAGGAGCCGCCATAGCGGCGATCCCGCGGCAGCGGGCCAGTTCTCCGCAAGCATCCCTCGCCGCTATAGCGGCTCCTACAGAAAGGCCGTGGCTTATCGTCGACGAGGCGTTCATCGACGTGCGGCCCGAGCAGAGCCTCGCGCCCCACGTGCGCGAGGGAATCATCGTGCTGCGTTCGGTGGGAAAGTTCTTCGGGTTGGCCGGCGCGCGGGCCGGGTTCGTGGTCGCCTGGCCCGGTCTGCTCGACGCCTTGGCGGAAGCGCTCGGTCCCTGGACGCTGACCGGCCCCACGCGCCATGTCGTGGCGCAGGCGCTGTCCGACCGCGCATGGCATGCGTCGGCACGCGCGTGGCTGCACGAGACCTCGGCGCGACTGGCGACCCTCCTGATGAAGCACGGCCTGTCGCCTGCCGGCGGCTGCGAGTTCTTCCATTACTGCGTGCATGCCGAGGCACGCGCGCTCCAGCACGCACTGGCCGAACAGGCCATCCTCGTGCGCCACTTCGATAGCCCGCAGGCCCTGCGTTTCGGCTTGCCCGGCGACGACGAAGCATTCGCGAGACTGGACCGGACCCTCGCGGCGGTGCTCGCATGAGCGCGCACGTCCTCATGGTGCAGGGGTGCACCTCGGACGCCGGCAAGAGCACGGTGGTGGCTGCCCTGTGCCGGTGGCTGCGCCGCCGCAGCGTCGCCGTCGCCCCGTTCAAACCGCAGAACATGGCGCTCAATTCCGCCGTGACGGTGGACGGCGGCGAGATCGGACGCGCGCAGGCCGTACAGGCACAGGCGGCGGGCGTGGCACCGCACACGGATTTCAACCCGGTGTTGTTGAAGCCGAACAGCGACACCGGTGCACAGGTGATCGTGCATGGTCGAGCCGTGGGCAATATGGACGCCGTGGGTTACCACGCTTACAAGCGCGTGGCGATGGACGCGGTACTGGCGTCGCATGCGCGCCTGGCGGAGACGTATGCCGTCATCGTGGTGGAGGGCGCGGGCAGTCCGGCCGAGATCAACCTGCGCGACCGCGACATCGCGAACATGGGCTATGCGGAGGCGGTGGATTGTCCCGTGATCCTGGTTGCCGACATCGATCGCGGCGGCGTCTTCGCCCATCTCGTGGGCACGCTGGCGCTGCTGTCCGACAGCGAGAGGGCGCGGGTCGTCGGTTTCGTCATCAATCGCTTCCGCGGCGACATTGGATTGCTGCAACCCGGACTCGACTGGCTGGAGCGGGAGACGGGAAAGCCGGTACTCGGCGTGCTCCCGTACCTGCACGGACTGGTGCTCGAGGCGGAGGACGCGCTGCCGCGGTCCCGCGAAACGAACGAGGGCGCACGTTTGCGCGTGGCCGTGCCGGCGTTGCCCCGCATAAGCAATCACACCGATCTCGACGCCCTGCGCCTGCATCCGGAGGTGGAATGTCTGTTCGTCGGGCCGGGCGAGCCCTTTCCGGCCTGCGACCTCGTGGTGCTGCCGGGCTCGAAGTCCACCCGCGCGGATCTTGCATGGTTGCGCGCGCAAGGCTGGGACAAGGCCATTCTTCGCCACGTCCGTTACGGCGGCAGGGTGATAGGCATCTGTGGCGGCATGCAGATGCTGGGGCGGGCCGTGCACGATCCCGACGGCATCGAGGGCGCCGCGGGTTCGGACCAGGGCCTGGGCCTGCTCGATGTCGAAACCACGCTGGCGCCGACGAAGCAATTGCGCAACGTCCGCGGTCGCCTGCTGCCGGGGGGCGCGACCGTCACCGGCTACGAGATCCACTGCGGCGTGAGCAGCGGGCCTGGCATGACGCTACCGGCAGTGCATCTGGACGACGGCCGCAGCGACGGTGCGCGATCCGACGACGGCCGTGTGCTCGGAACCTATCTGCACGGTCTCTTCGATGCTCCGGACGCGCTGAAGGCCTTGCTCGGCGAAGCGGGCCTCGACCAAGTGGCACCGCTCGACCTTCTCGCCCTGCGCGAGGCGAACCTCGATCGCCTGGCGGACACGATCGACGCCCACATGGACACGACCATGCTCGCATCGCTTTTCGGTTTGCCGCCATGCTGATGCTCGTCCTTGGTGGCGCGCGCTCGGGCAAGAGCGCCCTGGCGGAACGGCTTGCCGTCGAGAGCGGCCGCGAGGTGGTGTACGTCGCCACCGCGCAGGCGCTGGACGGCGAGATGAGCGAGCGCATCGCGCACCACCGCTCGCGCCGTCCGGCGCAGTGGGGGCTTGTCGAGGAGCCGCTCGCACTGGCCGACACGCTTCTCCGCCATGCGCGCGACGGTCGCTTCGTCATCGTCGATTGCCTCACCCTTTGGCTTTCCAACCTTCTCGGTGCGGAGGACCCTACGCGCTTCGAGACGGAACGCGATGCGTTGCTGCACGCCACGGCGGCACTCGCCGGCGATGTCTGCTTCGTGAGCAACGAGGTCGGCCTCGGTATCACGCCGCTGGGCGAACTGACCCGCCGCTTCGTCGACGAAGCGGGCCGGCTCCACCAATCCCTTGCGCAGCGATGCGAGCGTGTCGTCTTCGTCGCCGCGGGCCTGCCCCTGACTCTCAAAGGAACGCCTCCATGAACGACTGGCTCGCGAGCCCCTGCCGCGTACCGGACCAGACGGCCGCCGAAGCCGCCGCCGCACGGCAGGACACGCTCACCAAGCCTCCCGGGTCGCTGGGCAGGCTCGAAGCGCTCGCGGTCCAACTGGCCGGGCTGCAGGGAATGGCACGGCCGGGCGCGGCACATGTACGCATCGCCGTGTTCGCGGCTGACCACGGCGTGGCGTCGGAGGGCATTTCTGCGTTCCCACAGGCGGTGACGGGCGAGATGCTGCGCAACTTCGCCCGTGGCGGTGCGGCGATCGCGGTGCTCGCGCGGGAGCTGCAGGCGACACTCGAGGTGGTGAACCTGGGCACGGTGAACGATCCGGGCGAGATACCCGGTGTGCGCCGTCATGTCATCGCCGCGTCCACGGCGAACTTCTGCACCGGACCCGCGATGACAGACGCGCAACTCGAAGCGGCACTGGACGCGGGTATCGCCAGCGCCGCCGATGCCGTCGCCACGGGTACGGATATCTACATCGGTGGGGAAATGGGCATCGGCAACACAACCGCCGCCGCCGCGCTCGCTTGCGCACTGCTCGGTGAAGCCCCGGCGACGTTGACCGGTGCGGGGACCGGCCTGGATGCGGACGGCGTGGCGCGCAAGGCGCGCGTGATCGCGCGTGCCCTCGATCTGCACGCGGATGCGGCCACACCGCGGGAGTGGCTGCGTCGGCTCGGCGGATTCGAAATCGCGGCCCTGGTCGGCGCGTTCATCGCGGCGGCGCAGCGAGGTCTTCCCGTGCTCGTCGACGGCTTCATCGCGAGCGTGGCGGCACTCGCTGCCGTGACGCTGCGCCCGGACGCACGACCGTGGCTGATCTTCGCGCACCGCTCGCAGGAACGCGGCCATGCACGCGTGTTGGAGGCGTTGGCGGCCGAACCCCTGCTCGACTTGCGCCTTCGCCTGGGCGAAGCCAGCGGTGCGGCCGTGGCGGTGCCGCTGCTGCGTCTGGCTTGCGCGTTGCACGGATCCATGGCGACCTTCGCCGAGGCGGGAGTGTCGGAAGCATGAGTATCCATCTGCTGCGACATGGCGACACTGCGCAGCGCAGCTATCGCGGACAATTGGACGACCCGCTGTCGGAACTGGGCTGGCGACAATTGCGCGAGGCGGTCGAAGGCGAAGTGTGGGATCGTGTGGTGTCCTCGTCGCTTTCGCGTTGCGCCGCATTCGCCCGGGAACTCTCGGAACACCGCGGGTTGCCCTTGCGCATCGATACGCGCCTGGTCGAATACCATTTCGGCCAATGGCAGGGCGTTCCGATCGAAACCATCGCCGAACGCGACGGCGAGGCCTTGGGACGCTTCTGGCTCGATCCAGTGGCCTATCCGCCGCCTGGCGGCGAAACGTTCGACGCATTTCGCGCGCGCCTCTCGGACGCGCTGGACGAAGTGGCGCTGGAAGCGTCCGCGGCGCGCGTGCTGGTGGTGACGCACGGCGGCGCGATCCGGCTGCTGCGTTGCGTGGCGGAAGGCCGCGACTTCGGCGACATGGCGGGCATCGACGTGCCGCATGCGTCGCTACATCCGCTGCGCTGGCGGCGTGTCGCCGCGGCACCCGAAGCCGCTCGCTCATCGAGGGCGTGATGCGAGGCCTCGTGACCGCCTTCGGCTTCCTCACCCGCTTGCCCATGCCGCGGATCCCGTTTCTGCCGGGGATGCAGGCCGATTCGCTCAAGTGGTATCCGCTGGTGGGTGTCGTGCTCGGCGGGCTGCTGGGGGGCGCCGCGGCGCTGTCGTGGATCGTGCTTCCGCCGATTCCCGCAGCGGCGGTGGTTCTCGTGACGTGGGTCGCACTCACCGGTGCATTGCATCTCGACGGTCTCGCCGACAGTGCCGATGCCTGGATCGGTGGCATGGGCGATCGCGCCCGCACGCTCTCCATCATGAAGGACCCGCGCAGCGGCCCTGCCGGTGTCGTCGCGCTCGTGCTGGTGTTGTTGCTGAAGTTTTCGGCGCTCGCGACGCTCGCCGATCCCTGGCTGCTCGTCTTGCCGCCCCTCTTCGGGCGCGCTGCGATCGTGGCGTGGTTCCTCACCACGCCTTATGTCCGCGTGGGCGGTCTGGGCGAGCCGTTGCGCGGTGCACCGGCCGCGGGCTGCCGCGTCGCGCTCGTATCGGCCGCGCTGTCGTCGGCGTTTTTCGGCAAATTGGGCCTGTTGACGTTTCTTGCCGCGCTCGCCACCGGCTGGCTGTGGCGCCGCGCCGTGCTCAGCCGACTCGGCGGCTTCACCGGCGATACCGCCGGCGCCCTGGTCGAGATGGTGGAAGCCGCGACCCTGATCGTCCTCGTCTCCCGATAGGAAGAAGCACAGCGAGGCCATCGGCCTTTTTGCCGATGGGCAGGCGCGCCGGACGGGCGTAGATTCCAATGTTCCCGCGGACACGCTTGCGGCCGCTGAACGGAGTCTCGTATGACCGGTTTCCTGCGCATTCTCGCCCTGTCGCTATTCGTGTCGGCCGCTGCCCAGGCCCAGGAGATGCACGACCACGGCGTGCCCGAGAAGCTGGGCGACGTGTCGTTTCCCACCTCCTGCGCGCCGTCGGTGCAGGCATCGTTCGATCGTGGCGTGGCGCTTCTGCACTCGTTCGCGTACGCCGCGGCACGACAGGCCTTCGAAGGCGTCGTGGCGAAAGATCCGAAATGCGCCATGGGCCACTGGGGCATCGCGATGGTCTTCTTCCATCCGGTATGGTCGCCGGCTTTGCCGTCCGACACATTTGCCCGCGGACAGGCGGAAGCCCGCACCGCAGAGCGGCTGGCCCCAAACGCGTCGTCGCGGGAGCAGGCCTATATCCATGCGCTGGGGCGGCTCTATGCACCCGGCGACGTAAAAGCCGCGCAACGCACCCTCGACTACGAGCAGGCGATGGCAGGTGTGGCGCACGACCATCCCGACGACGTCGAAGCGCAGGTGTTCTACGCGGTGGCCCTGCTGTCGAACGCATCGATGGCCGACAAGACCCATGCGAAGCAGAAGCAGGCCCTCGCCATTCTCGATCCGCTGTTCCGCGCACATCCGGAACATCCCGGCATCGCGCACTACCTGATCCACGCCTGCGACAGCGCCGAGCTGGCGCAACGCGGCCTGCCGGCGGCGCGGAAGTACGCCGACATCGCGCCCTCGGCGCCGCATGCGCTGCACATGCCCTCGCATATCTTCACGCGGCTCGGCCTGTGGGACGACTCGATCCGCTCCAATCTGGCATCGAAGAAGGCCGCGCACGAACAGGGCGACACCATGGGCGAAGTGCATGCGATGGATTATCTCGTCTACGCATACATGCAAACGGGCAGGGACCGGGAAGCGCGGGATGTCATCGGCGAGTTGAAGACCATGCGCGATCTGGACATGAACGACTTCGGCGTCGCCTATCCCGTGACGGCCATGCCGATTCGCGAGATCGTCGAACAAGGGCGATGGAACGAGGCTGCGACGATCGCGCCACCGGTCGGCGCCCCCGCGTCCGTTGCCGCCATCGCCGTGTGGGCGAAGGGCATGGGTCTCGCGCGTACCGGTCACGCCGACGAAGCGCGCATCCAGGCCAGGCGCCTCGATCAGATCCAGGCTCAGCTCAAAGCATCGGGCGACGACTATTGGTCCGTTCAGACCGGCGTCCTCGCCTCCGAAGTGAAGGCCTGGGCCGCCCAAGCCATCGGTGCAGCATCGTCGGCCGTGGCCCTGATGACCGATGCGGCCGAGCGGGAGGACCGGGTCGAGAAACGCCCTGTGACGCCGGGACCGATCGTTCCCGCCCGCGAGCAACTGGGCGAGCTGTTGCTCGCGCAGAAGCAATCCGGGCCTGCGGAGGCGGCGTTCAAGGCGGCGCTCGCGCAGGCCCCTGGTCGTGCCGGCGCCCTGCGCGGCGAAAAGGCCGCCGAAGCGATGCCATAGGACATCGGCTCCTGCAAGGTAGTGCGGGGCGTTGTCAGGACATAAAAAAACGGCGCCCCGAAGGGCGCCGGTTAGCGTCACCAGCTAGAACCAGGAAGCGTTACGCGCCCACTTCGCGCATCCACGCATCCATGCCGCCTTCCACGTTGAAGATCTGCGTGAAGCCGTGCGCCGCGAAGCGTTCGGCCGCGGCGCGGCTGGAGGCGCCCACGTTGCAGATGAAGGCGATGGGCGTGTCTTTCGGCAACTGCGCCAGGGCCTCGTAGCCTTCGTTTTCGAGGATGCGCGCGCCGTCGATGGGGGCGACCATCGCGCGGTTCTGCGCGGGGCGCGTGTCGACCAGCACCACGTCGCCCGCGTCGAGCTTCGCCTTCAGTTCTTGCACACTCAAGGAGCCGATCTCGACGGCGCCCGGAAACTTGAGGCTGAGGCCTTCGCCCTGCACGGTGGACACCCAGTCGATGACGATGCCCTTGGCGCGGGCCGCGCTGCCCGGATCGAAGTGCACTTCGATACCGTTCGCCACGGTCACGATGTCGTGGTCGCCGGCCGGCGCGAGCTGGAAACCGGCGCTGTGATCTGGGCCGATCTCGAGGTGCAATGCCATGCCCTGCGCATTCGCCATGCCGCCGCGAATGGCCTCCGCGGCCTTCTCGGTGATGGTGATCTCCGGCGGCGTGCGATCCGGTGCCGGCGCGCCGAACAGGGTGTAGAGCTCACCGCTGGTGTACATCTGGCGGATGATGTCCGAGCCGCCCACCAGTTCGCCCTTTACATAGAGCTGCGGAATGGTGGGCCACTGGCCGAATTCCTTGATGCCCTCGCGGATCTCCGGGTCTTCCAACACGTTCACCGTGTGGTACGTGGGGATCACGTCGTTGAGGGTATTGATTGCCGCGGCGGAGAATCCGCACATCGGCTGCTGGCGCGTGCCCTTCATGAACAGCACGACGTCGTGCTGGCCGAGCAGGGATTCGATGCGCTCGCGGGTAGGTGTATCGAGGGCCATGGGGGTCACCGCGGAAGGGAAAGGGGCCATTTTACCGGCATCCCTCGCACATGGGCCCGTTCGCTCCGGATTCAACCAGGGATGGCGACCTCGGCGCCCCGCAACCCGGACAGGTCGGTCCGGCAATCCACCAGCGGGGCAAAGCCCAGGACGGCCTCCGGCGAGGGCAGCACGGTTTCCCGGCTGGCCCGGCCCAGGGGCGTCACGCGGTCGGTCCAGTGGATCAGCTCCATGGCGCCCGTCACGTCCTCGACGAGGGCGGTGCAGTGCTCGACCCAGTCGCCGTCGTTCAGGTAGAGGATCCCATCCATCGGCCGCACGTGCCCGAAATGGATGTGGCCGCAGATGTGGCCATCGAGGCCCCGCTCCGCCGCGTCGCGAGCCACGCGCTGTTCGTAGTCGCGGATGTAGGCCAGTGCGGCACCCACGTGCGACTTCAGGATGATCGAAAGCGGCAGGTAGGGCAGTTCCAGCCGCGAGCGCACCGCATGCACGCGGCGGTTGGCCCAGCAGATGAAGCGGTGCAACGTGTCGCCCAGCCACGCGATCCAGCGTCGCCCCACGTGCTCGGGATCGAACTCGTCCCCGTGGCTGACCCGATAGCGGCGGCCGTCGGCGCCCTCGTGGATGGCGTCCAGTTCCACGCGGATGCCCGCGATACTCGAACCGACGAGGCCGCGCATCTGGCAGTCGTGGTTGCCGGGGATGTAGATCACTTCCACGCCGCGTGCCGCCAGGCCGACGAACTCGGCGAGAACCGCGGTATGGTCGGAATGCCACCAGTGGCGTTTCGCGAGCGCTTCCAGATCGACGATGTCGCCGACGAGGTAGAGCCGTTCGCAATCGACGTTGCGAAGGAAATCGAGGAGGTAGGCAGCCTTGCAATCGGGCGTGCCGAGGTGCACGTCGGAGATGAAGGCGCTGCGGCAGGTGAGCTTCGCCATGGCATCGATTCCCGGGGTCGTCCCGGGTCGTCAGTGTCGGGACGCGAGGTAACCGGGGCATGGCGCCCACGTTGCAGACATATTGCGGCCGAAACCTTTCTCCCTCCGGATATCGCAGCTGTCGTAGGAGCGCGCCCTGCGCGCGACATGTCTTGAGGCCGTGCCCCGGAGCTGGCGCGCCAGCTTGAAAACAGGTGCGAAAAGATGTCGCGCGCAGGGCGCGCTCCTACGCGTGGAGGCGGACGGCCAGGGCGGCTGTGGTCTCCGGCAGGATGGCCTCCAACCACGCCGCGTACTGCCTGCCCGAAGGATGCAGCCCGTCGTCCACCAGCATGTCCGGCTTGGCGCCGGCGGCGCGCGAGGCCGGTGTCACGTCGGCCCAGCGCGCTTGCTCGCGGAGCGTCTCCTCGCGGGCGATGGCGTTGAACGCGTCGATGTCGCGGGCGATGGCCGCACGGTCGCGGCCTTCCGCGAAGGCGGTGACACCCCAATCGGGAATGGAAACGACCACGACGCGTCGTGGGTCGCCGGCGAACGCCACGGCACGCCGGAGCAGGGCGACGAACTGCTCGCGATATTCGGCGGTCGCGCGCCCGCGGTACTGGTTGTTCACGCCGATCAGCAGCGTGACCAGGTCGTACCGGTTGTCGAGCGTGGCGGCATCCATCGCCGCCGACAGTTCGTCGGTGGTCCAGCCGGTCGTGGCGACGATGCGTGGCGCTTCCACCGCCACGCCGTTCGCGCCGAGCCGCGCGACGAGCTGCACCGGCCAGCGATCGGCTTCGTCCACGCCTTCGCCAATGGTGTAGGAGTCGCCGAGGGCGAGGAACGTCGCCTTCGCCATGAATCAGGCGACCGCGCTGGCGGCGGGTTCGGCTTCCGCCGCCATGCGACCCAGTACGCGGTCGATGCGGATAAAGACTTCCTGGAGCTGTGCGGGTTCCGGCAACAAGGTAAGGCGCAAGTGCCGGCTGGCGGAAAGATTGAAACTGGTGCCGGGCACCAGGAGGACGCTTTCCTCCTCGAGCAGGCGCAGCGCGAACGCGGTGTCGTCGAATTGCGCCAGGGCGTCCGCACGCACCTGCGGGAACGCGTAGATGGCGCCGCCCGGTGCCACCACGTCGAGGAACGGACTGGCCGCCACGCCCTCCAGCACGATGCGGCGGGCCTCGTGCAGGCGACCGCCCGGCGCGGTGAGTTCGCCGATGGTGGGTTTGTCGAGCAGGGCGGGGCGCACGGCCCACTGCGCGGTGACATTCGCGCACAGGCGCAGCGCGGCGAGCAACTGCAACGCGTCGCGATAGTCTGCGGTGCGCGCCGGATCGCCGGAAAGGCTCATCCAGCCCACCCGGTAGCCGCAGGCGCGATGCACCTTGGACAGGCCGCCGAAGCTCACGCAGGGATGATCGCCAGCGACGGCTGCCAGCGGCTGGAAGGGAACGCCGTCGTAAAGAATTTCGTCGTAGATCTCGTCGCAGAGAAGCAACAGCCCGTGCCGGCGCGCGACCTCCACGATGCGCTCCAGCAGCGCGGCCGGGTACACGGCGCCCGTGGGATTGTTCGGATTGATCAGCACCAGCGCCCGCGTGCGCGGACCGACGAGGGCGTCGATCTCGTCCGGATCGGGGAGGTGGCCGTTCGCGGCAAGGCAGCGGTAGTAGCGGGGGCTGCCGTCGTTGAGGATGGTCGCCGCGCTCCACAGGGGGTAGTCGGGGCTGGGCAGCAGTACCTCGTCGCCGGGTTGCAGCAAGGCGCGCAACGAAATGTCGATCAGTTCGCTGACGCCATTGCCCACGAACACGCGCTCGACGTCGACCTGGTGGGCCCCGCGCGCGCGCTGCTGGGCGACGATGGCTTCGCGCGCTTCCTCCAGGCCCTGCTCGTGGCCGTAGGCCTCGCTGTCGGTCAGGTGCGCGGCGATGGCGTCGCGCAGGTGCGGCGGCGTGGCGAAGCCGTAACGCCCGGGGTTGCCGATGTTGAGCTTGATGATCGGCTGACCGGCGGCCTCCATGTCGCGTGCGCGGCGGGTGAGCGCACCCCGGATTTCATAACGCACCTCGGCGAGATGCGCGCTGGGCTTGATCGGTGACACGTCGTACGTCCACTGTCTGCGCCGGACCCTCCCGGCGGTCGTGACCCGATCCTAACAGCGTCACCCCTGGGGATGCTCCTGTTCAGAGCATCCGGCCCGCGACCGGGCATAATTCCGCCATGACCGACTCCCCGGACCTGGCGCGCCTGCGCCACATCGGCTGGCGCGACGCTGCCTTGCCCGACGATCCACGCCGCCTTGCGCGCGTAGTGGCGCAGCATCGCGCGGGCTACGAGGTGCACGATGGTTCGACAGCCTTCAACGCCCAGCCCGCGGGTCCGTTCCTCAAGCGTGGCCTGGATCCGTCCCTGCGGCCCGCCGTGGGCGACTTCGTGTTTCTCGACCATGCCAGCCATCCGGTCATCGAGACGGTGCTGCCACGCCGTTCGGTGCTCACCCGCGCCGCGGCAGGCGAGCGTTACGAACGGCAGATCATCGCCACGAACATCGACTACGTGCTGGTGCTGACCGGCCTGGACGGCGACTTCAATCCGTCGCGCATCGAACGCTACCTCACCCTGGTCGAAGGATCGGGCGCACGGCCAGTGGTGCTGCTGGGCAAGGCGGATACCGACGTCGACGTGGACGGCGCGATCGCCACGCTCGTACCGCGCCTGCCCGCCGATGCGGCGGTGCACGCCATCAACGCGAAAGATCCGGTCACGGTGGCCCTCCTGGCGCCGTACCTCGGGCCGGGCATGAGCGCGGTGCTGGTCGGTTCGTCCGGCGCGGGCAAGTCGACGCTCACGAACACGCTGCTCGGCGAGGAGCGCATGGCCACCGGCGCCGTGCGTACGCATGACAGCCGCGGCCGCCACACCACTACCCATCGGGCGCTGCTCAGCCTGCCCTCGGGCGGTTGCCTCATCGACACCCCGGGCATGCGCGAGCTGAAGCTCACCGGCGAGGAAAACCTCGACCTGTTCGCCGACATCGAGGCGCTTGCCGCGCAATGCCGCTTCGCCGATTGCAGCCATGGCAACGAGCCCGGCTGCGCGATCCAGGCGGCCCTCGCGTCCGGCGAACTGTCGCCGCAGCGCTGGCGCAATTACCTCAAGCTGCACGACGAGCGCGAAGAGCAGGCGGCAACGCTCGAGGCGCGTCTGAAGCGCAAGTCCGGACCCAAACCCGGCGGTAAGCCGAAACGTGGTGGCTGGTCGCGCGACGAGGATTGATTCCCTCGTCCGACTTTCATCGCGCAGCCATCCGACATACGCCGTCGGCCGCGATGCCTAAGGTTTCCTGCTCCGACCCCCGGAGCAAGGAAAGCGCATGGCCACCACCGTTTCCGCACGCGGCGCCATAACCGTTGCCATGGCCACTGTTCTGGCCGCTCCGGCAGCCGTTCGTGCGCATCCGGCCCGCCTCGTCGTAGCGAGCGAAACCGCGGAAGCGCTCGCTCTAGGCGAGATCCTGCGCGCAGCCGGTCCCGGCAGCATGGCGGTACACGTGGAAGCGCAGGCCACGCTCGACGCCGAGGGTGCCGGCTTCTTCAACGACGGCGGTGGCACCTCCGTCAAGCGCGCATTCGGTGTGTTCGTCTCCGATGGTGGCGGGCTTTCCCTCGCGGGTGGTCATGTACGGGTGAGCGGGCCCTGGGGCATCGGCGTGCAGGCACAGGGCAAGGCCAGGGTGGACCTGTCAGGGTCGCTGGTCGAGGTACCCGGCGACGTGGGCATCGGCATCCTCGCGCGGCGCGAGAGCGAGGTCGCATTCGATGGCCTCGACGTGCGGGTCGACGGACGGCAGGGCGTGGGGCTGTCCGTTTGGGACAGTTCGCATGTCGTGGCCACACGTAGCCAGGTGTTCGCGAACGGCGAGGGTGCAAGCGCGCTCTCCATCGAAAGCGGCGCAGCGACCATGCGCGAGAGTCTGCTCGAGAGCACGAGAGGTCACGCCGTTCGCACGCCTGGACGAGGCGAAGGCGCGGCAGCGGTCGTCCGAATGGAGCACTCCCGTGTGCGCGGTCGTATCGAAAGCGGTGCGCCCAGCCTGTCGGTACATGCCACCGACGGTCGCATCGATGGCGACATCGTACGTGGCGGCACGGGGCATTTGGACGTGAACCTCTTGGAAAGCGCATGGCGTGGCCGCGGCAGCCGGTTGACCTCGCTGTCCCTGGCGCACGCGACCTGGACGCTGACCGATAACAGCGATGTCGACACGGTTCGCCTGGAACGCGGCGGCCGCATCGACATCGGCGGCGGACATCCTGCCTTCCGCACGCTGCGTGTGGGCGGCTGGCACGGCGAAGCGGGCGCCACCGGGGTCGTTCTCGGAGTTCGCCTGGACGCGGGCGGCGCACTGCATCGGCAGGCCGCGGACCGCCTGCTCGTCAGTGGCGATGCCGTGGGGCGCACCGCCTTGCGCGTAATCCACGCCGGCGGGCACGGGGCGGACACCGCCGGGCGGGATGACGCCAACGGATCGGGCGACGGCATCAGCGTCGTGCAGGTCGCAGGCGCGGCGAGCGCCGAATCCTTCCATCTCGCGGGAGACTACGTGGCCGTGGGTCCGTGGCAGTACCGGCTCCACGCCTTCGGCCCGGGAGCGAGCGATCCGGCGCAGCGGCTGGTCGCGGGGAGCGGGGGATACTGGGACTATCGGCTGCAAAGCGTGCGCACCGGCACGAACGCACGCGCTGCACTGGTTCCGCAGGTATCCGCCTACCTCGTGCTCGGCCATGCGTTGTTCGGTTATGGCCGCACTGCCATCGACACATTGCGCCCGGCCGGCGTGTCTCCATCGGACACTCCGGTCCTTCGCGTCCGCACCTTCGGCGGCAACGCCATGTATCGCGGCGCGCCGCGTGCCGTGCGCGGCATCGCTTACCGACGCAGCGATCGCGGGCTGCAAGTCACGGGCGACCTGCTCGTCCACCGCATCGGCGACACCACGCTACGCACCGGTGCCTCTCTTTCCGCAGGCAAGGTGCGCGCCACGCCGCGCGTGGCGGACGGCCGAAGCGATCTGCTCGCCACGGCGCGGGGCGTGGCGTGGCACGCGGTGCTCGTCGGCGAAGCAGGCTGGGAGATCGCCTCGTTCTACGCCCACACCTGCTACCGAGTGGACGTGCATACACCGTCGCGCGGCCAGGCGCTGCCGCGCATGCGCGCGACCACCGACGAGGCGATGGTGTCCTCCGCGTTCCGCTGGCGGCCGACCCGCCACCTGCTCGTCGAACCGGGCATCTCCCTTCTGTGGCAGCGCCTCAGCGCCGAACGCATGCACGACCGGGACGGCATCGACGTGTCGATCGGCACGCCTCGCCGCGTCACGGTTCGCGGCGGTGCAAGGGGGTCGATGTCGTTCCAGCCCGACGGCCGGACGCTCCGTGCCTGGTCTCCGTATGTGGACCTTCGCTATGGCGCGGCTCGCGACGCGGGCGCGCATCTGCGCCTGGCCGGAGCGCACCTCCCGGCTGCGAAGGCGGGGCGCCGGGTGGACGTCGCCACGGGTGCCTCGTTCGAACTCGGCGAGCGATGGACTGCCTATGCCGACGCCACGGCCAGCCTGGGACACGGAGGCAATGCGGAGACGGGGCGGGGCGTCCGTCTCGGAGCGGCGTGGACATTCTAGGCGTCATGTAAAGCACGCTTGACATGGCCAGCGAGAAGTCGCAGCATGGTGTCAAGCGAGCTTGACACCATGCTCGGCGGGGATGACGGGGGAAAGCCATGCGAGCCGTACACAAGCGCTATCTGCGCGAATTCTTTCCGGCGATGTTCGCCTATGTCGTGTTGATCCTGCTTTCGGTGAGCTGGCTGAAATCGCTGGAGGGCACCGCCCCGCGTATGATCGTCACGCTTCTGCCCGTGTTGCCGATCGCGTTCGTCATCCGCGCGATGGTGCGGGTGATCCGCGACCAGGACGAATTCGAACGCCGTGTCGACCTGGAAGCCATAGCCATCGGGGGCGCGGTGGGCGGCTTCGGCTTCTTCACCTACGGCATGCTCCTGAACGCGAAGGTGATCGTGCCGCCTTCGGCGGAATCGGTCGCGATCTGGGTATTGCCGGCGCTGATGGGCAGCTTCGGCTTGGCCAAGTGCGCGCTCGGCTGGTACTACCGCGCGCGATGAACAACCGCGTCCGCGAACTGCGCACCTTGCTGGGATGGTCCCAGGCCGACCTGGGCGACAAGCTCGACGTTTCCCGGCAGACCGTCAATGCGATCGAGACGGGGAAATACGATCCCAGCCTTCCGCTGGCCTTCAAGATAGCCAGGTTGTTCGAAATGCCCATCGAATCCATCTTCACTCCCGGGGAGCAGGCATGAAACGTATGCCACGGATCGCCATGGTGGTCGTCATACTCGCTGCGGCTTTCGCCGTGCGGCAGTGGACACGACACGACGGCGCGGACACGGCGGCGGCCATTCCGCCCCTCGCCGCCACGAAGCCCGCGCCGCCACGGGTCTGGAAACTGGGCTCGCTGGAACTGCGTCCCTGCGAGCTCGCGCAACCGCATTCCGGCCTGTCGACTGCCGCGTGGTGCGCTCCTTTCGAAGTGCCGGAAGATCGCTCGCATCCCGATGGACGGAAGATATCGCTTCGCCTGGCCGTGCTGCGCAGCAGTGCGCAGGTGCCCGCACCCGACATGGTGACCTTCATCGCAGGCGGCCCTGGCCAGTCGGCGGCGGAAAGCTACACCGCGATCGCCCCGGCGCTGGCGCCGTTGCTGGCGCATCGCAACGTGCTGTTGCTCGACCAGCGCGGCACAGGGGAATCGAATCCCCTGAGCTGCCGCGACGACGAACCGGGTGTACCGGGCGGCGCGGAAGACGAGAGCGGCTTCGACGCGGCGGCGGTGGGGAAGGAAACCCTTGCCTGCCTGGGCCGCCTTTCCAAAGCGGCCGACGTCCGCTTCTACACGACCACCGACGCGGTGGCCGATCTGGAAGACGTTCGCCGCGCACTGGGTTCGCCGCAGTTCGACATGCTGGGCGTGTCCTATGGCACGCGAGTGGCGCAGCAATACGCCATGCGCCATCCCGATGGTCTGCGCACCCTGATCCTGGACGGTGTCGCGCCGAACGGCCTGGTGCTCGGCGAGGACTTCGCGGTGAATCTCGACGCCGCACTCAAGGCGCAGTTCGCCCGTTGCCATGCCGACGAAGCCTGCAGCTCGCGTTTCAGCGATCCTTACCAGACGCTCTACCAGCTGAGGGATGCGCTGCGCGCCAATCCGCACAAGGTGAGTTTCCGCGATCCGCAGAACTACGCCTCGGTGCAGCGCGTGCTCAGCGAATACTCGCTGGCGACGGTGGTGCGCATGTTTGCCTATTCGCCCGAAACCGCCGCGCTGCTTCCCTTGTCCATCGATGCCGCCGCACACGGCGACGTGGGCCCGCTCCTCGGACAGGCCAAGCTTCTCACCGGCGATCTCGGCGACAGCATGGATGGCGGCATGCAGTACTCGGTGATCTGCACCGAGGATGCCGACCTGCTGCGTTCGCGGCCGGAGGACAAGGACACCATCCTCGGCGACACCATGATCGAGGCGTTCCGCACCGCCTGCGCGGTGTGGCCGCACGGCAACCGGCCCGCGGATTTCCACCAGCCCCTCAAGAGCGACGTGCCTGCGCTGCTGATGTCCGGTGAATTCGATCCCGTGACGCCACCCCGCTATGGCGACGACGTGCTGAAGGGCCTGCCGAACGGCCGCCACTTCGTATTGAAGGGGCAGGGCCACAACGTGGTGGCGCGCGGCTGCATGCCGCGCCTGCTGGATCGTTTCATCGACAAGGCCGACGCGAAAGGACTGGATGCGAGCTGTCTCGACCGCCTCGCGCCGTTGCCGGTCTTCGTCGGTTTCAACGGAGCCACCCCATGATCGAAGTCAGGGACCTGCACAAGACCTTCGGCGACGTGCGCGCCGTGAACGGCGTGAGCTTCACCGCGCGCGACGGCGAGATCACCGGCCTGCTCGGGCCCAATGGCGCCGGAAAGACCACCACGCTGCGCATGCTGTACACGCTGATGACGCCGGATTCGGGTCAGGTGCTCGTCGACGGTGTGGACGCCTCCGTCGATCCGACCGCCGTGCGGCGGCAGCTTGGCGTGCTTCCCGATGCGCGCGGCCTGTACAAGCGGCTGACGGCGGCGGAGAACATCGACTACTTCGGACAGCTGCACGGCGTCCCCGCCGGATTGCTGCGCGAACGCCGCGAAGCGCTGATCGACGCCCTGGACATGCGCGACATCGCCGGCCGGCGTACCGAAGGGTTCTCGCAAGGTCAGCGGGTGAAGACGGCGATCGCGCGTGCGATGGTGCACGACCCGCGCAACGTGTTGCTGGACGAACCCACCAACGGGCTCGACGTCATGGCCACCCGTGCCATGCGGCACTTCATGCATCGCCTGAAGGACGAGGGCCGTTGCGTGCTGTTCTCCAGCCACATCATGCAGGAGGTCGCCGCGCTGTGCGACCGCATCGTGGTCATCGCGCACGGCCGCGTGGTGGCCGACGAGACGCCCGACGCGTTGCTGGCGCAGACCGGCGAAACCACGCTCGAGGACGCCTTTGTGAAGATCATCGGAACCGACGAGGGCCTGGCCGCATGAACGCGTTCACGACCGTTTACTGGAAGGAAGTGCGCGAAAACCTGCGCGACCGGCGCACTCTGATCAACGCGTTGATCACCGGGCCGTTGTTGGGACCGGTGATGTTCATCATGCTCATGAACGTCATGATCAACCAGCAGCTGTCGAAGTCGGACCGGCCGCTTTCCGTGCCCGTCATCGGCGCCGGGCTCGCCCCCAACCTCGTCGGCGCATTGCGCGGCGCTGGCATCGACGCGGCACCGGCGCTCGCCGATGCGGAATCGGCCGTGCGCGAGCAGCGTGCGGACGTGGTGGTGCGCATCTCCCCCGCCTATGCGAAGGCGTGGAGCGAGGGGCAGGCCGTGCAGGTGGAGCTGATCTACGACTCGTCGCGGCGCGACGCGTCCACCCCCGTCGCGCGCGTGCGCAACGCCGTCGAGGCTTACGGCAAGAGGGAAGGCGCCATGCGGCTCATCGCGCGCGGCATGTCGCCCACCACGGCATGGCCGGTGCAGGTGGCGGAGCGCGACCAGGCCACCTCGCAGTCGCGCTCGGCGCTGATGTTCTCGTTCCTGCCGTATTTCTTCGTGCTTACCGTCTTCCTCGGCGGCATGTACCTCGCCATCGACCTGACCGCCGGTGAGCGCGAGCGGCAGTCGCTGGAGCCGTTGTTCGTCAATCCGGTGTCGCGCTGGAAGATCCTCGCCGGAAAGCTCGGCGCCATCTGCAGCTTCTCGGTGGTGAGCCTGCTGCTCAGCGTGGCCGCTTTCGCCACGGCGCCGTGGTTCATTCCCACCGACAAGCTCGGCATCGCGCTCGACCTGGGCTTCCGCTTCGGGGCGCAGGTGGTGTTGCTGATGCTGCCGTTGATCCTGTTGCTTGCGGCGCTGCAATCGCTCGTATCCGCCTTCGCGAAAAGCTATCGCGAGGCGCAGACCTACCTGTCGATCCTGATGATCGTGCCGGTGTTGCCCAGCGCGCTGCTTTCGGTCATCCCGGTGCGCGCCGAGCCATGGATGTACGCGGTGCCGCTGCTGGGGCAGAACCTCGGCATCGTGCAGCTGCTGCGCGGCGACGGCGTGCCCGGCTGGCAGATGGGCCTGTGCCTTGCCGGCGGCTTCGCCGCGGCGATCCTGGCCGTGTGGGCCACGGCGTGGATGTACCGGTCGGAGCGTCTGGCGATCTCGGGCTGACCCGCCGGCCCATGCACCCCTCGTAGGAGCGCGCCCTGCGCGCGACATGTTTTGAAGCTGTGACTCGGAGCTGGCGCGCCAGCTTGGAAACTGACCCGAGCAACTGTCGCGCGCAGGGCGCGCTCCTACAACGCTTCGGTCATCGCCAGCGTACGTCCACTCCGAGCAGGAACGTTCGCCCCGGCGCGGGCTCGTAGTAGCGTCCGTTCCCGTCGTTGACGATGACCGAGCCCACCACGTGCCGGTCGGCCACGTTGTCCACGCGTGCGAAGGTGTTCACGCGCCAGGGGCCCTGGTCGAACACGTAGCCTCCCGAGAGCCCGAACAAGGCATAGCCGGGCGCGGATTCGCTGCCGAGGTCGTTCACCGCCGTGGCACCCATCGCGCTCACGTCGACGCCTGCCTGCCATCCCTTCGTGGCGCCATAGCGCAGCTCGGCGTAGCCGATGGAACGCGGAACGCCGGGGATGCGCGTGCCTGCCTGCACCGGCGTGTCCGGCGCAGGGCAACCCGCGGAGACGCAGGTCAGGAACGGTGTGCGGAAACTGGCTTGCAAGTGCGTGTACGACGCGACGAGATGCAGATCGTCGGTCAGGTCGTCCTTGAACGACGCCTCGATGCCTTGGCGGCGCGAGCGCGCGATGTTCTGGTAGGTGGTGCGGCCGCCGAGGTTGGTGGCCACGGCGAGTTCGTCGTCGCTGTCGGCACGGAAGAGCGCAAGGCCCGCCTCCATGCCGTCCGTGGGGCGAAGTTTCAGGCCGAGTTCCGCATTGCGCGAATGCGATGGCTTGAGGTCGAAAGCAAGACCGGGACCCCGGTCCGCCCGATAGCCCAGCTCGGAGAATGTCGGCGTCTCGAAGCCCCGGCCCCAGTTCGCATAGACATGCATCCACGGCGCCGCGCGCCACAGCACGCCGAACACGGGCGTCGTCGCGGCATACCTCACCGTGCCGCTGTCGTCGGGGTTCCCCGGCGCGACATAGCGATCGCTCGAACGGAAGCGCACTTCGCTGTGCCGCGCGCCGCCCATCAGGGTCCAGTCGTCCGCCACGCGCCAGGTGGCCTGCGCGTACTGGTCGAAGTCGAACACGCGATCGATCTCGTCGCGACGCTTCCTGCCGCGCACGCCCAGCGTGCCGTCCACGAAGTTCTCGTAGCCTTGCCTGTGTTGCTCCTGGTTGTCGTACGCGACGCCGGCCGCCAGTTCGAAGGGGCGCCCGGCCAGCGTGTCGCGCCACGTCCAGCGCACGTCGCCGCCGCCGTATTCGTTCGACAGGTCCACCACGCCGCCCGAATTGCCGGGCTGCGATACCTGCGTGGCCACCGGGATCGACAGGTACTGGGTCACGCCGCGCTGCCCGTAGTAGCCCATCACGCGAAGGCTGTTGGCGCCGTCGATACGCTGGTCGTAGATGAGACCCGCCTGCTGCTGGTCGGCCGACTTGCGCGTGTCGAACGTCTTCGCCGCGGCGGCCACCTGGCGCGGGTCGGCCCGGTACTGCGCGCGGGCGAGGCCGAGCGGGTCCTGCGCGTCCGGCACGTCGAGCGTGTTCACCACGAGGGTGAGCTTCGCATCGTCGGCGATCTTCCAGCCGATCTTGGCATTGCCCGATTCGCGGCGCGCGGCACTGTGGTCCCGATAGCCACTGGTGCGGAAATGGGTGAAGTCGACGTTGTAGTCGACCGGTCCGTCCACGCCCCTGGCATTCACCGAGGCCCTGAGGTTGCCGTTACTGCCCCCCGCGACACCGAAGCGCAGTTCCGGAGGATCGGTGCCGTCGGCGGTGAACACCTGCACCACGCCTCCGGAGGCGTTCCCGTAGAGCGCCGAGAAAGGCCCACGCAGTACTTCCACGCGAGCGGCCGAATCGAGGTTGAAGTGCGACACCTGCCCCTGGCCATCCGGCATGCTGGCCGGGATGCCGTCGGTGTAGAGGCGCACGCCGCGGATGCCGAACGTGGAGCGGGCGCCGAAACCGCGAATCGATACCTGCGCATCCTGGGCATAGTTCTGCCGGTCGCGCGCCACGATGCCGGGAATGGCCTGCACCCGCTCCGAGAGGTTCACGTCGAGCGACCCGTCCGGTGGGGTCGCCACCACGTCGATGGCGGCGGGAATGTCGTACGGGGCCTGTTCCGTGCGCGTGGCGGTGACCACGACCGGGGCGAGCCGGGCCTCCTGCGCCGCAGCCGTCGCGCACAGCGCGAAGAAGATGGCGCCGGCCAGGGGGCGGCGGGCGTGGGTCATGGGCATGTGCGGCTTCCCGGGGACGTGGGGAGACTAATGATGCTTAAGGAAGTGTATGCGTTATCTCAAAGTGGCGGGCGCGGTCGGTCGTGCTAGCCTTCCCGCCCACCCCCACAGGAAGCGGCGTCGTCATGAAGAAGTTCGCGAAGAAGTTCATCGTTGCCAACGTGATCGGCCTCGTGGCCTCCGTCGTTGCCGTCGCCTACGACGTCGACCAGCCCGCGCAGACCACGCCGCCGGCCAGCGCGGGGCAGGTGGCCTCGGCGCAACTCCAGCAGGCCGTGAACGGCAGCTGGCGTTCCGAGAAGAACAAGGCCCGCGATCCCTATCGCCACCCCGCGCAGACGCTGGGCTTTTTCGGCATCCGGCCCGACATGACGGTGATCGAGATCTGGCCGTCGGGCGGCTGGTTCACCGAGATCATCGCGCCGTTCCTCAACGCCAACGGCCACTACATCGGCGCCGTGCCGACCGGGGCCAAGAGCAAGGTGGCGCTGGAAAACAAGTTCAAGTTCGACCAGGCGCACTACGGCAATGCGAAGCTGGTGGAGTTCGACGACAAGGCGCCGAACCTCGGCCCGGACGGCTCCGCCGACATGGTGCTGACCTTCCGCAACGTACACAACTGGGCCGCCGACGGCAACGCCGAAACCATGTTCAAGGCGTTCTACAAGGTGCTGAAGCCGGGTGGCGTGCTCGGCGTGGAAGACCATCGCGCCGACAAGGGCAAGACGCTCGACCAGGTGGTCAATACCGGCTACCTGCCGACGGATTACGTCATCAAGCTGGCGACCGACGCGGGCTTCAAGCTCGACGGGCAGAGCGAGATCAACGCCAATCCGAAGGACAACCACGATCATCCGAAGGGCGTCTGGACCCTTCCGCCCTCCTATGAACTGGGCGAGCAGGACAAGGCGAAGTACGCGGCGATCGGCGAATCCGACCGCATGACGCTCCGCTTCGTGAAGCCCGCCACCGCGAAGTGACGCGCTGAGTGCTGGTGGCGTTGAACAAACCCTTCGGGGTGCTCTGCCAGTTCACGGGCGAAGCCGGCCGGCGCACGCTGGCCGACTTCGTGCCGCAGAAGGGTGTCTACGCCGCCGGCCGGCTCGACCAGGACAGCGAAGGGCTGCTGCTGCTGACCGACGACGGGGCGTTGCAGCACCGTCTTGCCGATCCGAAACACAAGCAACCGAAGACCTATGTGGTGCAGGTGGAAGGGTCGCCTTCGGAAGAAGCGCTCGAACGCCTCCGTCGAGGCGTGCTGCTGAAGGACGGCCCTACGTTGCCGGCCGGTGTCGAGGCCATCGACGAACCCGAATGGCTATGGCCGCGCGACCCGCCGGTGCGCTTCCGCAAGACGGTGCCCGACGCATGGCTGCGCATCGTGCTGCGCGAGGGCCGCAACCGGCAGGTGCGGCGGATGACGGCAGCGGTGGGGCTGCCTACACTGCGTCTGATCCGCGAAGCCGTGGGCGGCTATCGGCTGGATGGCCTGGCGCCGGGCAAGGTGCGGGTTATCGATACTCGCTTGAAACCTCGGTAGGAGCGCGCCCTGCGCGCGACAGCTTTTCGCGAAACGCACAAGGACCTACTGCTCACGGCTTCAAGATCTGTCGCGCGCAGGGCGCGCTCCTACGGCGGCGATCCCGCGGCAGCGGGCAGAGTGCCTTCAATTACCACTCCGCCACGGACCCGTCCGGGTGCCGCCACAGCGGGTTCCGCCAGTCGGCGGCGTCGCGGCTGCGTTCGATCACCAGTTCCTCGTTGACGTCGATGCCGAGGCCCGGCGCGGTGAACGGTTTCGCGTAGCCGCCCTCGTCCAGCGCCAGTGCCTCCTTGTTGAGTACGTAGTCCAGCACTTCCCCGCCGCGGTTGTAGTGGATCCCCATGCTCTGTTCCTGCAGCGTGGCATTCCAGCTGACGAAGTCGGCGTGCAGGCACGAGGCGAGCGCAATGGGGCCGAGCGGGCAGTGCGGCGCGAAGGCCACGTCGTACGCCTCCGCCATGGCGGCGATACGCACGCACTCGGTAATGCCGCCGGCATGCGAGAGATCGGGCTGCACGATGGCGATGCCGCCGCGTTCCAGCACGTGCTTGAATTCGAAGCGCGAGTACATGCGCTCGCCGGCGGCGAGGGGAATGGATGTCTGCGCCGCGATGCGGGGGTAGTACTCGGCCTGTTCCGCCAGCACCGGTTCCTCGATGAAGAGCGGGCGGAACGGTTCCAGTTCCTTCACCAGCACTTTCGCCATGGGTGCGGAGACACGGCCGTGGAAATCGAGACCGAACTCGATCGTGTTGCCGAAGGCCTCGCGAATTTCCGCGACCCTCGCCACGGCATCGTCCACGGCCTTGCTCGACCCGATCATGCCCATCTCTTCGCAGCCGTTCATCTTGAACGTGTCGAAGCCGTGCGCGAGCCGTTCGCGGATCTGCGCGATGATGTCGGCGGGACGGTCGCCGCCCACCCAGCAATAGGTCTTCATGCGGTCGCGCACGCGGCCGCCGAGCAGCTCGAACACCGGCGCGCCGAGAGCCTTGCCCTTGATGTCCCACAAGGCCTGATCGATGCCGGCGATGGCGCTCATGAACACGGCGCCGCCGCGGTAGAAGCCACCGCGGTACATGGTCTGCCAGAGGTCGTTGATGCGCGAGGGGTCCTTGCCGATCACATACTCGGACAGCTCGTGCACCGCCGCCTCCACGGTACGCGCGCGCCCTTCGATCACGGGTTCGCCCCAGCCGACGATGCCTTCGTCGGTTTCCATCTTCAGGAACATCCAGCGGGGCGGGACGCGATAGGTGGTGATGCGGGTGATCTTCATGCTTATACCGAGCGATAGGCTTTGACGAAGGCCTGCGCACGCTCACGCGTGCGCGATACCGGCTGTCCCGCTTTATACAGGTCGCCGCCCAACCCTGCACCGATGCAGCCGGCGTCGAGGAACTGGCCGATGTTCTCAGGTGTGACGCCACCCACGGCGAGCAGGGGCACGTCGGGGGGCAGAACGGCACGGATCGCCTTCACGTAGCCCGGCCCCCACTGCGAGGCCGGGAACAGCTTCAGCGATTGCGCGCCCGCCGCCAGGGCGACGAAGGCCTCGCTGGGCGTGGTGAAGCCGATGGACGTATACATGCCGCGCTCGCGGCCCCGACGGACCACGGAGGCATCGGTGTTCGGCGTGACCAGCAGGTGGCCCCCGAGGTCGGCCACGGCGTCCACGGCATCCGGCGTGAGCACGGTGCCGGCGCCCACGAGGGCGCGATCGCCAGCCGCCTCGAGTGCCAGCGGGATGCTGCGCTGCCAATCGGGGGAGTTCAGCGGTACTTCGATGGCGTCGAAGCCGGCTTCGAGCAATGCCTCGACATGGGCGACCACCTCGTCCGGGGTAATGCCGCGGAGGATGGCGATGAGGGGGAGGGCGGTCGGCCAGGCCATGGCGTTCACTCGTGATAGAGCTGGGAGCGGCCGCCGTCGATGCGAATATCGGCGGCGTTGATGTAGCGGGCTTCGTCGGACGCGAGAAACAGCGCGGTATACGCGATTTCCTCGGGCTCGCCGATACGCTTGTTGGGCAGTATTTCGGTCTGTTTCCGCCGTTCGGCTTCGGGATCGGGCGCGGCGGCGAAGCCGGCTTCGGCGATCGCGGTGAGCACGAGGCCCGGCGAGATCGAATTCACCCGGATGCCGCGTGCGGCGTATTCGATGCCCAGGGCCTTCGTGAGGCCGATCAGCCCATGCTTGGCCACCGGATAGGGAAAGCAGTGCGGAATGATCTTGTGCCCATGTACCGAGGCGATGTTCACGATGCTGCCGTGCCCGAGCGCGAGCATGCCGGGCAGTACCGCCTTCGCGCAGTTCCAGGCGCCTTTCAGATCCACCTCGAAGCAGCGGATCCATTCCTCGTCGCTCAGCGACAACGGGTCGTTGAACACGTTGATGCCGGCGTTGTTCACCAGCACGTCGGGCGGGCCGAAGCGTTCGTTGGCGGCGGCGACCATGCGTTCGATGGCTTCGGGATGGGTCACGTCCGCTTCGAACAGCATGGCCTCGTCGGTATCGAGGCTGGCCAGGGTGTCGCGCGCCTGCGCGTTGTCCTCGAGCACGTTGAGGACGATCTTCGCGCCGTGCGCGGCGAAGAGCCGCGCGGTGGCCGCCCCGATGCCCTGGGTGGCGCCGGTGACGATGGCCACCTTGCCGGCGAGCCGGGGAAGCGGGGTGGTGCGTGGATCGGGACGACGGGTCATGCCTTCACTCCGTGACCGTAGCGGGCTTCCGGCAGTCCGCGGCCGCGGGCCGGGCTGCCGATGAAGATGGCGCCGTTGGCGGGCTCGTCGCGCAGCACCGCCTCGTCCAGACCCTTGTGGGCCGAGGTGATCACCATGCGGTCCAGGTCGCGGCCGGCGAAGCTGACGCAACTCGGCTGCCGCGCAGGCAGGTCGATCGTTGCGTCGATCCGGCCGTCCGGCGCGTAGCGGATCACGCGCGAGCCGCCCCACTGGGCATTCCAGAGGAAACCTTCCGCGTCCACCGTGGAGCCGTCCGGTTCCAGTCCGGGCGAGAGTGCCGCGAAGACCCGGATACGGTCGACCTCGCCGCTGGCGGCGTCATAGTCGCAGGCCATGATCTGCGCGGTCGGGGAATCGGTGAAGTACATCGTCTCGCCGTCGGGGCTGAAGCAGATGCTGTTCGTGATGGCCGCCTTGGGCAGCGCGAGACGGCCCAGCTTGCCATCGTGCGTATAGCGCCAGAACGAGGCCGTTTTCTCCGGGCCGCGCTCGTTGAGCGTGCCGAACACGAAGTTGCCGCCGCGGTCGCAGCGGCCGTCGTTGGCGCGCATGCCGGTCAGGTCGGGCTCGATGTCCTCCAGCACATGCAGCGCGCCGTCGCGGGTGTCGTAGCGCGCCAGCTGTTTCTCAAGGGCCAGCAGCAACACCCCCGGCACGTGGGTCAGCGCGAAGCAGCACAGGCGCGCGGGAAGCACCGCCTCCGACACGGCACCGGTGGCGGGATCGTAGGCATACAGGCGCGAGGTGGCGATGTCGGTCCAGCGCACCAGGTTGGCGTGGTCGTCCCAGATCACGCCCTCGGCGTGGGCCTGGCGTTGCGGCGAAATCGGCTTGAAGTCGGTCATCAGCGGGATTGCCTGCGGTTCTTGAGCTGGTCCACGAGCACGGCGATCAGGAGGATCGCGCCGCGCACGAGGTATTGGTAGAAGGCGTCGATGTTCATGAGGCTCATCGCATTCTGCACGGTGCCCATGATGAGCACGCCAACGAGCACGCCGCTGATGGTCGCACGGCCGCCCATGAGCGACACGCCGCCCAGCACGCAGGCCGAGATCACGTTGAGTTCGAAGCCCTCGCCGGCGTTGGGCTGTCCGCTGGTCATGCGCGACGCGAGGATCACGCCGGCCAGCGCGGCGACGAGCCCCTGGACGAGGAAGATGGCGATGCGCACGCGGTCGACGGCCACGCCGGCAAGGCGCGCCGCGTCGGGATTGCCGCCGATGGCCAGGGTGTTGCGGCCATAGATGGTCTTGTTGAGCAGCACGCCGAAGACGACGAAGCAGGCGAGCGTGACCCACACGGGCACGGGCAGGCCCAGGAACTGCGAACTGCCGAGGGTGAAGAAGGCCTCGCTGCTGACGCCGACCGCCTGGCCGTGCGAGGCGATGAAGGCGAGACCGCGCACGATCTCCATCGTGGCCAGGGTGGTGATCAGTGCGTTGATCTTGAGCTTCGCGATGACCACGCCGTTGACGAAGCCGACGAGCGCGCCAGCGACGATGGCCGCGGCGATGCCGATCGCCACGCTGCCGGTGGCGTTGGACACGATGGCGCAGAACACGCCGGCGAACGCCACGGTGGAACCGACCGAAAGATCGAAGTCGCGCGAGGCAAGGCAGAACATCATGGTGCAGGCGACCATGCCGATCTGCGACACCGACAGGGCCAGGCCCACGACGTTGTCCCACGAGAAGAAGTAGCGCACGGTCATGCTCAGCACGGCGAACAGCACGATGAAAATGCCGATCAGGCTGTAATCGTCGACAAGTTGCCAGAGCAGGGCACGGCGGCGGTCGCGGGGCGTCTCGCGAGTCGCGGCGATGGCGGCGGCGTTGGACTCGGTCATGGGTCAGGCATTCCTTGGAAGGGTGGTTCCCGCGCCTTCGGGCAGGGCGGCGGCGAGGACGTTCTGTTCATTGGCCGAGGCACGGTCGAACTGCGCGGTGATGCGTCCGTGGCACATGGCGATCACGCGGTCGGAAACACCGAGCACTTCGGGCAGTTCGCTGGAGATCACCACCACGGCGACACCGCGGTCGGCGAGTTCGTAGAGCACGTTGTAGATTTCGTTCTTGGCACCGACGTCGATGCCACGCGTGGGCTCGTCGACGATCAGCACACGCAGGTCCTTCTCGGCGAGCCAGCGCGAAAGCACGGCCTTCTGCTGGTTGCCGCCGGAAAGCAGGCGGATTTCCTGCCGGCGGTGCGGCGTGCGGATGCGCAGGCGCTCGATGAAGCTGTCGGCCGTGCGTGCCTCCATGCGGTCGTTCACGAAGAGCCCCGCCGTGAGGTGGTTCCGCCGCGCACTGATGTTGATGTTCTCCGAAACGGAGCGCACGCCGATGATGCCTTCCTCTTTACGGTCCTCGGGACAGAAGACGAGACCGTGGCGGATGGCGTCGCGAATGCGCGAGGGCCTTACGGGATGCCCGTCCACGCGCACCTCGCCCGAGACGCGCCGGTCGGCGCCGTACACGACGCGCATGATCTCCGACCGTCCGGCCCCGACCAGGCCGAAAAAGCCCACGATCTCGCCGGCGCGCACGTCGAAGGTGATCGGCACCGGCAGGGCACGGCCGGTGACGCCTTCGACCGCCAGGCGCACGTCGCCCTGCGCACGCGGACGGTAGCCGAAGATGTCGCTGATCTCGCGCCCGACCATGCGCTGCACCAGCGTGTCGCGCGTGACGCCTTCCAGTGTGTGGAAGTCGGCCACCTTGCGGCCGTCGCGGAAGATGGTGGCGGCGTCGCAGAGCTCGAAGATCTCATCCATGCGGTGCGAGATGTAGATCATCGCCTTGCCCTGCGCGCGCAGGTCGCGCACGAGACGGAACAGGACATCCGTCTCGCGGTGCGACAGCGAGCTGGTGGGTTCGTCCAGCGCGAGGATCTTCGCGTCGCGAAGGATGGCTTTCACGATCTCCACCATCTGCCGCTGGCCGATGGAAAGCTGCTTGAGCTTCGCGCGCGGGTCGAGATCGACGCCCAGCGCGTCCAGCCGTTCGCGGGTCCAGGCGAGCGCGCGGCGGCGATCGACAAGGCCGAAGCGCGTCGGCAGGCGCCCGAGCAGCAGGTTCTCCATGACGGAAAGCTCCGGCACGTACTGGAGTTCCTGGTGGATCACCGCCACGCCGGCGTCGATGGCGTCGGCGGCGCTGCGGAAGTGCATCGTGCGGCCGTCGATGGCGACCTCACCCTCGTCGGGAATGTATTCCCCGCCGAGGATCTTCATCATCGTGGACTTGCCCGCGCCGTTCTCGCCGAGCAGGCCGTGCACGCTGCCGGCGCGCACCTCGAAGCCGACGTCACCGAGCGCCCGCACGCCGGGAAAGGTCTTCCCGATATGGCGGAACTCGAGCCGCGGAACGTCGGCCATGGTCAAAGCCCCATTTCCTTGCGGATCTCGTCCGCATTGGCGCGCGTGATAAGGCGGCCGGTGGTGAGCGTGAGCGCCGGCGGCGCCTTGTCGTTCTTGATCCACTCGTACATGTTCACCGAGGTCTCGTAGCCGTGCCGCTTCGGACTGATGAGCACGCTGCCGAAGAACCCGGTGGCCTGCGCCTTGGAGAACTCGTTGAGGGCCGACTTGCTGCCACCGATGCCCACGCCGATGACGTTATCGGCCGAGAAGCCGCGGCCTTCCGCCGCGCGCACGGCGCCGAGCACGGCTTCGTCGTTGAGGCCGAAGGCCACCCAATGCTTGAAGTTCGGGTGCTGGGTGATGGCAATGTTGGCCGCGTTGAAGGCGTTTTCGGTGTCGGTCTTCGCCTGCGGCGCGTTGACCACGTTGTCCTTCGGGAAGCCAGCCGCGGTCAGCGCGGTCACCGCACCCTCGGTGCGCTCGCGGGCGGTGGGAAGCTGGTCGTAGGACACGCGCAACGCGCCGGTCTCTTCGGGCTTCCAGCCGCGCTTCTTCATTTCGTCGGCGATCGCCTGGCCGACCTGCTCGCCGATCTTCGAGGCCGAGATGCCCATGTGCGGCACCGACTCGATGGGATTGCCCGCACCGTCGACGAGACGATCGTCGACCGTCATCAGCTTCAGGCCGTCCGCCTTCGCCTTGGCGACGATGGACGGGCCGAGCTTCACGTCGGGCGTGCAGATGATGAAGCCCTGCGCATGCTGGGCCTTGAGGTTGTCGATGGTGGTGAGCACCTGGCCGCCGTCGGGAGCGCCGATCTTCACGAGGGTGAAGCCCTTTTCCTTCGCCGCCTGCTCCGCGTATTTCCACTCGTCCTGGAACCAGGGTTCCTCCGGCTGTTTCACCACGAAGCCGATCTTCACCTCGTCGTTCTGTGCCGCGGAGCAGCCGGAAAGCGCGAGTGCCAGGGCAAGCGCCTTCAGGCCGTTGGCGATGTTCATCTTCATGTGCTGCTCCTCGTGAAACGCAGGGGAATTACCCGACCAGTCCGCGCCGGCGCGCCACGGCGATCACGCCGTGTCCCGCGAGGTCGCGTTGCTCGTCGTCGCCGAGCACCGTGACGGTGCCGGAAAAGAAATCGTCGCCTTCCACCAGACGGGCGATGGCCTCGCGCAGGATGGGCTTGCCGCTCACCACGAAACGCGTGCCCGGACTCATCCGGATCGCACTGGAATTCTTGAGCGTGAGCAGGTCGGAGCCGAGCACGGCGCCGAGCAGGAAGTTCGCGCGCGCGTTGGCGTCGTACACCGCGAACTGGTCGAGGATACGCACGCTGAAGCAGGCCCGGCCCAGGCCGATCCTCTTCGCCGAGGCGGCGCCAGCGAGCAGCATCTCGACATCGATGCGCTGCGCGAAACCTTCCTTGAGCGAGCTGGCGAGGATCGTGTCGTGCGAAATCACGTGCAGCAGTTCGCCCGCGAGCGTGGTGACGCAACCTTCGATGCGGCGCTCGGCGTCGATGCTCACGAACTTCGAGTGCGAGCCCGGCAGCACGATGACGGTGGGTTCGTCCAGGCCGAGGCGTTCCACCAGCGCGAAGGATTCCACTTCCTCGCCGCGCATCATGTCCATGGCCTCGCAGTTGTGCAGGCCGATGTGTTCGACGGCGTTGCGTACACCCGGCACGAACCAGATGGGGTCGCGCCACACGCCGGGCAGGTGACTCTCGCGCATGGCACCGGCCAGGTCGTCGATGCTCGTGGCGGCCACCACGTGCGGAATCTCGCACAGGCCCATGTTGGAGGTGATCATGCCGGACGCCAGGGCCCGCTCGATGTCGCCTTCTTCCAACTGCGCCGACGCCAGGGCTTCGACGATCGTCTCGCGAACGCCCTCTTCGAGCCGGGCCCTGCTGCCGGTGATGGCCGTGTCGCGTACGCCGACCTGCCGTGCCGCCTGTCCGATGACGGCGCCGTGCTGCCACACGCTGACGCGCGTGTTGGTCGTGCCGGTGTCGATGGTGAGGATATTCATCGGGAATCCGCGCTAGGGACCCGGGATTCTTGGCGCGGCCTTCCGACGCAGGCAAACTAGAAAATCTTCGGGCCTTCCCCAAATTTTTCTTGATGAGCTTGCAATGAAGCGCTCGCTACCCCTCAACGCCGTACGCGTGTTCGAGCTTGCAGCGCAGCATTCGAGCTTCACGAAGGCGGCGGAGGAGCTGTCGTTGACGCCTGCGGCGGTGAGCGCGCAAGTCAAATTGCTGGAGTCGTATCTCGGCACGCCGCTCTTTGTGCGACGCAACAATCGATTGAAGCTCACGGCGACCGGCGAGAATTATTTTCCGCGCATTCGCGACGCTTTTCGTGCGCTGCAGCAAGCCACGGACCAGGTCATGGGCCAGCGAAACGCCTCGTTGCGGGTCTCCGTGCCGGCGACGTTCGGCACGAAATGGCTCGTGCCGCGTCTGTTTCGCTTCTTCGCCAAGCACCCCGACGTCGCCGTCGAGGTGGTGACCGACGGTGGCGATTCGGGCGACTGGGATCTGGCGGTGGACGACCGCCTCGGCGACGGACGCGAGCAATCCATCCTTGTCGTCAGTCGTTATACGCCGGTGTGTTCGCCCGCCATGGCAGGGCAACTGCGCGGCCCCGAAGACCTTCCCACCCAGGTGCTGCTGCACGAGCGCCCCGGCCGCCGCGCGGCCCCCGCCGTGGGCTGGGACCAATGGTTCGAACGAGCCGGTGTCGCCCCCGGCGCCGTATCGCGCGAAATGGGTTTCGGCGACGGCACGATGATGTTGCAGGCCGCCATCGAGGGACAGGGCGTGGCGCTCGCGCAGGAACTGCTGGTGGCCTACGACGTGGCCGCGGGCAGGCTCGCGGAACCGTTCCGGCTCGATGTCCCGTTGCAGCACACGTATTACCTCGCCGTGTCGCGCGAGGCGACCTCGCGGGAGGAAACGGAACTGTTCAAGGCGTGGTTGACCGCCGAACTGGGCGGCGCCCGGGGCACGGCCACCTTGTAGGAGCCGCTATAGCGGCGAGACGCCTACGAAGCGGTGTAGCCGTGAGGCGAGTTCCCTGGCCGCTATAGCGGCTCCTACACGACGAGGCCTCGGCAGGTGTGGCTCAGCAATCGCGCGCCGTCTTCTTCTTCCGCCACCAGATCACGCCGAGGACCACTACGGCGGCGGCGATGGCGAGCCACACGCCGGTCTGCCCGCGGCGGATCCACATCGCCAGCCACTCGTGGTTGTGCGCGCCGAAATAGCCGAGATAGACCCAGATCGGCACACTGATGGCGGCGGCCAGGCCGTCGAGCAGCAGGAAGCGGAAAAAGCCCACGCGGTGCGTGGCGCCGGCTGTAATGAATACGGCGGTGCGCATGCCGGGCAGGAAGCGCGCGACGAACATCATGCGGTTGCCGTAGCGCTCGAATTTCTCCTGCACCTTGGCATAGCGTTCCGGCGTGAGCAGCCGGGCCACGAGGCGCCAGCTCATGATGCGCCCACCGAAATGGCGGCCGAGCAGGAACATCGTGGAATCGCCCACCAGCACGCCGGCCATGCCCACACCGACCATGGTATGCACGTCGCCGTAGCCCAGTCCGGTGATGATGCCGCCCGCGACCAGGCTGATGTCTTCGGGAAGGGGCAGGCCGGCGCCGCACAGCATCAGCGCGAAGAAGACGGCGAGGTAGCCGTTCCTTCCAAAGAAATCGACGAGGTCGTTGAGCAGGTCCATCAGTGGCGCACGAATCCGGCCCGGGCCGGTCCCTTGGAAGTACGAAGGCGGGATGATCCCATGGATCGCGTTATGCCCGCGATGCGGCGCATCATTCGCCGTCCGCCGGGGCGGGTGCCGCGCGGGCGGCGAGCAGCACGCGCAGTTCGGCTTTCTCGGTGTCGTCGAGCACACCTTCCCGGCTGCGGGCGATCAGGTACTCGCGGCGTTGCGTGGTGACCTGGCGCTGCATCTGGGCCAGGGCGTCGAGGAATTCCACGCGCTGCATGTCCGCTTCGCCGATCACTTCCGCTTGCATCAGCTTCTGCAAAGACGGGTATTCGGGCCGGTCGAGGAAGTGCTCGACCAGCACGGCGGGGTTGATGCCCGGACGGGCGCGAGCCACGTCGATGAGCTCGGCCAGCAGGTCGACGCCTGGCCGGTCCAGGCGCAGGAAGGGGTAGGGCGGCTCCACTTCGTCGGCCAGGGAGGGTTGCGCAAGCAGAAGAGTGATGGCGCTGCGGACGAGGCTGCGCTGCACGTTGGCCGGTCGGGCGGGGCCTTGGCGCGTCGGCTGCGGCTCGGCGTCGAGCACGGCCCGCGCCCCCGTACGGCGCTGGAGTTCCTGCGCCATCAGGTCGCGAAAGGCGCCGTCCGGCAGCTTCGCGATGAGGGGGCGGGCCCGCTCGGCGAGACGTGCCTTGCCGTCGAGGCGGCTGGTATCTACGTCGCGGCCCAGTTCCTCGAAGAAGTACTCCGACATCGGCATGGCGTTTTTCATGCGCTGTTCGAAGCCGTCCTTGCCTTCCTTGCGCACCAGCGTGTCCGGATCCTCGCCGTCGGGCAGGAACAGGAAGTGCGCCTGGCGGCCGTCGCGCATGCGCGGCAGGATGGATTCCAGCGCGCGCCATGCCGCCTGGCGGCCGGCGCGATCGCCGTCGAAACAGAAGTAGACGTCGGGTGCGGCGCGGAACAGCACCTCGGCGTGCTCCGGCGTGGTCGCGGTACCCAGCGTGGCCACCGCAATCGGCAGGCCGGCCTGGTGGAGCGCGATGACGTCCATGTAGCCCTCCACCACCATGATCCGGGTGAGGTGCTGGTGGGCCTGCTTCACCTGCCAGAGAGCGAAGAGTTCGCGGCCCTTGTGGAAGAGCGGCGTTTCCGGCGAGTTGAGGTATTTCGGGCTCTGCTCGGACGACAACACGCGGCCGCCGAAGGCGATGACGCGCCCACGCCGGTCCAGGATCGGGAACATCACCCGTTCGCGGAAACGGTCGTAGCGGTTGCCGCGCTCGTTGCTGGCGACCATGCCGGCTTCGTTGAGCAACTGGCGCCGGCGGTCGGTGGTGCCCAGCGCCTTCAGCACGCCGTCGAACCCGGCCGGTGCCCAGCCGATGCGGAAACGCTTCACGATCTCGTCGTCGAGGCCGCGGCGATCGATATAGGCGCGGGCTTCGGGGCTGTTGCCCAGTTCGCGCTGATAGAACGAGGCGGCTTCGTCCAGCAGCGTGTAGAGATCGCTGCGGTCCTCCCGCGGCTTATCGTCGCGGGTTCCCTCGTAAGGCACTTTCAGGCCGGCCGACTGGGCCAGTTCTTCGATGGCGTCGGGGAATTCCAGGCGGTCGTAGTCCATGATGAACTTGATCGCGCTGCCGTGCGCCCCGCACCCGAAGCAATGGAAGAACTGCTTCTGCGGGCTCACGTAGAACGAGGGCGAGCGCTCGTTGTGGAAGGGGCAGCAGGCGGTCCACTCCCTGCCGGCCTTCTTCAAGGGCACGCGCCGCTCGATCACGTCGACGATGTCGACGCGGGTCAGCAGTTCATCGATGAAGCTGTCGGGAATTCGGCCACGCATCAGTCCCCTAGGATGCCATGCATCCGCTTCCGTATGGAGCCCGGCAGGGGCGTCAGAAGGCGAGCTTGAAGACGCCGATGACGGCCAGGATCGCGATCACGAACAGGATCAGGAAGATGGCGAAGCAGACCTTGGCGATGGTCGCGGCCGCGCCGGAGACGCGGCTGAAGCCGAGCGCACCGGTCACGAGGGCGATCAGGCCGAAGATGATGGCGTACTTGAGCATGGGATCCTCCGTCAGGTGCCGGAGGGGAGCCCTGCCAGCAGGGAGCGGAGAATGCTGGCGAGTGCGTGGGTGGTTTGTGAAAGGCCGGCGCCAATCTGTAGGAGCGCGCCTGCGCGCGACATGTTTTGAGGCCGAGCCCCGGAGCGGGCGCGACAGCCTTTTGGACCTGGGCGAAAAACTGTCGCGCGCAGGGCGCGCTCCTACCGGGATCGTGTCAGGCCAGCTTGGCCTTCACCTTGCCCGCCACGGCGGCCATATCCGCACGGCCGGCGGCCTTCTCCTTCACCAGGGCGACCACCTTGCCCATGTCACGGGCGGAGCTGGCGCCCGATTCGGCGATGGCGGCGGCGATGATGGCGTCGAGTTCGGCCTCGTCGAGCTTGGCGGGCAGGTAGCCGGCGATCACGCCCATCTCGTAGCGCTCGACGTCGGCCAGGTCGGTGCGGCCGGCCTTGTCGTACTGCTCGATCGAGTCGCGGCGCTGCTTCTGCATCTTCTCGAGCACGGCCAGCACCTGGGTGTCGTCGAGTTCGATCCGTTCGTCGACCTCGCGCTGCTTGATCTGGGCCTGGACCAGGCGGATGACGCCCAGGCGGTCCTTCTCCCCGCCCTTCATGGCGGCCTTCATGTCTTCGGTGATCTTTGCCTTGAGGCTCATGATTCTTTTCTCCGGGACGACGAAAAGCCGGCTTCACCTTTCGGCAAAGCCGGCTCGGGATTTCCGCCTGAATGCGGCGGCGGCGAGAACACGCCAGCCGCGGTACCATGCCGGCCCAGGAAGGCCGGCCGGTGCATCAGTACATGCGGGTCCGGCGCGTCGTGTCGCGGGACAGACGGCGCAGGTGGCGCTTCACAGCAGCGGCGCGCTTGCGCTTACGCTCCTGGGTTGGCTTTTCGTAAAATTCGCGCTTGCGCGTTTCGGCCAGCACGCCAGCCTTCTCGCACGTACGCTTGAAGCGGCGAAGGGCAAGCTCAAACGGCTCGTTCTCGCGGACTTTAACGCTCGGCATGGAAACTCCACTTGGTTAAACTGACCCGTGAATCCGGGTGAGCCGTGGATTATAACGTGAGTTTGATGAGAAATTCAAAGCCCGTGCTTGGCGTGGAAACGTCCTGCGACGAGACAGGCGTTGCCCTCCTGCGCTGGGACCCGGACCAGCCGGGCCGCGGCCTCCTTTCGCACGCGCTTTTCAGCCAGATCGCCTTGCACGCGGAATACGGCGGCGTCGTGCCGGAACTGGCCAGCCGCGACCACGTGCGCAAGCTGCTGCCCCTGGTGCGGCAGGCCCTGAAGGACGCCGGCCTCACGCCGGCCGACCTGGGCGGCGTGGCCTATACCGCCGGCCCCGGCCTCGTCGGGGCATTGCTCGTGGGCGCCTCCGCCGCGCGGGCCATGGCCTGGGCGCTCGGCGTGCCGGCCATCGGCGTGCACCACATGGAAGGGCACCTCTTGGCGCCCCTGCTCGAGGACGATCCGCCGGAGCCCCCATTCGTGGCCCTCCTGGTCTCGGGCGGGCATTCCATGCTGGTGGAAGTGAAGGCCATCGGGGAGTACCGGATCCTCGGCGACACGCTGGACGACGCCGCGGGCGAGGCCTTCGACAAGACCGCGAAGCTCATGGGCCTGCCGTATCCCGGTGGGCCGGCGCTCGCGAAGCTGGCCGAGCAGGGCACCCCGGGCCGGTTCCGTTTTTCCCGGCCCATGGTCGACCGCCCGGGGCTGGATTTCAGCTTTTCCGGACTGAAGACCCAGGTGCTCCTGGCTTGGCAGGCCTCCGACAAGAGCGACCAGACCCGCGCCGACATCGCCCGCGGGTTCGAGGAAGCCATCGTCGACACCCTGGCCATCAAATGCCGGCGCGCGTTGGAAGCCACCGGCGCCAAGCGGCTGGTGATCGCCGGTGGCGTGGGCGCGAACAAGCGCTTGCGCGAGCAACTGGCGCAGGCCGGAGCCGCCGACGGCTTCCGCGTCTACTTCCCGCGCCTGGCGTTCTGTACCGATAACGGGGCCATGATCGCCCTGGCCGGTGCCATCCGGCTGGCGGCGGGCCAGCACCAGGATGAGACGATTCAAGTGTTTCCACGCTGGAACCTCGAAAGCCTGCCGGCAGCCTCGGCATACCTGTAGGAGCCGCTATAGCGGCGAGAAGCCTACGGAGCGGTGTAGCCATGAAGCCATGAGGCGCATCCCCTCGCCGCCATGGCGGCTCCTACACGAAGCATGCTTGCGCAATCGGCTGTCCTCGCCGACCCTGTAAGACCCTTTTGATCGCCACATCCCCATGGACATCGTCTTCATAGAGGACCTGCGCATCGACGCGGTCATCGGTATCTACGATTGGGAGCGGCGCATCCGGCAGACGCTGTCGTTCGACCTGGAAATGGCTTTCGACAACCGCCGTCCCGCGGCCAGCGACGATATCGCCGACACCCTCAACTACAAATCGATCGCCAAGCGCCTCCAGGCCTATGTGGAAGCCTCTAGCTTCGGCCTCGTCGAGACGCTGGCCGAACGTTGCGCCGAGATCGTGCAGGACGAATTCGGCGTGGCGTGGGTTCGGCTCAAGCTGTCCAAGCCCGGCGCGGTGCGGGGTTCAAAGGCGGTGGGCGTGCGTATCGAGCGCGGTACGCGCCCGCAATGATCGAGCCGCGTGACATCCAGACGTTCCTCGACGAGGTCATCCCGTCGACCTTATGGCGGAGCGTGGTGCTGGTCGGTGGACTGATCGTCATCGCCTGGCTCGTGGATCTGCTCGGCCGCCTGTTCCTGCATCGCGTGGTACGGGCGGCTACACGGCACACGCACTGGCGCTGGGACGACGCGCTCTACGAATTCGGCTGTTTCCGCTGGCTGGCGCGCGTGCTGCCGGGCGTCGTCGTCTACTACGGCATCGCCTTGTTGCTGCCTGTGGACGACGGCGTGGGCGCTTTCGTGCGCAGCCTTGCCGTCTGCTGGATCATCGTGTGCGTGATCTCGGCCCTGGGCCGCGCCCTGCTCGCGTTCGAATCACTGTACAGCGCGACGCCGGCGGGGAAACGCTCGATCAAGGGCATCGTCCAGCTGTTGCAGATGGCCTTGTGGATCGTGGCACTGGTGCTGGTGATCACCAAGCTCACCCATCAGAGCGTCGGCTTGCTGCTGTCCGGCATCGGCGCCATGTCCGCCGTGCTGCTGCTGGTGTTCAAGGACACGATCCTGGGATTCGTCGCCGGCATCCAGCTGAGCACGAACGACATGCTGCGCATCGGCGACTGGATCACCATGCCTTCCGCGGGTGTCGACGGCGACGTCATCGACATCACGTTGCACACGGTGAAGGTGCGCAATTTCGACCGCACGATCGTCACGGTGCCCACCTGGAAACTGATTTCCGAGTCGTTCCAGAACTGGCGCGGCATGGCCGAGTCGGGCGGCCGTCGGATCAAGCGCGAACTGTTCATCGACGCGGCCTGCGTGCGATTCCTCGAGGACGAGGAAATCGAACGCTACGGTAGCGTGTATTTGCTCAAGGGCTATCTGGACCGCAAGCGCGAGGACATTCGCCGCTGGAACGAAGCGCTGGGCGAACCCGGCAAGCTCCCGGTAAACCGCCGGCGGCAGACCAACATCGGCGCCTTCCGCGCCTATGCCGAGGCCTACCTCGCCGCGCATCCGGACGTGCACGACAGGATGACCCGCATGGTCCGCATGCGCGATCCGGGCGCGCAGGGCATCCCTCTGGAGGTCTATTGCTTCACCAATACGGTGGTGTGGCTCGATTACGAGCGCATCCAGGCGGATATCTTCGACCACCTGATCGCGATCCTTCCCGAGTTCGGGCTGCGACCGTTCCAGCAGCCGTCGGGCGGCGACGTACGCGATGCCGTTGCCGGCATTCGTGTCGCGGCTGCCCGGGAGGCCTGACGTGGGACGCGCCTACCTCAGCCTGGGTTCCAACATCGACGCGGAACACTGGCTCGGCCTTGCCGTGGCGGAACTGCGGGCGCGCTTCGGCAAGCTGGACCTGTCGCCGGTCTACCGCAGCGCGGCGGTCGGTTTCGACGGGCCCGATTTCCTCAACCTGGCCGTGGGTCTCGACAGCGACCTAGGTCCCGAAGCCCTGAACGACTGGCTGCACGCGCTGGAGGACCGGCATGGCCGCGTGCGCGGCGGCGAGCGCTATGCCAGCCGTACGCTGGACGTGGACATCGTCCTCTACGACGACCTCGTGCTGAGCGGGGAAGGCCACCTCCAGGTACCCCGCGGCGAACTGCGCCATGCCTTCGTGCTCAAGCCTATGGCCGATATAGCGCCCGATGTCCGCCACCCCGTGAACGGGAAGACCATGGCGGAACTCTGGGCGGCGTTTCCTGCGGAGAGCGAACCGCTGGTAGTGGATGAGGGGTGTACCGCCTCTGTCGAAGCCGCCATGGCGGCGATCGGGTAGGGCGCGCGCTCCGCTTCTTCGCTCCGTCGGCTTCTCGCCGCTATAGCGGCTCCTACACTGTGTGGCGCTCCCGCGAGCGGCTCAGGTGGGAACTGGCGGGGCAGGGGCCAAGATGCTACAACGCGTCCACATCGGACCATGGGGAAACAAGGAAATGGGTAAGTTCGCACGCAGTTGGTCGCTGATGAAAGCCAGCGCCACCATCCTTCGCCAGGACAAGGAGCTGATGCTCTTTCCCCTGCTGGCGGGCTTCGCCTCGCTGCTGGTGATCGCCACCTTCGCGTGGCCGGTCTGGGCCTTGTTCGCGCACCATCAGGCGGATTTCGAGGGCCAGCGCCAGCACGTCTCGCCGTTGTTCATGCTGGTGAGCTTCCTGTTCTATTTCGTGCAGTACGGTGTGGTGATCTTCTTCAACGTCGCCCTGGCCTCGGCTGCGCTCATCCGTCTGGACGGTGGCAATCCCACGCTGGGCGACGGTATCCGTACCGCGATGGGCAAGCTGCCCAACATCATCGGCTATGCGCTCATCGCCGCCACCGTCGGCATGATCCTGCGTGCCCTGCAGGAGCGCCTCGGCTTTGTCGGGCGCATCGTCGCGGGCGTGCTCGGTTTCGGTTGGACAGTGGCGACGTTCCTCGTGGTACCGGTACTCGCAGCGCAGGACGTGGGGCCGGTCGATGCCGTCAAGCGCAGCACGTCGCTGCTCAGGCAGACCTGGGGGGAGAACCTGATCGGCAATGCCGGCATCGGCCTCGCCGGCGGCATTCTCACCTTCTGCCTGATCTTCGCCAGCGGCGTGCTCTTCTTCGCCGCCGCGGCCACGCACTCCGTGGCGCTGATGATCGTCGTCGGTGTCGTGGCCGTGATCGCGCTGATGGCCCTCAGCCTGTTCCAGACGGCGATGCACGGGGTGTACTCGGCGGCGCTCTACCGCTTCGCGGAGGACGGCGATCCGGGCCAGGGTTTCGACCGCGCGCTGCTCGAATCGGCGTTCCGTCCCAAGAACTGAATGCTGTCGCCCCTGCGAAGGCAGGGGCGCAGCGACGTCCGCCTCGACGCAAGGCGAAAGTCACTGGATTCCTGCCTTCGCAGGAACGACGGCAAGCGCGGAGCCGCGGAGTGCTCAGATCGTCAGGGCGCGTCCGCCGTCGACGCGCACCACCTGGCCTGTCGTATAGCGGGCGTCCAGCAGCAGCCAACGCACCGCTTCGGCCACATCCTCAGGCTCGCCCTTGCGTCCCAGCGCGGTCTTGGCGATGAGGCTTTCGGCGGCTTCCTCCGGTTTTCCGGAAGCCGGCCAGAGGATCGCCCCTGGCGCGACGGCGTTGACGCGCACCTCGGGTGCCAGTTCCTTCGCCAACGACAGGGTTAGCATGGCGAGCGCGGCCTTGGCCATCGAATACACGGTGTGCCCCGCGAGCGGCCGTTCCGCATAGATGTCGACGATGCTGACGATGGCGCCGCCGGCCTTCCGCAGGGCCGGGGCCGCGGCCTGGGCAAGAAAGAACGGCGCCCGCGCGTTCGCCGAGAACAGGTCGTCCCAGTGCGCCGACGTCGTCTCGCCGATGGGCGTGGGATAGAAGGCCGAGGCATTGTTCACCAGGCCGTCCAACTGCCCGAAGCGTTGCACGACCGCCTCGATTAGCGGGCGAAGTGCCGCGTCGTCGTCGAGCGCGGCCGGGAACGTGGCCACGCTGCCCGCGCGCGCGGCATCGAGTTCGCGCGCGAGCGCTTCGGCGTCGGTGCCGGAATGGCGGTAGTGGATGGCGACCGAACAGCCCGCCGCATGCAGGCGCCGGACGATGGCGGCACCGACACGGCGGGCACCGCCGGTGACGAGGACGACCGGGGACGAATTCACGGCAAGCTCCTTTTCGCGACGCGCACGAGCTTGCCGCAAACGGTGCCGCGCGTCACGTCGCGGCCATTCAACCTGCCTTGCGTCGGGTGGCAGTTTTCTTCGCGGCAGCGGCAGGTGCGACGGCTTTCGTAGCCTTCTTGCGCGCCACGGTCTTCTTGGCCGCGGCCTTCTTCGCTACCGTCTTCTTTACCGCTTTCCTGGCCGTCGTCTTCGTGCTGGCCTTTGGGGCCGAAGGGCTTTCCGCGGCGCTCGCGTGTCCGCCGGACGCCTTCGCCGCGGCGCCGCTCTTTCCGGCGGTGGGCGCATCGCCGTCGTCGATGTGCACGTCGCCGCTGAAGAGATCGATCGCGGTCTTCGCCACCTGTCCGGTGTCGTAATACGCATAGGCGCCCACGCCAAGGGCGCCCACGATGGGCAGCCAGCGCGAGACGCCCTTGCCGACGGCGCGCTTGGACACGCTGACGCCGATGCGTCCCGCCACACGCTGCAACACGCTGGTGGCGGCGGTGCGAAACACGAGGCGGTCGCCGACACGAATGGCCACGTCGCGAAGCGCCTGGGCCGCGGTGTGCCGGAACAGGCACCAGAGCATCTGCTCGCGTCCCAGTTTTGCCGTCTTGCCGTACGCCGCGGCGATATCGCTCACCAGCTGGCCCTGGATGCGCCAGATGGCGATCAGTTCCGGAAGCACGGTGAGCCAACCCAGGGGGCCAGGGGGCAGGGCGAGGGAACCCGCCGTGATGGCCGCCTTGTTGGCCGCGGTAGTGGCCAGTCGCCGGCATGTCTCCTCGGCGCTGCCCTTGCCTGCGCGGGGCACCTCGCTGTCCGGGATACGGCTGACGAATTCGAGGATCGCCTTTGCGACAGGACTGTCGCCACGGTCGCCACTGACGGGAACGATCTCCTTCGATGTCGAAGCCGGATCGCGTTTTGCCATGTCGTTACTCCGGATGCGAATGCGCGGACATGGTCGCCGCCGTGACGTGATTCGTCCATGAAGCGCCGGACCTGCCCGGGCCGAAAGCGGCGCG
>Ga0065165_1000197_pt1 | contig 104294 bp, 87 predicted proteins | sample AraplaMF_Cvi_mMF_FD_63813 | JGI IMG/M metagenome (GOLD analysis project Ga0065165, IMG submission 63813) | Arabidopsis root microbial communities from the University of North Carolina, USA - plate scrape MF_Cvi_mMF (version 2) (version 3) | ecosystem: Host-associated > Plants > Roots >... | reverse complement strand
AAGGGCCGCCAGGCCAAGAGCAAGGCGCGCCTGGCCCGCTTCGAGGAACTGAGCGACGTCGAATACCAGAAGCGCAACGAGACCAACGAAATCTTCATCCCCGTGGCGGAACGCCTGGGCAATGAAGTGATCGAGTTCGAAGGTGTGACCAAGTCCTTCGGCGACCGCGTCCTGATCGACAACCTCTCCTTCAAGGTGCCCCCGGGCGCCATCGTGGGCATCATCGGCCCGAACGGCGCCGGCAAGTCCACGCTGTTCCGCATGATCCAGGGCGTGGAGCAGCCCGATTCCGGCACGGTGAAGATCGGCAAGACGGCCAAGCTGGCCTTCGTCGACCAGAGCCGCCAGAGCCTGGACGCCAACAAGACGGTGTGGGAAGACGTCTCGGGCGGCCTGGACAACATCATTGTTGGCAAGTTCGTGATGCCCTCGCGCGCCTACATCGGCCGCTTCAACTTCAAGGGCAATGATCAGCAGAAGATGGTGGGCCAGCTCTCCGGCGGTGAGCGCGGTCGCCTGCACCTGGCCAAGACCCTGGCCCAGGGCGGCAACGTGCTGATGCTTGACGAACCCTCCAACGACCTGGACGTCGAAACCCTGCGCGCGCTGGAAGAGGCGCTGCTGGAGTTCGGCGGCTCGGCCATGGTGATCTCCCACGACCGCTGGTTCCTGGATCGCATCTGCACCCACATCCTGGCCTGCGAAGGCGATTCCCAGTGGTTCTTCTTCGACGGCAACTTCCACGAGTACGAAGCCGACAAGAAAAAGCGCCTGGGTGAAGAAGGCGCGCGTCCCAAGCGCGTGCGTTTCAAGCCGATCACCTGATCGCCATACGGCTCCCCATGTCCAGCCGGCCTGCGGACGTCGCCACGGTTCCCGGCCCGGTCACCCTGGGCCGCTTCGGGCGCTTCCTGCTGGTGGGCGGGGTGGCCACGGCGGTGCACTACGCCACGGCCTTCCTGCTGCTGAAGCTGGCCGGCTGGCCGCCGGTACAGGCCTCGGCCACCGGCTTCGTGGTCGGTGCGCTGGCAAACTATCTGCTCAATGCCCGCTTCACCTTTGGCCTGAAGGGCGGGCATGGCCGCCACCTGCCGCGGTTTGCGGCGGTGGCCAGCCTGGGATGGCTGCTCAATGCCGGCGGCATGTGGGCCCTGCTGCGGCTGGGCCTGCATCCGTATGTGGCGCAGCCCGCAGTCACCATCCTGGTGCTGTTCTTCAACTTCCTGCTGAATGCGCTGTGGGCCATGCGGCCGCAGGCATCCGCCTACGGACAAACCCAACCTCCCCCCAATTCGAAGGGCTGATGAGCGCTTGCCGCGCTACATTCGCCCGCTAGAGTGGCGCCCGGGTAGGCGCGATTCACAGCGACCGCCCAATACCTCAGGGGGCGGAGCGTGGAACTCATCGAACGACAGCATTTTCTCGGTGCACCGGACTTTCGCGCGCAGGCGCCGGTCATCAATTTCGTGCTGCCTTGCTACAACGAGGAAGCCGTGCTGCCGGAGACGGCCCAGCGGCTGGACCGGCTGCTGGACGAGCTGCAATCGCAGGGGCTCATCTCACCGGCCAGTTCGGTGTATTTCGTGGATGACGGCAGCCGCGACAAGACCTGGCCCCTGATCGAAGCGCTGGCTGCGCGGTCGCAGCGCTTTTGCGGCATCAAGCTCAGCCGCAATCGCGGCCATCAGAATGCGCTGCTGTGCGGCCTGATGAGTGTCAATGGCGATGCCATCATCAGCCTGGATGCCGACCTGCAGGACGACCTGGGCATCATTGCCGACATGGTGCGGGCTTTCCGGGACGGCCATGAGGTGGTCTATGCCGTACGCCGGCGCAGGGACACGGACACCTTCTTCAAGCGAGTGACGGCGGAGGGCTACTACCGCATCCTGGCCGCCATGGGCGTGAAGCTGGTGTTCAACCATGCCGATTACCGGCTGCTGGGGCGCCGGCCGCTCGAAGCCCTGCGCGGCTACCGCGAGCCGCATCTGTTCTTGCGGGGGCTGGTGCCTTTGCTGGGCTATCGCAGTACCTCGGTGGAGTTTGACCGGGCCGAGCGTTTTGCTGGCGAGTCCAAATATCCGCTGGGCAAGATGCTGTCGCTGGCGTGGCAAGGCATCAGTTCCTTCACGCCGTATCCGCTGCGGCTCATCACGGGGGCAGGGGTGCTGGTGTCGCTGTTCAGCCTGGCGATGGCAGCCTGGGCACTGGGCCTGCGCCTGTTCACCGACGCGGCCTTGCCCGGCTGGGCCTCCACCGTCATCCCGATGTATTTCCTGGGCGGCATCCAGCTGCTGGGCCTGGGCGTGATTGGTGAGTACCTGGCCAAGGTGTTCGAGTCGGGCAAGCACCGACCGCGCTACCAGGTGGAGAGCATCTGCGGTGAATGGAGAGGTCCTTGAGCGCGGTGCAGGTGCCCGCAGCGCTGGCCGCGTCGCCAGTGCGAGTGGGGCGCCGGGACAGCTGGCCGGCATGGCTGCTGGGGCTGTGCGTCGGGGTGGCCTACTTCTTGAGCAGCCCGCGCGGCGGGGACTTCTGGTGGTTCGATGCCTCGCGCCATGCGATGAACAGCGTGTTCGTGCATGACTTCTTTGCCCAGGGTGGCTGGAGGGACCCCCTGGGTTTTGCCAAGGCCTATTACGACCAGTATCCCGGCATCAATATCGGCTTTTACCCACCGTTCCTGTATGCGGTCACCGCTCCGGTGCTGGGCTTGCTGGGCGTCGGCCATGGCGTGTGCCAGGGCGTGGTGGCGGCCTTTGCGGCCCTGGTAGCCATGGGCGGCTATGCCTGGACCCGGCCTGTGCTGGGACGCCCAGCGGCTGTCGCGGCCGGACTGATGCTGGTGCTGGGCCCGGAGATGGCCCTGTGGGGCAGGCAGGTGCAGCTCGACGTGCCCGCGGTGGCCTTGCTGCTGTGGGGCGCCTGGGCGCTGGCCAAGTGGATGGAGGCGCCGCGCAGGCGCTGGCTGATGCTGGCCGCCTTGCTGCTGGGCTGCGCCATGCTCACCCGGGTCCAGACGGTCTTTGCGTGGCCATGGTGGCTGGCCATTGTTTTCCTGCGTCCGGCCGGGCGGGCGCAGCCCTGGCGGCCCCGGTTGATGGCGACGGCGCTTTACGGCGTCCTGTCGCTGCCATCGGTGGCCTCGGCAATTTATTTCGCCCGCGTGGTGGGCCATCTGGCTGGCCAGATGCCGGACATGCCGCCGCTGTGGTCCTGGGCGAACTGGGGCTGGTATGCGGCTCGCTTCCCGGAGCAACTGGGCGTGGTGGGCATGGCGGTGCTGCTGCTCGGCGTCCTGCTGTCTGCTGTGGTGCTGGTGGCCGGCGGCGCGCTGCCCGGCCGGCGGCAGGGCGAGCCCGGTCGTCCTGCCGCGCTCCGGTCGCTGGTGCAGGGCCGCTGCGCGCTGGCGCTGTCCATGGCGCTGCTGGCCTGGGGATTCTTCAGCGCCGTCTCCAACAAGGAGCCGCGCTTTGACCTGCCCGTGCTTCCGTTTGCCTTGCTGGCATCGTTCCTGGCCATCGGCCGCTGGGGGCAGCTTGGGCGTGCAGCTGACGCGGCTTTGCCAGCGCCTCGCGCTCGCTGGGCTGCTGGCCTGGTGATGCTGCTCGGCGCGGCCATGCTGGCGGAGGCGGGCCTGGCACAGCGGTGGGCCTCGGTGCCGCGCGTCACAGGCCACCGGGAGGCGGCGCTGCTGGCGGCCCGTCTGGCGCCCGCTGGCTCACGCGTGATGATCTCCGCCCACCGCGACGGCAATTTCATCTTCGCGCTGCGCGCCGATGGGCAGCGGCCTGACCTGGCAGTGCGCCGGGCCGACAAGCTGCTGGTGGACATGACCATCATGCGGCAGCTCGGCATCCGGGACCGTGGCCTGACCGAGCAGGACATCGAGGCGCTGCTGGCGCGGGAGCGTGTCTCGGTGGTCGTGGCGCAGACCGGCTACCTCGGCGATCAGCCCTCCATGCAGGCCCTGGACCGTCTGCTGAGTTCAGGCTGTTGCTTTGCGCTGCGGGGCACGGTACCCATCGGCGGCGCCCATCGTCCGGACGAAACTGAGCTGCGCGTGTACGTGCGGCGCTGACGGCGAGGGCAGGGCGCCGGCGGCCGCGCGCCGTTGATGTGCGGACACATCACGGACATCCTGTGTGGACGAGGCATCGTCCGTGTGTCGGGGTTGACAAGAATCGGGGGCCTCTTCTCCTTAAACCTCCAGGAGGTGGAGGACCGTCAAGAGTCTTCGATTGTTTTCACGTTTCTTTACGGCGCCCCCACGGCCAACTTACCTGGGCCGTCGAGGATGACGTCACCAACACAGGAGATGTCAATGATGTTCAAGCGTTTCTCCCGTTCCTTCCAGACCCTTGGCGTGGCGGCCCTGATCAGTGTCACCGCCCTGGGAGTTCAGGCACAGGCCCTTCCCGACGGCGCTGCGCCACAAGGCCCCATGGCCCACGAAGGGGGCCCGCGTGGCCCGGGCGGGCCTGGTGCCGGGCCGATGTTCCTGGGTGGCCGTTTGCTCAAGGAAGTCGGTGCCACCGACGCCCAGCGCAAGCAGATCGAAGACATCTTCGATGCGGCCCGCAAGGACCTCAAGGCCCAGCATGAGCAAGGCCGCAGGCTGCATGAGCAGCTCGAAGGCCTGCTCACCGCCCCCACGGTGGATGCCGCTGCGGTCGAGCAGGTGCGCCAGCAGCTCGCTGCCCAGCACGACGCCACGTCCAAGCGCATGAGCCAAGCCATGGTGGAGGCTGCCAAGGTGCTCAGCGCCGAGCAGCGCGCCAAGCTGGCCGAGGTGCTCAAAAAGCACAAGGACCGCATGGCCAAGCGCATGGAGCACATGAAGGAGCATGGCCGCAAGGCGGGGCCGCGGGGTCCGCAGGGCGACCGTGACGGCGACGTGCCGCCTCCGCCCAAGGGCCAGTGATCCACGGAGCCGGCTATGCTTGAGACTTTTGACGATACCGCGGTACGCCAGCAGGCCGAGCAGGCCCGGCAGGCGGCTGCGCTGCAACGCCCGATGAATCCACGACTGCTGCTGATCGACGACGATGCGCGCCTGACGGCCATGCTGGGCGACTACCTGAGCAGTGCCGGCTTCGACGTCAGCTTCGCCGGTTCCCTGGCCCAGGGCCGGACCGAGCTGGAGGCGGGCCAGTACGACCTGCTCGTGCTGGACCTGATGCTGCCCGATGGCGACGGCCTTGAGTTCTGCCGCCAATTGCGCGGTGACAAGCGCTGGCGCCGCCTGCCGGTGCTGATGCTGTCGGCTCGCGGTGAACCGATGGACCGCATCCTCGGCCTTGAGCTGGGCGCGGACGACTACCTGGCCAAGCCTTTCGAGCCGCGCGAATTGCAGGCCCGTGTGAAGGCGCTGCTGCGCCGCACCGAGCCCCAGGCGCTGGGCGACGAAGTGCTGCGCTTCGGTCGTCTGGAGATCGACCTGGCGGCCCGCCAGGTGCGCCTGGACGGCAATGTCTGTGACCTCACCAGCCACCAGTTCGACCTGCTGGTGGTCCTGGCACAGAGCCCGGGCCGGGTGCTGTCCCGCGACCAGATCATGGATGCTCTCAAGGGCCATCCGCTGGAAGCCTTCGACCGCTCCATCGACGTGCACATTTCGCGTATCCGCTCGGTAATTGAAGACGACGCCAAGAATCCCCGGCGGGTGCTGACGGTCCGCGGCGCCGGCTACGTGTTCGCACGCAAGCAGGACGCCGAAGGCCTGGAGTGAAGTCGCTCTACCTGCGCATCTACATCACCGTGGTGGTGGTGTTGATGGCGTTCGCGCTTGGGTCGGCCTGGTTGTTCCAGGGCCGGATCGAGCAGGAGCGCGGAACCTTCGAGCAAGCCGCCTCCGAGCGGCTGGTGGCCATGGCCGTGCTGGTGCAGCGTGCGCTGCCGCCGCCCTCAGCGCCGGTGAACGAGCAGTCGGAGGCCATCGAGGACTGGGGCCAGCGCCTGCGCATGGCGTTGGCGCTGGAAGATAGCCGGGGCAAGCGCCTGGGCGCTTCGCCACTGTTCGAGCGGCGGGAAGACCTGCCGGGCTCGCGCATCCAGCGCATCCCGCTGGATGACGGCCGTCATCTGCTGTTCCTGCGAATCGCGCGCCCGCCCAGCGCTCCTGGCCCGCTGCCAGGGCCTGGCCCGTTCAGGCCTGAGGACGGGGCGAGCGGCCCGGCTCCGGACGCTGATCGCGGCCTGGCTCGCGAGGGTGGCGGGCGAGAGGGCCGAGCCGACACGCGCGGCGGCCCCGGCCGGGATGTCCATGGCGATTCCGCTGAAGTGGCCGGCGCGTCCGGCCGCGCGGCGTCACGCGGACGCCGCGACACTCTGCCGGAAGTGGAAGCCACTCGGCAGCGCATGCTGGAACGCCTTGAGCAGGAGCGCCGCCAGGAGAACGCCGGCTCCTGGTTCCCCGGATGGATTCCCCGCCCCAGCGGCGAAGCCTTGGCATCGCTGCTGTTTGTGCTGTTCCTGGCCGTGGCGGGCGGGGCCTACCCGGTGGTGCGCAGGCTCACGCGTCGCCTGGAGGCCCTGAAATCGGGTGTCGAGCAGTTCGGCGGGGGCAACCTGGCCTTGCGGGTGCAGGACCATGGCAAGGATGAGATCGCCGCGGTGGCGGCCAGCTTCAACCGGGCGGCCGAGAAGATCGAAACGCTGGTCAGCTCCCACAAGAGCCTGCTGGCCAATGCCAGCCATGAACTGCGCTCGCCGCTGGCACGGCTGAAGATGGCCTTTGCCATGCTGGACGAGGCGTCGCCGCCGCAGCGCTTTAGGCTGCAGCAGGAAATCAACACCAACATCGCGGAGCTGGACGCGCTGGTGGAAGAGGTGCTCCTCGCCAGCCGGCTCGAAGGCGGCGCCCAGTCGCTACGTCTGGAGCCGGTGGACCTGCTGGGCATTGCCGCGGAAGAAGCGGCGCGCACGGGTGCGGAGGTGGAGGCCGAGATGGGCCTGGAGCAGCTTCAGCTGCGCGGGGACGACCGGCTGCTGCGCCGGGCGCTGCGCAATCTGCTGGAAAACGCCCGCCGCTATGGCGGCCCGCAGGTGGAGGTGCAACTGCGCCGCGCTGGGCAGGCCCATATCGAACTGCAGGTGTGCGACCGCGGCCCGGGGGTGCCCGAGGCGATGCGCGAGCGCATCTTCGAGGCCTTCTACCGGCTGCCGGGTCACGCCGAGGTGTCCGGTGGCGTGGGGCTGGGGCTGAACCTGGTCAAGCAGATTGCCGCGGCCCACAGCGGCACGGTGCGCTGCGAGGCGCGCGACGGCGGCGGCAGCTGCTTCGTCATCAAGTTGCCGCTGGTGCAGCCTGAGGCCGCCTGATTGGTGAGGTGCATGGCACCAAATCTAAGCGTTCAGCTTGGATCACGGAAAACCATTACCGATATTGCCCGGCTCATGCACTTTGTGCGTCACCGCATGGGTCGATGCCGAGGCGTGGTTCCCGGGCATGGGCGGCTATGTCGAAAAGCGGTTCATGCGGGCACTGCAGCTCAGGTCACCGATGTCACGAGCCGACGCAAAGAGCGTCGTGAAGAAAATTGCTAAGCGAGAACCCTTCGAGGTGTTTTTAGCGGTAGACACTTATGCCCACGCCATGAGCCATCACTTAGAGAGCATCGGCGGGCACGTGAGCATCCGGCGGAATGGATGACTTCTTAACGGGCGCAGCGCGACCTCTCCGTCGTGGTCGGCTTCGCCGCGGTTAGTTTTACCCCCGCAATCCGTTCGGCTGGGATAGGCCCAGTTGGGCGTAAGCCTCGGCGATCTGACGCGGACTGGAGGCACTCGGGCATGGCGCTATGAAGTTACCCAACCCCTGGGCTCGTGGGCGCAACACAACGGCTTCAAAGGCATCATTGCGCCGTCAGCTCAGGCAGATGGCGGCCTGAGGTTCACCGCTCGACGGCTTGATCAAGGTGCCCGCTTTGAACGCGCGCGTGCGAGCCACGGCGCGAGGCGCCGATTCACGCTGAGCTGACGGGAGTGCTCGAGGAAGCACGTATCCCATGCGTTTCCAAGGCGGCCGCCTTCGTCCATGGAGATGACGACCAATTCACCCAACCACTGCAGTTGTCGGTCTGTCCATGTATCGGTTGCCCTCGCGAAGAACGGCGCGAAGTCCATGACCACGCGATGGAAGGTAACCTCGCCGAGGTCGCCGGCATCCTCGGCGTCGTTCGCAACCGCGGCAGCGAAGGTTGGAAACGCGGTCATTAGCGCTTCTTGGAGCTCTTGAGGCGACTGCGGAAGGTGCTTCAAGGAACCGGTGAACTTGCTTCGCATGACGCCGCAGTGTAAGTACTCGGCGACGTCTTCTCGGTGCAGATGGCGCGGGCATGCTGTTGGCGATCAGCGATGCGGCAGCAGCCCTTCGATCTGGCCGGCCGGATGGGAGGGCAGGCGATCCAGCACGTCCTTGAAGTAGGCGTAAGGGTCATGCCCGTTGATGCGCGCCGAGTGCAGCAGGCTCATGATGGCTGCGGCCCGTTTGCCCGCCCCAAGGCTGCCGGCGAACAACCAGTTCGATCTTCCAACCGCGATCGGGCGGATCTGGTTCTCGACCCAGTTGTTGGAGATCGGCACGTCGCCGTCATGTGCCATCGCCACTCTGGCCACCGACGCCGCGGGCTCGTTGCATTCGGCCACCACCCGCGCCTTGATCGATGCGCTGTACCGCCGCCGCGTGCCCGCTCTCTCGCTTGTCATCGTGTCCACCTAAGTGGACTGAGCCCCAGAAATTGGACAGGTAGTGTCTATGCCTGGGCGATGATCAGCAACGGTGTCGAGCAAAAAGTTGGAGGGACGCCTTTGCAGCGAAAGCGGCGCTTAAACTGGCGGCGAATCACGGAAAGGCGAGGAGCATTTCGTGGAGCATCTTCTACAGGGCTCATGCCACTGCGGTGCCGTGAAACTCGCGTTGCCGAACGTCCCAACGCGCGCCACGGATTGCAACTGCTCGATATGCCGCAGGCTGGGCGCGATCTGGGGAATCTTCGAGTGGAATACCGTCGAAGTGCGCGCCGCAGAGGAAGCGCTGGTGGAGTACATCTGGGGCGAGAAGACTCTGCGCACCATGCGTTGCGTGCACTGTGGCTGCGCGACGCACTGGGAGCCGCTGTCGCCAGACCAGATTGCGTGGCATGGCGTGAACTTAAGAATGTTCCCGCCCGAACTGCTTCAAATGGTACGTGTGCGCCGCTTTGACGGCGCTGAGTCCTGGACGTTCATGGATGAGTAGGTAGGTATCGGCTGTGAGTCGGCGATGGGAACTTCGGCCTCAGTTCAATCACGACTTGCGCCTTCTGCCTGGCGCTGATGCCGCTTGGGATTGAAACAAGGCCTTCAATATTTTAGGTAGGCGTTCTCCGCGCGAAGGACCTCCGCATCCGGGCGCCAAGAGACCAGCCGGTCTGCCGAAGTAGCCGCTTGATGGAAGCAGGGGACGCGACTCGCACGGCGGGGCGGAGGCACGCTCCAGCGGCCTCAGTTCCTCAGCTCCGTCCGATGCACCCAGGCCAGCAGTGTGCTCAGGCCCAGCGCCGCCGCGACCAGCCCGGCGGAGGCCGCGCTCCAGAAACCCATGGCGCCTTGCATGTAGGCCGGCAAGGCCACGTCATGCTCGCCGAAGGCCAGCCAGTACCCGCCCCCCAGGCCCAGGCCCCAGATGGCGAAGGCATAGATCACCATGGGCGCTGTCGCAATGTGATGCGCGCGCAGCACGAAGGCGGATACGGTCTGGCCCGCGTCGGCCACATGGAACACCCAGACCCAGCCCAGCAAGGGCAGGGCTGCCGCGATGATCGCGGCGTCCCGCGTGTACAGGCCCAGCACCTGTTCCCTGAAGGTGAACATCAGCGCCCCCAGCACAAAGGCGATGCCCACGGCCAGTTCAAGCCCGTGCCAGCCAAGCCGGCGTGCCGCGGTGAGGTCCCGGGCGCCCAGCGCCTGGGCCACCAGCGTGCTGCCGGCGTTGGCCAGGGCCAGTGGCAGCATGAACATCATGGCCACCAGGTTGGCGGCCAGCTGGTGGCCAGCCACCGCCGTGCTGCCGATGCGTGCAATGAAAATGGCCATGAAGGTGAAGCCGGTCACCTCGATCAGCACTGAGGCGCCCATCGGTACGCCCAGCTTCAGCAACCGCCAGAGCGCATTCCGGCGCGGCCGGTGCAGCCCGCCGGTCGCAAAGCCGAAAGGGCGGTAGAACGCGTCGCGACGCAGCACCGCCATGGCCAAAAGCAGCTGGCTCCACATGACGATGGCCGTGGCCACGGCGCAGCCCACCGCGCCCAAGGCCGGCACGGTCACCGGCCCCAGACTGAACCCGCCGATCAGCAAGGCGCTGGCCGGAAACTTGAGCAGCAGCCCGCCAATCTGCAGCGCCATCACGGCCTTGGGCCGCGACACGGCGGTGTTGAAGCCGCGATAGGCCGTGAACAGCAGGGCCGCCGGCAAGGCGACGCCTAGCGTGCGCAGGTAGGCGCTGACCTTCTCGGCAATCTCCGGCGTGGCATGTGAAATGGCCAGGAAGGGCTGCGGAAACCACAGCACCAGTTCACCGATCACAGCCAGCGACAGGGCCAGCCAAGCGGCCTGATGCAGGCTGTCCCCGGCCTCGGCCATGCGCTTGGCGCCAAACAGCTGGCCGGCCATGGGCGAGATCGCCAGCACCACGCCCATGAGCCCCACAAACACCGAGGTGTACACCGCCGAACCCACGGCCAGCGCCGCCAGGTCCAGCGCGGAGTGCCGGGCCACCAAAAGGGTGTCGATGGTGGAATAGGCCAGCACGGCGAGCTGGCCGATGAAGACCGGCCAAGCCAGCGGAATGATCTGGCGCAAGCTGTACAGGCGCGCGTTCAAGACGTTTCTCGCTCGCCAGTGGCGTCCTGCCCGGCGCGGGCTTCCAGCGCCCGCTCGGCATAGCGGTTGAAACGCCAGGCCGAGCCTTCCAGCGTGATCCGGCGCCAGGTGGCGCGTTTCTCGCCGGGGGTGAGCACCGGCCAGTTCTGCACTTCATCGAAAGTGCGCCCGCAGCCCTTGCACGATTCATCCCCCTGGCTCGTGGAGCAGATGGCAATGCAGGGGGCGTCCGGCGTGGTGTCGTACCAGGCCAGCCACGCCTGATGCGCCGCAGCGGGCATGGTGTCCTCATCGCACAGGGTGTGATGGTGGTAGACCATCAACGCGTAAACCTCGGCGAGCGCCCGCAGTTCTGGGCACAAGCTGACGCCGTCGCCCGGCTCGCGGGCGCGCCACCAATTGATGGCGGATTCAATATCGGTGATGTGGAGGCCGGCCATAAAGTACTGCTTGGAACTGCTCGGGTAAAGCCTGGGGACTGCTTGCCTTGTGGGTGAGCTATTGGGTTCGCTGCGCTGTGCTCGTTCCGCGACAAAGCTCTGGTCAAGCTGTGCTGCCGCAGGCCGAAACATCGATTCTCCGTCGGCGGCAAGGCGCGCGCCAGCAAGGCCCTCTTCAGGGTGATTCGCAGACGTCAGTAGGCCAGGCCGATGGCCGAGCGCACTTCGCGCAAGGTCTTGCGAGCCACGGCCCGGGCACGTTCCGTACCCACCTCGACGATCCAATGGACCTTCTTGGGGTCGGCCAGCAGCTCCTCGGCGCGCGCCCGCCAGGGCGCCTGTTCACGCTGGATGGCCTCGATCAGGGGCTGCTTGCAATCAAGGCAGCCGATGCCGGCGCTGCGGCACCCGTCGGCTGCCCACTGGCGCGTGGCATCGTCGGTGTACACCTCGTGCAGGGCCCACACCGGGCAGCGCGTCGGCTCGCCCGGGTCGGTGCGGCGCACCCGCTGCGGGTCGGTCGGCATGTGGCGCACCTTCTGCGTCACCACCTCCGGCGCATCGCGCATGGCGATGGCATTGCCGTAGGTCTTGCTCATCTTGCGGCCGTCCAGGCCAGGCAGGCGCGAGGTATCGCTCAGCAGGGCCTGCGGCTCTGGCAGCAGCGGCGCATACAGATGGTTGAAGCGGCGGGCGACTTCGCGAGTGACCTCCACGTGAGCCGCCTGGTCCTCGCCCACCGGCACGAAAGCCGCTTTGTAGATCAGGATGTCCGCCGCCTGCAGCAGCGGGTAGCCCAGGAAGCCGAAGGTCGCCAGCTCGCGGTTCTCGGCCACCGTGTCCTTGTAGCTGGGCATGCGCTCCAGCCAGCTCGAGGGCGTACTCATGGCCAGCAAAGTGAACAGCTCCGCATGCTCGGGCATGCGGCTCTGGATGAACAGCGTGGCCTGCGCCGGATCCACGCCGGCGGCCAGCCAGTCCACCACCATGTCGTAGACGCTTTGCTCCAGCCCTTGCGGGTGCTGGTAGTGCGTGGTCAGCGCATGCCAGTCCGCCACAAAGAAGAAGCAGTCATGCGTGCTCTGCAGCTGCACCCAGCTCTTGAGGGCGCCGTGGTAGTGGCCCAGGTGCAGGGCGCCGGTCGGGCGCATGCCGGACAGGACGCGGGGCCGGGCGGCCAGGGGCGGATTGGAGGGAGCGGGGGAGGGCACGGTAGTGTTCATGGGCGGGCCGGATTGTAGGAAAGCCGGGCGACGCTCGCCTGACCTGGCCATTGGCGGCCCTATTGTCGGGGGCGCTCGCCGGTAAACTGCCGCCCCATGAAGAACATCGTGATCCTGATCTCCGGCCGTGGCTCCAACATGGAGGCCATCGTCAAGGCTTGTGCGGCGGAGCAATGGCCCGCCCGCATTGCCGCCGTGATCAGCAACCGGCCCGACGCGGGCGGGTTGGCTGTCGCCCAGTCCCACGGCATCCCGACCGCCGTGGTCGATCACAAGGCCTTCGGGCGCGGCGATGAGGCGCGCGCCGCCTTCGACCGTGAACTGCAGCGCGTGATTGATGGCTTTTCGCCCGATCTGGTGGTGCTGGCCGGCTTCATGCGCATCCTCACGGCGGGCTTCACCGGTCACTACAAAGGCCGCATGCTCAATATCCACCCGTCGCTGTTGCCGGCGTTCACCGGCCTGCATACCCATCAACGTGCCATCGAGTCGGGTTGCCGCGTGGCCGGCGCCACCGTGCATTTCGTCACGGCCGAACTCGACCATGGGCCCATCGTCGCCCAGGCGGTGGTGCCGGTGCTCGACGGCGATGATGAAGCCGCGCTGTCGGCGCGCGTGCTTGCGCAGGAACACCGGATGTACCCCAGCGCCGTGCGCTGGTTCGTGCAGGGCGAGCTGGAGATCGAGGGTGCCGTCGTGCGCCAACGGCGCGGGCAGCCCCAGATGTTCGTCTGACCTCGGCGACCGGGCGGCCGGTCTTGCCGCGAACGCGAGCTCAGCTCAGCTCAGCAGGCTGGCCAGCAGATTGATGGTCAGCGCGAGCACCACCGTGTTGAACACGAACGACAGGACCGCCTGCACCAGCACAAGCCGGCGGATCGGACGGGCGCTGACCGCCACATCCGACGTTTGCGAGGTAGCGGCCAGCGTCACCGAGAAGTAGAGGAAGTCGGTGTAATCCGGCTGCTCTTCATCACCTGGAAATTCGAGCCCATGCGGCGCCTTGGGCCCGCTATGGAAGAGGCTCGCATAAGCCAGGGCGAATTCCACCGGCAACAGCAGCCAGGAACTGGTAACCGTGCCCAGCGCGACCAGCAAATGCGGCCATCCTCGCGCCACGCCGGCTTGTCGCACCTGGGCCAGCTCCAGCGCCAGGGCCGCCAGGCTCAGCAGCGCGCCCAGCATGGCCAACCCCAGCACCGTTGGCATGCCTTCGGCGATGGCCCGGGCCTGCGACTGCACCGCCTGCGCCGGGGTGCGAAGCATCATCCACAGCACCAGCACCAGGTAGACCCACACACCGGCGCTCCAGCCAATCAGCAGCTGCGTGGAGCGTGGCATGTCCTCGGCCCAGGGCAGGGCGGCCGACAGCAGGGCGCCCAAGGCGGCACCCACCAGCAGGCGGGGCCGGCGGCGGAGCTGGTGGATCAAGGGCATGCTGCGGCTCGGAGCGGGCCGGTCAGTCGCCCACCCGCGTGAAACGCCGCACCGTGCGGCCCTCCACGTCGAGCGTGCCAAAGAACATGGCATGCGGGCGCACCCACAGCCCCGAGGCGTTGTAGAGCGGGGTGTAGAGCACCAGCGCTTCCAGGGTTTCGCTGTGGCGCACGACGCCATGGACCTGGTAATCCTGGCCCTTGTAATGGCGGTAACGCCCGGTGGGCGTGTCGGGCAGCGGGAGGAGGTCTTCGTCGCTCATCGGGAGACTGAGATAATTGGGCATGCATCCTAATGCCCTCCTCGAACTCTGCGCCGAACTTGTTGACAGCCTGATGCTGTTCGACTCGCCGGCGGACTCCCTGGTTTCCGCCTTCTTCCGCCAGCACAAGGCCCTTGGCCAGCGTGAACGCCACACCCTGGCCGAGACCGCCTACGGCGTGCTGCGCCATCGCCTGCTTTTCCAGCATCTGGCCCAGTCGGGGCGCGGCCCGATGTCGCGCCGCCTGGCCATCCTGGGCTGGCAGGGTAACGAAGCCTTCCTGCGCGGCGCACTGACCGATCTGGAGCAGCAGTGGCTCAAGCAGGTCATGTCGGTAGACCGTAGCCAGCTGCCCGAGCGGCTGCGCCACAACCTGCCGGACTGGCTGGCCGAGCCCTTGCAACAGCGTCTGGGCAACGATGACTTCTGGGCGCTGGCCGGTGCCATGAACGAAGCGGCGCCGCTGGACCTGCGCGTCAACACCCTCAAGGCCCGCCGGGAAGAGGTGCAAGCGGCGCTGGAAGCCCAGGGGTTCAAATCCACCTTGACGCCTTATTCCCCCTGGGGGCTGCGCCTGGAAGGCAAGCCGGCACTGCAAAAGCTGGACGTCTTCACCAGCGGCCAGGTGGAGGTGCAGGACGAAGGCAGCCAGTTGCTCTCCCTGCTCACCGAGGCCAAGCGCGGCGAGATGGTGGTGGACTTCTGCGCCGGCGCCGGCGGCAAGACGCTGGCCCTGGGCGCTTCCATGCGCAACACGGGCCGCCTTTACGCGTTCGATGTCTCCGGCCATCGCCTGGACAAGCTCAAGCCCCGGCTGGCGCGCAGCGGCCTGTCCAACGTCTACCCGGTGCAGCTCACCACCGAGCGGGACGACCGGGTCAAGCGCCTGGCCGGCAAGGTGGACCGGGTGCTGGTGGATGCGCCGTGCTCCGGCCTGGGCACGCTGCGCCGCAATCCCGACCTGAAATGGCGCCAGAACGCCCAGGGCCTGCAGGAACTGCAAGCCAAGCAGCTGGCCATCCTCAGCAGCGCGGCCCGCATGCTCAAGCCGGGCGGCCGGCTGGTGTATGCCACCTGCAGCCTGATGGACGAGGAAAACGAAGCGGTGGCAAACGCGTTTTCCGAAGCCCACGTCGCGTTCCAGCTCCAGCCGGTGCAGGACATCCTCACCCATGCGCAAGTGCCGGCAGACGTGGCTGGCTCGCTGTGCGAGAACGGTTTCCTGCGCCTGTGGCCCCACAAGCACCATAGCGACGGGTTCTTTGCGGCGGTCTGGACGAAAACGTAAGGTTCGTCTATCGAATTGATCAAGCCTAGCGGCGAGATGCGCGAATGTGCGCCTATCGAAGTCAAGAAAGACCGGCGTTAATTGGGTTTGATCAAAGACCGGATCTAGGGAGGCTCGCCTACAATTGGGCCTCCTGTGGACAACTGGCTCTTCAGTGAGCGAGGTTAGGACCGAATGAACGTATTGATGAATGTGCATGACGCCGTCGTGAACTTGCTGGCTTATGGCCTGCTGGGCGCGAGCTGGTGGCAGATCCTGGCGTACACGCTGGTCGTGACCCACATCACGATTGCCGCCGTCACGATCTTCCTGCACCGTGCGCAGGCGCACCGGGCACTGGACCTGGGGCCCATCCCTTCGCACTTCTTCCGTTTCTGGCTGTGGATGACCACGGGCATGGTCACGCGTGAATGGGTCGCCATCCACCGCAAGCACCACGCCAAGTGCGAAACCGAGGAAGACCCGCACAGCCCGGTCACCCGCGGCATCAAGACGGTGATGACCCGCGGCGCGGAGCTGTATCGCACCGAAGCCAAGAACGAGGAAACCATCAAGAAGTTCAGCCATGGCGTGCCGGACGACTGGATGGAGCGCAACGTCTACACCCGTCACTCGGTGATGGGCGTGGCCTCGATGATGATCATCAACGTGGCGCTGTTCGGCATCATCGGCGTGTCCATCTGGGCCATCCAGATGGCCTGGATCCCCTTCTGGGCAGCCGGCGTCATCAATGGCGTGGGCCACTACTGGGGCTATCGCAACTTCGAGGCGCAGGACGCTTCCACCAACGTCTCGCCCTGGGGCCTGATCATCGGTGGCGAAGAGCTGCACAACAACCACCACACCTATCCCACCTCGGCCAAGTTCTCGGTCAAGCCGTTTGAGTTCGACATCGGCTGGGGTTACATCCGCGCCATGGAGATGATCGGGTGGGCCAAGGTCCGCAAGACCGCGCCTCAAATGCGCACCGGTGAACTGAAGGCCGTGGCCGACAAGGACACGCTGGAAGCCATCATCGCCAACCGCTACGAAGTCATGGCGCGTTATGCCCGTGAACTGCGCGGCGCCTGCAAGGAAGAGCTGCGCAAGCTCAAGGAGGCGGGTGAACAGCACAGCGTCAAGTTCCACCAGTTCAAGCTGGCTACACGTTGGCTGCACCGCGATGCAGAGAAGATCCCCACGGCCTACCAGGCTCAGATCGATGGCGCCCGCGCGGCCAGCCCGGTGCTGGACAAGCTGGTGACCATGCGTGAAGAGCTGCGCCAGCTCTGGACGCGCACCAACGTGTCGGCCGAGCAACTGGTGCACGACCTGCAAGCCTGGTGCCGCAAGGCCGAAGAAAGTGGCATTGCCGAACTGCGTGCCTTTGCCATGAGCCTGCGCACCGTGCGCGTCTGAAGCACACCTGGCGGCGCGCTGCGCCGCCCCCCACGGTCCTCGCGACGCAGCCAAAGGGCACCTGTCTCAGGTGCCCTTTTTTTTGGGCGCCGCCTACGGAAGCCCGTCAGGCCGTGACTTGCACAAGGCATCGTGCGGAAATCTCACACCTGCTCGTGCCGTGGCCCGTTCGCGCGGCGCGGCCAAAAATCCATAGCTTCGACCCAGGACAAGCCGGTGTACCGGTGATGTCGATGGGAGCCATCAATCTAGGAGTCGACGTGGAGTTTGCTTTCACACTCAAATATCAGTTGTCGAAGGAGGATGGGCATCATCGGGAAGTGGTGGAGCGGCTGATGGACCAGGGCTGCGGAGACGCCCTGATCCGCAACAGCCCGCCGGGCCGGCTGTCGCTGGCGTTCCATCGCCCAGCGCCCTCGGCGGAGGAAGCCTTGATGAGCGCGCTCAAGGGCATCCGCCAGTCGCTGCCCGCCGCCCGGCTCATCGAAGCCGGCCCGGACCTGGTCGGGCTCACTGATGTGGCCGAGCTGGTCGGTGTCTCCCGCCAGAACATGCGCAAGCTGATGTTGACGCACATGGCCAGCTTCCCTGCGCCGGTCCACGAGGGCAACGCAGCATCGGTCTGGCACCTTTCCCAGGTCCTGACCTGGCTGGCCTCCCGTGGCGGCTACGTGCTGGACCCCTCGGTGGTTGGCATGTCGCGCACAGCCATGCAGGTGAATCTGGTCAAGGAGAACTGGCATCTGGATGCCAGCCAGGAGGCTGCCCTCAAGGCGCTGGTGTTCTGAGCGCTGGTGTTCTGACCCAGCGCCACTGCGCGTGGCCCGAGGCGGGTTACGCGCAGTGGCATGATGTGCCTCATGGTTTCACGCGAAGCGTCCTCTTTGTCTGGTTCCTTGCCTGGTTCCGCTGTGCACACGCTCACCGACGCCAGCGGCGCGCCCGTGTTGCCGCCCCTGACCGCGGCCCAGCGTGAGCGCCGCGAAGCGAGCCAGCGCGCCATCGACGTATTCGTGGAGAACCTGTGGATCGAGGAAGGGCTCTCCAAGAATTCTCAGCTGGCCTATCGCCGCGACCTGCAATTGCTGGCCGACTGGCTGGCCACGCAGGGAAGGGCCTTGGACGAGACCACCGAGGTCGATCTGCTGGGCTATGCCTCGGCCCGGCATGACCAAAGCAAGACCAGCTCGGCCAACCGGCGCTTGTCCGTCTTCAAGCGCTATTTCCGCTGGGCCCTGCGGGAGCTGCGCATGCAGGCGGACCCCACGCTCAAGCTCACTGCCGCGCGGGCACCGTTGCGGGTGCCCAAAACGCTGACACAGGAAGAGGTCGAGGCGCTGCTGAGCGCGCCGGATGTGGAAACGGCCCAGGGCCTGCGGGACCGCGCCATGCTGGAACTGATGTATGCCAGCGGCCTGCGTGTCACGGAACTGGTGACGCTCAAGAGCGTGCATGTGGGCCTGCGGGAAGCCGTGCTGAGGGTGACGGGCAAGGGCAACAAGGAACGCCTGGTGCCTTTTGGCGAAGAAGCCCATGCCTGGCTGCTGCGCTATCTCCGTGAGGCCCGGCCACTGCTGCTCACCGGCCAGGCGAGCGATGCGCTGTTCCTGACCCGCTTTGGCAGCGGCATGGCGCGGGAGACTTTTTGGCGGCTGGTGAAAAAATACGCCATGCTCGCGGGCATCACCAGCCCTTTGTCCCCGCACACCTTGCGCCACGCCTTCGCCACGCATCTGCTGAACCACGGGGCGGATCTTCGGGCGGTGCAGTTGCTGCTGGGCCACGCGGACCTCTCCACCACCCAGATCTACACCCATGTGGCGCGTGAGCGCTTGAAGGTGTTGCACGCGCTGCATCACCCGCGAGGCTGAGGCGTCGGGCGCCGGTATCGGCAAGCTGCCGGTGAACCCGTTGGCAATGGGCGGTGACCAAGTGCTGTCCATTACTAGAGCCGCAGCATGTATTTCACCCCAACCTTGCCGGCGACGCCCGCCATGGCGTATGGCCCATTCCCTGGCCCCGGTGGTGGGGACGTCCGGGCCGCCTCGGCGTCGCCACCCTCTCCAGCCGGGCCACAGGTCATGCTGCAGGACCGTTACGGGCTACCAGCGGCCAGCGGTCAGGCGGCTGCCATGGCCGGCTATCGCTTTGCTGGCGGCGATGCCCAGCTCCCGCCCACCCAGCTGATGGCCTTGCCACCGGCCGGCACCGGCAGCAATGAACACGGAGACATGTTGCGCTTCCTGTCGGCCCTTCACCAGGAGGGACGCACGGATCTGGCGCTTGTTGGCATGTCTGGAGGAGCGGCGCAGCACGCGATTGCCGGGCTGCTCGCCACCGGAGAACCGAAGCAGTTCCGCAGCGCCGGCGTGGAGGGCGCGGCGTGGGTCGAGCATCACGACGGCCAGCCGTGCCTGTGCTTCGATCTGCAAAACACCAAAGGTTTGTCGGCGACGCACATGGTGCGCCTGCATCAGATCGACCTGAACGCCCCGACGGACCAGGTGCTGCAGGGTTTGACGCGGCTGCACGAGGCGGCAGTCCATCACCGCGCGGAAGCAGCACAGGACCCGCTCGCCCCGGCGGGGCAGTTTCCACAAGGTGGCGTGGCGCTGGCGTGCCCGGACGGCGCTCACCTTGCCGGAGCGGCCCTGGCGCTGTTCGACGCGTGCCAACGCCATCAGCGCACGATGGCCGTGCTGACAGGCGCGACGCCGACCAGCCTGGCGGATGCCCAGCGGATGGCTCAGGCGGCGGCCCACCGACGGGGTTATGACGCGCATGCCCACGCTCTGTATCTGCAAGGACGCGAGTGGCGCGGCGCGGGTTTTGGCATGGGGGCGACGGCCGCGGTCAGCCAGGGCCTGAGCGCCCTGCATGCACGTGCGATGGCGCATCTGGCACCGTGGATGACGCAGCTGCCTGTGCCAGCTCGGCCGGTGGCCTCGCCTTCCACCGCACGCACGGCGCAAGCACCGGAGGTCATGCAAGCACCGCAGGTGAGAAAGCCGATGCAAGCGTCCCCAACGCCGCCCGAGACCTCACCACCGCCCCCGTTGCCGCCGCGGGCTCATCGCTCCGCGGCGTCACAGGCAGGGACACCCGCAACGGCTGCGACGCCGCCTCCGCGGCCCGACAGCCCGCCTTCAGTGACTGGCCAGGCCGCCCGCACTCCGGAGGATCGGCCGCCCGAACGTCCGGCGGAGTCGCCCCTTGTGCCAGCGCGGCCGGCCCCCAAGCCGCCAGCCGCAGTGCAGCCCGCGCGCGCACCCAAGCGGCGGGCGCCCGAACGCCCGGCAGCACCCCCAGCGCAGCGCGCACGGCTTGCCCCATCGTCCTCTTCGGCTGCTGAGCCCGGTCGTGCGAAGGCAGGGCCACCCGCACGTCCGGCAGAGCCGCCCGCACGTCCCGCAGAGCCGCCGCCTGTCGCTTCGTCCGTGCCACCGGCCCGGCCCGCGGCGACGCCTTGGACCGCTACGCCTGCTGGGCATCCGCCTGCCGACACATCGGCGCCCCCACCCGCGCCGGGCTCCGCCATGCCACCGCCCGCGCCAACGGCAAAGGGGGCCGCCTTGCCGGCCCGTGCGGCCGGCCGGCGTCAGCCGCCCGCGCGTCGTCCTTTGCAGCCACCACCAGCGCCGCCGGCGCCCCCGCTCCCCAAGCCCGCCGTGCAAGGGAATCGCCGCGCGCCCGAGGTGGCCCCGCCTGATCCGGCCGGCATCCCGGCCGTGCCGTCGCTCGCCGAGCTGCTGGGCGAGAGCGCCGATGCGCCGACGTTGAAGACCCCCTCCGACAAGCGCGCCCCGGAAATGGGTGTTCAGAGCGCCTTCGACGCTGCCTTCAATGAACTGGCCGAGCACCTGCTGGACGGGACATCGGACGGCACATCGTCTGGAGCCGATACGAATGAACTCATCGACAAGCTGGTCGCCGCGACGGAGGCCAAACACCAGCAAGAGCTGGATGCCATGACGCCCGAGGAGCGGGAGGCGGCATTCAACGAGCTGGCCGAAGAGCTGGACGCGCTGGAGAAGGCGGCAGAGCTGGAGGATGCGGAGCTGGCCGCGGGCACTGAGACCAAACCGAAGACGCAGAGCAACGCTTCGGCGCGCGCCGCGCGCCCGGATACCGCGCCGCCTGCCGAGCCACCCCCTTATGCCGTCACACCGCCGCCCTATGACGCCTCCGCAGCGGCCAAGGACGCCGCCGGCACCCAGGCCCAGCCAGCCAACAAGAAGCTGAAGGTGCCAGGCGACACTGATCCCTTGAAGGACAAGACACTCGGAGAGGCCGTGCTGGGCGCGGCCGGCGATGAAATGATGGCGCTGCTGGGCAAGTCGCCTGCTCCGGGCCTGATGGGGCGGCTTGCTGGCTTCTTCTCGAAGCCTTCCGATGAGACCGAAGCCTTCCATGACATCGTCCTGAAAAAGCTGATCCCCAGCGTGAACGAACTGCAGTTCAACCACGACGGCGGGAAGGCAGCCAAGGGCGGCCAACTGGCGCAGGACGCGCGCCGTGAGCAGGCGCAATTCGTGGAAGACCAGTTGGTGCAGACGCTCAAGCAAAGCCTGTCGCGCCTGAGCCCTGCGGCGCGCGCGCGCGCCATGACCCGTCTTCAGGCTGGGAGCGATCCCACCCGCAAGCGGCTGGAACACAGCCGGCAGGAGTCGCTGAACTTCCTGAGGAAGCACCGCGATGCGCTGCCCATCGCCGCGGAAAGCCTGCGGCAAGCGGTGTTCACGCAGACGGTCATGCTCAACGCCATGGCCCGGGTGGGCAAGGGGGATCCGGCCGCCTGAATGGGCGAGAGCGAGGCGGCCGAGCCAGTGGCAACGGCAGTGGCAGTGGCACCAAGCAGGATCAGGTCACCGGCCACCCGGCCGGCGGCTTGATTTCTTCCAGGCAGATCATGGACCGCACGTCCGCCACCCCGTCCAGTTGCATCAGCTTGTCCGTCAGGAAGGTGGACAAGCCCTTGAGGTTGGCGGCCGCCACCTTGAGCAGGTAGTCGCAATCTCCGGAGACGGTGTGGCACTCCAGGATCTCCGGGAAGTCGCGAATGAGCGATTCGATCTCCCGCACCCGCGCGAACGCCTGCGCCGTGATGTTCAGGCTGACATAAGCCACGACCTCCAGGCCAAGCGACTGCGGCGCGACATCGGCGCGGTAGCCACGCAGGACGCCGCGCTCTTCCAGCGCCCGCACGCGGCGAAAACACTGCGGCGCCGACAGGTGCACCTGGCTCGCCAGATCCACGTTGGAGATCCGCCCGTCCCGTTGCAGCACGTCCAGAATCTTTCGGTCGATGGCATCCAGGCCGGATTTCTCATTCATGGTGGGGTACGCAACTCACATTTTTGAGCGATTTTAGTGAAGTTGGCGCAGGTTCGTTTCACGGATTGACCCGAGCCCCTGGTGCCCCCGACGCCTTCGGGGACAATCGCCCCCATGGATCACAGTTTTCTCTCCGCCCTCATTCTTTTGCTGCTCGTGCTGGACCCGCTGGGCAGCCTGCCCATCTTCATCCCCATCATGCGCAACGTTCCGAAGGAACGGCGCATCAAGGTGGCACTGCGCGAGGTCAGCATCGCCTTCAGCGTGCTGCTGGTGTTCATGTTCCTGGGCGACAGCTTCCTTCGCTTGATGCACCTGTCCGAGCGCTCACTGGAGGTGGCCGGCGGCGTCATCCTGATCATCATCGCCATCCGCATGATCTTCAGCCACGCGGGGGACAGCGCCTACGGGGCGGACATGGGCCGCGAACCGCTGATCTTTCCGCTGGCCGTGCCGCTGCTGGCGGGCCCCTCGGCCATGGCGACCGTGCTGCTGCTGGCGTCCCGCCAGCCCGACCGCATCACTGAATGGATCGGCGCGCTGTTCACCGCCATGGTCGTGTCTTTCCTGGCGCTGATCCTGGCCGACCGCATCCGCAAGCTGCTCGGCGACTCGGTGGTCTCTGCCCTGGAGAAGCTGATGGGCCTGGTGCTGACGGCCATTGCGGTGGAGATGATCCTCGCCGGCCTGAAGCGCTACTTCATCGGCGGCCTGTAGGCCGGGAGCGGCTCTCGACGCCACCCGTCACTTGAGTGCTGAAGCGCCTCGGCGCCTCAGCGCAGTTCGTCTGGCCGCTCGCGCTTTGCGGACTCGGCCAGCGCCTCTTCCTCCTCAGGCAGCGCTTCCAGCACCGCCTTGGCGCGCGCCGCCGAGGTGGCCCACTCCTGTGCGGACATGACATAGACGGTGGCGTCGCGGCCGTACCACTGCTCGGTGCCGCGAAGCCGCATGCCCAGGCGCTGCATCACCTGCGCCGAATCGAGGTTGCCCGTGTCACAGACGGCAGTGAGCTCCGGGGCGGCGAGGTGATCAAAGGCAAAACGCGCCATGCGCCGCGCCGCCTCCGATGCCAGGCCCTGGCCCCAGCGGTCGCGCCGCAAGCGCCATCCGATCTCCAGCGGCTGGGTCTGGTCCTTGTCCAGGTGCTGGATGCAACCGGCCCCGACCAGCTCCCCGCTGCTGCGCTCGAAGAAGCTCCACCAGGAATAACCCCAGGCCTTCCACTTGGCCTTCACCCGCTGGATGCCTGCCTGCGTCTCCTCCAGCGTCTCCGGTTGGCCACCGAGGTAACGCATGACCTCGGGGTCGCTGTTGAGTGCATTCAGGCCGGCCAGATGGCTGTCGTCAAAAGGGACCAGCCGCAAGCGAGGGGTAAGCAGTTGAGTCATGCCGACGACTCTACACCCGCCTTTGCGCGGCCAGGCCAGCCACCCACTGTAGAACCACTTCGGCCTTCGTGGCGAGAAGCCCACGCGCCGATGCAGGCCGGTTACAACCGGACGTTCCCGCCGGCAGGCATCCGTCCTATCCTCCCTTGGACAAGGGGGCGGCGCGCGGCTTGCTCCTATGCTGCAATCAATACTCCAACGGCAAGGCGGGCAGCGGCATGGCTCAAGAGATTGACAAAGGCCCCAAGGTTTGGCTGATGCGGCTGCGTCGCCACTGGCAGGCCCGCGGCACCGCCGCACGGCAGGAGGCCCCGGTGGCCGCCCAGGCGCACGAGGGCCGGCTGATGGACGCGCTCAAGCGCGAGGCTGCCCGGGCCCAGCGGCACGGCCATGAGGGCACCCTGGTGTTGTTGGAACTCGACCCCTGGCTGCGGCTGAACCATCAGTACGGGGCGGAATGCATGGGCGCGCTGGATGAACGCCTGGCGCAGCTCATCAGCCAGCAACTGCGCGGTGGTGACTGGCTGCTGCCGCTGCCGCGTGGGGTCTGGGCGGTCTATCTGCCGTGCACCGACCCCCTGGGCGCGCTGGACGCCGCCGACCGGCTGCGTCACCGCGTGGGTGCGCTTGAATACCGCTGGTCGGGGCAGCCGATGCCGCTGAGTGCCAGCCTGGGCCTGGCGCACTGGCAGGACTGGAAGCGCGAGCCGCAACAGGGCGCGGACCAGTTGCTGCAGCAAGCCCGTCAGGCGCTGGCCATGGCGCGGGGCGCCGGTTGCAACTGCGTCAGGGCCTATGCGGTCACGCCGTCCGGGCGCAATCGCTACAGCGGCACCCGTCCCGCGTAGCCGGTCATCTCCAGATAACCCCATCCCTTGAGCGTGCCGGCCTCGTCCAGCAGGCGGACCACCCCCTCCCAATAAAGGAAGCCGGTGCTGCGACGCGCATCGACCTCCTGCGCATCGAACAGGGCCTGGACTTGCCACACCCCCTGAGGCGTGCGGATGCGCCAGCGCACCGGATAACGGGCTCGACTGGTCGGGCTGTCCCACCAGGCCAGCGCCTCGAAGCCCACCTGCTGCTGCAGGTCCTGCTGATGCCCGGCCGGGTCGCGCCAGGTGCCCCCGGTCCAGAGCGTGCTGCCGTCGCGCCGCCGCATCTGGAACAGCATCAGCGCCGTCCCGTCCAGCAGGTTCAGGCCCAGCCAGTCCCAGCCCACGGCGCGCGTCGCGTCCGCGTCGTCGCCGGCGCCAAGGTAGGCATGGCTCCATTCGTGATCCAGCCAGCACAGGGCCTGGACCGCCTGGGCGGGCCGGCCGTCAATGGCCAATTGGCCGGCGCCGGCCAGTTGCGGCTCGCTCACATACCGGCTGGCATGCTCGGCCTGCGGCCCTTTCTGCGACCAGCCCTGCCGCCCCTGCAGCAGCGGCGGCAGGGGGGCGGCCAGGGACAGCGACAGCGCGACATTGGCCGGTTCGCTGCGAAAGGCCAGTTGATACCGGCTCAGTCCGTCGCGGCCCTGGCTGCGGTGCAGCGACCAGTCGCCGAGCCGCACCTGCGCGTCGGCGTCGTCGGTGAAGGCATTGGCGAAGCCCTGGCGCAGCAGGCGCTGGTCGTGATGCAGGCGCTTGTGGGTCAGGTCGGTGACGGCGATATGCCCCAGCATGATCTGCGTCGGCGCGAAACGGCTGTCCAGCGGCTGCTGCAGCTCACGTCGCACCCGGAAAAACGTCAGCTGGAAGCCGTAGGCGGGCGTCTGCCGCAGTACATCGTCGGGCAGCCGCCGGGGGCCTTGCTCCGCAGCGGCGCTCGCGGTCGTCATGCCCGCGCCGGCCGCGCGGTCCGATCCGTCGTTCGATCCGGGCCGCAGCACGCCGGTCACATACCACCACTCCACCCCCGTCTCCGGGTGGGCGCCGTGGTCCCGCGGGAATGCCAGCGGCGCGCGGGAGAGCATCGGGCGGGGCCGGGTAGCCGTGGAGGCCGGCGCCTTCGAAGGCACGGAAGCGGTGGACGCCGGCGCGGCCTGCGCAGCCGGAGCCGCGCTGGCGGCCAGGCCAGTCCCCAGGGCCCATCGTCCGGCCAGCGGCCCCAGGGCCTGCAACCCGAGCCCCATGACCCACGGACGTCGTCTCATCATCACCAATCCTCCCGCACCGCCCGCAGCGCCTCGCCCTGGCGGGACCCGAGCGCGCGCGCCACCGCCACCGCTGCCGTCAGGCCGGTGGCCACCAGGCTCGCCAGCAGCAGTTCGGCGACGCGCCCCCAGGGCACCAGCCAGTCCATGCTCCAGTGAAAGCTCTGCGGGTTGAGGCGAAACACCAGCACGGCGCTGATCGCCAGGCCGACCAGCAGCCCCATCAGGGCCCCAGCCACGCCCTGGATCAGCGTCTCGCCGAGCACCAGCCTGCGCAGCATGGGCCGCGTCAGGCCCAGGTGCATCAGCAGCCCGAATTCACGTCGGCGTGCCAGCAACTGGGCCGACAGGCTGGCGGCCACGCCGAACAGGCCCAGCCCGAGCCCGACCGCCTGCAACCAGTAGGTGATGGCAAAACTGCGGTCGAACATCGCCAGGGAAAACCGCCGCAGTTCGCCAGCGGATGCCATCTCCAGCGAGTCGGGGGAACCCGCCAGTTGCCTCACCGCGGCCTGCACCTCTTGCAGGTCGGCACCCGGGCCGAGCCATAGGGCCAGTTCGGTCAGCGTGTCGTCGCCGCTGGCGCGGACCCAGTCCTCCCGTTCCACCAGCACGGCGGAGGACTGGCGGCTGTAGTCGCGCCAGACGCCGCGCACGGCGGCGGCCACCGCCTTGCCGTCCACCCTCAGCGTCAAGCGGTCACCGGCCGACAAGGCGAGTGCATCCCGCATCGCTTCATTGATGTAGACACCGAGCACGCCAGGAGGCGCCTGGGCCGCTGGACCTTGCAAAGGCAGGCGGTGGTCCAGGGGCCGGGCCAGCAAGGTGGCGCGGTCCTGCCGGCCATCGGGCAGGCGCAGGCCAACTTCCCGGGTGCGCTGCGCCTGCACGCGGGCAACGCCCGGCACCGCGGCGGCGCGGGAGGGCAAGGACGCCGCAAGCGGGCGCGCCTGCTCGGTGCTGTCCCGAGCGGTCTGGCGCAGGTAGAGATCGGCTGGCAGCATCTGCGTGAGCCACTGGTCCAGCGAGAGCCGGAAACTCGCAATCATCACCAGCATGGCCACCGCCAGTGCCAGCGCCACCAGCACACCGGCGATCAGGCGGCCGGCTTCTCCGGCCTGGTCACGGGCGCGTTCGACAGCCAGCAGTGGCAGTGCGCGGCGGGCGGCCTGGCGCCGCAGTCCTCCCGTGATCAGGCGCAGCAGCCACGGCACGCTGCCCAGGGCGCCCAGCAGCAGCGCCACCATGGCGGCATAGGCGCCCAGCGGCAGCTCCGCCACCGTTGGAGCGGCGGCAAGCGGAATGGCCAGCAGCAGGAGCGCCGGCCCCAGCAGCCACCAGCGGCGGTCCGGTGCGCCGCTGCCCAGGCCCTTGAGGACCTGCGCCGCGGGCAGGCGGCGAAGGCGCGCCAGCGGCAGTGCCGCGGCCCCCAGGCTGACCGCAGGCCCCAGCAGCAGCAGGAGGGCAATGGAGGTCGGCGAAGTTTGCAAGGCGGGCCGCGCGCCGGAGAGGCCCATCATGCCGCTGCCCAGGTCCCCGCCGAGCTGGCGCAAGCCTAGCTCGGCCAGGCCCAGCGCCAGCAGCAGCCCCAGCACCGCTCCTGCAAGGCCCAGCAGCAGGGCTTCGGCCAGCAACAAGCCCAGCCGCTGCCGTGCGCTCATGCCCAGCACGCCGAGCAGCGCCAGTTGCGGCAGGCGCTGTGCGACGGAGAGGCTGTGCACCGCAAAGACCATGAAGGCACCGACAAACAGTGCCATCAGCGACAACACGCCGAGGTTGAGCCGGTAGGCCTGGGTCAGACGCCTGGCATCGTCGGCTTGCTGCCGGGCCTGGTCCCGCGGGGCCACCGCCGTCAGACCTTCAGGCCATTGGCCAGGCACCGGCTGGCCGGACACCATGCGCAGCAAAATGGCGTCGAGCTCTCCGGGGCGCTGCAGCATCGCCTGCGCCCAGGCGATGTCCATGATCAGCAGGCCCTGCGTGCTGTCCGGCACGGTGCCGGCCACCGACAGCGGCCCCCGGGCGCCAGGAAGGTCCAGGCGCAGGCGGGTCGGCATGACAGGCGCATCGCCAGCGGGGAAGGGCGTCGCCTCGTCCGGGCCGCGTCGCGCAGGCGCAGTGCCAGTCGCCGGCGCCGCGGCGCTGGTGGCGCCTGTCGAGGTGGGCAGGCCGGCGGAAGCAGCCGAGCCGCCTGGCGGTGTCGAGGGCGCGCGCGCCAGTTGGCGCAGTGCCGCGTCGCTCACCAGCACGGCCGGCCCGGAGAGCGCCTGAGCCCAGGCGCCGCCGTCCGCGCGGGGCAGCCATTGGGGATGGAAGCTGGCGAGTTGCAGCAGGTCCAGGCCCAGCAGCCGCAGGCGCACCCACCTGCCATCGGCGGCCTGCACCCGTACGCTGCCTTCCAGTCGCGGCGCCAGCACGGCGATGTCATTACGAGCGGCCAAGGACGCATATAGCGCGTCCGTCAGTGCGGGCGCGCCGGGCGCCGCCTGCAGTTCAAGGTCGGCCTGGGCGCTGCTGTGCCGCGCCGCCGCCTCGAACTGGGCCAGGGCGGAAGCATTGATCCAATGCACCGCACCGGCCAGGGCCAGCCCCAGCGTGATCGTGAGCAGGGCCGCCAACTGGCGTCCCCATTGCATGCGCAGGGCCGGCCACGACAGCTGCCACCACCATCCCCAGGCCTGGCGCAGGGCCTGCATCATCAAGCGTCCACCAGTTGGCCGCCATCCAGCCGCAGCCGCCGGTCCGCGAGGGCTGCGGCATGGGCCGAGTGGGTCACCAGCAGGCAGGCGGCGCCCTGCTGCTGAAGTTGCTGCCGCAGCAGCTGCATCACCTGGTCCGCATGGCGCGGGTCCAGGTTACCGGTGGGCTCGTCCGCCAGCACCAGCGCGGGGCGGTGGACCAGCGCGCGGGCAATGGCCACGCGTTGCAGTTGTCCGCCGGAGAGCTGTCGGGGCAGGTGACGGGCGCGGTCCGTGAGGCCGACGGCGGCCAGCATCTCGTCCACCCGTGCCGGGTCCGGCCGGCCCTGCAGCAGCAGCGGCAGGCCGATGTTGTCTCGCACGTTCAGGTGGGGCAGCACATGGAAGGCCTGGAAGACAAAACCTAGCCGTTCACGGCGCAGGGCGGCCTGCCCGGCTTCGTCCAGCTGGAGGATGTCCTGCCCGTCGAGCAGCACCTGGCCTTCATCCAGCGGCTCCAGCGCCGCCAGCCCGTTGAGCAGCGTGGATTTGCCGCTGCCGGATTCCCCCAGCAGCGCCAGCAGTTCGCCACGTTGCAACCGCAGGTCCAGCCGCTCGAAGAGCGTCTGCCCGGCAAACCGTTTGGTCAGGCCGTGGGCCTGCAGCAGCACGGGCGATAAGGGCATCAGGCAAGGTCCTCGATCAAGGCAATGACATGGGCCAGCGCTTCCGGGTGTTCCGCCGCGACGACACGGCGCTCCGGCATGCTGCGCAGCCAGGTGATCTGTCGCTTGGCCAGCTGCCGGGTGGCCGCCGTGCCGCGCTCCTGCAAGGCGGCGAGGTCAGGGCCGTCTCTCCGTTGCGCCTGCGCTTCATCCAGCAATTCCCAGGCCTGCCGGTAGCCGACGCAGCGCATGGCGGGCAGGGTCAGGTCGAGGTCGCCGCGGGCGCGCAGACGGCGCACCTCATCGACGAAGCCGGCCTGCAGCATGAGGGCGAAGCGATCGAACAGCCGATGGTGCAGCCAGGCCCTGGCGGCGTCACTGGGCTCCAGGGAGACCATCGGCCAGTCCACCCCCTCGCTGCGCTGGCGTTGGTACAGCGCGGACATCGGCTCGCCGGCCAGCAGGCATACCTCCAGTGCCCGCTGGATGCGCTGGCTGTCCAGAGGCGCCAGACGCGCGGCCGTGTCGGGGTCCAGCGTCGCCAGCCAGGCATGCAGGGCTGGCCAGCCTTCCCGGGCGGCCCGGGCGTCCAGCTCGGCCCGCAGGGCCGGGTCGGCCTGGGGCAGGGCGGAGAGGCCGTCAAACAGCGCCTTGAAGTAGAGCATCGTGCCGCCCACCAGCAGCGGCCTGGCGCCGCGGGCCTGGATCTGCGGCACCAGGGCGGCCACATCCCGCACGAACTGCGCCGCGGAATAGCTGCCGGTGGGCGGCAGGATGTCGATGAGGTGGTGCGGCACCTGCGCCAGTTCAGCCGGGCTGGGTTTGGCGGTGCCGATGTCCATGCCCTGGTAGACCAGGGCGGAGTCCACGCTGATGATCTCCACCGGCTGGCGCCGCGCAATGGCCAGCGCGGCTGCGGTCTTGCCGCAGCCGGTCGGGCCCGCCAGGCACAGGGGCCGCAGGCTCAAAAACGCTCCCAGGGCGCCAGATAGCGCCACTGTCCGGCCGGCAGCTGGCCGAGCGGGATGCGCCCGATGCGCACGCGCTTGAGCGCCAGCACCCGCAGCCCCACCAGCTCGCACATGCGGCGGATCTGGCGCTTGCGCCCTTCGCGCAGCACAAAGCGCAGCTGGTCTTCATTCGCCCAGCTCACCTTGGCGGGCTTGAGCTCCACGCCGTCCAGTTCCAGGCCGTGGTTCAGCAGGGCCAGGGCGCGCGGGTCCAGCTGATGCTGGGCGGGCACGTCGGCCGCGCCCTGTTCAACCGCCACGCGCACCAGGTATTCCTTCTCGACGTTGGATTCCTCGCCGATGAGGTGGCGTGCGATGCGTCCGTCCTGGGTGAGCACGAGCAGGCCGGTGGAGTCGATGTCCAGGCGGCCGGCGGGCGCCAGGTGCCGGCCATGGCCGGGCGCCCAGTGGATGCCGGCAGGATCTTCGGACCAGTGGCTGTCGGCCTTCACCAGCACCGAGGCGGGCTCATAGCCGTCCTCGGCCTGGCCGGAGACATAGCCGATTGGTTTGTGCAGCAGGATGGTGACGCGCTGCGCCTGCTGTTCGCGCGCGGCGGGGTCGATCTCGATCTTCGCGTCCGGCCCGACGCGCTGGCCCAGTTCGGCGAGCTTGCCGTCCACCGTCACCCAGCCGGCGTCGATCCATTCATCCGCTTCGCGGCGGGACGCCAGGCCCAGCTCGCTCATGCGTTTGGACAGGCGCTCGCCCTCGGAGGGGTCGGCCTGGCGCTGCGGTGCGGGCGCGCGAGGCGCATCCATGCCGTCACCGGCGGCGCGGGAGCGCGGGCGGTCCGTTCGAGGGCGGTCATCGGGCCCGTGGCGAGGGCCACTGGGGCGGTCCGACATGCCCCGGGGCGTCGATGGACGCTGGTCCGGCGCAGCGCCGTAGCGGCCGCTGCCTGCAGAGCCGGGGCGCTCATCACGGGCATAACGGGTGTCTTGGCGACCTTCATTGCGCGGCCCGGTGCGGCCATCGGAACGACGGTCATTGGGGCCCTGGAAACGTCCCTCGAAGCGGCCCTCGAAGCGGCCCTCGGATCGACCTTCGAAGCGGCCTTCAGATCGGCCCTCAAAGCGGCCCGCCGGACGGTTCTCGAAGCGGCCTTCCGAGCGGCCTTCATAACGGCCTTCATGGCGGTTGTCGAAGCGACCCTCCGGACGGCCCTGGCCACGGTCCCCCGCAGGGCGGCCGCCCGTTCCACGGTCTTCACGCCCATAACGGTCTTCCCGGTGCGAACGGCTCTCCTGCGTATAGCGGCTGCCCCGGTCGTCCCGCTCGTTATGCAGGCCACCCGCGTCGCGACGCACGCTGGCTTCGCGGCTGCCAAAGCCCTCACGCGGGCTGCGGCCCCGGGGCGGCCGGCCTTCCGGGCGCGCGGGCCGGCCCTCTGGACGACCTTCGGGTCGACCACCAGGGCGGCGCTGGTCCTGCGATTCTTCGGCCCGGCGCTGCTCATAGGCGGCCTGCCGTTCGGCACGCTCGGCCTGGGCCTGGGCCAGGGTGGGTCGGGGTTTGCCAACACCGCCGCCACCGCGCACGGGGGCGCGGCGAGAGCCGGTGCCGGACGGCTTGTCGCTGGCCGGTTTGTTCTTGTTGAGTTTGATCGTGGCCATGTCGTCACTAACGTCAGGAAAAGGGGGAGGGGGCGGAAGATCCGGTGCTCAAGGCTGGATCAGCGGCCACGCAGGAACAGGCCATCCAGGTCACGCACGGTGAGCTGGCGCCAGGTGGGACGGCCGTGGTTGCACTGGTCGGCGCGCTCGGTGCGCTCCATGTCGCGCAGCAGGGCGTTCATTTCGTCGAGGTTGAGCTGCCGGTTGGCGCGCACGGCGCCATGGCAGGCCATGGTGGCGAGGATCTCATGCTGCGCGCGCTCGATCGCGTGGCTGGCATCGAACTGCGCCAGCTCGGCCAGCACGCCGCGCGCCAGTTCCACCACATCGCCGCCGGCCAGCAGTGCCGGGCGTTCCCGCACGGCCAGCATCCTGGCCGACAGCGGGGCGATGTCCAGGCCCAGCCGCTGCAGCGTCTGCGCCTGTGCTTCGGCGGTGGCAATTTCCTGCGGCGTGGCGGAGAAGGTCACCGGGATGAGCAGCGGCTGCGCCTCGATGCGGGTCTCGCCAAGCGCGGCCTTGAGCCGCTCATACACCACCCGTTCGTGGGCGGCATGCATGTCCACGATCACCAGGCCCTGCGCGTTTTCCGCCAGGATGTAGATGCCCTGGATCTGCGCGATGGCGCGCCCCAGCGGCCATTCGCCCGCCTGGGTGCTGGGCAGCGCAGTCGCAGCGGCAAAGCCGGCGCTGCCAGGCGCGCCGCGCGTGCCGCCCATCCCCGCCGCGCCACCCGCCGTGGGCAGCGAAGCGGAGGAGGGCGAATAAAGGGCCTGCGCCTGTTCCAGCGCCAGCGCCGTCTGGGCCCGCGTTGGAATGGGCGCGCGCCAGCGCTCTGCGTTGATGCCGGCATTTCCCTCTGCGCCCGGTGCGCCGGACGCGGGCCGGCCGGCGCCGATGTCGCCCAGGGAGGCGGCCCCACCGCTTGTGTCATAAGGCGCGGAGGGTTCCTGCACCAGCGGGCGATCCCAGGCGGCCGTGCCGCTCCAGCTGGTCGGCACGGTGGGCGTGCGGGCCCCGGTGGCGTCGTCCACGGCTGTATTGGCGGTATCGGCGGTACGGCTCAAGGCCAGGGCAGCGACCACGGCGCGCCGCACCTGCTGGTGAATCTCCCGGCCGTCCCGAAAGCGCACCTCGATCTTGGTCGGATGAACGTTGACGTCCACGAGTTCCGGGGCCAGGTCGATGAACAGCACGTAGCTGGGCTGGCGCTGACCATGCAGCACATCGTCAAAGGCCGAGCGGATGGCATGCGCGATCAGCTTGTCCCGGACGTAGCGGCCGTTCACATAGACATACTGCATGTCGGCCCGGCTGCGCGCAGCCTCGGGCAGGCCGACGCGGCCGTGGATGCGCAAAGGGCCGACCTCGGCCCGGACATCGCGGCTCTGGCTGACAAAGTCTTCGTTCAGCACCTCGGCCACCCGCTGGCCCAGCGACGATGCCCGCCACTGGTCCACCAGCTTGCCCTCATGCCAGACGGTGAAGCCGACATCCGGCCGTGCCAGCGCATGCCGGCGCAGCGCTTCCAGGCAGTGGCCCAGCTCGGTGCCCTCGGATTTCAGGAACTTGCGACGGGCCGGCGTGTTGAAGAACAGCTCGCGCACTTCCACGCTCGTGCCCCGGGCACGCGCGGCGGGGCTGAGCTCGCCGCTGCGGGCGTCCAGGCGCCAGGCGTGCGGCGCGCCCTCGAAACGGGAGACCAGCGACAGCTCCGCCACCGAGGAGACCGCCGCCAGCGCTTCACCGCGAAAACCCATGGTGGCCACGGCTTCGAGCTCATCGAGGTTGCGGATCTTGCTGGTGGCATGGCGCTTGATGGCCAGCGGCAGTTCGGCGTCCGGAATGCCGTGGCCATCGTCTTCCACGACGAGGCTGCGGATACCGCCGGCCAGCAGCTTGAGCTGGATCTGGCTGGCGCCGGCATCCAGCGCGTTGTCCACGAGTTCGCGCACCACCGACGCCGGACGCTCCACCACCTCGCCCGCGGCGATCTGGCTGATGAGTTCGTCCGGGAGTTCGCGAATCGAGCGGCGCGAGGCGTCCCCAGGGGCGCTGTCGGCCGCCACGGCCGCCGGGGTGGCGAAAGAGGCATCCATAGGGGGGATATTGTAGGAGAGGCACCCGAACGGATGCGCAGGACCGACCGCAACAGGAGGGACGCGGGAGGGACACGCAGCGCCGCCATAATGCGCCGCCATGGATGTCCTGCATTTCCTCATCGATTTCGTCCTCCACGTGGACGCGCACCTGGCCGAGTTCGTGGCGAACTACGGCGCCTGGGTCTATGCGCTGCTCTTTCTCATCGTCTTCGTGGAGACCGGCCTGGTGGTGATGCCTTTCCTGCCCGGCGACTCGCTGCTGTTCGTGGTGGGCGCCCTGTGCGGGGCGGGGCTCATGCACTTGCCGCTGGCCATGGGCGTGCTGTTGGTGGCGGCCATCCTGGGCGACCAATGCAACTACACCATCGGCCGCTATTTCGGGCCCAAGGTGTTCCAGTGGGAGCAGTCGCGCTTTTTCAACAAGCGCGCCTTCAACGCCGCCCATGAGTTCTATGAGCGCCATGGGGGCGTCACGATCGTGCTGGCCCGCTTCATGCCGTTCATCCGCACCTTCGCCCCCTTCGTGGCCGGCGTGGCCGCGATGAGCCGGGGCCGCTTCACCGCCTACAACGTGGGCGGCGGCACCTTGTGGGTGGTGGGCCTGACGCTGGCGGGCTACCTCTTTGGCAACATCCCCTTCGTGCAGACCCATCTGAGCAAGATCATCTGGGCCATGATCCTGGTGCCCGGCCTGATCGCGCTGTATGGCGGCTGGAAGGCCTCGCGCCGGCCCGTGCAGGCCTGACGTCGCCCGGCCCTTCTTCGGGAAATCCCCAGGGCCCTGCGTGCGAAAACCGCAGGGGTGAGCTTCGGCATCGCTGCCGTGGGCCGCTATTCTGCGCCGCAGCTTTCACTGCACGAAGACCTCATGCGACTGAGTTTCCTGAGCCAGGCCGTGGCCCTGGCGCTGAGCCTGACGGCCAGCATGGCCGCCACTCCCACGCTCGCGCAGTCCGCTGCGCCCACCGCCGCCGCTGCGGGCGCCGCCAGCCTGCTGCTGCGCCAACCCGCGGTCTCTGCCCGGCAACTGGCCTTCGTGTATGGGGGCGCCCTGTGGGTGGCCCAGCGCGACGGCAGCCAGCCGCGCCAGGTGGCCGCCCGCGTCTCCTCCGAGTTTTCGCCGCGCTTCTCGCCGGACGGGCAGTGGATTGCCTTCTCCGCCGCGTATGACGGCAACACCGACGTGTACGTGGTGCCCGCTGCTGGTGGCCAGCCGCGCCGGCTGACCTGGCACGGCAGCGCCGACCAGGTGACCGGCTGGAGCCCGGACGGCCGCCGCGTGCTGTTCGCCTCGCCGCGCGAAGTGCTGAACAACCGCAGCAACCAGCTTTATGAAGTGGCGCTGGAGGGCGGCTTCGAGCAGCAGGTGATGAAGGCGGTGGCCTATGAAGGCAGCTGGAGCCCGGACGGCCAGCGGCTGGCCTACCGCCCCTACCGCCAGGCCAACAATGGCGCCAGCGGCTGGCGCCAGAGCCGCGGCGGCACCACGCCGCCGATCTGGATCATCGACCCCAAGGGCACGGCCTGGGAAGAAATTCCCCACGTCAACGCCACGGACAGCAACCCGATCTGGATGGGCGAGGAGGTGGTCTTCATCTCCGACCGGGCCGACGGCGCCGCCAACCTGTTTGCCTACCATACCCGCACCAAGGCCCTGCGCCAGCTGACCCATGAGACGGTCTGGGACGTAAAGACGGCCGACGGGCGGGACGGCCGCATCGTCTATGAGGTGGGCGGCCGCCTCAAGGAAATCAGCCTGGCCGGCGGCGAGCCCAGCACCTTCGACATCGCGCTGACGGAGCCGAGCGCCCAGGCCCGTGTGCAGTGGAAGAGCGCTGCCCGCACCATCACCAGCGTCGCTTTGTCCGCCACCGGCAAACGCGTGCTGGTGAGCGCGCGCGGGGATGTCTTCACCGTGCCGGTCAAGGACGGCGTGGTGCGCAACCTCACCCAGACCTCCGGCGTGCGCGAGAAAGATGCCCTGTGGAGCCCGGACGGCCAGCAGGTGGCCTATGTGTCGGACGAGCCCGGCATGCGCCATGAAGTGGTGCTGCGTGACCAGCTCGGCGGCGAGGCGGCCGGCAAGTCGGCCCGCAAGATCCTGCTGCCGGAGACCGGCTATTTCGAGCTGCTGGACTGGTCGCCCGACGGCGCGCGGCTCGTGCTGCAGGACAACCACCTCAACCTCTACCAGCTGCCGCTGTCCGGCGCGCAGTCGGGCCAGTTGCTCAAGATCGACACCAGCCCGCGCCGCCAGAGCTTTGACGTCGGCTTCTCGCCGGATGGACGCTGGCTGGCCTACACGGTCACTGGCCGCAACCATTTCAGCCAGATCCGTATCCACGACTTCCAGACCGGCCAGCAGCACACCCTGACCGACGGCATGAGCCATGCGAAGCTGCCGGTGTTCTCTGGCAAGGGCGACGTGCTGTACTTTGCCGCCTCCATCAACTCCGGCCCTGCCCAGGTGGGCCTGGACATGTCCACCCAGGAGCGCTCGCTGCGCATGGGCCTGTTCGGGGCCGTCCTGAGCGCCGACGGCAAGTCGCCGCTGCTGCCCAAGGCCGGCGATGAGGAGGCCAAGGGCCGTCAGGGCGATACCGACGACGCGGGTGAGAAGGGCGACGCCAAGAGCGACAGCACCGGCAAATCAGTTGACGGCAAGGACGGCAAGGACGCGGAGAAGGCGGACAAGGCCGACAAGAAGGGCGGCAAGGCCAAGCCCGTGAAGATCGACTTCGCCGGCATCCAGGGCCGCATCATCGGCCTGCCGGTGGCCCAGGCCCGCTATGACCATCTCGGCGTGGCGTCGGATGGCGCGCTGCTCTACATCGAGCGTGAGCAGCCGGGCGCCAGCATCGAGCCGCCATCGGCCGAGGGCCAGGAGCGCGGTGAGCTGTTCCGCTTCGATTTCGAGGAGAAGAAGGCCAAGTCGCTCAAGCATGGCCTGCGCGACTACGCGCTGAGTGCCGATGGCAAGAAGATGCTGCTGGATCTCGGCAATGGGCGCCTGGAAGTGGCGGACGCCCGCGAGAAGATCGAGGCCAAGCCGGTGGATGTGTCGGGCCTGCGCATGCGCATCGACCCCCGGGCCGAGTGGCGCCAGATCTTCGACGAGACCTGGTGGATGGAGAAGGAATTCTTCTACGACCCCAAGCTCCACGGCCTGGACTGGAAGGGCGTCTACAAGCGCTATCTGCCGCTGGTGGCCCATGTGCAGCGCCGCGAGGACCTCAACGACCTGCTGGTGGACATGATCGGCGAGCTGCAGGTGGCCCACAACCGGGTGGGCGGCGGCGATGTGTTGATGGAGCCGAAGGTGGCTGTGGGCCTGCTCGGCGCCGATTTCACCGCCGAGGGCGGCCACTACCGCATCAGCAAGATCCTGCAGGGTGACCGCTGGAACCCGTATCTGAAGGCGCCGCTGGCCGCCCCAGGCCTTGGCGTGAAGGCCGGCGACTATCTGCTGGCGGTGAACGGGCAGCCGGTGGATGCGCAGCACAACCTGTTCCAGCAACTTGAGAACACCGTGGGCAAGGCGGTGCAGCTGACGGTGAGCAGCGACCCCAGCGGCAAGGGGGCGCGCCAGGTGCAGGTAGAGCCGATCGCCAGTGAATCCGCGTTGCGGCAGTGGGATTGGGTGGAGCACAACCGCCAGGAGGTGGACCGTCTGAGCGGCGGCAAGCTGGCCTACGTCTATATGCCGGACACCGCCACGCAAGGCTTCCAGCACTTCAACCGCATGTTCTTTGCTCAGGTCGACAAGCAGGGCCTGGTGATGGATGACCGCCGCAATGGCGGTGGCCAGGCCGCCAACTATGTGACCGAAGTGCTGGGCCGTGCCTACCTGGGCAGCTGGAAGGACCGCGACGCGCTGGTCTACGACACCCCGGGCGGCGCCATCTACGGCCCCAAGGCCATGCTGATCGACCAGGACGCCGGGTCGGGCGGCGACTTCATGCCCTACGCCTTCCGGCGCACGGGCCTGGGTCCGCTGATTGGCAAGCGCACCTGGGGCGGGCTGATCGGTATCTCGGCCAACCCGCCGCTGATCGATGGCGGCAACCTGGTGGTGCCGTTCTTCCGCTTCTTCACGCCAGAAGGGGAGTGGCGCATCGAGAACGAGGGCGTGGCCCCGGACATCGATGTCGATCTCAACCCAGTTGCGGTGAATCAAGGCCGGGATGTGCAACTGGAAGCCGCCGTGGCCAATGTGCTGGAGCGCCTGAAGACCTGGAAGCCGATCCAGCGCACCGAGCCGCCGGCCATGCCGACGCGTTTGGGCGGTTGAGCCCCAGGGGCGCGAGTGGGCGCCCCAGGCTCCCTGTGCCGCGCCTCGCAAAAAGGCGACGCCAATGGGCCCCTCGGGGCCCGTTTTTCATGGGGCATCGGCACTGTCAAGGCGGCCGACAACGGTTTTGCCGGGTCGTGACGTAGTTCACGGTTCGTGGCAAGGCGCTGTCGAAGCTTTTTACAGTGACACGATCCCCCTAAGCTTAGGGACAAGCAAATCAATGACTTAGTGCGCTGGCACACATTTCGCTACCAATAGGAGGTTTTGACACCTTTTTGTAAAGCCAAGCCATGCTGAATCGCTTCATTGCCGGCCTCGCGCTGGCCGCCGCGGGCCTTTTCGCGGTCGCCCTCCCGGCCGCTGCCACCACCATCACGTTCGAAGACCTGGGCAGCGTGAAGTCGGGCATTCCCGCCTACAACCGCTATGCCGGCCAAGGCGTGGTGTTCAGCAACACCACCTCCTACCAGATCTACACGCACGACAATTCCACTTTCGGCGCCGGTGACTATTCGCTGGGTGCCGCTGGCTGGGAAAACATTTCCGGCTACTTCACCACGGCCGTGAACAGTCTGTCGCTGCTGGTGGGCGATGAAGGCGGGGACAAGGACTGGGCGACGCTCAACGTCTACGACAGCACCAACCACCTGCTGGCCTCTGTCTCCGGCTCCGGCTACAGCTGGTTCACGCTGAGCGTCAATACCGTCAGCAACATCGCCCGCTTCGAAATCTTGGAGACGAACAGGGTGGCTATCGACAACCTGACCTTCGCCAACAAGGTGCCGGAACCTGGCAGCCTGGCGCTGGCCGGTCTGGCACTGGTTGGCGTGGCGGTGGTGCGCCGCCGTCGTTCGCAGGGCTGAGCAGGTCCGCGCCGTGGTCATGACCTGACCGCGCAACTGTGAAAAAAGCCGGTGTCAGCGCCGGCTTTTTTCATGGCGAAGGCGCCGCGGCGTCTACAGCGAGCGGTGGCGCGCCGACAGCGGCGGGTTCTTCGCGAAGTAACGCGCAATGCCGGAGGCCAGGGCCTTCACCAGCTGGTCCTGATAGTCCGGGTCGCGCAGCCGCGATTCCTCTTCCGGGTTGGAAATGAAGGCCGTCTCCACCAGGATGGAGGGCACATCCGGCGCCTTGAGCACCGCAAAGCCGGCCTGCTCCACGCTGCCCTTGTGCAGCTTGCCCACTTTGCCGATCTGCCCGAGCACCTCGCCGCCCAGCTTCATGCTGTCCTTGATCTGCGCGGTGGTGCTCATGTCGAGCATGGCGCGCAGCACGGCGGCGTCCTTCACGCCCTTGGTGTTCACGCCGCCCACGATGTCCGCCGCGTTTTCCTTGTCGGCCATCCACCGCGCGGCCGTCGAGGTGGCGCCGCTGGTGGACAAGGCAAACACCGACGCGCCGCGCGCCTTGGGCGTCATGAAGGCATCCGCATGGATGGAGACGAACAGGTCGGCCTGCACCCGCCGGGCCTTGCGCACACGTTCCTGCAGCGGCACGAAGAAGTCGGCATCGCGCGTCATCATGACGCGGATCTTCGGATTGCTGTTGAGCCGCTCGCGCAGCTTCAGGCCGATGGCCAGCACCACGTCCTTTTCCTTCAGGCCGCTGGGCCCGATGGCGCCCGGATCTTCGCCGCCGTGTCCGGGGTCAATGGCAATGACGATCAGCCGGTCGAGCTTGGCCTGGCTCATGTCCGGCGTCGTGTCCTTCTGCGGCGGGGGCGGTGGGGGCGGGACGGAGGCCGCCGTGCTAGGCGGGCGCGGGGCAGGGCGCGGCGCCGCGGCCTGTGCCACTGCACGGTCCGCCTCCGAGGCGGCCGGCTGCGGACGGCCGATCTTGTCGATCAGTTCCCCCAGCGCATCCTGCACCGACTGCGCGGCGGCCTGCTCGGCGGCTTCCTTCTCCCGCACGAGTTCCAGCAAAGGGTCACGTTCCTGGGCCGGATAGAGGTCGAGCACCAGCCGGTTCTTGTAGGCGGCGACCGGTTCAATGGTGAAGACCTGCGGCGCGATGGGCTGCTTCAGGTCAAACACGATGCGCACCACGCGGGGCTGGTTCTGGCCGACCCGGACCGCCGCGATATAGGGGTCGTCCGGGCGGATCTTGCCCAGCAGCTCGCGCAGGTCGGGGCTCAGCTCCAGGCCATCGATGTCGATCACCAGCCGGTCCGGATGAGCGGCGAGAAAGCTCTTGGCGGCCAGCGCGCGGTCGGATTCCAGCGTCACGCGCGTGTAGTCATCGGCCGGCCACACCCGCACGGCGATGATCGAGGCGGCTCCAGGCGCCGACGCCGCAAGCGCCGAGGGCAGGGCGGCGGGCCACACCGGCACGCTCAGTACCAGGGCGCCCATCTGGCGAAGGGCACGGCGGCGCGGGGCCGAGGTCCGGGAAGCTCCAGTCATGCTTGGTCGAGTTGTCGGGTCAGGTCAGCCAGCAGGGCCACGCCTTTGGGCGTGTGCGCCTGGGCACGGACGTCGCGGCTGTCGTCGTCGGCCACGTCCAGGGTCAGGTGCAGGTCGGGCGGCGGCAGCATGCCGGCCGCCTTGAGCGGCCATTCGCTGAGCTTCAGCCCCGGGGCAGCGAACAGGTCGCGAAAGCCCGCGTCTTCCCATTCCCGTGGGTCATTGAAACGGTAGAAGTCGAAATGGTGGGCCGGCAGGCCCTTCAGCGCGGGGGGCTGGTAATCCTCCACCACCGCATAACTGGGGCTCTTGATGCGGCCGCTCACGCCCAGGGCGCGCAGCAGATGCCGCACCAGGCTGGTCTTGCCGGCGCCAAGGCCCCCTTCGAGCTCGATGCTCAGGTCCGCCACTTGCGGACACCGGGCCAGCGCCTGCGCAAAGTGCTGGCAAGCGGCCTCATCAGGCCAACGGAACTGGCGAGTTTCTAAAATGCTCAAAACCTATGGAATCCTTGCTGAACGCCCCTGACCGAAGCCCCGAGGCGCTTGATGCGCTGCCGGCGCAGATCCGCGCCTGGGCGCTTGAGCTCGGATTCTCACAGATTGGCGTGGCTCACGTCGATCTGGCGGATGCCGAAGCGGGCCTGCAAGCCTGGCTCGATGCCGGGTTTCATGGGGAGATGCACTACATGGCTGCCCATGGCATGAAGCGGGCCCGGCCCGCCGAGCTGGTGCCGGGCACCATCAGCGTGCTCACGGCCCGGATGGATTACCTGCCCGCGAACCTTCCGGCCGATTGGCAGCAGCAGGAGTTCGCCGCGCTGGATGATCCGGCCCGCGCACAGGTCTCGCTCTATGCCCGTGGCCGGGACTATCACAAGGTGCTGCGCCAGCGCCTGCAGCAGCTGGCCGACCGCATCCAGGCGGCCGTCGGGCCCCTGGGGCACCGCGTGTTCACCGACTCCGCCCCGGTGCTGGAAGTGGAACTGGCCAGCCGCTCGGGCATCGGCTGGCGCGGCAAGCACACCCTGACCCTGCATCGCGACGTCGGGTCGATGTTCTTCCTGGGCGAGATCTACCTGGACCTGGCGCTGCCTCCCAGCGAGCCGGTCACCGGCCATTGCGGCCAGTGCCGCGCCTGCCTGGACGCCTGCCCGACCGGCGCGATCGTTGCGCCCTACCGGCTGGATGCCCGCCGCTGCATCAGTTATCTCACTATCGAGCAGGACGGCCCGATCCCAGAGGCGCTGCGTCCGGCCATGGGCAACCGGATTTATGGCTGCGACGACTGCCAGTTGGCGTGTCCCTGGAACAAGTTTGCCAAGCGCCATGCCTTGCCGGATTTCGATTGGCGCGAGCCGCTCGGGCATGCGAGCTTGCTGCAGCTGTGGGCCTGGGATGAAGCCACCTTCCTGCGCCGCACCGAAGGCTCGGCCATCCGCCGCATCGGCCATGCCCGCTGGCGGCGTAACCTCGCGGTGGCCATGGGCAACGCCTTGCGTCACCCCCTGGACCCGGCGCTGCGGGACGCGCTGCGCCAGGCCCTGACCGACGAACTGCCCGGCGCTACGCCGTTGCTCGGCGAACACATCGACTGGGCGCTTCGTCAAGATTGCGACCATACGTAATTCCGCTAGCGCGCCGGGCGCGTCGCACTACGTAAGCTGCGGTATCGACACCCTTTCCCCGAGGAGACCATGAACCGTCGCAAGTTGTTCCAACGCGGTCTGCAGCAGGGCCTGCTCCTGAGCGGCCTGAGCCTGTGCTCCACCCTGGCCCTGGCGCAGAGCTATCCCACCAAGCCGGTCAAGCTGGTGGTGCCGTTCGCCCCCGGTGGCACCACGGACATCATCGCCCGCGTGGTGGCGCAGAACATCAACGGCCCGCTGGGCCAGACCATGATCGTGGAGAACAAGGCGGGCGGCGGCGGCATCATCGGCGCCAACGAAACCGCCAAGTCCCCGGCCGACGGGTACTCGCTCGGTGTGGCCACGGTGTCCACGACGGCGGCCAATCCGGCCATCAACCCCAAGGTGCCCTACAACCCGCTGACGGACTTCACGCCCATCATCAACATCGCGGCCACGCCCAACGTGATTGCCGTGCACCCCTCCTTCCCGGCGAAGGACTACAAGGGCTTTGTGGCCGAGCTGAAGAAGAACCCGGGCAAGTACAGCTATTCCAGCTCCGGCACCGGCGGCATCGGCCACCTGCAGATGGAGCTCTACAAGAGCCTGGCAGGCGTCTTCGTGACGCACATCCCGTACCGGGGTGCCGGCCCTGCACTGAACGACACGGTCGCGGGCCAGGTGCCCATGATCTTCGACAACCTGCCGTCGGCACTGCCCTTCATCAAGGACGGTCGGTTGATTGCCATCGCCGTGGCCGCGCCGCAGCGCCTGGCCGTGCTGCCCAATGTGCCCACTTTCAAGGAAGTGGGCCTGGAGCCGGTGAACCGCATGGCCTTCTACGGCGTCTACGGGCCGAAGAACATGCCCAAGGACGTGGTGGCCAAGGTCCATGACGCCGTGCGCAAGACGGTGGAAATTCCCGAGGTCAAGAAACGAATCGAAGAGACCGGCTCGATCGTTGTGGCCAATACGCCCGAGCAGTTCGCGGCCCAGATCAAGGCCGAGTACGACGTGTACAAGAAGGTGGTTGAAACCCAGAAGCTGAAGCTGGAGTAAACGACACAAGGCGCCGCCCCCGGGAGGGGTACGGCGCCTTGCGGCGACATGGCGCCCCGACCTGGCGGCGCCATCGCTACGCTTAAACGCGCACCGGCAGCCTTTACAGGATGCCGAAGGTCAGCGCGCTGACAGCATTGCCGAGCAGGCCCGAGGCGATGCCGCCTGCGGCGGCCGCACCGGTCGCTGCACCGCTCACGGACTGTTGCACCGCACTGCCGGTGGCCTCACCAATGGCGCCAGCTGCGAGTCCGCCGATAAGAGGGATCATGATTTTCTCCAGTTCAGTCAATGGCGGGGCCGGCGCGGATCTGTAGCACTCCCGCCCGTCAACATGTCGCTCGTGACTTGAAAACGGCCGGTACGCCCGATCCAGCGCGGCGATCCAGCGATGCCGTTGGCTGAGGGCGCCCCGGCAAGGCCGGAACTGCAGGCATGCCGTCCCCAGGAAAGTTGCGACATGCAGAGCCCTAGTGCGGCGAAGGCGGGCCGCGGTGCCCCACCTCTTTTTGTAGAAATCCAGATGAATGTGTAGGCGTCGCACGGTGGGCATTTGTGTTCCCGGTAGGCATCGCGTGCCTGCGGGTGACCACGATGGGTCGCGGGACGGCATATCGGTCCCATTTTTCGCATCTCGAAATGCGCTTGCCGTTATGCAAAACGCGTGCATGCTGCGCCGCCGCAAAATTTCTCATCATGGTGAAGCGGCTTTCACCATACGGTAGTTCATATGTAAGCTATTGATTTCAAAGCCAAAAATAATCAGTCTTATATAAGACCTGGAGGCCCACAGCCGCTGGTGTGCCGCCTACGCTTGAGTCCAACAACCCACCGGAATTCGGTCACTTTCAACTCAAGACAGGAGCTCACCATGACAACTCAGACCCGTGAACAGCAGATTGCCGCCCTGGAAAAGGACTGGGCGGAAAACCCCCGGTGGAAGGGCATCAAGCGTGGGTATACGGCTGCCGACGTGGTGCGTCTGCGTGGATCGCTGCCGATTGAACACACGCTGGCCAAGCGGGGCGCGGAAAAGCTGTGGGGTCTGGTGAACACCGAGCCCTTCATCAATGCCCTGGGCGCGCTGACGGGCAACCAGGCCATGCAGCAGGTCAAGGCCGGCCTGAAGGCGATCTACCTGTCGGGCTGGCAGGTGGCGGGCGACGCCAACAGCAACGGCGAGATGTATCCCGACCAGTCGCTGTACTCCGTCGATTCAGTGCCGAAGGTGGTGCGCCGCATCAACAGCACCTTCAAGCGTGCCGATGAAATCCAGTGGAGCGAAGGCAAGAGCGACATCGACTACTTCGCGCCCATCGTCGCCGACGCGGAAGCCGGCTTTGGCGGCGTGCTCAACGCGTTCGAGCTGATGAAGGCGATGATCGAGGCAGGCGCCGCCGGCGTGCACTTCGAAGACCAGCTGGCCGCGGCCAAGAAGTGCGGCCACATGGGCGGCAAGGTGCTGGTGCCCACCCGTGAAGCGGTGTCCAAGCTGGTGGCGGCGCGGCTGGCCGCTGACACCATGGGCGTGCCCACCGTCCTGCTGGCTCGCACCGACGCCGAAGCCGGCGACCTGGTCACCGCCGATGTGGACGACAACGACAAGCCGTTCTGCACCGGCGAGCGCACGGTGGAGGGTTTCTTCCGCACCCGCAACGGCTTGGAACAGGCGATCAGCCGCGGCCTGGCCTACGCGCCTTATGCCGACATGATCTGGTGCGAGACGGGCAAGCCGGACCTGGCCTTCGCCAAGGCTTTCGCCGAGGCCATCCATGCCAAGTTCCCGGGCAAGCTGCTGGCCTACAACTGCTCGCCCAGCTTCAACTGGAAGAAGAACCTGGACGACGCCACGATTGCCAAGTTCCAGCGTGAACTGGGCGCCATGGGCTACAAGTTCCAGTTCATCACGCTGGCCGGCTTCCACAGCCTGAACTATTCGATGTTCAACCTGGCCTATGGCTATGCCCGCAACAACATGAGCGCCTTCGTGGAGCTGCAGGAAGCCGAATTCGCCGCCGCGGAGAAGGGCTTCACCGCCGTGAAGCACCAGCGCGAGGTTGGCACCGGCTACTTCGATGCCGTCACCACCACCATCGAAGCCCAGGCTTCGACGGCGGCGCTGAAGGGCTCGACCGAAGACGAGCAGTTCTTCGACGCCAAGCACGGCTGATCGGCGGCACCGGGGCGCTGGCCGCCCCGGTGGCCATCCGCTCGCTCAGGACGCGACGGCCCTCATGTCGCCGTCGCGCTGGCCATCCGACGGGCCATCCGTTTGTGGCTCGGCCTGGGGCCCGGCCTGCTTCGCGGCCTGATCGCGGAGCCGCCATTCCTCGATCAGGTCCACCACCGCATCCGGGTCGGCCGGCTTGACGAGGTGGACATCAAAGCCCGCCTCATGGGCCCGGCGGCGGTCTTCCATCTGGCCATAGCCGGTCAGCGCGATCAGCAGCGCATCCGCCATGGCCGGCAGCGCGCGGATGCGCTGCGCCACCTCATACCCGTCCAGGCCTGGCAGGCCGATGTCCAGCAGCACCACGCGGGGCGACTCGCTGGCGCAGCGCTCGATGGCGCCAGGCCCTTCCAATTCGACAGCGGTGTCGAAGCCGGCCAGTTCCAGGAAGACGGCCATGGACTCCGCTGCATCACGGTTGTCGTCCACGACCAGCACCCGGCATTCACGGGCCGGTGTGGTGGCGGCCTTGTCTGCCCAGCCCGGCGCTGCCGAGGCCAGCGAGGGGGCGGGCGTCGGCGCGGGGGCGTCGTCGCGCTGGGGCACCGGCAGGTGCACATGGAATTCCGAGCCCTGCCCGGGCCCGGCGCTGTGCGCCCGGACCGTGCCATGGTGCAACTGCACCAGGCGCTGCACCAGCGTCAGACCCACGCCCAGGCCTCCCTGCGTGCGATCCAGCCCGCGCGGGCCCTGCTCGAACAGGTCGAACACATGCGGAAGCAGGCCCGGCTCGATGCCGCGGCCGTTGTCTCGCACCATCAGGTCAATGCCTTCGTCGTTCGTGCTCAGTGTCAGCTCGATGCGGCCGTGCGGGCCGGTGTACTTGGCGGCGTTGTGCAGCAAGTTGGTCACCACCTGGATCAGGCGGGCACCGTCGCCCCGCATCCAGACGGGTCCTTCGGGCATGCTCACCACCAGCGTCTGGTCCTGCGAGGCGATCAGGGGCTGCACCGGCTCAAGCCCTTGCGACACCAGCTCGGTGAGATCCACCGTCTCGGTCTTGAGCACGATCTTGCCCTGGCTGATGCGCGCCACGTCCAGCAGTTCGTCCACCAGGCGGGTCAGGTGCTTGACCTGGCGGTCCGTCACCGAGATGGCCTGCCCCAGCCGGGCGTCGGTGGCCGCGCCCAGCTGGCGCATCACCTCCACCGCGTTGCGGATCGGCGCCAGCGGGTTGCGCAACTCGTGAGACAGCATCGCCAGGAATTCGTCCTTGCGCCGGCTCGCCTCCAGCAGGCTGGCTTCCGCCTGGCGGCGCTCGACGATCTCCGCCTGCAGCGCGCCATACAGCCGGGCATTCTCGAAGGCGATGGCAGCGCGGCCAGCCAGTTCCTCCAGCGTGGGCCAGTCGGGCGGCCGGTGCGGGTCGCACAGCAGCAGGCCGCCCAGGACACGCTCGCCGGTGACCAGCGGCAGCACGACCCCGTGCCCGGTGTCGCGGCGCGGCATGGCCAGGCGAGAGGGGCTGTCCTCGTCGCTGCGGGCGCCTGGCGCGGCCAGCGCTTCCAGGGCATCACGCGTGCTGCTGTAGAGCACCTCGGAGAGCACGTCTTCCCGCCCCTCGGTGAAGATGGGCGCGTCGGCCTGGTCGGTGGGGGCCTCGCAGCGCAGCACCCGTTCATGGCCGCGCCCGGTGTCGCGCAGCCACAGCAATGCGCGCGGCGCAAACCGGGGCACCAGCAGCGCCAGCAGGCGCCGCATGCCGACATCGGCGTCGAGCGAGTCGGCCAGGTCGCGCCCGGCCTGGGCCAGGAAGATCGAGCGGCGGGTGTTTTCCTCCGCCGCCCGCTGGGCCGCTTCGGCCCGCGCGATGGCAATGCGCTCCAGCGCCTGCTGCCGCAGGCGCTGCTGCATGATGTAGAGGTCCACGAAGACCCGTACCTTGCTGCGCAGCACATCCGGGATCACCGGCGAGAGGATGTAGTCCACCGCGCCGAGCGAATAGCCCTGCGAGGTCTGCAGCTCATCCGCGTAGGCGGTGACAAAGATGATGGGCGTGTGGGCCGAGCGGCGGTAGCCGCGGATCAGGCGGGCGGTTTCCAGCCCGTCGATGCCCGGCATGTTCACGTCCATCAGGATCACGGCGAACTCGCGCCGCAGCACTTCCCGCAGCGCCTCGCTGCCCGAGCGCACGATCACCAGGTTCTGGCCGAGATCCGCCAGGATGGTCTCGAAGACCAGCAGCTTTTCAGGCAGGTCGTCAACGATCAGGATGTTGGCGCGGTCCTCCAGGGGAGGCGGCGCGTCGCCGTCCAGCAGTCCGCTCAATGGCATAGCCAGCCTCGCAGCACCGTCAGCATGTGGGTCGGGTCCACCGGCTTGGACAGGTAGTCCCAGGCGCCAGCTTCAATGCATTTCTCGCGGTCGCCCTTCATGGCCTTGGCCGTCACCGCCACCATGGGCAGTTCGCGACCGCGGGGCAGCTTGCGGATCTGCTGCATGGTCTCCATGCCGTCCATCTCCGGCATCATGATGTCCATCAGCACGATGTCGATGGCAGGGTCCTCCTGCACCAGCCGGATGGCCTCACGCCCGTTGTCGGCGGAGACGATCACCATGCCATGCGCGTCCAGCACCGTGGCCAGGGCGAAGATGTTGCGCATGTCGTCGTCCACGATCAGCGCCTTGCGCCCGCTGAGCGAGGCGCCTGCATCCCGCAGGGCCTGCAGGGCCTCGCGCTCCGGCTCGCTGAGCTCGGCCGGGTTGCGGTGCAGGGCCAGGCTGAGCTGGGCCAGCGCCTGTGCCGTGCCGGTGGCAGGCCTGACAGCCAGCCCGGAGTGCGCGCGTGCCCAGGGATGGTCCGGCTCACGGCCCGGTGCGCCCGGGTCCGTCGTGTCGAGCGCCACCACGGGCAGGGCGATGGTGCGGCCACGCTCCTCCACCAGCCCGCGCAGCTCCCCCGGGGTGAACGGACTGCGGCGGGCGTCGAGCAGCACGGCATCGGCCGTCTGTACCGCTTCTCGGGCGGCGTCCAGGTCGGTGACGAATACCGGCTCGACGGCGGGCGACAGCTGGGCCAGCAGGGTGTCACGCTGCGGCCCCTGCGCCATGGCCACCAGCAGGCGACGGGACGGCTGGTCCAGGTAGTTGGTCATTTCGCGCAGGGCGGTGTCCACATCGTCGCGCGACTGCAGCGGCTTGCTGAGGAACCCCAGGGCTCCGGCCTTCAGTGCGCGGTCACGGGATTCATCGGTGGACACCACGCAGATCGGGATCTGGCGGGTCGACGGGTCCGACTTGAGACGGTCCAGGATGCGCCAGCCCTGCATGTCAGGCAGGAAGATGTCCAGCGTGATGAGGCTGGGGTGGAATTGCTGCGCCATGGTGAGGGCGCCGGCGCCGGTGGTGGCCACCAGGCCCTTCATGCCGGACTGCCGGGCCGATTCGAGCAGCACTTCGGCGAAGGCGAGGTCGTTCTCCACGATCAGCAGCACCCGGTCGCCTGCGGCGATGTCGTCGCGATCATCCTTGGCGACATTGGCGAACACCACGCTGTCTTGCGGCGTCTCCTGCAGATCCCGCCGGGCCTCGCGGCCGGGGGGCAGCTCCGTCCCGCTGTCCACCGGCAACACCGGTCGCCGCAGCGCCCGGGTGGCCGCGCGCTGTACCGTGGCTTCGGCCACCTCGGCGGCCGTCGCAGCGTTCGCCGCGACCTGTTGCGGGTGGCTCGGCCGGGCATGGCGCGCCACACGGGCCGGGCTGTAGCTGGCCGGCAGGAAGAGGGTGAAGGTGGAGCCCTTGCCGGGTGCGCTCACCAGGCGGATTTCACCGCCGAGCAGCCGCGCCAGCTCGCGGCTGATGGCCAGGCCCAGGCCGGTGCCACCGTACTTGCGCGAGGTCGAGCCGTCGGCCTGCTGGAAGGCCTCGAAGATGATCTGCTGCTTGTCCGGCGGGATGCCGATGCCTGTGTCCGCCACCGAGAAGGCGATGACCTGGCCGGCATGCTCCAGCGTGTCGTTGTCCGGCGACCAGCCGCCCTCAGCCGCGGCGATGGTGAAGCGGACCTGGCCGTGGTGGGTGAACTTGAAGGCGTTGGACAGCAGGTTCTTGATGATCTGCTGCAGGCGCTTCACGTCAGTCACCAGGGACTTGGGCAGCGGCTGCTCGATCTCCACGCTGAAGCCTACATGCTTGGACTCGGCGAAGTGGCGGAAGCTGCGTTCCACGGTGCCCTGCAGCTCGTCGATGCGCAATTCGCTGACATCCACCGCCACCGTGCCCGACTCGATCTTGGACAGGTCCAGGATGTCGTTGATCAGCATCAGCAGGTCATTGCCCGAGGCATGGATGGTCTTGGAAAACTCCACCTGCTTGTGCGTCAGGTTGCCATCGCTGTTCTTGCAGAGCTGGTCCGACAGGATGAGCAGCGAATTCAAGGGCGTGCGCAGCTCATGCGACATGTTGGCGAGGAACTCCGACTTGTACTTGGAGGTCAGGGCCAGCTGCTCGGCCTTTTCCTCCAGCGCCTGGCGGGCCTGCTCCACTTCGGTGTTCTTGCGCTCCACCTCCTGGTTCTGGTGGGCGAGCAAGCGGGCCTTTTCCTGCAGTTCTTCGTTGGTCTGCTGCAGTTCCTGCTGGCGGCGCTGCAGTTCCTCGGCCAGCGACTGCGACTGGATCAGCAAGTCTTCCGTCCGGGTACTGGCCTCGATGGTGTTGATCACGATGCCGATGGATTCGGTCAGCTGGTCCAGGAAGGCCTGGTGGGTGGAGCTGAAGCGCTCCAGCGAGGCCAGCTCCAGCACACCCCGCACCTTGCCTTCGAAGACCACCGGCAACACCAGCACCTCCATGGCGGCCGATTCGCTCAGGCCGGAGGCGACGCGCAGGGCCTTCGATGGCACGTTGGTCAGCAGGATCTTTTCCTGGTCGAGTGCGCACTGGCCCACCAGCCCCTGGCCAAGATCCAGTTCCTTGCCGTGGGTGGCCTGGCCCCCGGAGGCGTAGCTGGCGAAGAGCTTGAGCCGCGGCGTTTCGCCCGACATGCGCAGCACATAGAACTCGGCCTGCTTCACACCCACCACCGGCGCCAGTTCGCTGAGGATCAGCTGGCCCACGGTCACCAGGTCCTTCTGGCCCTGGAGCATCCGGCTGAACTTGGCCAGGTTGGTCTTGAGCCAGTCCTGTTCGGTGTTCTTCTGCGTCGTGTCCTTCAGGTTGCGGATCATCTCGTTGATGGTGTCCTTCAACGAGGCCACTTCCCCTTGTGTCTCCACCGTGATGGAACGCGTCAGGTCGCCCTGCGTCACGGCGGTGGCCACCTCTGCAATGGCGCGCACCTGGGTGGTGAGGTTGGCGGCCAGTTCGTTCACGTTCTCCGTCAGGCCCTTCCAGGTACCCGAGGCGCCCGGCACCTTGGCCTGGCCGCCCAGCTTGCCGTCCACGCCCACCTCGCGGGCCACGGTCGTGACCTGGTCCGCGAAGATGGCCAGCGTGTCCGTCATGCTGTTGATGGTGTCGGCCAGCGCGGCAATCTCGCCCTTGGCCTCCACTGTGAGCTTCTGGGTGAGGTCACCGTTGGCCACCGCGGTCACCACCTTGGCAATGCCGCGCACCTGGCCAGTCAGGTTGCCCGCCATGAAGTTGACGTTGTCGGTCAAGTCTTTCCAGGTGCCGCTGACGCCCTGCACCGTGGCCTGGCCCCCCAGCCGTCCCTCGGTACCCACTTCCCGCGCCACCCGGGTCACTTCCGAGGCGAAGGAGGAGAGCTGGTCCACCATGGTGTTGATGGTGGCCTTCAGGTCCAGGATTTCGCCCTTCACGTCCACCGTGATCTTCTTGGAGAGGTCACCGGCCGCCACGGCCTTGGTCACGTCCGCGATGTTGCGCACCTGGCTGGTCAGGTTGCTGGCCATCAGGTTGACCGAGTCGGTCAGGTCCTTCCAGGTGCCGCCCACACCCTGCACATCGGCTTCGCCGCCGAGCTTGCCCTCGGTACCCACTTCCCGCGCGACGCGGGTCACTTCCGCGGCGAAGGAGCGCAGCTGGTCCACCATCGTGTTGATGGTGTTCTTCAGCTCCAGGATTTCGCCCTTCACGTCCACCGTGATCTTCTTGGAGAGGTCACCGGCTGCCACCGCGGTCGTCACTTCGGCGATGTTGCGCACCTGGCTGGTCAGGTTGCCGGCCATGAAGTTCACCGATTCGGTGAGGTCCTTCCAGGTACCGGCCACGCCCTGCACGTCGGCCTGGCCGCCCAGCTTGCCTTCGGTGCCCACTTCCCGCGCCACGCGGGTCACTTCGGCGGCGAAGGAGCGCAGCTGGTCCACCATGGTGTTGATGGTGGCCTTCAGGTCCAGGATTTCGCCCTTCACGTCCACCGTGATCTTCTTGGAGAGGTCACCGGCGGCCACGGCCTTGGTCACGTCCGCGATGTTGCGCACCTGGCTGGTCAGGTTGCCGGCCATGGAGTTGACGGATTCCGTCAGGTCCTTCCAGGTGCCGGCCACGCCCTGCACGTCGGCCTGGCCGCCGAGTTCGCCCTCGGTGCCCACCTCGCGCGCCACCCGCGTCACTTCGGCGGCGAAGGAGGAGAGCTGGTCCACCATGGTGTTGATGGTGGCCTTGAGCTCCAGGATCTCGCCCTTCACGTCCACCGTGATCTTCTTGGAGAGGTCACCGGCGGCCACCGCCTTGGTCACGTCCGCGATGTTGCGCACCTGGCTGGTGAGGTTGGAGGCCATGGAGTTGACCGAGTCGGTCAGGTCCTTCCAGGTACCGGCCACGCCCTGCACGTCGGCCTGGCCGCCGAGCTTGCCTTCCGTGCCCACTTCCCGCGCCACCCGGGTCACTTCCGAGGCGAAGGAGGAGAGCTGGTCCACCATGGTGTTGATGGTGGCCTTGAGGTCCAGGATTTCGCCCTTCACGTCCACCGTGATCTTCTTGGAGAGGTCACCGGCCGCCACGGCCTTGGTCACGTCCGCGATGTTGCGCACCTGGCTGGTGAGGTTGCTGGCCATCAGGTTGACCGAGTCGGTCAGGTCCTTCCAGGTGCCGGCCACGCCCTGCACATCGGCCTGGCCGCCGAGCTTGCCCTCGGTGCCCACTTCCCGTGCCACGCGGGTCACTTCCGCCGCGAAGGACCGGAGCTGGTCCACCATCGTGTTGACGGTGTTCTTCAGCTCCAGGATTTCGCCCTTCACGTCCACCGTGATCTTCTTGGAGAGGTCACCGGCGGCCACCGCCTTGGTCACGTCCGCGATGTTTCGCACCTGGCTGGTCAGGTTGCCGGCCATGGAGTTCACCGAGTCGGTCAGGTCCTTCCAGGTGCCGGACGCGCCTTCGACGCGCGCCTGGCCCCCCAGAATGCCTTCCGTGCCCACTTCCCGGGCCACCCGCGTCACTTCGGAGGCGAAGGAACGGAGCTGGTCCACCATGGTGTTGATCGTGTTCTTCAGCGTCAGGAACTCGCCCTTGACGTCCACCTCGATCTTCTTGGAAAGGTCGCCCTGTGCCACGGCCGTGGTCACGTCGGCGATGTTGCGCACCTGGCTGGTCAGGTTGGAGGCCATGGAGTTGACCGAGTCGGTCAGGTCCTTCCAGGTGCCCGCCACGCCCTTGACCTTGGCCTGGCCGCCGAGCTTGCCTTCGGTGCCCACTTCCCGGGCCACGCGGGTCACTTCGGCGGAGAAGTCGCCGAGCTGCTCCACCATCCGGTTGATGGTCTTGGCGGTGTGCAGGAATTCTCCCTGCAGTGGGCGGTTGTCGACCTCCAGCGCCATGCTCTTGGTCAGATCACCCTCGGCCACGGCGCCGATCACGCGCGCGGCTTCGCTGGTGGGATGCACCAGATCGTCGATCAGCGCATTGATGGAGTCGATGGATTCGCCCCAGAAGCCGCGCATTTCCGGCAGCGCCGCGCGCTGCTTGAGCCGGCCTTCCTTGCCCACCACCTGGCGCAGGCGCGCCAGTTCCGCGGCCATGCTGGCGTTTTGTTCCACCACCTCGTTGAAGGCATCCGCCAGCTTGCCGGCCACGCCGGTCCAGTGGAAGGGTAGCCGGATCTCCGACTCACCACGCCGCAAGGCATGCAGCGCCAGCAACATGGCGTTGAGATGCTCCGCCGGTACCACGGCCACACCTTCTTCCAAGACGCTCATTTCCTTCTCCCCAACTCCGGCTCCCGCCCGTGACGGATTCATGATGTGTTTGTGACGACTGGTTGCTTTCTCCGGCCGTGCCTGTGCGTAGGCTTGCGGCAGTCGTCTGCTGGCAGTGCAACCTCGGGAATGTATCCCCCCGCACCTGCCCCCAGGGAGGGGTTTTGGAGGATGGTGTCAGGCACGCGTTTTGCCAGTGGTGTGCGCCACCGGACAAAACGTTGCCCGGCGGCGACGCTTACCCCCGGAGCTTTGACGCATGACCGATGTTTCGCCCACCGCCTTGCGGGTGCTCGTCATTGACGACGACCCCGAAGGCGCCCGCACCCTCAGCGAGCTGTTTCGCTGCTATGGATGCGCCACCGCCGTGGCCTACAGTGGCCGCGTGGGCTTGCGGCTGTCCAAGCTGTTCAAGCCGGAGCTGGTGTTTGTGGATTTCGACATGCCGGACATGAACGGGCTGGAGGTCGTCGCCGAAGCGAAGGTCATCGACGCGGAGGAGGGCCGCCGCGCCACCTATGTGTGCCTGACGGCCGGGGGGCCGGAGATCACGCAGGAGAAGGCGGATGCCGCCGGCTTTGGCCGCCTGCTGTACAAGCCGCTGAAGGTGACCGACCTGCTGGCGGTGCTGCTCACCGCACGGCCCGGCAACTTCACCGCGGGCACCGACGTGCCGGCCATCCGGCCGGCCCGCAGCCCCTACGGCGACCGCACGCCGCGCCACTGACCCTTCACCGAGCCTTCACTGGCCCTTCATTGACCGTCCACTGACGCTCACATCGACTCTTCCAGCATGCGGCGATAGTCGCTGCTGCTGGCCTCGCGGGGATTGGTCTTGTGGCAATGGTCGCGCTGGGCCCGCGCAATGACCTGATCGTAGAGCTCGGCGGTGACGCCCATCTGGGCCAGGCCGGTGGGCAGGCCTAGCCGGGCCGTCATGGCCTTGACCGCGCTGGCCAGTTCGTCGGCCGGCGTGCCTTCCTGCAGGCCCATCGCATGCGCCATGCGGGCGATCTTGTCATCCCGGCGCATGCTGTCGTGCAGCCCATTGAAGCGGATGACGGCAGGCAGGAACACCGCGTTGAGCGTGCCGTGGTGCAAGGTGGGCATCAGGCCGCCCAGCGCATGGCTGAGCGAATGCACGCAGCCCAACCCCTTCTGGAAGGCCAGGGCACCCAGGGTGGAGGCCGCCATCAGGTCCAGTCGGGCGTCCATGTCGTCCCCGTGCTGCGTGGCCCGCTCGACCTGCCGCCAGCCGCGGCGCAGGCCTTCCAGCGCAATACCGTCCGCCGCCGGGTTGAACGCGGAGGACATGAAGGTCTCCATGCAATGCGCAATGGCATCCATGCCGGTGGCGGCCGTCAGCAGCGGCGGCAGGCGGCGGGTCAGTTCCGGGTCGCAGATCGCCGACTTGGGCAGCAGCTCCCAATTGTGAAAGCCCAGCTTGCGGCCATCGCCGACGATGATGATGGCGCCGCGCGCCACCTCCGAGCCGGTGCCGGCGGTGGTGGGCACGGCAATCAGCGGCGCCGCGCGGCTGGTGATGTTGCCGGCGCCGCCTTCGATGGTGGCGTAGCTCGTCAGCGGCCCTTCATGGGTGGCCGCGATGGCCACGCCCTTGGCCAGGTCGATGCTGGACCCGCCGCCCACGGCGATCAGCCCGTCGCACTGCTGCTCGCGGTACAGGGCCGCGGCTTCCAGGACGGCCGCCTCCGTGGGGTTGGGCGGCGTACGGTCGTAGATGGCGGGGCGGGCCAGGGACCAGACCTCCAGCACCTGGTCCAGCACGCCAGCCGCCTTGACGCCGGCATCGGTGACGACCAGCGGCCGCTGGATGCCCACCCGGGCGCATTCGGACACCAGCATGCGCCGGGCACCGGCTTCCATATGGATATGAGTGAGGTACTGGATCAGGGCCATGTCTTGTCTCCTGGCGCAAGCGTGGATGGATCGGAGGAGGGCGGATCAACGGGTCGGGCAGACCCTCGGGGGCGCCGCCGGCCCGACCGCCTGACGCCAAAGGCGGAACAGGCGGCGGCACCAGCGGCAGTCAGCGGGCGCTTCTGGGAGAATGCGCAATCACTCCCCCTCACTGCCAAAAACAGGCTTGCAGCGTAAGCCTTGGAGTTCCCGTTGAGTAGCACCTTGTTGACACCGCGGATGGCCGCGGTGCTGGAGCGCATTCATCGCGCCAACCGACCGGCCTTCCACAGCCTCACGCCCAAGCAGGCCCGCATCGCCTACCTGATGGGCGCCGAAATCCTCGACCTGCCGCGCGCGCCCCTGGCGCGGATCGAGAACCTGCGCATCCCGGGGCCCGCCCAGGAGATGGCGGCGCGCCTGTACGCGCCGGTGGAGCAGGCCGCTGGCGTGCTGCCGGTGCTGCTGTACTTCCACGGGGGCGGGTTCGTGATCGGGAATCTGGAAACCCATGACAGCCTGTGCCGCCAGCTGGCGCTGCGCAGCGGGGCCGCTGTCCTGTCACTGGACTACCGGCTCGCACCGGAACATCCGTTTCCGGCGGCGGTGGAGGATTGCTGGGCCGCCTTGCGGTGGCTGGTGCAAGCCGCGCCCTCGCTGGGCCTGGACCCGGCCCGCATCGCCGTGGGCGGCGACAGCGCCGGCGGGACGCTCGCGGCGGTGACGGCGCTGCATGCTCGGGACATCCAGGCTGAGCTGGGCAAGGCGCTGGCGCTGCAACTGCTCATCACGCCGGGCGCCACCGCCCATGCCGACACCGATTCGCACCGCAAGTTCGCCCAAGGGCACCTGCTGGAGGCCGACACCATTGCCTGGTTCTTCAATCAGTACCTGGCCAGCGAGCAGCGCGATGACTGGCGCTTCGCCCCGCTCAATGCCGAGGACCATGAAGGCCTGGCCCCGGCCTGCTTCATCCTGGCAGAGGCTGACCCCCTGATCGATGAAGGGGTGGCCTATGCGGATCTGCTGCGCGCACACGGCAACGACGTGCAACTGGAGCTGTACCGCGGCGTGACGCATGATTTCATCAAGATGGGCCGCAGCATTCCCGAAGCCGAAGAGGCGCTGGATGCTTGCGCCCAGGCGCTTCAGCGCGCATTCCACCGGGAAGAGGCCCCCTCGCCATGAACAACGCTCAGTCCGTGACCGCCGCGCCCAGCCGCGGGCGCTTTCGATTCCTGGAACGGCTGCGGGTGCGCTGGTCTGAAATCGACGCCCAGCAGATCGTCTTCAACGGCCACTACCTCACCTACTTCGACACGGCGGTGGGCGGCTACTGGCGCGCCCTGGCGCTGCCGTACGCGCAGACCATGCAGACCCTGGGCGGCGACCTGTTCGTGCGCAAGTCCACCCTGGAATACCTGCAGGCCGCGCAGTACGACGAACTGCTGGACATTGGCGTGCGCACCGAGCGCGTCGGCACCACCTCGCTCACGATGGCGTGCGCGGTGTTTCGTGGCGACGAATGCCTGGTGCACGGCGAACTGGTCTATGTGTTCGCCGAGGCCCAGAGCCGTACGCCGCAAGCCGTGCCCCAGGCGCTACGGGACCTGCTGCTGAGCTTCGAGCGCCATGAGTTGATGACGGTGGCCAAGGTGGGCAGCTGGGCCACTTTGGGCGAGGATGCCCACCGCATCCGCCAGGCGGTGTTCGTGGAAGAACAGCGCATCCCCGCCGAGATGGAGTGGGACGCGGCCGACGACAGCTGCACCCATGCGGTGGCCTACAACCGCCTGGGCCGTCCGCTGGCCACCGGCCGCCTGCTGGAGCATGTGCCGGGTGTGGCCAAGATCGGCCGCATGGCGGTGCTCTCGCCGATGCGGGGCAGCCGGGTCGGACGGCAGGTGCTGGATGCGCTGATGCAGGCTGGCCGCGAGCGCGGCTACCGCGAGGTGCTGCTGCATGCACAACTCAGCGCCGAGGGGTTCTACACGCGCGCCGGCTTCCAGCGGCGCGGGCCGGTGTTCGAGGAAGCCGGCATCCAGCACGTGGAGATGGTCCGCGCGCTGTAGGCCCTCAGCCCGCAGGCCGAGCCGCCGGCTCCGCCGCGGCGACGCCGGGCTCGGCATCGACGGGCGCATTGAAGCGCTGCAGCACATGCCGGCTCATGCCGCGCGCCAGTTCCTCTTCTCCGTAGAACACGGTGCCGAGCTGTTCCTTGCGCAGCAGGGCGGATTCTTCCTCGCCATGCGTACGCAGCACGATCTCGATGTCGGGGTTGAGCTGCCGCGCAATCTCCGCCATTTGCCGGGCTTTCATGGCGTCCGGCAGGGCCACCACCAGCATGGCGGCCTTGGCGATGTGCGCCTGGATCAGCACCATCGGGTCGCTGGCATCGCCGCTGACGGCGGCGCGGCCCTGCTTGCGCAGCGCCTCCACCGTCTCCCGGTGCTGCTCGGCCACGACGATGGGGATGTGGCGCTGGTCCAGCGCCTGCGCGATGCGCCGGCCCACGCGCCCATAGCCCACCAGCACCACCTGGCCCTCCAGGAACTCGCGTTCGGTGGACATGGGGAGTTCCGCATACGGGTCATCCCGTTGCTCCAGCCGGCGCGCCAGGGCCGAGCGGGCCAGCACCCACCGCTGCACCGGCCCGATCAGGCCGAACATCAGCGGGTTGATCGCGATGGAGATCATTGCGCCGGCCAGCACGAGATTCATGCCTTCCTTGGGCAATAGCCCCAGCTGCAGGCCCAGCCCCGCCAGGATGAAGCTGAATTCGCCAATCTGCGCGAGGCTTGCGGACACCGTCATGGCCGTGTTGAGCGGGTAGCGAAACACCAGCACCAGGGCCGTTGCAGCGACGGCCTTGCCCACCAGGATCACCAGCAGCGTGCCCAGCAACTGCCAGGGCTGGTCCACCAGGGTCATGGGGTCCACCAGCATGCCGACCGAGACGAAGAACAGCACCGAGAAGGAATCCCGCAAGGGCAGCGATTCCTGGGCGGCCCGGTGGCTGTATTCCGATTCCCGCATCACCATGCCCGCGAAAAACGCGCCCAAGGCAAAGGACACATGGAACAGTTCCGAGGCGCCGTACGCGATGCCGATCGCCACCGCGATCACCATCAGCGTGAAGAGCTCCCGCGAGCCGGTGCGCGCCACCTGCCAGAGCATCCACGGCAGCACGCGCCGCCCCACCACCAGCATCAGCGCCACAAAGGCGGCGATCTGCGCCAGCGTGCGCGCAATCGTCTCCCACAGCGGCGCCTGGCCGTCGCCCGGCCCGGCGTTGCCCCCGAGCACGGGGGCCAGCGCCGGCAGCAGCACCAGGATCAGCACCGTGGCCAGGTCTTCCACCACCAGCCAGCCAATGGAAATGCGGCCGTTGATGGAATCGATGGCCCCCCGGGCTTCCAGCGCCTTGAGCAGGACCACCGTGCTGGCGCAAGACAGTGACAAGCCAAAGACGAGCGCGCTGCCCATGGACCATCCCCAGCTCGTCGCCAGGGCCAGGCCGAGCAGCGTGGCGGCGCTCATCTGCACCACGGCGCCGGGCAGGGCGATGCGCTTGACGGCCATCAGGTCCTTGAACGAGAAGTGCAGCCCGACGCCGAACATCAGCAGCATCACGCCGATCTCGGAGAGCTGGGCGGCAATGCCCACGTCCGCCACATAGCCGGGCGTGGCGGGGCCGATGGCGACGCCCGCCAGCAAATAACCCACCAGCGCCGGCAGGCGCAGGCGTTCAGCAATGAAACCGAGGATGAGCGCCAGGCCAAAGCCGGCGGCCAGCGTGCTGATGAGGGAGACGTTGTGTTCCATCAGTCCCCGCCCGCCGGCCCCGCGAGGGCGGCAAAGACCTCGCGGTGGCGCGGGCCCTGGGCAAAGGCCAGCAGCGCGGCGGCAATGCGTTGCTCGGTGGACGCCGCGTCGGCCAGCGGCGGCGCATAGATCTCCATCCAGGTCTGGAAGACCGGGTCATGGTCGCGACGCTTGAGCAGACGCACCGGCTCGCCGGCCCGGGCCTGCTCGAAAGCCGCCAGGGCCGCCTCGGCCTGATCCAGGTGCACCCGGTAGTAGACATAGAGTTCCGGCGCGGCAAGGGTGGCCGGAGGCAGGCCAGCCGGGGCGGTCGCGGCCTTCATTGCGGTTCTCCGACGGCATAGGGCAAGGGCAGATGCGACAGGACCGGGCCCTCGACGCTGCCCAGGTGCAGGCTGCCGCTGTCCAGGGCGGCCAGCTTGACCTCCGCCAACAGCACGTCTCGCCCTTCATGGCGTCCCACGGCGGCTACCAGGCCGGCAGGCTGGCCAGGGTCGCCGCTGTGGAAGATTTCCTGGGCCAACTGCACCGGACTGCCGCTCTCCACGCTGAACTGGTGGGTGCGGCGCTTGATCGTGCCGCGGTATTGGCTGCGGGCGACGATTTCCTGGCCCGGATAGCAGCCTTTCTGGAAATTGACGCCGCCCACCAGTTCCAGGTTGAGCATCTGCGGCACGAACTGCTCCACCGTTGCCCCTCGCACCCAGGCCAGGCCGGCCCGGACATCCAGGCCTTGCCAATCCTCCAGCGCCAGGGCCGGCAGGCTCGGCGCCGCCGCTGCGCTCGGTTGAAGCAGGAAAAAGCGGGGGGTGGCGCCATCATCAGGCAGGCGGGTAACCAGGGCGTCGTGGCCGTCCGGCGTCGTCAGTCGTGCGGCCTGCCAGGTCTGGACCGGCGCGGCGGCGCCCAGCCACTGGGCGGCGGCTTCGCCGCACAGGCCCCAGGCGGCCCACTCGCCGCTGGCATCGCTGAGTTTGCACTTCGCCCGCATCACAAACATGGACAGGCGCTTGAGCGTGGCGGGCAGCACGTCGGCAGGCAGGGCCATCAGCACGGTCTGGTCATCCGGCTTGACCGCCAGCAGCGTGGCCAGCAAGCGCCCCTTGGGCGAACAGTAGCCCGCCAGCCGGGCCTGCTGGGGCGTTTGCAGCGCGATGTCCTGCGTCAGCTGCGAATGCAGGAACTTCGCGGCTTCTTCTCCGGCGGCGCGTACGACGCCGAAATCGGTCAGGCGGACCGCACCGGCCAGGGAGGCAGCGGACGCGGACGAAAGAGGGCGGGCAATCTCGGTCATGGGCCCGATTATCATCAGCGCCGCATTTCATAGAGGGTGTCCGGTCTTGGCACGCGCAGGAAACAAGTCGAAAAAACGGGGAACCCGGTCCACAGCGGGCGCGGGCGGATCACGCCTGACCACCTGGCTGGCCCGGCTGGTGCTGGCCGCCATGCTGCTGGCTGGCGGAGCGGCGGGTGCGGCGTACTGGTGGCTGCAGCAACCCCTGGCGCTGGCCAAGCCCAGTGTGGAGCTCTCCATCGAGCCGGGCACGCCGCCGCTGCAGGTGGCCCAGGCCTGGGTGGGCGCCGGCGTGCAAAGCGATGCCCGCCTGCTGTATGAGTGGTTCCGGTGGTCCGGCCAGGCGCGCAAGATCCGGGCAGGCAGCTATGAGGTCCATGAGGGCATCACCCCCCGCGACCTGCTGGACAAGATGGTCAAGGGCGAGCAGACGCTGGAGCAGCTGCGCATCATCGAAGGCTGGAACCTGCGCCAGTTGCGCGCCGCCCTGGCGGCCGCCCCGGCACTGAAGCAGACCACGGCGGGCATGAGCGAGGCGGCGCTGATGGCGGCCATCGGCGCGCCTGGCGTGCCGGCCGAGGGCCGGTTCTTCCCCGACACCTATGCCTACAGCCGCGGCGTGAGCGACCTGACGGTGCTCAAGCGCGCCTACGCGCTGATGAGCAAGCGGCTGGAGACCGCCTGGGCAGGCCGCAGCGACGGCCTGCCGCTGCGCAGTCCGCAGGAGGCCCTGGTGCTGGCCTCCATCGTCGAGAAGGAGACCGGCACGGCCTCGGACCGGGGCCTTGTGGCCGCGGTCTTCGTCAACCGCCTGAAGGCCGGCATGCCGCTGCAGACCGATCCGACGGTGATCTACGGCCTGGGCGAGACCTTCGACGGCAACCTGCGCAAGATCCATCTGCAAACGGACTCGCCCTACAACACCTACCTGCGCGGCGGCCTGCCGCCGACGCCGATTGCGATGCCGGGCCTGGCCTCGCTGCAGGCGGCGCTGCATCCGACGCCCTCCAAGGCGCTGTACTTCGTCGCCCGTGGGGACGGCACCAGCCAGTTCAGCGACGACCTCGCCGCGCATAATCGCGCGGTCAACAAATACCAGCGTGGCCACTGAGCCGCGTGGTGTCCCCAGAGCGGAAAGCACAGCCGTGACCGGCAGATTCATCACCTTTGAAGGCATCGACGGAGCCGGCAAGTCCAGCCAGATCGGCCGTGTCGCCGACCACCTGCGCGAGCGCGGCGCCAGCCTTGTCCAGACCCGGGAACCTGGCGGCACCGCACTGGCCGAGTCGCTGCGGGCGCTCTTCCTGCACCAGGAGATGGACGGGCTGACGGAGGCGCTGCTCGTGTTCGCTGCGCGGCGCGACCATCTGCAGCGCGTCATCGCGCCCGCGCTGGCGCTGGGCCAGACGGTGCTGTGCGACCGCTTCACCGACGCCAGCTTCGCCTACCAGGGCGGGGGCCGCGGCATGGACTGGCAGGTGCTCAGCACCCTGGCCGGCTGGGTGCAGCAGGGCCGCGAGCCGGACCTGACCTTCTGGTTTGACGTGGACCCGCGCGTGGCGGCCGAACGACGCGCCCAGGCCCGCGAAGCCGACCGCCTGGAGCAGCAGGACCTGGACTTCTTCAGCCGGGTGCGTGCGGCCTATGCCCGCCGTGCCGAGGAGGCGCCGATGCGGGTGGTGCGCATCGATGCCAGCCTCAGCCTGGAAGGGGTCGGGCAGCAGGTGCTGCAGGCGCTGGCGGACCGGGGATGGTGACGGCCGTGAGCGATTCCGACAGCGACATCGCCAGCCTGGCCGCCGACGGGCAGTTGCCGCTGCCCTGGCTGGCCGCCCCCCTGCACCAGGCGCTGACCCAGGGCCGCAGCCATGCGCTGTTGCTGCAAGGGCCGGCGGGCGTGGGCCAGTTCGACCTCGCGCTGCTGCTGGCCCAGGCCTGGTTGTGTGAGCAGCGGGCTACCCCGGACCAGCCCGGCTGTGGCCGCTGCGCCAGCTGCCGCCTGCTGAAATCGCGTTCCCATCCCGACTTCCAGGTGCTGCTGCCGGAAGCGCTGCGTGAGCCGCTGGGCTTTGGCGCCCTGGAGGCGGAAGGGGCGGAACCCAAGGCGAGCAAGGCCAAGCCCAGCCGCGAAATCAAGATCGAGGCGGTGCGCCAGGTGCTGTCCTTCTCCCAGGTCAGCGTCGCGCGCGGCAAGGCCAAGGTGGTGGTGGTGTACCCGGCCGAAGCGCTGAACACGGTGGCCGCGAATGCCTTGCTCAAAACCCTGGAGGAGCCCCAGGGTTTGCTGCGCTTCGTGCTGGCCAGCGCCGCGCCGCAGCAACTCTTGCCCACCATCCGCAGCCGCTGCCAGCCCTTGCAGATGGCCTTGCCCGCCCGGGAAGCCGCGCTGGCCTGGCTGGCGGGGCAGGGCCTGGCCATGCCGGAGGTGCTGCTCGATGCCACCGGGGGCCGGCCGCAGGAGGCGCTGCTGTGGAGCGAGGAGGGCATCGCGGCCAAGACCTGGCTGGAACTGCCGCGCCGTATTGCGCGCGGCGAGGCCCAGGCGCTGACGGACTGGCCCGTGCCGCGCGCCATCGCCGCCCTGCAGCGGCTGGTGCACGACCTCATGCGCATCGCCCATGGCGCCGCACCCAGCTACTTCCCGCGTGACGCATTGCCGAAACTGCCGGCTGTGCGCGCCGCGCTGGACCAATGGGCGCGTACCCTGCAGCAGGCGGCGCGCCATGCCGAGCATCCGCTCAACGCGGGGTTGCTGATGGAGTCCCTGGTGGCCCAGGGTCAGCAGGCCATGCGGCCGGCCCGTTGACGGCTTGGAGCGGCGGGCGCGTGACCGCCTGTCTCCATTGTTGCCAACGGATGCCAATTGCTTGACGCGCCGGGGTGCGCCGACGACCGCAGGCGCCCCGGATCTGCTTCGAGACCGCTAGACTTCGACCATGAGCGAACTCACCCTCAAACCCATGAACGCTGCCACGCCTCCCTCCGCGGCCGCTGGTGCCGGCGCCGCCGCGCCGCGGCCCAGCGTGATCCAGCTGGTGTTCAAGGAAAAGGGCGCGCTGTATGCGGCCTACATCCCCATCTTTTCCGAAGGCGGCGTGTTCGTGCCCACCACCCGCGATTACAAGCTGGGTGAAGACATCTACCTGCTCATGAGCCTGCCGGAAGACCCGCAGCGCTATCCGGTGGCCGGCAAGGTGGCCTGGATCACCCCGCCCAATGCGCCGGGCGGCCGGACCCAGGGCGTGGGGGTGCGCTTTCCGGGCGACGAAAAAACCCGGGTGATCCGGCTGAAGATCGAGGAGGTGCTGGGCACCGCGATCTCGTCGGCCAAACCCACACAAACCATCTGAGGCCTCGGCGCGCGCAGATTCCCACGAATCTGCGACGATCCGGGTTCCAGCGGTTTCCCCTTCACGCGCGGCTGGTCCGCGCGTTTTGCTTCCCACAGCGATGTACATCGATTCCCACTGCCACCTGAACTTCCCGGAACTCAAGGCGCAGTTGCCCGAGCTGCTGGCCGCCATGGCCAAGGCCCAGGTGGTGCAGGCCATCTGCATCAGCACCATGCTCGACGAGTTCTCCGAGGTGAAGGCCCTGGCCGACGCACATGAGCCGCTGTTTGCCACCGTGGGCGTGCATCCGGACACGGAGGACATGCGCGAGCCGTCGCTTGAATGCCTGGTGTCGGAAGCCAACCATCCCAAGGTGGTGGCCATCGGCGAGACGGGGCTGGACTACTACCGGCTCAATGGCCGCAGCGTGGCCGACATGGAATGGCAGCGGGAGCGCTTTCGCACGCACATCCGTGCGGCCCGCCAGACGGGCAAGCCGCTGGTCATCCACACCCGTTCGAGCGCCGAGGACACCCTGCGCCTGATGCGGGAGGAGGGCGCCAGCGAACCGGGCGGCGTGCTGCACTGCTTCACCGAGACCATGGACGTGGCCCGTGCGGCGCTGGACCTCGGCTTCCACCTGTCGTTCTCCGGCATCGTGACCTTCAAGAATGCCGCCGACCTGCGCGAGGTGGCCCGCATGGTGCCGCTGGACCGCCTGCTGATCGAGACGGACAGCCCCTATCTCGCCCCGGTGCCGTACCGTGGCAAGACCAACCAACCGGCTTATGTGCCGCATGTGGCGGCGCTGATCGCCGAGTTGCGGGGGCTCCCGGTGGAAGAACTGGCCGGCCACTGCACCGCGAACACCCGGCGGCTGTTCAAATTGCCGGATGTGACGGTCAACTGAGAGGTCAGCATGGTGGTGAAGGCAGCGGTCAAGCCCGGCAACAAGCCTGGGGACAAGGCGGCGATCAAGGTGGCGATCAAGGTGTCTTGTGCCGTCGCACTGGCGGCCTTGGGGGCCATCCCTGGGGGCGCGGCATGGGCGCAGGGCGGCAGTGGCGCCGTGGCGGCGCCGGCAACATCAGCATCGGCGCCGGCCGCAGCCGGCTCGACCCCGGATGCTGCCGCCTCGGCCGCCTCCGCGCCCTTGCCGCTGCATGTGGCCGTGCGCTTCGACCACGGCCGCGAGGTGATGAAGCTGCTGCTGGAAGGCGCCGACCCCAATGCCCGGGATGCGCAGCGCAACACCGCCCTGCATGTGGCCCTGCGGGAATCGTCGGACAACGCGTTCACGGCGCTGCTCAAAAGCCCGCAAACAGACGTCAATGCCATCAATCAGGCGGGTGAGACGCCGCTCATGCTGGCAGCCCTGAAGGGCCGACTCGACTGGGTCAAGGCCCTGGTCGAGCGCGGCGCGCATGTGAACGAGGCCGGGTGGTCCCCGCTGCACTATGGCGCCAGTGGCCCGAACGAAGCGGTGGTGCGCTGGCTGGTCGAGAAGGGGGCCGATCTGAATGCGAGGTCTCCGAACGGCACGACGCCCTTGATGATGGCGGCCGGCTATGGCGGCCTGAGCAGCGTCGAGATCCTGCTTGCCGCCAATGCCGACGTACGTCTGAAGAACGATGTCGGCTTTACCGCCGCTGATTTCGCCCGCCGCGCCGGTCAGGACGACCTGGCGCGCAAGCTCGACGGCATCGCGGCGAACGGGGTGCGCGCCAAGGGCCACCCGGTCGAACCCTCGCGGTAGGCGCTGGCGACGCTGTGCGCCACGGCTCTCATGGGGTGGGGCATCGGCTGTCAGGACCCTAGGAATTCGTCTGACACGGCGTTTGGCCGCGGGCCGACTATTGCGAAAAGCGGCCCGCTCCTACAGTTCATCCCACGCTGAACTGCTTCACCGGAGCCGCCAAATGCACACCGCCACCACCCAGGAATTCGCCGCCAACCCCTTTGCCATGCTGATCGACCCGGCTGGCGTTGCCGAGGAAGTGGCCCGTTCGGAGCGTCTGCAGCGCCTGCGCAGCCGGGTGTATCGCCCGCTCGACAAGCCCCTGATCGCCCACCGTGACGCGGCCGACGTGGCCAGCTTCGACGAAGCCATTGACGGTGCCGAGCTGGCCGAAGCGGACCTGCTGCCCCTGGAAGGCGAAGACGCCGCGCTGCCCCTGGCAGCCTGAAGGCGGCACGCCTGCCTGCAGGGCCTGTCGGCGCTGTCTGACTTGCGCTTCCGATAGCCGACTACACCTGCAGACCGGCCGCTTCTCTAGCATGGAATCAACGATCCCCCTCATGCACATCGCATGCCTTGATTCGGGAGCCTTCCATGCCTGCCTCGTCCCTCACGATCACTGCGGTCCGTCACCGTGGCCTTCGCCAGCTTGACGGGCTGACACTGTCCTTGGCGCCCCTGCTGGCGCTAACCTTGATCACCAGCGGCTGCGCCTCGATGAGCGAGCGTGATCGCCACACCGCACAAGGCGCCGGCATTGGCGCCGTCGCGGGCGGGGTGATCGGAGGCGTAACGGGTGGCCATGCCGGCACCGGCGCCGTGATCGGCGGCGCGGTCGGTGCCGTTGCCGGCAACCTCTGGTCGCGCCACATGGAAGACAAGCGCGCAGCGCTGGAACGTGCCAGCAGCGGCACCGGCATCGAGGTGTCGCGCACCAATGACAACCAGCTTAGGCTGAATGTGCCGGCCGATGTCTCCTTCGACTCCGGCCGTGCCGAGATCAAGCCGGCCATGCGGCCGGTCCTGGACGAGGTCGGGCGTCATCTGGACCCGGATGTCAGGCTGACCATCGTCGGACATACAGACAGCACGGGCCCGGCATCGATCAACGATCCGCTGTCCCTGGACCGTGCTGAAGCCGTCCGGGAATACCTGGTGAACCACGGCGTGCAGCGTGGGCGTCTCCTGGTCGAAGGCCGAGGCGCTCGCGAACCCCTGGTCAGCAATTCCACGGAAGCGGGCAGGGCCACCAATCGCCGGGTGGAGATTTTCCTGTCGCAGCCTGCGTCTTAATATGCAAGTTGGGAGCATGTCATGACCACATCGTTCGCTTCCCTGCCAGCCCGCAGCCCGTTCAACGCCGCGCGCGGCGCCTGCCCTGCGTCAACTCGTTCCGCCACCTGGCCCGCCGTCTGCGCGGCCTTGCTGATGCCCGTCAGCGTGGCATTTGCTGAAGTGGCGCCCACCCGGGACTTTTCCTCCTCCACGCTGGACGACCGCGTGGAACTCACCGGTCACAGCCTCGCCGACCGCGTCAACGCCCAGCCCACGCGGCGGGTCAGCGTGACCCAGAGCGCGGCCGAACCGCTCGCCACGGCGCGCCTGTCCGGCGCGGCGGGCAACTGGTGGGGGCGTTCGGCCACGGCCCGTCAGACCATGGTGTGGGGTCAGCCCTTCGCCAGCAACGGTCTACGGGTAGGTTTGGGGATTGAACAGCGCGGCCCCGCCATCGGTGGCGGTCTCTCGCAGAACCCTTACCGGGGTTGGCGTGCTGGTGCAGCGGGCGACTCCGGCGTGCTGCTGGGCGTGGCCATGCCCATGACCGCACGTTCGCATGTATTCCTGCAAACGCCGCTGGTGGAAGGTGAACGTCCTGCCTATGAGGACTTCAATCTCAACGGCCGTGAGGCACAGGGCCGCGAGGTGCGTGTGGGCATGGTCTTCAACAGCCGCAAGCCGTACGCCGACCTGCGCAAGGGGCTGCGGATGGAGCTCAGTGGCCAGTCCACGCTGTCGGTCAAGCCGCGTGGCGGCGGCAAGGTGTCCGTCACCTTCCAGAAGATCTTTTGAACATCACCTGCACTGCAGCGCACCGGGCGAGGGGTGACCCCGCCCGGTGTTGTTTTGTAGGCCAGACCGATAAAGCCTGGCCCCAGTGCGTCAGTTGCAGGAGAGCCTGGCCAGGGAGGTCCCCGCGCCAGCGGCCTTCGGCAACTGGGCTTTCACGCAGCTCGGGCTGTGTGGCGTGTAGCTGTAGGGCAGGGCCACCGGGAAGGTGGCCGTCGTCGTCCAGTTCGTGGCGTTCACCCAGGGGCTGCCGCTGCCATCGGTCCAGCTGATGCCGTAGGTGCTGAAGTCGGCGGGCTTGGTGATGTTGTTGTTGCGAAGCTCCCAGTAGCCCAGTGCCGAACTGTCGCGCGAGGTCACCGGATTCTTGGCGTTTTCGAAGTAGTTGGCCTCGATCAGCGCATAGCCACCCATGCGCACGTTGATGCCGGAGGCCGTCACACCGCTGTAGAGGTTGTTGTAGAGGTGGGTGTAGCCGCCGCGCTGCAGGGGCAGGCGTGAGCCGACGTTGCTGTAGTAGTTGTGGTGGAAGGTGATGAAGCGGTCGCTGGCATCACTGTCGCTGCTGCCGATCAAGCCCACCTTGTGGTGGTCGTGCAGGTAGTTGTAGCTGTAGGTGATGTGGTGGGCGCCGGCCTTGCTGTCGACCAGCCCGTCGAACTCCAGGTCGCCCGCGCCGGAGCACTCGGCCAGCGAGCTGAACAGCGTGTTGTGATCCACCCAGATATAGCCAGGCACCTTGCCGCTTTGGCCTTCGATGCCGATCGCGTCGATGGAGCCGGGCAGCAGGCCCATCGTCATGTTGCGGATGATGATGTTGGTCGATGCCGCCTTGACCGCCAATCCGAAATTCGCCGCCGAGCCGTCGGCACCCTGGATGGTGATGTCGCTCTTGTTCTTGATCTCGACGATGGCACCCGCGGCCTTTTGCCACTGCGTGCAAGGGTCGGGAATCGTCGAAAAGTCGAAGCTGCCGGTGTAGGTGAGCACCAGGCCGCCGCTGCCGCTGTAGGCGTCGATGGCGGCCTGCATCTGCGCGGCCGTGCTGACGGTCACTGCGGTGGCACTGCCGCCGCCAGTGACCGTGCCGGCGAAACCGCCGCTGTTGGTGTCGCTGGCCGTCGGTGTGGTGGGCGCGGCGGGCGCGGGAGCCGGTGTTGGCGCCGGAGCCGGTGACGGTGCAGGCGACGGCGCGGGCGACGGCGCCGGGGAAGGTGCTGGTGACGCCGAGGGGGCCGGAGCCGGCGCAGGCGAGGGCGTCGGTGCGGGAGCGGGGGCCGGAGCCGGCGATGTGGCCGGCGCGGTGGTTGACGTGCCGGTGTCTGTCGTGTCGGTGGCGCTGGAACCACCTCCGCCGCATCCCATGGTGAGCATGGAGGCTGCAATGGCGGCAGCGAAATATCGGAGCTGGGCCAGTTCTACCGGGCCCGGTAAGGTGCGTGTCATGGCGTCGTGATGTCGAATACGCCCCATGACGCCCACCCATGGGCGGCCGCCACAGGGCTGATCTGCCTCGCTGCCATCGCACCCCCGCGTGCATGCCAGTGTCAAGGCGCCCTCGTCTCGGTGGCGAATGGCCCTGTGGTTATCGATGGTTGGGCCTTCGCTCTCTGTCGTTGGCCGATGCAAGGCACCGGCGACGCGGATCCTAGGAGCCGGCGACCGGCGTGGCTCGTAACGGCCCGTAAGGCGTGTGAGTGCTGTTGTCGGGGAGCCAGTTTTAGGAGGGGGGCTCTACCTACGACAAACGGTGGCTGCACCATGGCGGACACCGCACCGCGCGATGCGCTGGGATGCCGGCATGAAAAAAGGCGCGAAGCGACTGATAGTCGAGCTTCGCGCCTTGCTATAAGTGGCCTGACCGGGGGGCCGGGACTGTTGTTCGATTTTTTGCCCGGCCCGCCGGTTTTGCCTTCAGGCGACCGACCGACGTGGTCAGCGGTCGCCCCCCACTGGGGTGATCACAACCGGTAGGTCTCAGCGCTGGCTGTAGCGAGCCTTGGCCGAATTCATGCAGATGTCCTTGGAGTCGCCGGACAGGGTGCTGCACTTCTCGGAAGCCAGCTTGTAGTCCGCCTTCACGCGGGCTTCCTCGGCATCGTCCACGGCCTCGGCCACCTTCTTGTTCATCTTGGCTTCGGCCTTGGCCTTTTCATAGGCCGTCTTGGCTTCGCGGGTGCAGACGTCCTTGGCATCGCCGGAGCGGTCGTCGCAGCGTTCCTTGGCCACGTCGTACTTGGCCTCATAGCGCGCTTCCATCAGCTTGGCCTCGTCCTTCGTGTTGCCGGAGTAGTTGTACTCCAGCTGGGCGAGAGCAACCTTCTCGCGGCCCTTGGCTTCTTCGACGCAGATGTCCTTGGCATTGCCGGACAGTTTGTCGCAGGCGTCCTTGTCTGCCTTGTAGGTCTTCTTGATGTCGTCCTTGGCGCCATCGTAGACCGACTTGGAGAAGTTGGCCGCCTGGGCCATGCCGCAGCACATGGCAGCAGCAGCAAACAGGGCAGTGAGGGTGGGCTTGTTCATGGTTGTCCTATCCGTGTTGTTGTGAAAGCGTTGGTACCAGGCCGGGCAGCGTCACGGCGACGCCGCCCGGCCGGTGTCATTTGCGCAGCAGGCTCATGACGAAGGTCGCAACGGCCATGATCACGAAGACGAAGAACAGAATCTTCGCGATGCTCGCGGCACCGGCGGCAATACCGCCGAAGCCAAAGAGCGCAGCGATCAGGGCGATGACGAAAAAGACGACGGCATAGTGCAGCATCTGGATCTCCTGGTGCGGCACCGTGCCGCGATGAATGAACTGTAGAGAGCCGCCGCAGCGCTGTGGGCCGGTCCGAACCGCAAGATCACGTCGGCCTGCGAAACGGGCCGTTGTAGGAGCAGACCTACCGCGAGGCGCTCCTGCGAAGGCCCTGGGCCAACGCAGCTGGACCTCGGCGCCGTTGCGGCGGCGTACAGCAGGCAGGGTGAGGCCACGCGTACGCGTCCGCCCAGTTGCTTGGCAACGGCCGGCGTGAGCCACCTGCCTTGTACGGAGACGAAAAAAAGCGCCTGACGGCGCTTTTCGGTGAGTAGGTGGTTCGCCCTGGGCGGGCGTGCCTTCAGTCCTCGTGGCCGTGGCCGTGTTGCACGCCAGCCGCCTCGGCGTCCACGGGAGCCGCGGCATCCTTGCCATCGAAGAAGAAGGGTTGGCGGGCCTTCTGGCGGGGCCACACCTCGTTCATGGTCGGGATCTCGTAGAGACGGCCGCCCACCATCACGCGGCTGATGCGGTCGCTCTGACGGATGTCCTTGAGGATGTCCCCATCCAGGATCACGAGGTCAGCCAGCTTGCCGGCCTCCAGCGAGCCGATGTCCTTCTCCAGGCCCAGGTAGCGGGCGGGGTTGAGCGTGGCGCTGCGCAGCGCCTCCAGTGGGGTCATGCCGCCCATGCCCAGCATCCACAGCTCCCAGTGGGCGCCCAGCCCCTCACGCTGGCCATGGGCACCGATGTTCACCGGCACGCCTGCGCGCTGCAGCTCGGTGGCGGTGCGTGCCACCTGGATGACGTTGAAGTCTTCCTCGGGCGCCGTCTCCCGGCGCACGCTGCGCGGCTCCAGCACCGACTTGGGCACGAACCTGCTCAGGATCGGGTGGCGCCACACGTCGGTGCGGGCGTACCAGTAGTGCTCGCCGTCCAAACCGCCATAAGCCACGTTGAGCGTCGGTGTGTAGCCGACCTGGGTCTGCGGCCACAGCTGCTTCACATCCTCGTAGACCTTGGGCACGGGCAGCGCGTGTTCGATGCCGGTATGGCCGTCCACCACCATGCTCATGTTCATCTGGAACAGGCTGCCGCCCTCGGGCACGACCATCATGCGGGTCTGACGGGCGGCTTCGAGCACTTGCTGGCGCTGGTCGCGGCGCGGCTGGTTGTAGCTCTTCACGCTGAAGGCACCGGCGGCCTGCAGGCGCTTGAGGTGGGTGGTGGCATCGTCCAGGCTGTTGATCACGGCCGAGAAATCCGCCTTGGCGCCGTACAGCACGGTGCCGGTGGAGAAGATGCGCGGCCCCACCACGCGGCCGGTGCGCTGCATCTCGGCCTGGGTGAAGATGTCGCTGGTGCGGTTGGACGGGTCGTGCAGCGTCGTCAGGCCGAAGGCCAGCGAGGCGTAGTTCACCCAGCTTTGCTGCGGGATGATCTCCGTCTCGGCCATCGTGCCATGCCAGTGCACATCGATCAGGCCTGGAATGATGGTCTTGCCGGCGGCCTGCAGCGTCTGCGTGCCGGCGGGAATGTTCACCTCGGCGCGGCTGCCGATGGCCTTGATGCGGTCGTTCTCGATCAGCACCACGCCGTCTTCGATCACCTGGTCGGGCTGGCTGGCCTTCATCGTCACGAGGCGGGCGCCCACGATGGCCACGCGGCCCTGCGGTTTGTCCGCCGTCAGCGTCGGGCCGATCTTCTGGCCTTGCTCGGCCGGCTTGAAGCCGGGGCGCGTCGCGTCGGCCAGCGGCACGGTGAACAGCTGATTGCCCAGCGCGTAGTGCAGCGAGCGGCTGTCCGCGGACCATTGGAGGTCGTCCCCGGCGTTCACGTCCAGGCGGGTGACGGGCATGGCCTCGGCCTTGGGGCCCACGGTCAGCGTCTTGCCGCTGGGCGCCAGCGGCGTCACATAGGTGTGGAAGCGTTCGTTGTAGCCGAGGTAGCGGCCATCGGGCGACACGGTGAAGGCCGCGGCGAACTCGCTCTTGGCGACGACCGATTCTTCGTGGGTGTCCAGCTTCAGCCGCACCAGTTGATGCAGGCTGTCGACTTCGCCGGTCTGCTGCACGCGCGTGACATACAGCGTCTGACTGTCCGCGCCGAACTGCGGGGTCTCGCCGTCCTTGGCCACGCGGCGGGGCTGGCCCTTGCCGTCGGCGCTCGCCACGTAGACGCCGGTTTCCAGGGCGTTCCAGGGCGAGGTCAGGTAGCCGCCCTTGGCCTTGCGATAGGCCACGGCCTTGCCGTCCGGGGAGAACACGGGATAGAGATATTTGCCCGGCTCGGGGGTGATCACCGTGTCACGGCCGGAGGCGAGGTCGAGCTTGCGCACACGAGCCTGGTCGGCGTCATTCCAGCTGACGTACACCAGCTCCCGGCCATCGCGCGAGAAGCTGGGGAAGTATTCGAACCGGTCGGTCTGCTGGGTCAGGCGACGGGCCTCCCCCACGGGTTTGCCGTCCCGCAGTTCGTTTTGGTAGAGGTAGCCGGCTGCGGAGTACACCACCCGCTTGCCGTCCGGCGAGACCCGCACCCAGCGCAGCATGCGCGAGTCGAAATGGTCAGGCGCCACTTCTTGCGGGAAGCGCACAGCCGGCCGGATCTCGCGCTCATCCTTGACATGGAAGGGGATCTCGCTGGCCGACGACTTGAACGGGTCGATCCGCCAGAGCTTGCCTTGCGCCCAGGCCACCACCTGCTTGCTGTCCGGTGTCCAGGCGATGCCGGGGTACACGCCATGCACCGACCAGGCTTCCTGCAGGTCGCGCTCAAGGCCCGTCCATGCGGGGAATTCGCGTCCTGTCTTCAGGTCCTTGAGGAACAGCGTGGTCTGGCTGCCCGCGTCGCCGCGCAGGCGCCGGATGAAAGCCAGGTAGCGTCCATCGGGGGAGGGCGTGGGGCGGATGGCACCGCCCGGGCCGGTGATGAACGCCTCGTTGGTGCCGTCGGTCAGGTCCTGGCGATAGATGCGGAAGATTTCGCCGTTGCTGTTCTTGTTGTATTCGAAGGAGCGGCCCGGGGTGCTGTCCTGCGAGTAATAGAAGTACTTGCCGTCCGGCGAGATGGCCGGCTCGCCCAGGTCCTTCTGCCAGTTCGGCTTTTCATTGAGCTGCTGGCCCTTGCCGCCGTCCAGCGCATACATCCAGATCTCACCGCTGCCCAGGGAGCGGGTGCCCGTGAAATGCTTGCGCGCCAGCAGGTAGTTGCCGCTGGGGTGCCAGACCGGGTTGTTGAGCAGCCGGAAATCTTCAGTGGTGATGGCGCGGGCGTTCGTGCCGTCCGTGTTCATCACCCAGATGTTGTCGCCGCCGCCGGCATCGGAGACGAAGGCGATCTGCTTGCCGTCCGGCGAGAAACGGGGTTGCATCTCCCAGGCCATGGAATGGGTCAGGGCCTTGGCCTCGCCACCGCCGATGGGCATGAGGTAGAGGTCCCCCAGCAGGTCGAAGACGATCTGGCGGCCATCCGGGCTGACATCGACCGACATCCAGGTGCCGGTATGCACGTCGAGCTGGGCCGTGCGCTTCTCACCGGGGGGCGCGTTCACGCTCCACTTGGCCGCGGCCGGTGCCGAGGCGGCGCTGGCCGCCGCGGATGGGGCGTCGGCGGCGCAGGCGGGGCCAGCACCCAGTGCGGCAGCACACAAAACAATCACGCCCGCGGAGGCGGGCGTGAGGCGGAAGAGGGAGGAAGGCTTCTTCGGCGTCATGGTCTGGCGAGGCGGTCCATCGCCTCCGGCAATAGGTAGCCACCAGGATACCGAGCGGCCTGCGGGACACCATGCTGGTTTCCTCGCCCATGACGAATGGCAGTTTGGATAGCGCCCAGCTCCGGCCGCGCAGTGGGCTCATCACGCGCCGTGGCTACGGCTTGCGCTGCCGAGGAGGCGCGCCGCGTGTCAGCCCCGGGCGCGAAAGATCTCGTACTCGATCGGTTTGAACGAGCCGTTGTTGGAGCCTTCCGCCGAACAGGCCGTCAGGCCGCACAGCAGGTCCATCTCTGCGCGCAGTTCCACCCATTGCCCCGCCCGGGAGGTGGGCGGCTCAACCGATACCGTGCCGTCTTCGCGCACCCGCACGTTCATGAAGACGTTGAAGGTGGTGGAGATCTGCGCGGGCTTGATGCCGTGCGGCGCCAGATGGGTGTAGAGGTTCTCGAAGCAGCTCGGGTGGTGGCCCTGCACCTTGTAGAGGATCTCGAACATCTCCTGGCTGCACGGCGTCAAGAGGAAGTCGTGGCGGCCGACCTGGTCCTCGCCGATGGTGAACATCGGTCGGCTGTCGTTGGCATAGAGCACGTCGCCGGTGGAGAGATAGATCTTTGACGCGTAGTCGATGCTGCGGCCCGATGACAGCACGCAGGCATGGTCGTCCCGATGGAAGGCGAAGAGGTCGGCCACTTGCTCGCCCATGGGGTCGATGATGCGCAGCACATCGCCCTTGTTCAGCGTAAAGGCGGTGCCGGACTGCGGCGCGATGCGGCACCGGCCGGGGGCGTGATCACACATGGGCTTTCTTTCTGGAAAAGGGGCAGACCCAGTCCGCAGGGACTTCGCGGCCGGCGTACTGGCGCGCCTCCGAGGACTCGCCGAAGCGCGCCAGCACCGGGTTGATCGACCCTTGCAGCGCGAGGTCGCGCTTGCGAATGGCTGTCTGCATGGACGTGTACTTGCCGCTCTGCTTGAGCGACTCGAACTGGTTGTGGAAGTTGAAGACCAGGCAGGGCATGGGCGAACGGCGTGCCAGGCGGGACGCCTTGGGATGCATGCCCACGACGAAATACGCACGTCCGCCAATGCTCATGGAGAACTGGTCATCGGACGGGTTGTCGCTCACGCTGGGGTCCCAGGCGTGGGTCTGCCGGTCCAGGTCATGGACCACCTGAAGGTGCTCCCACAAGCGGCGCTCGAAGCTGAGTTCGTCTTCGATGACGTCATTGAACAGGGCCACGAAGCTCACCGGCTGGTTGCCCGGGTCCGGAAACTCTTCCGAGAACGCCTGCAGATCGGCGCAGAGGGCCTGTGCGGCCTCGACCGAGCCCATCGAGCCGTAGGTGGCGTGCCGCAGCCGACCGGTGTGCAGGGCGGAGCGAGCCCCCACGCAAGGGAAGTCGGGATGCTGCAGGAAAGCGTCGAAGTGGCGTTCGTCGGCTGCTTGGCCAGACACGGGGCAACGGGTGGGTGAAGTCATTGGATGGTGTTGTGTACTGCTATGACTTCACCTTACCCGGCCGCTTTTCGCTGGCCTGAGGGCCATGGGCCGGTTTGCCGGTGGGAGGCAGGCCCGGACCGGCGTAGGCCTTGTCCCACGCCAGGCATGAGGCATCCAAAAAAAAAAAGGGGCGCCGCCATGCGTCGCCCCTTTTTGCGCTCCAGCGCCGCCGCGGCCAGGCCGCAGGCGGGGCCGGTGCCCTTACTTGCCGCGTGCCGTCACGATGGCGTCCGCCACGTTCTTCGGTGCCTCGGAGTAATGCTTGAACTCCATCGTGTAGGTCGCCCGGCCCTGGGTGGCTGAACGCAAGGTGGTGGAGTAGCCGAACATCTCGGAGAGCGGCACTTCCGCCTTGATGATCTTGCCGCCGCCCACCATGTCATCCATGCCCTGCACCATGCCGCGCCGCGACGACAGGTCGCCCATCACCGTGCCGGCATAGTCTTCCGGGGTCTCCACTTCCACCGCCATCATCGGTTCCAGGATGACCGGGTTGGCACGGCGGCAGGCCTCCTTGAAGCCCAGCGACGCCGCCATCTTGAAGGCGTTTTCGTTGGAGTCCACGTCATGGTAGGAGCCAAAGGTCAGCGTGACCTTCACGTCCACCACCGGGTAGCCTGCCAGCACGCCGTTGGGCAGCGTGTCAATCACGCCCTTTTCGACCGCGGGGATGTACTCGCGCGGCACCACGCCGCCCTTGATCGCATCGACGAACTCGAAACCCTTGCCCGGCTCCTGCGGCTCCACGCTGAACACCACGTGACCATACTGGCCCTTGCCGCCAGACTGGCGCACGAACTTGCCTTCCACGTCCTGCACGGCGCGGCGGATGGTCTCGCGGTAGGCCACCTGGGGCTTGCCCACGTTGGCCTCCACGCTGAACTCGCGCTTCATGCGGTCCACGATGATTTCCAGGTGCAACTCGCCCATGCCGGAAATGATGGTCTGGCCGGACTCCTCATCGGTGCGCACCCGGAAGGACGGATCCTCCGCCGCCAGGCGGCCCAGTGCCAGGCCCATCTTTTCCTGGTCGGCCTTGCTCTTGGGCTCCACCGCCTGCGAAATCACCGGTTCGGGGAACACCATCCGCTCCAGCGTGATGATCGAATCCGGGTCGCACAGCGTCTCGCCCGTGGTCACGTCCTTGAGGCCCACGCAGGCCGCAATGTCGCCCGCCAGGATTTCCTTGATTTCCTCGCGCTGGTTGGCGTGCATCTGCAGGATGCGGCCAATACGCTCCTTCTTCCCCCGGGTCGGGTTGTAGACGGAGTCGCCTGATTTCAGGATGCCGGAGTACACCCGCACGAAAGTGAGCTGGCCCACATAGGGGTCGGTCATCAGCTTGAAGGCGAGGGCGCTGAACTTCTCGTTGTCGTCGGCCTTGCGGCTGACCGGCTGCTCGTCGTCGTCCGTGCCCGTCACCGGGGGGATGTCCACCGGCGAGGGCATGAAGTCGATGACCGCGTCCAGCATGCGCTGCACGCCCTTGTTCTTGAATGCGGTGCCGCAGAGCATGGGCTGGATCTCGCCCGCGATGGTGCGCTGGCGGATGGCACGCTTGATCTCGTCCTCGCTCAGCTCGCCGGACTCGAGATACTTGTTCATGGTGGTCTCGTCCGCCTCGGCGGCCGCCTCCACCATCTTCTCGCGCCACTCCTCGGCCTGGGCGCGCAGCTCGGCCGGGATGTCCTCATAGCTGAACTTCATGCCCTGGGATGCTTCGTCCCAGATGATGGCTTTCATCTTGAGCAGGTCGATCACGCCCTTGAACTGGTCTTCGGCGCCGATGGGCAGCACCACCGGCACCGGGTTGGCGCGCAGGCGGTCCACCATCATCTGGCGCACACGGAAGAAGTCCGCGCCCACGCGGTCCATCTTGTTGACGAAGGCCAGGCGCGGCACCTTGTACTTGTTGGCCTGGCGCCAGACGGTTTCCGACTGCGGCTGCACGCCGCCGACCGAGTCGTAGACCATCACCGCGCCGTCCAGCACGCGCATGGACCGTTCCACCTCGATGGTGAAGTCCACGTGCCCGGGGGTGTCGATGATGTTGATGCGGTGCTCCGGCAGGGAGAGGTCCATGCCCTTCCAGAAGCAGGTGGTGGCCGCCGAGGTGATGGTGATGCCGCGTTCCTGCTCCTGCTCCATCCAGTCCATGGTGGCCGCGCCGTCATGCACCTCGCCAATCTTGTGATTGACCCCGGTGTAGAACAGGATGCGCTCGGTCGTGGTGGTCTTGCCGGCGTCGATGTGGGCCGAAATACCGATGTTGCGATAGCGCTCGATAGGGGTCTTGCGAGACATGGCGGACTCCAGGGATGAAAAGGGGCAGGCTCGCCCCCAAAGGGAAGCCGCCTGCCAACCGGAACCCAGGGAATGTACCCAGAAGCCGCAAGGTCTGCCACCGGGCCGGCGGATCACCCGGGGGCTGCCGGGGTGCCTCAAGAGAGAGTTGGCAGGAGGCGTCCGATTGAGGTGGGGGTGGCGAGCAGGAAGAAAAGAGGCGGGCCGAAAGGGCCCGCCTCAGTGCAGGTGATGCCGCAGGAAGGCCAGGCTGCGCTGGTCGGCCAGACCGGCAGCCTCCTGGTCGTAATGACGGCCGCCGCGACGGGCAAAGCCGTGATGCGTCTGCGGGTAGATGCGCAGGTCCACGCCGGCCACCGGCAACAGGGCCTGGGCCAGCGCCGCCTGGGTGGGCGGCAGGATGTACTCGTCCAGCGCCGCCAGGTGGATCAGCAGCGGGCAGGCTAGCGTGCCCACCTCGTCCAGGTGGCGCTCGATGCCGGCGCCGTAGTAAACGACGGCCGCATCGGAGCGGCAACAGGCCGCAACGCGATAGCTCAGCAGGCCACCCAGGCAATACCCCACGCAGCCCACCAGCCGCATCTGGCCGTCCAGCTGGCGCAACCAGTCGATCACATGCTGAAGGTCGTTGACGCCCTGATCCACATCAAAGGCGCGGGACAAGGCCAGCGCGGCTTGACGCTGGGCCGGGTCGCTCTCGCAAAAGTGGGCGCCGGGCTCAAGCCGCCAGTACAGGTCGGGGCACAGGGCATGAAAGCCTTGCGCCGCCAGTTCGTCACAGACCTCCCGCATGTCGGCATTCATGCCCAGCATGTCGTGCAGCACCACGACTCCAGGAGCGGCCGGGTCCGAGGCCCGGGCCAGATAGGCCTTCAGGGTGCCTGCGCGTCCGTCGGGCAAGGGCAGGCCGTGATTGAACAGCGAGGGCGAAGGGAACAAGGCTTTGCTCATGCGCTGCGTCGCCGCTCCAATACGTCAAGCATGGCCACATACAGGAAGCCGCCCACCAGGCCCCAATGCTCGAAGAAACTGTTCATCAGCATGAAGCGCTCCTGGCCGCTGGCCTCCCAGTAGCGGTTGGCCATGAAGGTGGCCGCGGCGGTGAAGGCCGCCAGCGCCAGTGCGCCGAGCCAGCGCAGCCGGCCGGTGAGGATGAGGGCCGAAGCGCCCAATTCCAGCAGGATCACCAGCGCCGCGAAGAGCGGGGCCGGTGCCAGGCCGAAATGCTGCATCTCGCCGATGGCGCCCTGGAAGTCCAGCAGCTTGACGAGGCCGCCTTGCAGATAGGCGGCGCACAGCAGCAGCAAAGCGACCCAGCGCAGCACGGCGCCGCCGCGGGCCGAGCGGCGTCCGGTGGGCCCGAGGGTCCCAGGCAGCGCGGCGCTCATACGGCCCAGCAGGCGCAGCCCAGGGCGCCCCAGAAGCTTTTGAGATCGGACACCGGGGCGCTGCTGGCCCAGGAGCGCGCATGGTCGTGCTGGTGCACGGCGCAGCTGGTGGCGCAGTCGCAGCCCAGATTGCGCTTCATGGCGGCCTGCAGCGGGCGGCCTTCCTTGTCGCCCCAGGCGCCATAGCCCCCGAAGCGGCTGACCGGTGACCAATCCGGTAGCGGCAGTGGCGGCGCCGTCTCATCGTGCGAGCTGAACTCACCGGCGCCCCAGACCACCTTGCCGCCCACCACCGTCAGCAGTGCCGAGGTGTCGGCAATGTCGCTTTCCGGGCAGGCGAAGAAGTCGCGGTCCGGCACCACCACGTCGGCCAGCATGCCTTCCTGGATGCGGCCCTTCTTGCCTTCCTCGTTGCTGAACCAGGTGACGTTCTCCGTCCACATGCGCAGCGCCTGCTCACGGTCCAGGCAGTTGCGCTGGGGCGTGAGTTGCAGGCCGCCCACCGTCTTGCCGGTGATCAGCCAGGACAGCGACACCCACGGGTTGTAGGAGGCCACCCGGGTGGCGTCGGTACCGGCCGAGACCTTCAGGCCCTTGTCCAGCATCTTGCGCACCGGCGGCGTCGCTTCAGCCGCGCCTGCGCCGTAGCGCTCGACAAAGTACTCGCCCTGGTAGGCCATGCGGTGCTGCACGGCCACGCCGCCGCCCAGTGCGGCAATGCGGTCCATCGAGGCTTCGGAGATGGTCTCGGCATGGTCGAAGAACCAGTTCAGCCCTTGCAGCGGAATGTCCTGGTTCACCTTCTCGAACACGTCGAGCGCGCGGCTGATGGTTTCGTCGTAGGTGGCGTGCATGCGCCAGGGCCAGCGGTTCTCCGCCAGGATGCGCACGACGCCCTCCAGGTCGCCTTCCATCTCCGGGGGCATGTCGGGGCGTTCGACGCGGAAATCCTCGAAGTCCGCGGCGGAGAACACCAGCATCTCACCGGCGCCGTTGTGGCGGAAGTAGTCGTCGCCCTGCTTGTAGCGGGACTCCTGGGTCCAGCGCAGGAAGTCTTCCTTTTCCTGCTTGGGCTTTTGGGTGAACAGGTTGTAGGCCAGGCGGATGGTGAGCAGTTGGTCTTTGGCCAGTTGCTCGATCACCTCGTAGTCATCCGGGTAGTTCTGGAAGCCGCCGCCCGCGTCGATGGCGCCGGTGACACCGAGCCGGTTCAGCTCCCGCATGAACAGGCGTGTGCTGTTGAGCTGGTACTCCAGCGGCAGCTTCGGGCCCTTGGCCAGGGTGGCGTAGAGGATGGCGGCATTGGGTTTGGCCAGCAGCAGGCCGGTGGGGTTGCCGTGGCTGTCGCGGGTGATCTGTCCACCTGGGGGCTCTGGCGTGTCCTTGGTGTAGCCAACGGCGCGCAGGGCGGCTGCGTTCAGCAGGGCGCGGTCATACAGATGGAGGATGAAGACGGGCGTGTCTGGCGCCACGGCATTGAGTTCTTCCAGTGTCGGCAGGCGTTTCTCGGCGAACTGATGTTCGGTGAAGCCGCCGACCACGCGCACCCATTGGGGGGCGGGGGTGATGTCCACCTGGCGCTTGAGCATGCCCATGGCGTCGGCCAGGGAGCGCACCCCGTCCCAGCGCAACTCCATGTTGAAGTTGAGGCCGCCGCGAATGATGTGCAGGTGGTTGTCGATCAAGCCTGGCAGCACGCGCTTGCCGCGCAGGTCGATCACCTTGGTGCTGGGGCCTGCGAGTGCCATCACTTCCTGGTCGTGCCCGACCTTGAGGAATCGGCCGTCCTTGATGGCCACGGCCTGCGCGGTGGGCTGCGCGCGGTTGAGGGTGGTGAACAGTCCGCGATGCAGGATCAGGTCAGCATGCATGGAAGAGGCGTCAGCCATGGCGGTTCTCCGAAGTCGAGGGGGTCGCCGAGGCGACTGGGGAAAGCGAATGCGTTGCGGCCGGTGCGAGCGCTGCGGCGGCCACTTGGGTTGAATCGGTGCACTTGGGCAGCTGGCCAAACATATGGGGCTTGACCTGATGCTGCAGCCAGGAGGTTTGCGTCGTGGTGTCCGTCTTGACCAGCTTCTTCATGAGCGGTGGCAACTGTTCGCCGACGAGGATACCCAGCAGCCCCACGAGCGCGATCACGGGCGGCGCGGGCGAGCGCACATTGAACAGGGCGTAGATCACGCCCACCAGCAGCCCTACGGCCAGCGACACAAGATAGGGTTTCATTCAACCACCTGACTTCATACCAACACCACCAACACCACCGCCGCCATCCCACCGATGCCCGCGCACCGACAAGCGCACAGAGCCTCCCCCAACACCACGACGCCCCACCAGTGCCCCAAAGCGGCACCACGAAGTGCCACAAGCCGGCACCACGAAGTGTCCCAAAGCGGGCATCACGAAGTGTCCCAAAGCGGGCATCACGAAGTGTCCCAAAGCGGGCATCACGACGTGCCCCGGGACGCTTCGCGTCCAAGGGGCCCCTCGCACGGAACCCGTGGATCCGGCTCTGCCGGGCCATCGGGTTCGCCCCCTGAGGGGGCCGGCGTCAGCCGGTAGGGGGGGCTGATCCGCAAGGATCAGCTTCCTGTGTCCGGCCGGCGTCAGCCGGTAGGGGGCGGATCCTGATCCGAAGGATCAGGATCCCTCGTGTGCACCGAACATGGTTTTGGCGTAGGTGATGCCCAGGCCATAAGCCCCGCCCAGCTTCTTGGCGATGCCGGTGGTCATCTCATACGTCTCGGTGCGGGCCCAGTCACGCTGCAGCTCCAGCAGGTACTGCAGCGAGGTCATCGGCCGAGCGCCCGCCTGCACCATGCGCTGCACGGCGCGCTCATGCGCTTCCGTGGACACATCGCCGCAGGCGTCGGTGATCACATAGACCTCGAAGCCCTGGTCGATGGCCGAGAGGGCCGGGCCGACGATGCACACGGAGGTCCACAGGCCCGCCAGCACGACGCGCTGCTTGCCGATGGCGTTCACCACCTTGATCACGTTGGCGTCTTCCCAGGTGTTCATCGACGTCCGGTCGATCAGTTCCTGGCCGGGGAAGGCGGACGTGATCTCTTCATACATCGGGCCGGAGAAGCTCTTCTCGGCCACGGTGGTCAGGATGGTGGGCACCTTGAAGCCGGCGGCCGCATTGGAAATCAGGGCGGCGTTGTTGCGCAGCTCGACCGCATCGATCGACTTCGTGGCGAACGACATCTGCGACTGGAAGTCGATCAGGATCAGCGTGTGGTCCTTGGGGGAAACGAGTCCGGCGCCGGGGGTGGGAGTGGCGGTGATGGCCATGGGGATGTCCTTTCGAGAAGCTTGTCAACAGCGGGCCCGGCATTGCCGTGACCTCGCCGTGAAGTCTGCGGGCGGCGCGGGCGCGCGAGATCTCCAAGATGGGAGGGGCGAGGCCCCTCTCATGCGCGGCAGGGGTGGCCGTGGGAGGGTGGCAGCGGTGCCTCATGCGTGCGGCCTGCGCGCCTTGAAGGAAGAGGACAGGGTGGTCCTCCCCAAATGGGGAGGGGGGGGTCTATGGCAGGTGCTAAACAAGGCTTCACAAGTCATCACTCGCCGGCGCGCGGGGATGTCGCCAACATGTCGGTCATGACGTTTCCGAAGGAGTTCTCACCATGTTGAATTGGCCCGCCCAACGTATCCAGGTCAGCGTCGCCTATGCCGATCCGCTGGTGGCCATTGGCTTGAGCACCGTGCTCTCGCAACAGGTGGACATTGACGTCGTAGCGCCCGAATCACGGGTGCCGGTGCAAGGGCCGCACATCGTGGTGGCCGACTATGAACGGGGCCTGAACCTGGTGGCCGGCCGCAGCGCCGGCCGTGACCGGCACGCCTCGGCGCCCAAGGTGCTGGTGGTCACGGCCAACGACCGTGAGCACGAGGTGCGCTCCGCGCTGGAGGCTGGCGTGGAGGGGTATCTGGAACTGGGCTGCAATGTGCAGGAGCTGGTCTCCGGCGTGCGCCAGTTGGCCCGCGGCTCCCGCTACCTGAGTGCGATGGCCGCGCAGCGCATCGCGGCGAGCATGGCCCGCTCCACGCTGACCGACCGTGAGCAGCAGGTGCTGGGCCTGGTGGCGCGCGGCAAGAGCAACAAGGGCGTTGCGCTGGCGCTGGACATTTCGGCAGGCACGGTCAAGGCCCACATGAAGGCCATCCTCAGCAAGCTGGATGCAGAAACCCGCACCGAGGCGGCCAGCATCGCCATGGAGCGCGGGCTGATCGCGCAGGGCATGCTGGCGGCGTGACCGCTGGCCTCACCACTTTTTCAAGCGCGCCGCGACATCCATCGCCGGCTTGAGCAACTCCGGCAAGGGCGCCTGCCGTTCATTGGCGGGGCCGACCTTGTCGAAATGACGCGAGACCTTGCCCGGCAGGAAGCGCGAGACGCTGGCATACAGATGGCGGTCGCCATGGCGCGCCTGCTGGGTGACGTAAAAGCGCTGCGGCACCATCACCGACAGATGGTGCTGCGCCCGTGTCATGGCCACATACAGCAGGCGCCGCTCCTCTTCGATCTGAGCCTGCGCGCCGGTGCTCAGGTCCGAAGGCATGCAGCCGTCCACGCAGTTCAGCAAATACACCGCACTCCATTCCTGGCCCTTGGCGGAGTGGATGGTGGAGAGGATCAGATAGTCCTCGTCTTTCAACGGAACGCCTGACTCGTCGCTGCTGGCCTCGGGTGGGTCCAGCGTGAGCTCGGTCAGGAATCGCTCCCGGCTGCCATAGCCTTGGGCAATGCGCGCCAGCTGCTCCAGGTCGGCCAGCCGGATGGCGGCGTCCTCGTGCAGCCGATGCAGGTGCGGCGTGAGCCAGTCGATGGCCCGTTCCAGGTCCAGGGGCCAGTCGGGCTGCTCACGCAGCGTCACCATCAGTTCGCACAGCGCGGCCCAGTCCGCCGCCGCGCCGCGCGGCGGCTCGAAGGCACGCAGGGCCGCGCACATGTCTGCCGCGCCATCCACCGCCTCCACCAGCCGGCGGGCGCTGGCCGGCCCGAACCCGGGCAGCAGCTGCGACACCCGAAAGCATGCCAGCCGGTGACGCGGGTTCTGCGCCCAACGCAGCACGCTCATCGCGTCCTTCACATGCGTGCTCTCCAGAAACTTCAGCCCGCCGAATTTCACAAAGGGGATGTTGCGCCGGATCAGTTCCAGCTCCAGCTGCGCGCTATGCGTTGCGGTGCGGAACAGCACGGCCTGGCGCTTGAGCTTGAGGCCCTGCTCACGCCGCTCCAGCACCCGGTCCGCCACCCAGCGGGCTTGCCGGGCCTCGTCGTCCACCGTCACCAGCTCAGGCCGCTCGCTCGACGCCTTGTCTGACCACAACTGCTTGGCATAGCGTTCGCGCGCCTGGGCGATGACGGCATTGGAGGCTTCGAGGATCGGCTGGGTTGACCGGTAATTGCGTTCCAGCGTGATGATGCGGGCCGCCGGCTCGAAGCGCGCCGGAAACTCCAGGATGTTGCGCACCTCCGCCGCCCGGAACGAGTAGATGGCCTGCGCGTCGTCGCCCACTACGGTGAGCCGCCGGCCGTCGGGCTTGAGGCGTTGCAACAGCGTGGCCTGAAGGCGGTTGGTGTCCTGGTATTCGTCCACCAGCACATGGTCGAAGCGCTCCCCGATCTCGCGGGCCAGCACCGGCTCGGCCATCACTTCGGCCCAATAGAGCAGCAGATCGTCATAGTCGAGCAGGCGCTGGCGCTGCTTCTCCGCCACGTAGGTGGCAAACAGCTGGCGCAGCGACTCCATGGCGGCGAAGCACCAGGGGAAGTGTTCCTGCAGCACCTGGTCGAGCCGCGCCTCGCTGTTGACCGCCCGGGAGTAGATGTTCAGGCAGGTCGCCTTGAGCGGGAAGCGGTCGGTGGTCTCCGCCAGGCCCAGGGCCTGCCGCTGCAGGCCCATCAGGTCTTCCGCATCGGCCCTGTCCAGGATGGTGAACTGCGGATCCAGGCCGATGCGCGGCGCGTATTCCCGCAGCAGGCGGGCGCCGACGCTGTGGAAGGTGCCGGCCCATGGGAAGCGCGGGGGCATTTGTGTGGCGCGCAGCCCCAGGGCCCGGTGCAGTACCTGGCCGGCGCGCCGTTCCATTTCGCCGGCCGCCCGGCGCGAGAAGGTCAGCAGCAGGATGCGCTGCGGGTCGGCGCCGGCCAGCACCAGGCGGGCCACCCGTGTGGCCAGGGTCTTGGTCTTCCCCGAGCCTGCTCCGGCGATCACCAGCAGGGGGCCGTCGGCCGACGCGCCGTCCAGCCCGTGCTCCACGGCTGCGCGCTGGTCGTCGTTGAGTTCGGCAAATACATCTACGGGCCCTGGCGGCGTTGCAGCGGTGCGCAACGGGGCAGGGGCAGGCGCAGCGGCCTGCAATATCAGGTCAGAAAAATCACCGGAGCTCATGAGGCCGCCATCATAGGCTGTATGGATGACCAGTGTCTGGCGATTTTCCCGGCTTGGGCTGGGCATGGTGGGCCTTGGAACGACGTTTGCCTTTCGTCCCCTGTACGTTTCCGGCGATGGTGCCGGCAACAGTCCTTTGACCTGGAGCTTCCATGCTGCCGATTCTGCTGACGATTGCCGCCCTGGCCATGCCGGTGATTGCCTGGTTGTCCCAGCAGGGACGCTTCGGGCCGGACAACAAGACGCTGTCCGACGAGTTCCCCACCTTGCTGGTGGCCGATGGTTACGCGTTCTCCATCTGGGGCGTCATTTTCCTGCTGGACCTGATTTTGGCGCTGTGGACGCTGCGGGGTCAGCAGCATCCGGCGCCTACGTTGACGGCCATCCGGCATCGCTGCCTGCTGCTGATGACGGCTGGTTTTGCGCTGACCGGGAGCTGGATGGTGGTGTTTGCGCAGCGCTGGTTCTGGCTTGCGCTGGCGATCATCTGGGGGGCGCTCATCTGCCTGCTGTGGGCGTTGATGCTGGTGGCGCATGCCCGGCCGACGGGCACGCCGGCCTGGATGACGCTGTTGCCGCTGGGGCTGCATGCTGGCTGGCTGTCGCTGGCGGCCTTCCTCAACACCGCGCAGGTGATCGTGGCTCAGCAGCTGCTGCCCACGGTGGACCAATTGCCATGGACGCTGGTGCTGTGGGCATTGGCTGCGCTGCTGCTGCTGGTGGCCATCACACGGCTGCATCGCCCCATGACGGCCTGGCCAGCGCTGGCCTACGTGGTGGCTGCGGTGTGGGGCCTGGTGGGCGTCTACGTGAAGCAGTCCCGCAACGAACTGCCCGGCGGCCAGATTTCCGCCTGGATTGCCCTGGCCCTGGCCGCGATACTCATCGCCCAAACCTTGTGGCTACGCTTCAACCGCCCCCGCCACTGACATTCCCCTTCCGTTCGCCGCACGAGCGAAGCGACTGGGGGGCTGTTCATCCAGCTACATCCTTGGTCAGGGTCTCCCTGACCAACGGATCGCGCCCCTCGGGGGCAGGAGCGAAGCGACTGGGGGGCTGTTCATCCAGCCACATCCTTGGTCAGGGTCTCCCTGACCGACGGATGGCGCCCCTTGGGGGCAGGAGCGAAGCGACTGGGGGGCCTTTAATTCAATGCTTCGGCGACGCCGCGCAGGGCGGGGGATTCCTTGGCCTGGATCAGGTAGACCGGCACGGTCTCCATGTAGGCGCGGAAGCGGCCCTTGCTGACAAAGCGCTCATGGAATGCGGACGTAGCCAGGCGGTCGATCACCCGAGGCAGCACGCCGCCGCCCAGGTAGACACCGCCACGCGCGCCCAAAGTCAGTGCCAGGTTGCCGGCCACCGAGCCCAGGAACGCGAACAGCAGTTCCAGCGTCTCGTCCGCACGCGCGTCACTGCGCGCCAGCGCGTTGGCACTGATGGTGGGCGCATCCAGCCCGGCAGGCACGGGTACGCCATCGAGCTCGCACAAGGCCTCATACATCCACACCAGGCCCTGGCCCGACACGGCGCGTTCGGCAGAGGCATGCCCGAAACGTTTCTGCAGCACGTCCACCACGGCCTGCTCGCGGGGCGTCACGGCCGACAAGGTCACATGGCCGCCTTCGCCCTGCAAGGGGCGGTAGCTGCCGTCGCCAGCCGCCACCAGGCCCGACACGCCCAGGCCCGTCCCCGGCCCGATCAGCGCCATGGCGCCACCCGGCTCGGGCTGGCCGGCACGCACCTGATGCTTCTCTTCGGGCGCCAGCGTCGGCAGCGCCAGGGCAAGCGCCGTGAAGTCGTTGATGACCACCAGCCGCTCCATGCCCACCGCCCGGCGCAGGCCTTCGATGGAGAACGACCAGTGGTGGTTGGTCATGTGGACCTGATCCCCGACGATGGGGTTGGCGATGCCAATGGCGCCCTGGGCTGGCCCCTGGCCAGCGCCGGCTCGCCCGGTATCGGCCAGGTAGGTCTCGATGGCGGCCTGCAGGCTGGGGTAGTCCGCGCAGGCATAGGTGCGCACCTCCGTCAGCGGCGCCTTCGCCTGCGACTGCCAGGCAAAGCGGGCATTGGTGCCGCCAACATCGGCCAGAAGACGGCCCTGGGCCGATTCGCCCTGGGGCGTGGGAACAAGCATCGCACTCATACGGAGAAAAATCGGGTCAGGTCAGGCCAGCCGCTTTTCGTTGCCGGCATCGAACAGATGGGCCGATTCTGCCGCCCATTGCAGACGCACCGTATCACCCACATGCAGGTGGGGATTGCCGGCCACGCGCGAGGTCATCTGGCCCAGCGGCGTATCCACCAGCAGATAGGTCTCCGGCCCCGTCGGCTCGATCATCACCAGTTGGCCCGGAACGCCGTCATCCGCCAGGCGGATGTGCTCCGGACGCAGGCCATACAGGCAGCCCCCGTTGCCGCTGATGGCGGCATTGATGGAGGCCTGCTGCTCGGCATTGACCGGCAGCGTCACGCCCTGGGCGCGCAGGCCCTCGCTGAGTCGTTCGGCCGTCACGAAGTTCATGGTGGGCGAGCCGATGAATTCCGCGACGAAACGGTTGGCCGGACGGGTGTAGATCTCTTCAGGCGTGCCGAACTGCTGGACCACGCCGTCGCGCATCACGGCGATGCGGTCGCCCAGCGTCATGGCTTCCACCTGGTCATGGGTCACATAGACCGTGGTGGTGCGGGTGCGCTGGTGCAGCAGCTTGATCTCGGCACGCATCTCGATGCGCAGCTTTGCATCCAGGTTGGACAGCGGCTCATCGAACAGGAACAGCTTGGGGTCGCGGGCCAGGGCCCGGCCCATGGCCACGCGCTGGCGCTGGCCACCGGACAGCTGGCCCGGCTTGCGGTCCAGCAGATGGCTGATCTGCAGCATCTTGGACACGCGCTGCACGGTCTCGTCGCGCTGGGCCTTGGGCACCTTGCGCATCTCCAGGCCGAAGGCGATGTTCTGCGCCACGTTCATGTTGGGGTAGAGCGCGTAGCTCTGGAACACCATGGCAATGTCACGGTCCTTGCTGGGCAGGTAGGTGACATCACGGTCGCCGATATGGATGGCGCCCGAGGTGGGATGTTCCAGGCCGGCGATCATGGCCAGCAGGGTGGACTTGCCGCAGCCCGAGGGGCCCACGAGGATCAGGAATTCACCGGCGTCGATCGAGAGGTCGATGCCCTTCAAGATGTCGGCCGCGCCGTAGCTCTTGCGGACCTGGGAAATGGTGAGCGCACCCATTGCTTATCCTTTCACGGCGCCGGCGGTGAGGCCGCGCACGAAATACTTGCCAGCGACGACATAGACCACAAGGGTGGGCAGCGCGGCGATGAGGGCCGCGGCCATGTCCACGTTGTATTCCTTGACGGTGCTGGTGGTGTTGGCGAGGTTGTTCAGGCCGACGGTGATCGGCTTGCTGTCGGCGCCGGAGAACACGACGCCATAGAGGAAGTCATTCCAGATCGAGGTGAACTGCCAGATGAGCGTCACGACCAGGATGGGCGTGGACAGCGGCACCACGATGCGCCAGAAGATCTGCCAGAAAGAGGCGCCGTCCAGCGTGGCGGCCTTGACCAGTTCGTCGGGCAGGCCGGCGTAGTAGTTGCGGAAGAACAGCGTGGTGGACGGCATGCCGGCCAGCACGTGCACCAGGATCAGCCCCCACACGGAGCTGGCAATGCCCAGCTTGCCCAGCACCTGGCTCATCGGCAGCAGCACCACCTGCATGGGCATGAACACGCCAAACAGCAGGAAGGCAAACATCACCTCGCTGCCGCGAAAGCGCCACTTGGTCAGCACGTAGCCGTTGAGCGCGCCCAGCGCAGTGGAGATCAGCACGGCGGGCACCACCATGTAGACCGAGTTCATGAAGAAGGGCTTCAGGCCCCCGCAGTCCGTGCCGGTGCAGGCGCTGCTCCAGGCCTTGGACCAGGCCTCGAAGCTCGGGCTCATCGGAATGGACAGCAGCGTGCCGTTGCGCACTTCGTCCATGGTCTTGAACGAGGTGCTGACCATCACATACAGCGGGGTCAGGAAGAAGGCCGCGAAGCCCAGCAGCACCAGCAGCAGCAAGACACGCTGCCAGCTCAGGCCGCCTGGCCTGCGGGCCGGCACCACGGCGGAAGGGGAGGAGGATGAGGTCATCTCGGGGCTCATTGCGGCGCTCATGACTTCGAACGCAGCTCGGAATAGAGATAGGGGACGACGATGGCCGCGATGGTGGCCAGCATCATGGTGGCGCTGGCCGCACCCAGGCCGATCTGGCCGCGCGAGAACGCCATGGTGTACATGAAGGTCGCGGGCAGGTCGGTGGCGTAGCCGGGGCCGCCGGCGGTCAGGGCGATCACCAGGTCGAAGCTCTTGATGGCGATGTGCGCCACCACCATGATGGTGGAGAAGAACACCGGACGCAGCGTCGGGATGATGATGCGCAGGTACACGCGCGCCAGCGAGGCGCCGTCCACCTGGGCGGCCTTGATGATGGAGTCATCGATGCCCCGCAGGCCCGCCAGGAACAGCGCCATCACGAAGCCCGACGACTGCCAGATGCCAGCAAGCACCACGCAGTACAGCGCATGGTCCGGATCGACCAGCCAGTCGAAGCGGAAGTTCTCGAAGCCCCAGGACTGCACCAGGTGCTCGATGCCCAGGCCCGGATTCAGGATCCACTTCCAGGCCGTGCCGGTGACGATGAACGACAGCGCCATCGGGTAAAGATAGATGGTGCGCAAGGCACCTTCGGCCCGGATCTTCTGGTCCAGCAGGATGGCCAGCAGCAGCCCCAGCGCGGTGGTGCCGCCAATGAACAGGCCACCGAAGATGCCGAGGTTGGTCAGGGCCACCCACCACCGTTCGTTGTCGAACAGTGCGCGGTATTGGTCCAGGCCGACGAATTCGTAGTTGGGCAGCAGCCGCGATGCGGACAGCGACAAATAGCCGTTCCAGGCCATCAGCCCATAGATGAAGAGGAAGGACAGGAGGAAGGTGGGCGCCACCACCAGCTTGGGAAGCCAGGGGCTGCGCGGGGCTCTTGAGGCGGACATGCTGGGCGGCGGGTACTGCAAGAAGGGGCGGGAAGGGGCCGGGCGTCCGGGGGGAGACCGACCCCGCATAAAAAACAGGGCGACCCCTCACGGAGCCGCCCTGCAAGACTCACTTCGTCTTGGAGGCAGCGACCAGGCGGCTCTGCGCTTCCTTGGCGGTCATCTTGTCGCTGTTCCAGAACTGGCTCACGACGTCCTTCATCGCGCCTTCGGCGGCGGCCGGGACAGCCATGCCGTGGGCGATGGAGGGCACCAGGGTTCCGGACTTGGCATCGGCGGCAAAGTCGGCGGCCGACTGCTTGGCGCAGTCGTCGAACTTGTCCATCTTCATGCCGGTACGCACGGGGATCGAGCCCTTGTTCAGGTTGAACAGTTCCTGGAACTCCGGCGACATGATCGCGGTGGCCAGGTCCTGCTGGGCCTTCTCGTTGGCGGCATTCTTCAGCTTGAACATCGCGAACGAGTCGATGTTGAAGGTGAAGGACTTGGCCGTACCCGGGGCAGCGGTGCAAAGGAAGTCCTTGCCCGGGGTCTTGCCCGCAGCCACGAACTCACCCTTGGCCCAGTCACCCATCAGCTGCATGCCGGCTTCGCCCTTGATCACCATGGCGGTGGCCAGGTTCCAGTCACGGCCCGGAGCGTTCTTGTCGGTGTAGTCCTTGATGCGCTTGAAGGTCGTCAGCACCTTCTCCATCTGCGGACCTTGCAGGGTGGCGGCGTCCAGCTGGACCAGGGCCTTCTTGTAGAAGTCCACGCCACCGATGCCCAGGGCCACGGATTCGAAGGTGGTGAAGTCCTGCCAGTTCTGGCCACCATGAGCCACCGGGATGATGCCGGCCTTCTTCAGCGCCTCGGCGGTGGTGAAGAACTCGTCCCAGGTGGTGGGCACCTTGGCATTGGCCTTCTTCAGCGCCTCGGGGTTCACCCACAGCCAGTTCACGCGGTGCACGTTCACCGGCGCGGCAATGTAGTGGCCCTTGTACTTCATGATGTTGGCCACCACCGGCGGGATCAGCTCATCCCACTTGCCGGCTGCCGCCACGCTGTCGATGTTGGTCAGCACGCCTTCAGCGGCCCATTCCTGCAGGGAAGGGCCCTTGATCTGGGCGGCTGCCGGGGCGTTGCCCGACACCACGCGCGACTTCAGCACGGTCATGGCGGAATCACCACCGCCACCGGCGACGGCGAAGTCCTTCCAGGTGTGGCCTTCCTTTTGCAGCTGGGCCTTCAAGGCGGTGGCCGCCTTGGCCTCGCCGCCGCTGGTCCACCAGTGCAGCACTTCGACTTCACCGGCGTGGGCCGCACCGGCACCCGCGAGGACGGCCGCCAGGGCGCTGGCCTTCGCGAGTTGCTTGAGCTTGATCATTTGCTTTGTCTCCTTGTGAGGGGGAGGTTGTGTCTACAGCCAGGGATGACAGCGATAGGGTCGTTGTTCTTGTCGATCAGAACCACATTTCGACCTGGGCGCCGAAGCTGGTGCCGGAGGTCTTGTCTTCCCAGTTCACGTTGTTGGTCACGTTGCCGGCGGCACGGTTCCACTTGGCGTGAGTCACATAGAGACGGAACTCGGGACGGTCCATCAGCGCCGGGCCGACGGACAGCGTGGGGGCGAAGGTCAGCTTGGTCAGGCGGGCGGTTTCGCCGCCGTCAGGCTTGTACTGCGACACGCCAGCTTCGGTCAGCAGCTTGAAGTTGCGCGTGACGGCGTAGGAGACACGGCCACCGACGGAGCCGGACTTGGTCGCGACGCCCTGGTTGTCCTTCTCATGCGCATACAGCACCATGGCCATGCCGCCCCAGGCGCCGGTCTGCCAGTTCACCGATTCAACGATGCGGTACTTCTTGGCGGCGGAGGTGTCGGTCAGGTTGCCGAAGTTGGAGTTCAGGCCGGTGGAGCCTTGTGCGTACTGCAGCCAGATGACGTTGTTCAGCGCGGTGCCGAACAGGCGTTCCTGTTCATGCTTGAAGGTCAGGCCCCAACCGTTGGTGCCGCCTGAGAACTGGCCCTTGGTGACCGTGCCGAAGACGCTCAGCTTGCCGCCTTCGTTGACGGCGGCATCGACGTATTCCACGTTGCCGCGGTGGCCGGGGCGCTCGTTGGAATCCTTGTCGGTCTTGTAGTAGGCCACGCCCAGCTTGCCCGGGCCAAGGCCGGTGAAGCCCTTGGCGCCAGCGCCCACGCCCACCATTTCGGTGAAGTAGGTGTCAACGATGTGGACGTCGCCGCGACGGCCACGTTCCTTGCCGATCCAGAACGTGGCTTCCGGAGCGATGTCGAAGCCCTTGGCTTCGGCATACATCTGCGCGATGTCCCAGTCACCCTGCGTGCGGTCGGTCGAACCGTCGTAGTAGTCGGTCATCAGGGTGACCTTGTACTCGATGCCGTCCTTCTTGAAGCCTTGGCTCAGCTGGAATTCACCGTAGAAATCGCACTCGTTGCCCAGGCGGTACTTCATGCCCTGGGTACCACCATTGAGCGCGTAGCAGGAACGCGAGGTACCGTTGGAAGTCAGGCCGGGGCCGGCGCGGAAGTAGCCAGTCCAGTCCAGGGCCTGGGAAGCGCCAGCGGCCATGAGCAGGCCAATGGCCAGGGGAATGCGCTTGTGCGCGTGAGCAATGCGAATCATGGTTGAGTCTCCGTGTGAGGCCGCAAAACGACGTTCCGGGTGCGCGTCGTTAAGCAGGCGTTTATCTTTCTTGCATGCGGGGCGCACTTTAATTTTCCTTTAATCAAACTATATTGGTGCTTACCACTATGGTCTTCGGGCGATTGGCGCCTCGTTCTCCCCCTCCTGGGGCGAGGCCCGCGCCAATGCGGGGCGTCCCTCCTGAGAGCCGCCGCTGAACACCCCCATTCCTGCATTCAGCTGGCATTCAGCATTCATTCAGGAAGCGGATGTTGCGGGAACGGGGATGGCAGGCGGCGTGCCTGGACGTTCTTGAAAAATGGAAAAAAAGCGGCCGGGCCGTCAGCCAGACGCTGGCCGGTCGTACTGGGCGACCGGCCCCCGTTGGCCGTACCTTTGAAGCAGGAGCGCGTTAAATCAGCGGCTTTTGCAGGCGGCTGCAGGGTTTTCGCTCACACCGCCAGTGCGGCTGGCAGCTGCACCAAAACTTGCAAACCTCGCGGCTGGAGATTGCGCGCGTGGACGCTGCCGCCATGACGCTCCACGATTTCCTTGACGATGGACAGGCCCAGGCCACATCCGTTGCCTTCCTGCGTGCCCCTGAAGAATCGCTCGAAGACTTTGTCCTCGATATCTGGGGCGAGTCCGGGGCCGTTGTCGGACACCGTGAGTTCCACGAGGTCAGGGGTCTGTGGCGGCCGGCCCACACGCACCGTCACGGTGGCGCCATGGCCGGCATAACGGATCGCGTTGTCCACGAGATTCACCAGCGCCTCGCGCAGCAGCAGGTGGATGCCCATCACCTCGATCTGCGGCGAGGGCGCTTCTTCCTCGTCGAAGCCCAGGTCCACCTCATGCTGCAGTGCCCGCGGCACCATCTCCGCCGTGGCTTCGCGGGCCAGGCGGCTCAGGTCCAGCCGCGTGAGCGGCTGGCGGGTCACGGATTCGGGTTCCGTGCGGGCCAAGGCCAGCAGCTGGTTGACCAGGTGAGCGCTGCGCGTGGCGCTTTCATGCACCCGCGCCAGCCGCGTCGTGAGCGGCCCGGGCGGTGCCTCGGCCAGGGCCAGTTCACTCTGGCTCTTGAGCCCGGCCAGCGGCGTGCGCAGTTGGTGGGCGGCATCGCTGATGAACCGGCGCTGGCCCTGCACGTTGTGGCGCACGGCTTCGAGCAGGTCGTTGATGGCCTGGGCCAGCGAGCGCAGTTCCTGTGGCGCGGCGTCGAGTTCGATGGGCCGCAGGTCATTGGGCTTGCGGCCCTCCACCAGGCGACGCAGCCGGCTGATGGGCGCCAGGCCCGCGCCCACGCCCGCCCACACGATCATGCTCATGAGCACGATCAGCAGGGACAGGGGCAGCATGGTGTCGATCAGCAGCCGCCGGAACAGCAGCTCCCGGTTGGCGCTGGAACGGGCCACCTGGACCAGCATCATCTGCTGGGCCCGCGGGTCATCGCCGAATTGCAGATACAGCGCGGCCACCCGCACGGGCGCGTTGAGCGTGCCGCCGTCCGGGTCTTCCAGCTCGCCGTCATAGAACTGCGCGTCACCCAGCGGCGGGCTGGCCGGCACAACGGGCGGGCTGGGCAGGTTGCGGTTGCCGAGAATGAATTTTCCCGGCGGCGAGCTGACGGTGTAGAGCAGCTTGTCGCTCGGGTCTGCTTCCAGCACATCCTGGGCGGCACGCGGAAAGTCGATCAGCAGGCCGTTGCCCATCGGCTTGACCTGGCGGGACAGCGAGCGCACCGCCTGGGCCAGGGTCGCGTCCACCGCTTCGTTGGCATACCGGCCTGCCAGCCGGTAGCTGAAGAGCGCACCGGCCAGCCACAGCACCAGTTGCGGCAGCAGCAGCCACAGCAGGAGCTGGCGCTTGAGGGAATACATGGCCGGATCAGGCGACTTGGCGGAGGCGGGTGAGGGCGCTGGGGCAGTCATGCGCGGCGGCGTTGGACGGCCTCAGGCCCGCTCCAGCTCCAGCAGGTAACCCAGACCGCGCACGGTGCGGATGGCCACCTGCGCGCCTTCGAGCTTGCGGCGCAGGCGGTGGATATAGACCTCGACCGCGTTGTTGGCGGCCACCGTGTCCACACCGCGCTCGCCTGACCAGACCTGGTTGATCTGCTCCTTGGTGATGACGCGGCCCTGGTGGGTGAGTAGCAGGTCCAGCAGGTCGAACTCGCGCGGGCTCAGTTCCAGCATGTCGCCTCGCACCTGGGCGGAGCGGGTCTCGCGCTGCAGGCTGAGCTGGCCCAGTTCGTGGCTGGCCTTGATCGCACGGCTGCGCCGCATCAGCGCCCGCAGCCGTGCCTCCAGTTCGGGAAAGTCGAAGGGCTTGGTGAGGTAGTCGTCCGCGCCGGCATTCAACCCGGCCACGCGGTCTTCCAGGCTGTCCAGCGCCGTGAGGATGAGCACCGGCAGCGAAGCATCGTGCTGGCGCAACTGACGCAGTACCTGCAGGCCATCCACCATGGGCAGGCCCAGGTCCAGCACCACCACGTCGAAGGCCTGCTTGGCGAGCAGGTACTGCGCCACCGCGCCATTGGGGGCGTGTTCCACGGTGAAGCCGCTGGCGCGCATCTGCTCGCACAGGGCATCCGCCAGGAGGGCATCGTCTTCGGCCAGCAGCAGGTTCATGAGCAATTCTTCACGCGGCGCCCCGTCCTGGGGCGGCGAAATGTTAGCGCGCTTCTGGGCATCGCCGCGCGGCGCACCGGCGCAGGGCAGTTGTGCGCTCCTGCGCCCATGCTCGGCAATCCATCACGACCACCCTCAGTGCAGGGCGGTTGTAGGGCATTGGCTGACGGCATGATCAGGCAAAGGCGGCTCGAGGCGGGCAGGCGGCCCTGGAGATACTGCGTACGCCCGCCGGCTTGCGCTCAGCCGCCGCCGCGGGCGCATCCCTCCATTGTTTTCCAGGCCTGTGCCGGGCTGCCTCCGGCGCGCTGGCTATTCGAAGTGGACTTCAAACAACTGCTCTGGCGCGTGGTCTATACCAAGAACGCCAACCTCCACAGCGGCGGCTTCAGTGCCGGCCCCTGGCATCCCGACAAGGCGCACATCGAGCGGTGCGCGGAGGTGCTGCGCGCGCGTCGACTGAACGTGGGCATCCAGAGCAACCAGCAAGCGCAGAAGAACGCCAGTTCCTGGAACGGCTGAGCGCGAAGGCCGCCAGGCATGGCTGGTATTTTTTTGTACTCGTGGGCCCGCTTCGATACTTCCTGGCATGCAGGCATGAATGCGCCTTCGCCGGAGACCGCACGGGCCCTGCAGAGTTACCCTGAAATGGCCGCTGCTCCTCGGGAACGCCCCAGGTCCGCTAGACGTTGTCATGAAGCACCCTTTAGACTCGCGCCGACTTTCGTGACTTCCTATACACGTGGCGCCTGGAGTAGAGGTGACGAGTCGTTATCGCTTCGACATGTTTGTGCTGGACATGGCCACGCGGGTGCTGCTTGCGGATGGCGTGCCGGTCTCGCTCAGCGGCAGGCAGATTGACCTGCTCGGCGCGCTGGTCTCCCAGCGCGGTGCGGTGGTGTCCAAGAACGACCTCCTGAATCTCGTCTGGCCGGGCCAGGCCGTGGAAGAGAACAATGCGGCGGTCCATGTCTCCGCCTTGCGGCGGGTGCTGGGCCGTGAGGCCATCGTCACGGTCACCGGCCAGGGCTACCGTTTCGCGCTGCCCATCATCGAGGCCGATGACGCTGCCGCCCAGGCCGAGGATCGTCCGGGCGAAGCTGCTGCGCCGCAGGCGCGGCCTCGTGCGTTGCCATCCCTGTCGATCACCGTGCATGGACGCGGCCATGACCTGCAGGCCTTGCTCAGCCGCCTGGTGCGGCACCGCCTGGTGACGGTGGTGGGCGCGCCGGGCATCGGCAAATCGACGCTGGCCCTGGCATGTGCACACGAGCGTCGGCATGCATCCCGCGAGGGTGTGGTCTGGGCCGACCTGCAGCCCGGCGGCCAGCAGCGGGACCCGCAGGCCGCCGTGGCGATGGCGCTGGGCCTGGATCCGGCGGTCGACCTTCATACACTGCTGGAGACGCTGCGTCGCATGTCCGTCCTGGTGGTGCTGGACAACGCCGAGGCCTGCGCCGGGCGTGCGGCAGCCTTTTGCCATGCGGTGATCGAAGGCACGGAGGACGTCACCCTGATGGTGACCAGCCGCAAGGTGCTGCGCGTGCCCGGCGAGCGGGTGCTGCGTGTGCCGCCGCTGTCCGCGCCGGCGGCTGGCCGCGGCCTGGACGACGCCATGAGCCATGGCGCGGTGGCGCTGTTCATGGACCAGGTGCGGGCCCAGGGGCTGCCATTTGCGCTCGGTCCGCACAACCTTGAGCAGATCGTGACGCTGTGCCGCCGCCTGGACGGCAACCCACTGGCGCTGCGGCTCGCGGCCGGGCGGCTGGCCACCTTTGGCCTTGACCAGCTCTGCGAGCGGCTCAACGACCGCTACCGGCTGCTCACGCGCGGCACGCAGGCCGGGCCGCGCCATCACCAGTCGCTGCGTGCCTGCATGGATGCCAGCCATGCCCTGCTGACGGAGACGGAGCGGCTGGTGCTGCGGCGGCTGGAGCCGTTTGAAGGCGGCTTCACGCTGGAGATGGCGGCCGCGGCACTGTCGGACCGTCAGCTCGACGCCTGGACGGTGGCCGAGGCGCTGGAGGGGCTGGTCGATCACTCGCTGGTGCAGGTGGATGGTGACGACCGCCCGCGTTATGAGCTGTTCGAAAGCGTCCGCGCCTATGGCTTGCTGCTGCTCGAAGACGCTGGGGAGGTGCATCTGGCCCGGCACATGCATGCCTACACCATGAGCCAGTTGTTCGACCGCGCGGCACGTGCGTTCCAGATGATGCCGGATGAGCGATGGGTGGCGGAATTCGCTCCGGAGCTGGGCAATGTCAGGGCAGCCCTTGACTGGTGTGTGGAGCATGCCCCGGTGATGGGGCTGGGGCTGCTGGCCAATGCAGGCGCGCTGTTCGAGTTGCTGTCGCTGCAGGACGAGGCGGGCTGGCGTCATGCCGCCTATGAAAGCGAGCTGCCGCACGACCTGCCCCCGGAAGTGCTGGCCCGCTTTTGCATCGACCACGCCAGCCTCATGGCTCCGACGGACCCGGCGGGCGCCGGCGTGTGGTTCCGCCGCGGCGTGCGTGCCTCCAGGACGGCGGACGATCCGGCCGTGCGTTATCTCGCCCTGTGCCGCCAGGTGCTGGGCGACCGCGAGGTCAGCCGGGCCGCCATGCGCCATGCCATGGGGGAGGTGACTGCGCTGGCCGTGCGATGCGAGGGCCAGCACACCGCGCGCCTGAAGCTTTGGGGCTTGGCGGCACGGGCCCATGTCTGGCGCGTGGAGGGGCAGGCCGCCGAGGCGGACAGGGCGACCTGCGCGTCGCTACGGCTGGCGCGCGACATTGGTGCGGTGGCTTGGCTGCAAGAAGAGCTGCAGCGCCTGACACTGTTGCTGGTCGGGCATGGCAAGCCCCTGCGGAGCGCTACCGAACTGATGCTCGAGTGGGAACCGGCGGGGACAGAGGGTGCGGTCCGCCGGCGTCTTCGCGTATGCCGCGCAGCGGTGCTGCTGGCCGAAGGGCGTCTGCGCGAGGCTCGTGCGGCCCTGGAAGCGCTGCTCAGCCCCGACACGCTGCGTCTGGCCGGGCCCGATGCGGCGGCCGCGGTGATGCCCGTTGCCACGTGGCTCGCGGTGGCGGAAGGCCGCGACGCCGACGCGGCGCGGCTCATTGGCTACGAGACGGCCTGCGGTCCGCAGCCGCCGGATGAAGCGCTGGCATTTCCGTGGGATGCCCTGGCGCAGCGTCTGCGCGGACGGCTGGACGACAGGCGGCTCAGGGTACTGCGGGCCGAAGGCGGCTGCTGGGATGAGCAGCAGGCCCTCATGGCGGCGCTGACGATGCCGCAAGCGGCCGCGGCGTCCTCGCGAGCCCCGTTCGTGCACCAGGTGTTCCCTGTCGACACCGTGGACGTGCCCAACGAGAGCACCGCCGAGGCGATCGGTCTTGGCCAGCGCGTCATCGGTGGCTGAGCGGGAACGGCGCGAAGGCCGGGCCGCCGAGGCGAAGCGCATTGCGTCGGTTGCGCTGGTCGTCCATGCCCGTCATGGACCGGTCACGCACGGGGCCGAGAGTGGCACGGCCATCATTGCCGAGCCTTGCCATGACCATCACGACGCCGTCAGCCACCATCCCGCCCACGTCACCGGCCGGTCCAGCGGATCCGGGCAGTGCGGCTCCAGCGCTGTCCAGGAGCGCTTCGCTGCCGCTGCCAGCCCGCACGCCCGGCGCAAGCTCCGAAGGAACCGCGCCGCGTCGCCTTTCATCGGACCTGGGGCTTCTGGCGCGCCGGCATTCTGACCCAGGCAGCGGCGCGGCAGCGGGACGTGCCCAGGCGCCCCGACAATCCTTGGAGCGCCTGCGATCCGGCGGGGAGGCGCCGCCCCAGGGGCCCCGCGAAGCCGGTGCGCTCGCCTTCTTCGCCATGCAGAACGTTCGGCATGCCGGGCCTGTGGCGGCGGTGCGCACGGTGGTGCAGGGCGCCATCGCACCTGAAGTCGCGCGTGCCGTGGTGTCGCATCCGGATGCGGCGCTGGCGGCCCAGACCGCCTTGACGGCCTGGTCCCTCGGCCGGCGCATCGTCTCGCAGATCCACAGTGAAAGCAGCGCCGAAGTGGCCAATCGGGCCTTTGCCGGCGACGCCGCGAAAGCGGGCAACAGCCTGCCGCGCCGGGTCTGGCAGGGCTTCCAGAGCGTGGGCATCCTCGGCGGTGACTGCGCGGCCCTGGGCCTGACGATCGCAGCGCGCCAGCAGCCGGCGCTGGCTGGCGTGGCGCAGGCCGCGGCGGCCTTGCAAGTCGTGGCCCATCTCCAGGCACAGTTCCGGGAGGCGCTGCGGCCGGCGATCAACACGGTGCACGTGGGCAACCCGCACCTGCCTTCGCCGCCTGAAGGCCGCAATCTGCGGCCGGCCGACATGGGCTGGTCCATGCGCGGCACCTTTGGTGCCGCAGCCGCTGCCATCGAAATGGCGGCGCAACTGCTGAGCCAGCAGACGCTTCGGGGGCAGCCGGCCTGGCAGGCGTCACGCGGCCTGGCGCTGGGGGCCGGCGCGATCGCCGGTGTCGCCAACATGTTGACGTCGTCCGTCGAGGACCATCTCGTGGATACGGCCGCGGCACGGCGCATGCAACGCAGCGACCCCTCGCACGTGCGGCATCTTCACTTCGACGTGCGCAATCCCTTCACGCGTGGAGAGCTGGGGCGGCAAGCCGAGCGCGCTGACACGCGCGTCTTCAACACCCTGGTGCCCGGCCTCATGGCGCTGGGCATCGTGCAGGCCCTGCGGCCCTCGCTCGCGGCGTCCGGCATGAGTGAGCAGGGCCGGCAGGCCACCGAAGCGGGCGTGCATGCGGTCGTGACCGGCTTGGTGGGTGGCGCGCTGCTGGCGCTGACCGTGGCGGCCTATCAGGTCAACGACACGGTGCGTGCCCACCATGCGCGCCAGCGCGCGCAGACGAATCCGGCCTGAACCTGGGCGTGGCCGGCGACAGCAGGCCGTCGGCCATGGGCCCCGGAGTCAGAGCTCGAGCCGGTAGCCGACGCCGTAGACGGTCTGGATGCGCGGGGCCGGTGTGGCGCTGCCGGGCCGTCCCCGGCTGCGCCGACCGTCAGGGTCCAGCTTCAGCCGGAGCTTGTACACGTGCTGCTCCAGCGTGCGTTTGCCCACGTCCCCGCTGCGGCCCCAGATTTCGGTGGACAGCGTCTGGGTACTGACCACGCGTCCGAGGTTTTCAAACAGCGTCCAGGCGAGGGCGAACTCCCGGGCCGTGAGACTGACCTCGCGACCGCCCGTGCACAGGCTCTGCGTGGCGGCATGCAAGGCATAGGGGCCGGCCCGCAACGAGCTGGCACGCAGGCCGTCATTGCGGGACTGGATCCGCGCGCGCAGCCGATGGATCAGTGGTCCTGGACCATCGGCCAGCACCGCGTAGTCATCCGCGCCGCGCTGAAGCGCCCGCGAGATGCCCACCGAATCGCCCAGGCCGAGCACCACGATGGGCAGGGAGCGTCCGACGTGCAGCCGCAGGGCTGCCAGCCAGCCCTCGACCTCCGTGTCGTGGTCCTCCAGCAGCGCGGCATCGGCGCCGGCGGCCGGGTCGCGTAACGCCGCCATCATGGCGCTGAGGTGGACATGGGGCAGGGGCTCGTAGCCGGCGCCACGCAGCGCCATGGACGAGAAATGTTCAAACGAACGCGAGGGGCAGAGAGTGGCGACTTTCACGTGGACCTTGAAAACCGATGACGTCGTCACTGTGGCGAATGCCCCGGTTTCATGTCCTTAAGGCAACATTAACTTGCATTTATCTCCCCTTGGTCAGGGGGTGAGAGCGCTTTCAGGCACGCCAACCAATGCAGTGATTCGACGAACGTAGTCTTCGGTTTCCGCGTAGGGCGGCACGCGCTGGCCATGTCGATCAACGGCACCCTCGCCCGCGTTGTAGGCGGCCAGCATGAGCGCGAGGCGACCGTCGTAACGGTCATGCAGCGCGCGCAGATGGCGCACGCCAACGTCGATGTTGACGCGCGGGTCCATCAGCTCCGCGCTGGTGCGCACGCCATACCGCGCGGCGGTGGCCGGCATCAACTGCATCAGGCCCAGCGCGCCTTTGGGCGAACGTGCGTCGGGCCGGTAGCCAGATTCCACGGACATCACGGCCGCCACCAGCGCCGGGTCGAGCTGGTGACGCTGGCTCGCTGCCTGTACCAGCGCCGCCAGCGCGGGCGGCATCGCTCGCGCGGGCCTCATCTCGCGAGCGGTCTGGCCGGGAAAGCTCGTCGCATCCGCGATGCCGCGGTGCTCGATCACGCGGGCGGCAAAGCCTACCCACGGCGGGCTGGCCTCCGGCGTCACCTCGCTGACTGGCGCCACGGGCACACGAACCAGTTGGCAGTCGTCGGCCAGGTCGGGATGCCGGACTCGGGGGTCATCGACCAGCAGGCGCACGCTGCCGTCGATCAGCGTGCAGCGATAGCGAAGCACCATCGCTGCGCGATCCGGCGCCTGAGGGCTGCTCACTTCATTGAGCGGTACCGGGCGCTCAGCGTAGGCCTGTGCCATCACGGTGGAAACGCTCAGCGTCCACATCAGGGCGAAGGGCAGCCGGACGCCCCGGTGAAGAGAGGTGACGAACGATCGTTCGTTCATGGCTGTGCAGGGAGGGAGGGAAGGAACCCGACCGTAGGCGCCTGGGCCGACGCATGAGCCTCACCACGCGAAGCGGACGCTTCATGCGCGAAACCGGTGGCATCAGTCGGCTCGCGTCTCCGGTTCGCGGCGATGCACTTCGCATGGCGCGCAGCCGCTTCGCCTGCCTGGCGTGGCGAGGGCGCGCAGCTGCCTAAGGTCGCCCCATCGCATCCATTGCATCCACCCCATCAGCGCACTCAGGAGAGCACGTTATGTCCAACGCCATCGCCCCCGCTGCATCCACTCCATCCGCCGGCGGCGCCGCCAGCCCGGATGCCGCCGCCATGGACAAGTTTGAATCGCTGATGGCGCAGCGGATGCTGATGAACATGCAGCAGGGGCAGCAGGCCATGAGCAAGTCCATGTCCAAGATGACCGACCAGATCAAGTCGTCCCTGCAGGACGAGGAATAAGGGTCGGCCCCGCAATGGTCTTGCTTGCCCGTCAGGTCGCCCTGAAGCACTGGCCGCTGGCGGCCGCCTTGTGCACTGCATCGCTGTGCTGGGCGGCGCCCGCGACCGAGAAAGCCGCCTCCGTGGTGCCGCCTTCGCCAGAGCCGGCGGCCCCAACCGCCCCGTTGGGCGCAGCGTCGGCGCCTGCAGGCGCGTCCCACGCGCGTCCAGCACGCGCCAGCGCTGTGCAGAAGTCGGCCCGCGCGACCTCCAGGCAGTGGCGCAGCCCGCGCTTCATCTACAAAGCCGAGGGTAAGCGCGTCAGCGAGGTCTTGCTGGACTTCGCCGCCAGCCAGGGCCTGCCCGCCGTGGTGGCGGACGGCATCGAAGGCTCCGTGCAGGCCAGCTTCGACACGACGCCGGAAAAGTTCCTGGAGTCGATCAACCGCGCCTACGGGGTGATCTGGTATCACGACGGCACGGCGCTGTACTTCTATCCGGCAGGGGCGGTGCAGAGCCGGCTGTTTCGGCTCAAGGGCTTCCGGCGGGAGCAGGTCACCGAGCTGCTGGATTCGCTGCAACTCGGCGACGCCCGGTTTCCGCTGCGCTTCAATGCCGCCGAGAGCACCTTGCTGGTCTACGGGCCGCCTCGCCATGTGGAACTGATCGCAGCGGCCATCGAATCGCTGGATGTCGGTGCGATGGAGCGCAACCGACGGGCGGTGCGCGTGGTGCCTTTGCGGTTTGCCTCGGCGGGCGACCGCGTCTTCGGTCAGACCCGCATCCGCGGCGTCGCGTCCATTCTCTCGTCGCTTTACGGCGCCAATGCGAACGGGGCCTCGTCGCAGGACGAAGCGACCAGCCTGGTGGAGGTGCAGCCCGAGAAGCTGCGCGCCCTGCAAGGCGTCATGGGACGGGATACCCGGCTGGGCGACGTGATGGCACGCAAGCCCGCGCAGGTCACTGCCGGCCAGCCCTCCACGCCGGGCGCCGGCGCAGCGAAGCCCGGAAGTGCGCGCGGCCTGGAAAGCCCCGTGGACGACGACACACCGCCTGTCTTTCAGGCGGACGAGGGCACCAACGCCGTGATCATCCATGGACGCCCGCAGCGCATGGATGAGTACGTCGAGCTGATCCGCCGGCTGGACGTGCAGCCCGTGCTGGTCGAGCTGGAAGCCACCATCATCGACGTCAGCAGCGACAGCATCGA